>FWWL01009579.1_pt1 | contig 11656 bp, 7 predicted proteins | sample 2228331 | NCBI WGS metagenome assembly FWWL01 (sample SAMEA103939775, study PRJEB20133) | metagenome
AGACCCTGGCTAACCTCGTAAACCAGGTCATAAGGGTTCTGGTGGCGATCATCGCGATTATTACCGTGCTGGCTGCTCTGGATATTCAGATTGCCCCCATATTAGCCACAGCCGGTGTTGCCGGGCTGGCCGTCGGTTTTGCCGCACAATCGCTGATTAAAGATGTGATCAACGGCTTTTTCATCATCCTCTGGGATCAGATTCGGGTGGGTGATGTGGTTACAATCGCCGGAAAAAGCGGAGTTGTGGAGTCGGTCAGCCTGAAAATGACGGTGCTTCGCGATCTCTCCGGAAATGTCCATTATATCCCGAACAGCCTGATCGATGTGGTGACCAATATGACCAGGGACTATTCCTGCTATGTTTTTGATGTTGGGGTCAGCTATTTTGAGAATGTTGATGAGGTGATGGCTGTGCTCCGCCAGGTGGACAAAGAATTGCGTTCCGAGCCGGCTCTGGCCGGAGATATTCTGGAGCCACTGGAAGTTCTGGGCCTGGACAGGTTTGCCGATTCGGCGGTGATAATCAGAGCCCGCATTACCACTAAACCGGGCAAGCAGTGGCAGATAGCTCGCGAATTCAACCGGCGATTGAAGATGGCTTTTGACCGTCAGGGTATCTCTATTCCTTTCCCCCATCTGACGATGTTCATCGGCCAGGATAAATCGGGGAAATCGGCGCCCCTGCCGGTGCGAATTGAAAATGCCGGCGGAGCGGGGAATTAATTTTCCTGAAAAAACTGATCATGCGAATCAAAAATTCTTCTGAAACAAAAATTTATTCCGAGGCTGAAATAAAAGAGAAAGTCAACCTCCGGGAAGCCATCGAGGCGGTTGAACGTTCGTTTGCCGCTTACAGCTCCGGCCAGGCGGTTCTACCGGGATTTATCAACCTGGACCTTCCGGAATTTCAGGGCGAAGTCCACGTCAAGGGGGCTTACATCAGGGGGGACAAATATTATGTGATCAAAGTGGCTTCAGGATTTTACCGTAATCCGGAGCTCGGTCTTCCTGTTGGCAACGGTCTGATGCTGGTTTTCAGGGCGCAAACGGGCGAGCCGGCAGCGGTGCTGCTCGACCGCGGCTATCTGACCGAGGTGCGGACGGCAGCGGCCGGGGCGGTGGCGGCTAAATACCTGGCGAAGGAAAGGCTGGATAAAGTGGCTGTGATTGGCTCAGGCGTCCAGGCCAGATTTCAGCTTCGCGCTCTGGCTGCGGTCAGGAGCTTTGAGACGGTTTATGTCTGGAGCCGCCACCTGGAAAACGTCCTGCGGTACGTTGAAGAGATGGCAGGAGAATTCAGCCAGGTAAAGTTTGAAGCAGCCGGCTCGGCGGAAGAGGCGGTGGCAGGAGCGGACCTGGTGATTACCGCCACGCCGAGTCGCCATCCGATAGTCAGGGCGGAATGGTTAAAGCCTGGAGTTCACATAACGGCCATGGGTTCAGACGGGCCAGAAAAACAGGAGCTTTTTCCAGAAGTTCTGGCGAGGGCAGACCGGCTTTTCTGCGATTCGGTCGCTCAATGCCGGCGGTTGGGAGAACTTCATCATGCTCTTGAAACGGGCGTGATCTCAGAGGATCGGGTCAGCGGAGAAATCGGTGAGCTGGTGCTCGGGCTGAAGCCCGGAAGGCAGAAAGAGGAGGAGATTACGGTGGTTGACCTGACCGGCCTCGGTGTTCAGGACGCAGCCATAGCCGGCCTCTTCCTGCGGCTTGCCGGAGATTTTAATTAACCCTTTAAATAATCTGATATCTTTTAAAGCAAAAATTCATTTATCTACCCAAAAAAAGACTTGACAAATATTTATTGGATTCTTAAATCAAAAATTAAGGCTTTGGGTGTAGCTGTCTCAGAATGGGTGCGCTGAGTAAAGCTCTCAGGCGTTATTTCCTCTTTTTGGTTATTAATTCTGTAAATTTTAATAAAAATAAGCAAAATTAGGGGGGAGCTATAAAAAACTCATATCGAATTTTTTTCACTTTCTTTCTTTCTTTATAATTTCTTTTCTTTATGCTCAAAGTGGATTATTCGACCGGCCGGGAATCATCAACGGTCATGCTTCATATTCAACTTTACCGTTTGAGCAGGTCGACCTTTTTAGGCAGAATCCAATAGTTACGGTGGTACTATTACTTATTATTATGACGATGCTGGACGGTTGATTAAAATAGGAAGGCCGGCACCTTTTAATGAGACTAATTATTCCTGGGATGATGCAAATAGAAAATTAGAAATTACCCAGGGCAACAATAAGATAATAAAGGAATGGAATCTGGTAGGAAGAGATCTGGGATTTGTTCAGGTTGGATCAGGGATTACTTTTTATTTTAGAAAAGAACTGGATGCTGAAGGAAGGGTTATTTCGGAAGGTACGGGTAGTTCAAACCAGAATGAAAAATACTCCTATCAATATGATAATTCAGGGCGCATAACAAAAATTAAAAATCCGGAGGGAAAAGAGACTCGCATAATCTATGCGAGCAGAAAAAGAACTATAATTGATGCTAATAATAATTCTTATAGTTACGATTACGATGATTTTCCCGGACTCCCGACAAAGTTGGCAGATCCAGCCGGGAATCAGGCAATTCATACCTATGATGCCCTCGGAAGACTTATTAGCGTGAATCAAATAGGTAAAAACAATGGAACGAGAAATCATGCTTACCAGTATGATTGGTTTCGAAATCTTATCTCACAGAGCCACCCGGAAACGGGCTCAATTGTCTATCAATATGATTTATCAGGCAAAACCGTTCAAGAAAACTGGGGCAGTTCAATAAAGAAATATTTTTATGAAGATGGACGATTAATCAGAGTGGAGACATCAAAGCCTAATTATTTTGAATTTATTTACTATAATTATGATGATAAAGCCAGGCTTATATTAATAACCAGCACAAAGGGTTGGAGAAGGAAGAACATTGCCTATAATATCTGGGGATCTATAACTCAGGAAACATGGAGTATTCCAGGTCTTCCTGATAGTACTATTGAATATTTTTATGATAGCGAAAACAGGCTTGCGAGTATAAAATATCCTTCTGGAAGAGTTTCTAATACTTCATATAATGATCTTGGCTTGCCTTTTTCCCTATATTTCAAAAACGATACGATCATCAATAGCATTTCCTATCAAAAACCTGGATTACCAGAAATTATTTCTTTTGCAAAGAATGGAACTGTCTACAGTGCAACATATAAGTCAACTGGGCATTTGATAGAAGAATCATTAAAAAAAGGTGGAACCACATTATACGGCTCTTCTTATCAGTATGATGATGTTGGAAATATTACAGGAATTAATATTTCAGGAACTTACCCCATATCTGCACTCCAGGCCACCTTTACCTATGACCAGATATATCGTTTGACGCAAGCTACTTATACAGCGGGTAGAGTTAATACTTATGCCTATGAATATGATGATTTTGGCAATATGTTAAAGGTCTATGAGAATGGAAGTAAAGTGTTTGAGAAGAGCTACAATGGAAATAATCAGATTACTGGTTTTAGTTATGATGATCATGGAAACCTGATTAATGCTAATGGGAGGCAATATTTCTGGGATGGGCTGAACAGATAACAATGGATTCAGAGCTCATCGGGCGAGATATTAGGTCAATATATGTACGACGACAGAGGACTTAGAATTAAGGCTTTGCCGCCCTTGCCGGTAATCCGTATAAATGTTGGCGATAAAAGCATTTCCAGCGGTGATACCGTTAATTTTTATGCTGTTGGCAATAACGAAGAGAAAGAATTTACCGTGCTTAATCAAGGGCATTTAAATCTTAATCTCGGTAATATTTCCATCTCAGGTGCTAATGCCAGCCTTTTTCAGATTACCAAACAGCCGGATTCTGTGGTCTATCCTGGAGGTTCTACCACATTCAAAATTAAATTTCAGCCCGATAGCGTTGGTTTCAAATCAGCTGAACTTAATATTCCGAACAATGATCCTTACGGCAACCCATTTAAGATAATTCTATATGGAAACTATGCTCCCGAGATGCAGATAGATAATTTTCCTAATGGGTCAGACTATGATTTCGACACTGTAAACATTGGAGATTTTATGAGGGCATCATTCAGAATCAGAAATTTAGCTGTAGCTGGAAGCTGGCCCCTTTATCTCACCGGAACTCTCCATGTTGAAATACGGGGACCCGATGCCTATTGCTTCAGCATCGAACAACAACCTGTTGGTCAGCCAGCAGGTCAGATTCAACCCGGTCAATATGCCGATTTCATAGTTCAGTTTACCCCCCAGGGTGGTGAAGGTCCCAAAGAGGCATATTTATTTATCAGTAATAATGACCCAGACGACAATCCACATATAATATATCTTTATGGGACCGCTGCCTATGGACCGATGAAATTAATTGAAGACGACAAGTTATCTATAGGCAGCGTTGCTGGAAATGAAATATTGAAAAATACTCATAAGATAATAAGCTGGAAAGTTGATGAGAAAACAGCTTTTGTAAGAATTGAGTATTCTTTGGATAATGGATCCACTTATATACCTATTGCCGATAGAGTTCCTAATAATGGTAGGTATGAATGGCTCGTTCCTTCTGAAGTCTCAAAAAGCTGTCTGATCAGAATTACTGATGCCGATAAACCTGTTTTTAGTCAACATCAAATATTCTTTGATTTAAATATGAAGGTTTCTCGTCCAATGAAACTATTGAGTTCACCTCCTGCATTTACTGCTCTGCTTGCTGTTCCTGATCCTCTCAGACAGGCAATTCTCAAACTTGAACTTCAAATAATACCATATGAAGCTAAGAGGCTGTTTCAAATTGCTGGAAATGGAGTGTGGACGAAAGCAATCTATTATGAGGTTTTCCTTGAAAGATGGCATAATATAAATGTTGAGTTTAACTTAAAAAATTCTACTGCTTCTGTATGGATTAATAATGAGCTGGTGCTGGAAGATGTTGGCCTTAATGTAGAAACTGCTTTAATCACTCCAAAATCAAAAGGAATTATTAATTTCAAAGCATTTGGAGAGCCCGGCTCAGTGATCTGGGTAGATGAAGTAGAAGTGAGGATTCCGGATACCGGGTGGGCTTTGGATGATGGAGGCAGCGGAAATGTTTTCTGGCAGAGATTATTTAAAGAAGACTTTGACGATTATGAAAACGATGACGAGTTGATGAATTATGGGGGGTGGGTTGTCGGACAGCCTGAGGAGGCCAGTTACGGTCAGACCTTCATGATGAGGGCATATGAACGCTCTCCAGTCAGTAAACTTATGAAAAGCCTCTCGTCCCTCATTGGTCCGAATGGTAAGGAGTTTTTATCAGGTCAGAGGTCGATGAAGGTTACGGTTTCGAAGGAGGGTACGACGGAGGTGGTCAAGACATTTGCCCTGCCAGAGGGGGTACCGTTTATCATAAGTCAGAACAAATTCCAGGTGGTGGATAGGCTCAGTTTGCGAGAGGCGTTAGAGAAAGGGTTTGGGGTGAAGAGGGAGAAGGAAAAGAGGGACGGTTCCTGGATCTGGCGGTATAGAGAACCAGAGCCTTCGCTGATAGAGAAGATAAAAACAATATCTTCCCTGCCGATGGATGGGATAAAGAAGGGTTCAGGCGGTAGCGGGGCGCTGCGAACGATGTCGGTGGGAGAGATAGGGATTTACTATATCTATTCATTTGACGGGAGGCTTCTGGCTGAATATGATGGATATAGGAATTGTCTTCGGGAATATATTTATGTAGGGGCGAAGATGGTGGCTGAGTATCAGCCAGCTCAAAATAAGTATTACTTCTATACCACCGACCAGATCAACTCCACCCGGGTGGTGACCGATGAGAATGGCAACGTGGTCTATGCGGCGGTGCATGACCCCTATGGCGGGAAACACCATACCTATGTAAATGCCTTCGACCCGGTGTGGAAGTTTTCCGGCGAGGAGCTGTATTACTTCGGCGCCCGCTACTACGACCCGGCACTTTACCGCTTGCATGGCCCCGACCCGGTGATTCCGACTGATGTAGCCTTATATGCCCCCCAGAGGTGGAATCTGTATGGGTATTGTCTGGGAAATCCTCAAAATTTGGTTGATCCCGATGGGAGATGGTCGAAATATGTGCATTTTAATTGGACATTCGAGCTTGCTAAGAAAATACACTTGCCAGACTCTATTGCCTATTCTATAGCACGGGCTAATGCCGAGGTAGATCATGATTTGAGAACGACTTCGTATAATCCATATGGCTACCGGTATCATTTTCCACTTGAACAACATCTCAATCAAGCATATAAAATAGCCAGTTCGACCCTAGATCCCAAGGAATTTGGCCGTGCTCTTCATACAATTCAGGATTGGTATTGTCACAGGCAATTTGCAAATCGACCTTATGGCGGACATGCTCCGGAAAGCATCATGGGGTGGTTCTCTGGAGATCCTATGAATGATCCGGATTACGCTTTTAGAGATCTGGATATTCTTTCAGATATGTTAAGGGAGACTGAGCGGTTACTTGAGGAATATAAGAGCAGGCTTGTTCAGGCGGTAGGAGCAATAATTTTTAGTGCGCTACCTTTATTTCCATTTTTGTAATTAATAAGGAGAGTATGATGGATGATAAAAAAAATAAATATAAAGTCGGCCGCGCAATATTCTATTTATGTTATGTTTCACTCGGATTTCTTATATCAGTTAATTTTATGAATGACAGCTCAGGTTCAGCCGGCCCGGCGTGCATATTTTTTTCCTGGGGAAGTTTATTAATTTATCTTCTTCCTTATATATATAAAACATCAAACTGGGCTGTTATATTGTTTGTAATCGCATTATTTACGAACGGTTATCTTATAAGCTTAATAATAATTAATGGTCGACAGGCAAAAAGAGAGATACGATTTCCCCTGGTGACAGTTGCCTATCATTTTATGGGTGCAGTTATCGCCTATATTTTTAGATTTAGATTTGAAGAGGCAGCAGGTTTAAGGTTTTTTTTGATAGTTTATGCTGTATTGAGCACTCTGATTGTCATATATATTTATTTTGACTGGCATCTGGCCAGGAAGGCATTTTTGTTGCAGAGAGACAATTTAAAACAATATGGAAAATAATATAGGACAACGCCTTGATTTTTTAGGCTTTAAAGCCCAAATTATGGTTAAAAGAGGGTGAGACATAGATAATCTATTAGGTATTAATATATAAAAGGGGCGAAGATGGTGGCTGAGTATCAGCCAGACAGGGTTCATCCGAACGAAGGCAAATACTACTTCTACACTACCGACCAGATCAACTCCACACGGGTGGTGACCGATGAGAATGGCAACGTGGTCTATGCGGGGGTGCATGATCCCTATGGCGGGATACACCATACCTATGTAAATGCCTTCGACCCGGTGTGGAAGTTTTCCGGCAAGGAGCAGGACGGAGAGTCCGGGCTGTATTACTTCGGCGCCCGCTACTACGACCCGACACTTTACCGCTTCCTTAGCCCAGACCCGGTGATTCCGACCGACAGAGCGATACATAATCCCCAGAGGTGGAATCTGTATGGGTATTGTCTGGGCAACCCTTTAATTTACAGTGAAGTAGAAGGCGCATTCATAGTAGAATATAAGATAGAAATTCAACGAAAATATATAGAAGGCACAAAGCTAATTGGCAATTTATATGTGAATGGTACCTATTACGGGATAACAATAGAAAGTTCTGTTTGGTTTCTTCCCGAAGGGATATATCAGGGTAAGTTTAGTGTCGAATTAATTAGAGACGCTAGGGGAAATTCCAGTTATAAACCGGTTATATTGATTTATAAGAATGGAAAGCCTGCATCAGCTTCTGTTGGCTTTAAAGCTGCTATCCATGAGGGAGATAAAAGTTCTGATTTGTATGGTTGCATTGCTGTCGATAAGAATGTTATGGATAAAATTGTGAGTGATTTAATGAGAGAGGCATCAGATTATATATTGTCCAAGGTGATGGCGGTTTCCAACATATCTATGTATTCTTCGGGTGTTAGTCATATTTTCTGGGATTGGTTTGCCCTTGATTTAATTAGCCTCATCAATTTCATCTTTTCGAATGAGTTTAAAAACATGCTGAATGATGCCATATCGATATCTGTAAAAATAAGCAATGCATCTTAGTATTTAGGTAAACATTCCAATGGAAATTAAAAAGAAATATGTTTTATTAACATTAATATTCTCAACATTTTTTATTACAGGTCTTAATTTTTCTTTCTTTAAGAATTATCCGGAAGATAGCGAAGTTGGTGTTGTCAAAAAATGGCAGGAAATTGAGAGGTTTTATAAAGAAGGGTATCTATCTGTTCCGACTGAAAAAATGGCAGAAAAACTATTTTCACTGATCCCGGATGAACCTGCGCCAGCTTCCTCAGGCAGGCTTTTTTCCAGATTGAGGTTCAGCCGTACACTTTCAATTTTTCACCCTGAGATTTCATTAAAACTGTTGCCCGGTCCCGATGTATGGGATTTTAGCGAACTGCTCGATGGGCTTTCAATGCTTATCCGGATAAACCCGGAGCGATTTCTGGAAGCTCTGCATCAGCAGTTTCAATGCACTGAACAGGGAAGATTATCTATAATCTTAAGCTTTATCCCGGAAGCTTATTATTCAACCGAAGCAAAAACATATTTGCTTCAGGAACGGATGAAAGCTCTTGCATCGGTAAAGTCGAAAGAGCTGGAAAATATCAGAGAGAGATGCCTGGTTGAATTGAGATCCAGGCTTGATCAGATGCAGAGAACTAAGGAAATAGATTATGAAGCCAATGTAAGAAAAGAAGGCAATAATTTTAGAGCAGCCTTAGTTTCTTTCGTTCAGCGACCGGATGAAATCGCTGCCAGAAAACTCAGAGATTTAGTTGACCTTAATTCAAGAGACGAAAGCCTGATAGCTTCGATAATTTCTTCCCTTTATTTCGAAAACCAGGAGCCCAGATTTGACACCTTCAGCGTTCACACGGGGATTAGCGGAGAAGAATGGCTGCATAAAAAAGAATATTTCCTGCTGGAATATGAAATACTGACGGGCAATAGATATGCTGGCGAGCTTCTGGCCAGAATATGGTGCTTAAAAGAGCCAGCTTCGCTAAGAATTATGAATGCTCTTGGGTACCTGGCGATGATAAATCCAGATCAATATCTGGAAATAATTTCTCCATATGAAAACAAAATGTTAGAAACTTTCCAGGAATTTCCCCTCTCGACCTTTTTAAATATTTTCGGGGAAAAATCTTTAAGAAAGCTCATTGACAATGAATATCTGTTTTCTTCGATGGAAAAAGTTAACAGTGAAAAATACAGACGGTTAAAGGAGCTCTGTCTTCGCCAGATATTATCTTCGAAGGAGCAACTGAAACTCACTTTTTATGAGGAAAGGTTTAAGGCTAAAAAATACGAAAACAGATACGGGGAAGAAATCAGTGCTTATTTAAGCGGCCAAAAAACTATTAGTTCCCCGGCCTGGAAACATTTCAGAGAAAGGCTGGCTGAATTTTTAAATAAACCCGGTGAAAATGAGAGCCAGGCGCTCTTAGAATCAATTCCCGAAAGTTCATCATCCTCAGATGGAAAGGACCGGCTGTGGAGTTTATACAGCCTCTTTAATTGGCCGGCTTTTCAAGCATTCAAGTACCAGATGATGGCGGGGAATTTGCCTGCAATCAGATGCGCGATTAGATTATTGAAACATACAAAGTCCGTTGAGCAAGAGGTGCTTCTTGATACGCTGAGCTTGCTGGTCCGGGTCAATCCGGGTGCTTTGCTGGAAGCTTTTTACCTGGAATCTGATGATCCCTTTCTAAGAGAAAATGGCTATCCGGTTGTTTATGACCTGGAACTTTACCGGCACAGTCGAGAAGCCATGACCTATGAACTTGAAATGAGGGAAAGAGCAATAAGGTCGGTTAAGGATAAAAAATTGAGTCAGATTAAAAATCAATGCCAGAAGCGAATTAGAGAAATGATTAAAAAATCTTCTTTGATGGCCAGTTCAGAAAAAGAGAAATTTATTTACCGACCGCCGCAGGCAATTGAAGGTGCTGTAAAAGAAACGCTTGATTTACCCGACGACAGATCTATGCGGAATTTAAAAAATGTTATTAAAAGCTATCTAAAAGAAGGCCATGAAGATTTAAGTGTTTTATTAATCCTTTCAAAAAAATCCTCAGACAGTTACTTTAATTTGCCATCTGAATGGTACCTGTTAATAGAAAGAGAGGCGCTGGCAGCGAATAGAGAGGCAATTGAGTTACTGGTGAATTTATATACTGATAGTTACTGGTTCTTCAAGGATGTTATAAAGGACAGCCTCAGCAAAGTGGCCATAACCGCGCCAGGATTGTTTTTTGCTGCTGTTTCCAGCGTGCCTGAAATAAAGGATAAAGATGTAGTTGAAATTTTAAGTTATATCGATAGAACCAGAACCTTTCCCCGGGATACTGACCGGGGATTTATCTTAAAGCAAAGGATAAAAATTATTCAAAAGAGCGAAGGAGTAAACAAGGACAGGCATATGATGAAAATCCTTGAAGAATTGAAACAGGTAAGTGAAAAATCGGAAGATGCCTATATCGCCAGGAGAAGCGAGCAGGGGTAATATTGCCACCGAGACCCTAAATTGAATAAAATATTCCCGGCTAATGTAAGAATGAAGGGTAAATTCTTAGAGAGCAAGAAGAGGCTTTTTCTATTATTAAGAGATGTGGTTCTAACCGTTCTCGGCGTGGTTGTTTTTCTTTTTTTGATACATCTGCCTTACCAGGTGTACATAAACATTCAGGAAGAGATTCTGGCGAAAAGGATTCCTTACGATAAAGCGGGAACTAAAGAAGCTGAAGTAATAATCCTTTTGGGCCAACCCAGAAGTAAAAGTCATCTGTATTCTGAATAAATAAGGCAGATTACAAAACGGTGGTCTTTACTGGGTCAGGGGGAGCTTGAGGGGATAAATACGATGAGCTGGTTGTTTATAATTATTACATAACAAGGTTTATAAGTCGTAAGGGTAGAAAGGCCGGCAGGACATGGCAATAAGAGATATACTGATAGTAAAATGCTAAAAAATTCTGGCAAAGTTTGTATAAAAATATTGAGTAGCTAAAATGAATATTTTAAGGCTGCTGAAAACCGTTACAATTTTACTATGTTTCTTCCCGTTGTTATATCCTGGTTTAATGGCCCTGGCGCAGGGAAAGGGTTTTCTTGATTGGGATAAATTGAAAGCGGCAGTAGAGAAATTTGATTTGCATCCTGATGAGAGGCATGCCAGAGCCATTCTGGAAATAATTCCGGACAGAATGCCGGATGAGGAAACTGGAAATAGTGACAGAGCGCTCCGCTATATAATTGAAGAAAGTGAGAGGTTTTTAAAAGAAGTAATTGCTGGCAATGACTACCTGGCCGAGGCTGCTTTCAGGCTGTATTTCATTGTTCTTCCGGGTCATGCACATGAGGAGCCGCACATAAGCCTGAGTCGAATGCTGGTTAACAGACCAAACCTTTATTTACGGCTGTTGAAAAAATATCGTCCAAAATTTCCGTCGTATTTAGAATATCCTTTGCATATGACTGAGATTCTTGACATCGTTCCTGACATTGTGACGGAAGAAGACGCAAGGAGGCGGGATAAGGAAGAATTGAAATTATATGAGAA
>FWWL01009149.1_pt1 | contig 11652 bp, 10 predicted proteins | sample 2228331 | NCBI WGS metagenome assembly FWWL01 (sample SAMEA103939775, study PRJEB20133) | metagenome
TGGAGGACAGCAACAGCGCGTGGCCATCGCCCGGGCCCTCGTCAACAATCCCAAGCTGCTCCTTGCTGACGAGCCCACGGGTAACCTCGACACCCAATCTGGTCGGGAAATTGTGGAGCTTTTTAGCTCCTTAAACAAAGAGGGTCGAACGGTGGTAATAGTCACCCATGAGCCGGATATAGCCGCCGCGGCCAGGCGCATCGTGGCCATGCGGGATGGGCTCATCCAGGAGGAGCGGCATGTTTGTTGACCTTTTGCGCAGCGCCCTCGGGGCTTTGAGCACCCACCGCCTGCGCACAGGCCTTTCCGTCCTGGGGATTGTGATCGGGGTAGCGGCGGTGGTGGCCACCATCTCCTTGGTAAGCGGGGCCACGGCCCAAATGAAGGAGCGCATCGCCGGGTTGGGGATCCGCACCATCACCATAAACGTGTTTCCCACAGCCATTCAGTCGGCGACCGCGGCCCGCATCCTCACCCAAGAGCTCACCGATCGCCTGGCCGCTGCCGACTACGTCTCCCTTGTCGTTCCCATCGCCCAGGCCAGAGCTTCCCTCGTCCTGGGCACTCAATCCCGGGACCTTTCCCTTCTTGGGGTGACCCCTAACTACCCACTCCTTTTTGATAACTTCTACCCCGCAAGTGGTCGGTTTATCCATGAGCTAGACGAAGGGCAAAAAGTGGCGGTGCTTGGGGCTAACGTGGCCAAGGACGTTTTTCCTGAAGGAGCGGGGGTGGGGGAACTCCTCACTTTGGAGCTTGGCAGTCAGAAGGTGGCCTTCCGCGTGGTGGGGGTGATGGTGGAACGGGGAACCGTGGGAAACCAGACCCTTGATGACCATGTTTACGTACCCCTTTCCACCCTGCAAACCCTCATGGGAAGCCGGCAATTCACCACCTACATTGCCCAAGCGGTGGACGCGGAGTCCGTGGAGAAAGCGGCCAGCGCCATTGAGGGCATCTTGGCCGCGACCTTTGCCTCCGCCACCGCTCAAGCCGGGACTGCCGCGCAGCGCGGCGCTTCCATGGCTGTTGTCGCGCCCTTTGGCCCTGTGCGCCTCCAGTCGCTTACTCCTTACTCCGTCACCGTGCAGAAAACGATGATCGCTACTTACGAGGAGAGCGTGCGCACCATGACCCTTGTCTTGGCTAGCGTTGCTGCCATCTCCCTCCTTGTGGGAGGAATCGGGATCATGAACATCATGCTCGTTTCCGTGGCGGAGCGGACGAGGGAGATCGGGATTCGCATGGCTGTGGGGGCGCGTCCCCGGGATATTCGCGATCAGTTTTTGCTCGAGGCCGTGGTCATTTGTCTTTTTGGCGGCCTTCTTGGATTGGGCGTGGGTTGGCTTGCCGCTTGGCTCGGCGCATTGTTTGGCCGCTGGCCGTTTGTGATCTCCGGATATCCAGCCCTTTTGGCCGTGGGCTTTTCCGCCGCGGTTGGCCTCATTTTTGGGCTTTATCCCGCGGTGCGCGCTTCCCGTCTTGATCCAGTGGAGGCCCTCCGCTACGAGTGACTTATCCGCAAAGCGGGCGGTGAAGTGTTGTTCATAGCAAACCGGATGGTACGAAGGCCCTAAAGTTTTGTGGTGTGTAGAGGAAGGCGAAAGAGGACGCGCGTGCCCCGGCCCGGGCCGGACTCGATGGAAAGGGTGCCGCCCAGAAGTTCCACCCATTCCCGCATGCCGGAAAGGCCAAGACCAGGCGTGGTCTTCGCCGGATCGAACCCACGGCCGTCGTCCCGCACTTCCCCAAAAAGCCAGCCGTTTTCCTCTTCCACCCGCACCCGAACGTGCTTGGCCTGGGCATGGCGCCGCACGTTTTCCAAGGCCTCTTGGATCACGCGGAAGGCCACGGTCTCCACAAGCTCCGGGTAGCGGGCCTCCTCGATCTCCGCCTCCGCTTGGATCCCGGAGGCGGAGAAGTTCGCAAGGAGTTTGCGCAGGGCCGGACCAAGCCCGGCCTCGTCCAACAGGGGCGGGCGTAGCTCCCGCGCCAAATTCCGCAGGGCCTCGATCCCTTGGGCCAAGAGTTTTTCCGCTTCCTCCTTTTCTCCGGCGGCCAGGGCCCAGCGGGCCGCGGCGAGGATTTGGCCCACCTCGTCGTGGATCTTCCGGGCGATCCTTCGCCGTTCCTCTTCCTGGGCGGTGAGAAGTTTTGCGGAGAGCTTGGCCAAAGCCCGTTCCCGCCGAAGAAGCTCAAAATTCTTGCGCTCGTAAAGGGAGGCGAACGCCCGCACCGTAAACGCAAGGACGCTGTAAAACCCGACCCCGCCCACAAGGATGGTGGCCAGCACATAGGCGAGGTTCTTGTAAGGGGGCTCTTCAGCGGGGAAGGGGAAAAGATGGGCAATGACCCCGAAGTACTCGAGGAGGGAGATCACGGCATACCCGCCCACGGCGATGGCGGTGACCACATACCCCGCGTATTTCGGCAAAAAGAAGTTGGCGTAAATCACGGTAAAGAGGTAAAACAGGACCCCCACCCAGGCCACGCCGCCCAGCCGGTGCACAAGATAGGTGACGAGCACGGCCTCCGCGGAGAGAAACGCCGCATGCACGTTGTGCAGAGAGCGTACGCTCCTTTGGCGCCTGATGAGCCAGCCGAAGGGGACGGTGAGGAGGAGCCAGGCGAAGGGCACGGCGAAAAGGGGGTTAAAGGGGAAGCGAGGAAAACCGGTTACGGCCAGGGCCAAAAGGGAAAAAACCCCCAACGTGACGCGGCGCACGAGGATGGTGCGCTCGATGATGGCCCTGGTCTCTTGAAGCCTTTCCTCGCGCACGGTTCCAGGGTAACGCCGTGGGCCCTCGTTCTCAAAGGGTTGCCTTTGGGGAGGGCTTGGGCGTAGGCTTTCCCGATGCTTCCGGAGCTCTATTGTGGGGGTGGTGCGCGGGCGGCGGCGCGGCTGCGGGCCCACGCCCTTCTCTCCGGCCGCCTCGGCCCCCACCCCGATTTTTTCTCCCTGGAATCCGAGGGAAGGTGGCTGGGGATTGGAGAAGTCCGCGCCCTTGCCCTTTGGGCGCGCTACGTCCCGGTCGCCGGCCCAAGAAGGGTCGCCCTTCTTGGCCCAGCAGAGCGCCTCACCCCGGAGGCCGCCAACGCCCTCCTTAAACTCCTCGAGGAGGTCCCGCCGTATCTTGCCCTCATCCTCTATGCGGAAGCCCCGGATCGTGTAATTCCCACCGTCCGCTCCCGCTGTAGCTTGCGATTTTCTCCCTCCCCCAAAGAAGCTTGGCGCGAGGCGCTGCGCCGTGCAGGCTACGACCCAAGGGAAACGGGGTTCCTCCTCTCCCTTTGTGAGGAAAGGGAGGAGGAACTGGAGAATTTTCTCGACCCCAAAAGGGATGTGTTTCGGGAGTTGGCGGAGGCTGAGGAGGAAGCGCGCGGGTTACCCCTTCCCGAGCTTTTCCTGCGCTTTGCCGGAGAGGCCGCGGATCCCTTGCGCCGCCGCGCCTTCACGAAAGTGATTTTAGAAGAACTTTTGCGCGCCCCAACTTTTCAGGTCCTGCGAGGGGCGGAAATCCTCTCCCGCACTGGGGCCATGCGGGATTTCCTTTGGGAGCTCCTTAAGCTTTTGCGGGAAAGGCTTGCGGAGGAGGACCTAAGGCACTCCCGGACCGTTTTGGCGTCGTGGGCGAGGAAGATCTCGCTGGCGCGGGGGGAGATGGAGGCGAACGCCAACCCCCGGTTATTAGCGGAGGTGGTGCTCCTTTGGCCGCGGAAGGGCTTAGAGCGCTAGTGAAAAAGATTTCCCCTTGGCCGGAGCTGCACGCCGCGGCCTGGGTCGGTCCAGTGGGGCTTCCCGGGGAGATCTGGGTGGAAGAGGACAAGCATGGTCTTTGGCTTGTTCGGGTTCTGCGTTCCCCGTTGAGAGAGCGCGTGGAAATTTCCGGCCGGCTCCTCCGGCCGGCGGGGGAGCAGGACTTTCACACCCATAGGGAGTGCCTGGCCGAGGCGGAGCGTCTGCGACAAAGGGCCCAAGATAGGGCCAAAACCGCGGGCTTCCCCCTCAAATTCAAAGCGGCCGAATTGGATTTAGGGAAAAATTTTTTGCGCCTGTACTTTTCGGCCGCCGCGCGGGTGGACTTCCGCCAGTTCCTCCGGGATTTCTCGGGGGAAATTCAAATGCGCGTGGAGTTAAGGCAGCTGGGACCGCGGGATGAGGCCAGGATCCTTGGGCTTCTTGGGCCCTGCGGCCGCCCCCTTTGTTGCCGCGCCTTCCTCACCCATCTGCGGCCGATCCCCTTGGAATTCGCGTTTGAACAGCAGCTCTTTTTGAATCCCGAGCGCCTTACAGGCGCATGTGGCCGACTCAAGTGCTGTCTTGCTTACGAGCGGGAGTTTTACCTCCAGGCCCTCCAGGGCCTTCCTGAGCCCGGCCAGCGCGTGGAGATAAACGGGCGCACCGGGAAGATCCTGGCCCATAACGTGTTTTCCCGCACAACCCAAGTGGAGTGGTCCGACGGCACCCGCTCCGACCTCCCCTGGGACGAGCTCATCGTTTAAAAGGGCTCCTGAATCCCTTCTGGCAGGATCTCCACCAAATAAGCTTTGAGGCCCTCGCCCAAAACCCCGAGGAGAAGATCGCCTTGTCGGTACACCCGAAAATTTTGGTCTCCTAAGGTCACGGTGCGGCGCTCCGCGGGGATGGGCCGGCCAAGCACCAGAAGTTCCACCTCTTCCTCCGGCCCGAGGACGAGGTCATAGGAGGTCCCTGCCCGCACATCCAAAAGCTGGACCTGGTCTTTTTCTCCCTCCCGGAAGATCGCGTCCCATGGGGCCAAAAGGTCGCGGTCAAACGGGAAGACTTTTTCCGAAATGGGAAAATTTTGCGCAAACTCCCGCGGCCCCTCTTGCCGGCGAATCACCACTTCTTCGCCGCTGAGGGCAAAAAGCCAGCGGATTTCCGAGGGCTGGCGCTGGGTGATCGTCCCGGCCAAGGGCGTCCAGTCCGGCGCGTAAAGGAGGTCGGCCTCCACCAGCACTTTTCCCCTCTCGTGCAGGATGCTTACCACCCGAAAGCCCGCGTCCACCGGGTAGATCCCAAAAATTTCCTCCCGCGCTCCGGTTTGGGAGAGGATGCGAAAAGTTCCCTCCTCGATGCGCACTCCCTCGGGTAGCTTGGGGAGCTCCGGCGGGCTTCCCAGGAGCAAAAAAAGCCCCACCACGATCACGCCGAGGATAAGAAGCTTCCAGAGGTCCATGGCCTATTTCTCCACATCCACAGGGACGATGCACAAAAACTCCAGAGGCTCTTGGGCGGTGTTTCTGAACCCGTGAAACTCCCCCGGACGAACGAAGACCACCGTCCCAGGGGCTATGGGAACGGGGCCGTCCTCGCCTAGGACCTCGCCTTGGCCGCGCAGGACGATCACCCCGTGTTCGTAGGGATGGGTGTGGGCCGGGGTGTGCCCACCCGGGGCCAGCCGGAAGAGGCGGACCGCGAAGGTGGGCGCGCCTTCCTTTGGGCCGATGAGGACTTTCTTTACCACCCCCACGATGTCCTTTCCATCGGAAACATCCTGGGCCTCGACCTCCTCCATCCTCCTAACCAACGGCATTTTTCCTCCCTTCCACCGGGCGCACGATGAGGGGCACGTAGAGCTCATCGGGAGTGAGCCCGCCGTGGAGCCCGCGCAACTTGAACTCCTCGGTGGGCCAGAGCACGAACTTCCGGCGCCTGGAGATCACGATTAAATCGCCCATGAGGGCCCGCACCTCCGGGCGGACCTCCTCCAGCCCCCATAAGTGCCGCCGCAGCCCCTCCTCCACCGGCAGAACCAGAAAATCCTCGGGAAAGAACTCGGAAAAGAACCTTTCCACAAGTCCGTCTTTTCCGCGCTTGAGGAAGAGGTAGGCGGCGCGGGGATCGCCCACCGGCGGCAAAAGCAAGGCCTCGCGCAGGGCCGCTTGGGCCGCACAGTTCACCATGTCCCGCTCCGGATCAGCTTCATAGAAGCCGTGGTCAGCGGTAACAAAAAGCACGAAATCCCGGGGGGCGGAGTGCAAAAGCCGCCCCAAAACGAAGAGAATGTGGGCCAGCTCCAGGGAGAAGGCCTCGGAGCGGGGGCCGTAGGTGTGGGCCAAGGAATCGGTGCTTGGCCAATACACGGCAAAAAGAGCCCTTCCCCCATTTTCCAGGGCCTCCCGCAAAAGCACAAAGAGGTCGGAGGCGGTGAGGAAGGGCACGATGCGGGAGACCCCTTGGTAGAGGACCTTGGATAAGCCGGAGTCGGCGATGAAGCGGGGGAGGAAAAGGATGGTGGGGATTCCGTGGGCGGAGAGGCGCTGGTAAAGGGTGGGGATGGACAGGATTTTTTCCGGGCTCAGGCCGAGTTTTTCCAGGGAATCCTCACGACCAGCGGGCGGGGCGAGTTTTATCATGTCCACAATCGTTCCCAGCTCCGGCCGGAAGAGCTTGTACCCCAAAACTCCGTGGACCACCGGGCTTTCCCCCGTGGACAGGGTGCTCAGGGCCGCGGTGGTGGTAGTGGGAAAAACGGAGGTCAGGGGAAGGTAGTGTCCGCCGTCCAAAAACGGTGCGAGATCCACAATGCCTTCGGCCCGTAAAAGCTCCAGGCGGCGCCAGCCAACCCCGTCGAGGATCACGCTCACCACCGCCCGGGCTTGGGGAAGCCCCAGCTCCTGACATAGGCCCGGTTTTGGCGGACGAAGGCCAAAGACCTCTTCGATGGTGTGGGGGACAGCGGTGATGCAATAGCGCTCGTAGTGCGGACGTTCACCGCCCGTGTCCCGCTGGATGCGTTCGAAAATCTCTTGCCTTAACTCCATAGTGCCGGCATTATAGCCGCGGCGGGGGAATCCCCGGGAAAGGAGGTCTTCCCCGTGGCGAGCTGTCCGAATCTCAAGGAGAATTTGGCCCGCTGTCCCTGCACCTGGCCCGACTGCTCCCGGAAAGGGCGCTGCTGCGAGTGCCTCCAATACCACCTCTCCCATCGCGAGCTCCCAGCCTGCTTCTTCCCTCCGGAAGTGGAGCGCACCTATGACCGCTCGTTTGAAAGGTTCGCCCAAATTGCCCGATGAAGAATCGCCTGGTGGCCAAGATCCTCTATGAGGTGGCCGATCTTTTGGAGCTGGAGGGGGTGGAATTCAAGCCGCGCGCGTACCGCCGGGCCGCCCAGGCCGTGGAGTCCTGTCCCATCCCCATCGAGGACCTTGTGGCCCAAGGCCGCCTTCACGAGCTTCCCGGCGTGGGCGAGTCCATCGCCCAAAAGATCGAAGAGATCGTAAAAACGGGGAAGCTCGCCCTTCACGAGGAGCTCAAGGCCAAGTTGCCTGTGGATCTTTATGCCCTGACCCAGGTGGAGGGCGTGGGCCCAAAGACCGCAAAGCTCCTGTACGAGGCGCTGGGCGTGCGCACCCTTGAGGACTTGGAGCGGGTGGCGCGGGAGGGAAAGATCCGGGAAGTTAAGGGGCTTGGCCCCAAGATCGAGGAAAAGATCCTGCGCGGGCTTCAGGAGGCCCGCGGCGCCGAGAAACGCGAGCTTTTGGGCTACGCCCTCCCCTTGGCCAGGACCCTTCGCCAAAAGCTCCTCGCCACAGGGCTATTTAAACAGGTGGAAGTGGCGGGCTCGCTCCGCCGGGGCAAAGAAACGGTGGGAGATCTGGATCTTTTGGCCATCTCCGACCGCCCGGAGGAGGCCGCTCGCGCCTTCTGTAGCCTTTCGGAGGTGGAAGAGGTCCTGGCGCAGGGGCCGAAGAAGTCCTCGGTCAGGCTTTCCGGGGGCTTACAAGCGGATTTGCGCATTGTGCCGGAGGAGTCTTTCGGTGCGGCCCTGCAATACTTCACCGGTTCCAAAGCCCACAACATCCGGCTCAGGGAGCGGGCGGTGGCCCGCGGCTGGAAGCTCAACGAGTACGGCCTTTTTGACGAAAACGACCGCCTGCTTGCTGGGCGGACCGAAGAGGAGATCTACCGGGCCCTCGGCCTTTCTTACATCCCGCCGGAATTGCGGGAGGATCAAGGAGCAATCCAGGCCGCCGAGGCTGGGGCCCTGCCCAAGCTCGTGGAGCTTGGGGAGATTTTGGCCGATCTTCACGTGCATACCGACTGGTCCGATGGGAAGATGAGCATTTTGGAGGTTGTGGAGGCCGGGCGCGCCCGGGGGCTCCGCTATGCGGCCATCACTGATCATTTGCGCTTCGCCCAGGCCATCCCCGGCCTTTCCCCGGAGGAGCTCCGCCGCCAGATCGAGGAGATCCGCCGTCTAAACGAGTCCTTAAGGGACTTCCGCCTCCTGTGCGGGGTGGAGGCGAATATCGCCAGGGATGGGACGGTGGACGTTCCCCGCGACCTCCTTCCCGAATTGGACCTGGTCATCGCCTCCGTGCACACCCACTTCCGCTTGTCCAAAAAGGAGATGACGGAAAGGCTTGTGCGGGCGGTGGAAGACGAGGGGGTGGACGTTTTGGGGCATCCCACGGGAAGGCTTATAGGCGAGCGTCCGGCGTATGAGGCGGACTGGGACGAAGTCTTTCGCCGCGCGGCCAAGGCCGGTACAGCACTGGAGGTGAACGCGAACCCCCAGCGCTTGGACCTCCCCGCCGATTTAATCCGGCGGGCCCTGGAATACGGGGTGAAGTTCATCCTGGGCACGGATGCCCACGCCTCCGACCATTTGGCCTTTTTGGAGTACGGGGTGTTGACCCTGCGCCGAGGCTGGGCGGAATCCAAAGATGTTCTCAATGCTCTCCCGGTGGAGGCCCTCCTTTCCGCCCTGAAGAGGGGGCGTTAAGGATGTGTCGGATGCTTGGGGTGGTGAGCTCCAAGCCCTTTCCCATCCGAAGATGGCTGGTGGAGGCCTCTCCAGGGCTTTTGGGGCTAAGCCTTTGGGGGAAGAACGCCCCTCACCGCGATGGGCTCGGCTATGCCTTCCGTGACGCGCGTGGCCAATGGAAGCTTTTTCGCTTTGGCCCAAAAACCCTAGTCCAAAAAGAAATTCCTGGCCCAATAAATTCGGAGGCCCTGATCCTTTTGGCCCACGCCCGAAAGTCCTCCCGGGAATACCAGGAATTTCGTGGGGCCCTCTATGCTCACCCCTTTTTCTACGACGGCGTTTTCCTATGCCATAACGGAACGGTGCGGGATGCCCACCGCCTAGGGGACTGGTTGGGCACGGATACGCGGAAGATCCTGCTTTGGCTTGCCAAAAGGTGGTGGCCGCGCACCGTTGCGCGGCTCAAAGGATGTTTGGCCGAGCTTCTCCAGCTTCTGCAGGACTACACTGGGCTGAACCTCCTCATTTCCGATGGCGAAAATCTTTATGCGCTCTGTGCCTACAGAGAAAACCCGGATTATTTCACCCTGTGGGTTTGCGAAGGCGAGGGCTTTGTGGCGGTGGCTTCGGAGCCGGCGGACGAGGCCATGGCCTGGTATCCGCTAAAAAACCACGAATTGCTCACTATTTTTCCCTGCGGCTCGTATGAACGCACAACGATCTTTTAGGCCCCTCATTCGATGGGGTCCCAGAGGTTAAGCCTTTGTGCCAGTCCACGACAAAAGTCGCGTCTCCACGAAACTTAAGCTATACTTAAGCGGGGGTGGTCGAATGAAGCGAGATTTTGTGCGGTTTTTGCTCTTGTTGGCTGTTTTGGGCTTAGGCGTTCTGGCTCAGGACCAGGTGTTGCTCGAGGCGGCCAGGGCCGAAGGGAAAGCGGTGTTTTACGCTAACATCACGGCGGTTGAGCCCATCATGGCCAAGTTTTACGAGCTCTATGGGTTCCCTGCAGAATATGTGCGCATCTCCACGGACAAATTTGTTCCTACAGTTATGACGGAGTTTCTTGCCGGGAAACTTCTTGCCGATGTGGTACAAGGGCCTTTGCCCATTTTGCAGATTCTGAAGAAAGAAGGCGTACTGGGAACCTACGTTTCCCCGCAGAGTGCCAATTACCCGGAGTGGGCACGCGACCCAGAGGGGGTTATCCAGGTTTTCGGCATCGAGTACGTGTGCATTCTTTATAACACCGAGCTTGTCAAGCCGGGGGATGTGCCCACTTCCTATCGCGATCTAGCTGATCCTAAATGGAAGGGAAAAATCGTCATGCCCGATCCCACTACCCATGCTACCACTATCTCCTGGCTGGTGGGGCTGAAGGAAAACAATGTGTTTGGAAGCGAGGAGGAATGGGTGGCTTGGCTTGAGGGACTGGCGGCCAACGAGCCCATGTTCGTGGCTTCCTTTGGGCCTACCCCTGATCCCATCGCTCGAGGAGAGAAGGCTTTGGGGATTTCCATGCCCAAATACATCATCACAAAAGCTCCGGCGCCCCTTATGTGGGCCAATGTAAAGGAAGGTCTTTTTGGTTCCCCTCGGGCCATCGCCATCGTGAAGGACCCAAAACATCCCAACGCTGCAAGACTCTTCATCGATTTTTGGCTCTCCAAAGAAGCCATGCAGCTCCTTGCGGAGAAGGTTGGAGAGTACGTGCTCTACGCCGGGGTTTATCCTCCAATCCCTGGCATTGAAGGGGCTCAGGTGCGACCGGTGCGCGATCTTTCTGACGAGGAGATCGCATATTGGAGCGAGTTTTTCGCCAAAATCTTCAAGAGATGAAGAGGATAGGGGCGGGGGCTTAAACGGCCTCCGCCCTTTTTGCGGAGTCAAAAGATGCAGGTTGAGGTAACAAATCTCACCAAGGTTTTTCGTACAAAAACTGAAAGCGTCCGGGCTTTGGATAATGTTAGTTTCCTTTGCTCAAGCGGCAGGGTCCTCAGCCTTTTGGGCCCTTCCGGGTGTGGGAAAACCACGCTCCTTCGCTCCATTGCCGGCTTGGAAGAACCGGATACCGGCGAGATAAAGTTTGGAGAAAGGCTGGTTTGGTCCAAAGAAAAAAGGGTCAACGTTCCGCCAGAACGAAGGGACATTGGGATGGTTTTTCAGTCCTATGCCATCTGGCCTCACATGACAGTGTTTGAAAACGTGGCCTTTCCCCTCAAGGTCAAAAAGTTTACAAAGCAGGAAATTGAGCGGCGGGTGCGGGAGGTATTGGAGATGGTGAAACTCGCGGATCTCGAGGACCGGCCGGCCACGAGGCTGAGCGGGGGGCAACAGCAGCGGGTGGCCCTGGCCAGGGCCCTAGTGAGCAAGCCCCGCATCCTCCTTTTTGACGAGCCCCTTTCCAACCTTGATGCGAAGCTTCGAGAGGCCACACGCCATGAGCTCCGCGCGTTTCTCCTGGAGCTCAAGATCACCGCAATCTACGTGACCCACGATCGAGCCGAAGCTTTGGCCATCTCCGACGAGATCGCGGTAATGAACCAAGGGAGGATCGTGGCGCGCGGCGCGCCCAAAGAGCTGTACTTTTTTGCCGAAGACCCGTTTGTTGTGGACTTCATTGGCCGCGCCAATTTTCTAAGGGGGGTTTTCCTTGGCCGTGATGAAGGGGGCTACGCCCAGGTTCGCTGCCCCTTTGGGACCTTACGGTGTGTGGCCAGCACAAATTTTCCTCCGGGGAGTGAGGTCACAGTGGTGATCCGCCCCGAATCCTTTACGCTTACAGAAGAAGGGAACGTCCTTTCTGGCACGGTGGTCTCCGCGATCTTCACGGGAGAAAAGTTCGAGGTGCAGGCACGCCTGGATGGGAACATCTTGGTGCTTGCCGAGCTCGATTCCACGATCCCCACTGTCCCCC
>FWWL01009582.1_pt1 | contig 11652 bp, 9 predicted proteins | sample 2228331 | NCBI WGS metagenome assembly FWWL01 (sample SAMEA103939775, study PRJEB20133) | metagenome
TGCCCTCGCTGCCTCTATCGCAGCGTTCAAAGCCAACAAGTTCGTCTGCTCTGCTATGCTGTTTATCGTCTCAACTATCGTCCCTATGTTCTTCGCACTCTCTGCAAGCTCTAAAACCACCCTCTCTGTTCTCTGTGCACTCTCTTTCGTGTCTGTTATCATCTTTGCTATGGTCTTCACAGCTTCGTTTCCCCTGTCTGCAGCCGTCTTGACCAAACTTGCCTTCTCCGTCAGATTTTGAGCAGATTTTGAGACGTTCTGCGCACTCGCCGCAACTTCTTGAACGCCAGATGTTACTTCTTGAATCGAAGCAGATGCGTTTTGTGTGTTCTTGTTCACACTGTCCATCTGTGCCGCAAGTTCTTCACTCGTCGCACTGACTTCTTCAGCTGTACTTGCAAGACTTTGAGCAGAATTGTTCACCTGAACAGACGATTCGCTGATCTGTCTGAAGGATTCTCTGAGCGCATCTGCCATCTGCTGAAGTGCATAAGCCATCTTAGCAACTTCATCTTTGCCTTTTGTTTCAAACTTAACCGTCAAATCTCCCTTGCCAAATTGTTCTGCGGTTGCTGCAAGGTTTTTCAAAGGCTTTGAAATACTGTTGCTCATGAGGAATATCAAAATTATTGCAACAACTATTATGACTGCGAAGATTATCAAAATCGTTGTAACAGTCTGCATCACCGGCGCAAGAATTTGTTTTTCTGGAACTACAACTGCGCATGACCAACCTTGGGCGCTTTCAATGGGGCTGTAGAAAAGATATTCCACAGTTCCATCCTTTGCCGTTATTTTTTGATAACCTGTTTCACCTGCAAGCATTTTCTTACCAACTTCTTCAAGACCTTTGAACCCTTCTTTTGAAGATTGAAGTACGTTCAGATTCATCACGTAGTCCTTGTTCGGATGTGCTAATACCAAACCGGTTGAATCCACGATCACGCCATATCCAGCTTGACCTACCTTGACGTCTGCTGCAATCTTGCTGATGGTATCAAGAAGAACCGTTGCTCCAAACAATCCAAGAAGCTTTCCATCCGTGGATTTAACAGGTACGGCAATGACGAATATTTTCGCACCAGTTGCCTTTGAAACCAGCGCGTTGCTCACCGCAAAGGGTTTGTTGTTTTTCATTATGTCTATGAAATACTGTCTGTCTGCCACGTTTGCTACCGAACCAGCCGTTGTTGGGGCTGTTCCATCTGGGTAAGCAATAAGAAACATTTCAAAGTGCGGTCTTGTCTTAAGGCGCGGTGGTAAGTAAGATTCCATGAGATTGCTCCAATCTCCGCTTTCCAAAGCTTTTCTTGCCGCATCTGTTTCGGCGAGGAACTTAACCTCCCTGAGGATTCCTTCTATCCATCGGTCGACAGTGTCGGCAGCGTTTTTGGCAACTTCGTTGCTCAGATCTTGGACCGTCTTTGTAAAATTCGCACTCACCTGCCAATAAGCCAGCAGGGCGGCAGCGGCCAACAAAACGATCACCGGTAGAAGTACCAACACGAGCATTTTTCCACGAACAGACTTCATCTTATCGCCTCCTTTTTACACAGGAACTTTTCATCAAGTTAACAGTGTACTTCACAAAATCGCAGCGCTTTTTATTTTAGCATATTCTTGCAGCTTTATCATCGGCTAATATCAATAGATTTTTAGTTAAAAAATTTGACAGTCAAAAAACTGAACTATCAGGTTTGCCATAAGCGAGACAAATTTAAGAGTTTTGTGTGCATCTAAATTAATCGTTTTGGGTGTGAACAAATTCGTTCTAGTTTTGAAGGCAAGTTGCCAGACGCTTTATCTGTTGGTGATCCTCTTGGAAGTCTGATCTTGATGTCTTAATCAAACATCTTTCCTGGATTCAACACGTTGTTTGGATCGAAAACGCGTTTGAGCTTTTTCATCAACTCTATTTCGTCTTTTGACATGAAGATGCCAAGATACTTTTTCCGTTTTATGCCTATACCGTGCTCGCCTGTGATCGCACCACCAAGATCAGCTGCAGTTTTGTACAGCTCAACCAAAGCTCTTTCAAGACCTTCTTTCCAGACTCGCTCATCAATCAAATCTGGTTTTAGGAAAGTGACATGAACGTTTCCATCTCCAACATGTCCAAAATTCAGAACTTCTATCCGGTTGTCTTTGGCTATTTCGTAAGTTCTCATTATCAGTCTTGGTATTTCCTTGATCGGCACGCTGACATCCTCCATACAATGTCTCGGCCTAAAAGCGATAATTCCTTCGGCTATAGCTTTTCTGAATTTCCAAATCTTCATCCTTTGATATCTGTTGTCCGCTATGTAGACTTCCAAAGCCCCCATTTGTTGGAGTCTTTCACCAAGGCTTATGTAAGTTCTCGTTAACCCATCTTTGTCAGTTCCGTCAATTTCTAAAATCAAATGGCATCCGGCATCCTGATGGGGAATACTTTCGGATAGAAAGTTCGAAGCCATCAAAGCAGATTGTTTGTCCATCAGTTCTACGGAAGTTGTTAGAATCCCAGATTCACATAGAATTCTTGGAACTGAGAGAACAGCCCCTTCAACACTCTCAAATGGGGCAAGCAACGTGGCGAAGTATTTGGGTTTAGGTATGAGCCTGAGGATGATCTCGGTGACTATACCAAGGGTTCCCTCACTTCCCACAAACAGCCTAATCATGTCGTAACCCATGACGTTTTTCAAAACTTTGCCACCGAATCTGACTATCTCGCCGGTTGGTAGGACAACTTCTAATCCTAAAACGTGATAACTAGTCGGACCGTACTTCATCACTTTGACTCCACCGGCGTTTTCGGCGACGTTCCCACCAATCGACGAACTCTCGCTGCTGGCAGGATCACCAGCGTAGAACAAACCGTACTCCTCGGCGAGCTTTTGTATTTCATCGGTTATAACGCCAGGTTCAACAACCGCGACCATGTTTTCTCTGTCGATTTCTACTATCCTGTTCATTTTTTCCAACGAAAGGACTATACCACCTTTGACTGGTACAGCTCCACCCGATAAACCTGTTCCAGCGCCCCGCGGGGTCACGGGAACTCTGTAAAGGTTTGCAAGTTTCATTATTTTGCTGATTTCTTCAGCCGAAGTTGGGAAGACCACGCAAAGCGGTGTTTGACGCTCTATTTCACTTGTCTCATCCTTTGAATACCTCTCAAGTTCGTCCGGATCGGTCTTGATGTTTTCCACACCAACTATCTGCTGTAATTTTTCTATGAATTCACGCATTCTTCTCATCTCCCAAAGCTTCCAAAATCTGCTGCAAAGTTGAATACGCGTCGGCGACAATTCCGATGTCTGCTACTTTGAAGATCGGAGCATACCTGTCCTTGTTTATAGCTATGATCGTTTGAGAAGTTTGCATTCCGGCAAGATGTTGAACAGCTCCGGATATTCCCACAGCAATGTAAATCTTTGGTTTGACAACCTTTCCACTCAATCCAACTTGATGATCAAAGGAAACCCACTTTGCCTCCACGACAGCCCTTGTTGCCCCAACGGCTCCGTTCAACTTTTTAGCCAACTTGTGAACGACCCATAGATTTTCCTTTCTTCTCAAGCCTTTGCCAACAGAAACTATCACATCTGCCTCTTCGATCTTTGCTTCTTCTTCTCGAAGCTTGTACTCGATAAGTTCACACCTGTCAACTACGGAAATTGGTTGTTCAAAGATGAACTTTGTTTTCTGCTTCATCGGCGGATTTATCTGGAAAACCTTTGGTCTGACAGTTGCCATCTGCGGTTTTGTGGAGGTTATAATTGTCGCCATAACGTTTCCACCTATGGCCGGTCGTGTTTGAAGAAGATCTCCATTTTCGTCAACGGCAAGTTCAGTGCAGTCAGCAGTTAAGCCCGTTTTCAGCCTTGCAGCCAAATCGGGCATCAGGGTTCGACCAAAGGTGGTGGCAGAGGAAAGAATTATCTTTGGATTGTATTTTCTCACCATCTTCTCGGCATTCGTCAAGAAAGGATCCAATGAGAAAACTTCAAACTGTTTGGATAGCATCAAGATCACTTTATCGGCGTAGCCTTCCAACTGCTCGAGCTTTTCTTGATTTGCACTCATCAACAGCAACAACACTTCAAAGTTCTTTCCGCTCGCAAGCTCGCAAGCTTTACTCAAGAGCTCTACGGTGTTTCTATCCACCTTGTTGCTTACAACCATCAGCATCTTCATCACTTCCCCACAAACGGTTTAAGAAGTTCCACAACTCTCCTTACACCGGCTGTCGTTTCTTTTCCAACAAACAACTGGCAGTTTCTTGTGAGCTTGATATTGTAAACTTTGACGACTCTGGTGGGTGATCCATTCAAGCCAACCTCTTCTAGTTTAAAGCCAAGTGTCTGAGCGTTGTAGGTTTCTACCTTTTGGCTGAGTGCTCTCTTCTTACCATCGAGTGTTGGTAACCTTGGCTCCGCAACGCTCTTTAAAACGGATATCACCGCGGGAAGTCTGACTTTCCATTTTTCGAAGGCATCTTCCGTTGCCCTCTCAACGACTATGAAATCCTTCGAAACGTCGAAGATCCGGGATACATACGTCACAACCGGCAAATTCAGAAGAACACCGAATTTTCCGTCAACTTGACCGGTTTCTCCATCGGTTGCCTTTTCACCACACAGAACAAGGTCGTATTCTATCCTTAATCTTTTGACGGCGTTGGAGAGAACATAACTTGTTGCCCAAGTGTCTGAACCGGCAAAAGCTGGATCGGTTAACAGAATCGCCCTATCCGCACCAAGAGCAAGTGAATCTTTGAGCATTTCCTCTGTTCTTGCCGGTCCCATGCTCAGAACAGTTATCCAAGCGCCTATGGTTTCTTTAATCCTCAAAGCAACTTCAAGGGCATGCATGTCCAATGGATTCATGACTGCATCAAGACCTTCGCGGATCATCATGCCGGTGTTTGGGTCTATTTTGACTCTGTCAGTGTCAGGTACCTGTTTTGCAAGAACCAAGATTTTCATGGATCACACCCCTTGCTGTACATATCTTATACCATCAAAGATACAAATGTAAAGACATATTGACTCAGAAATGTGATATGATATATTTTGCAAGAAAAAAGGAGGGTTGGGTGTATGACGCTCTCAGAAACTGTCGGACAACTTTTCATGGTTGGATTTGACGGGAAGGAATTAAACGATAAGACGATCGACGTGCTGCAGGAAATCAAGCCGGGTTTTGTGATACTCTTTGCCAGAAACATTGAATCACCAAAACAATTGTACCAGCTTGTTAAAGATATCAGGGAGGTCCTTGGAAAAGATATTGTTATTGCGATAGATCAAGAAGGTGGAATTGTCACGAGGTTGAGAAACGGCTTTTCAGTAAGCCCTGGAGCAATGGCTTTGGCTGCCACAGGTGATGAAAACAACGCTTTTGTTGCCGGACAGATACTCGCAGAGGAAATGAAAGCTTTCGGGATCAGCTGGAACCTTGCCCCAGTTGTCGATATCAACGACAATTTGAACAACCCTGGAATCGGCGTGAGAAGTTTTGGGGACACACCTGAAAAAGTGATCAAGTTTGCAAAAGCTTTCTACAAGGGACTTGCTTCAAAAAAGGTTGCCGCCTGTGCAAAGCACTTTCCTGGCAAAGGCAGTGTAAGCGTCGATGCACACCTCGATATGCCGATTTTGGAGAAAAGTCTCGATCAACTACTTTCTTGGGAGCTTGTTCCGTTTGCAGAACTCATAAAAACAGGCATAGCTTCGATAATGCCTTCGCACATTTATTTGCCAAAGCTGCAGAGAGAGAAAATCCCTGCGACCATTTCGCAGGAGATAGTTACAGATCTGCTTCGCAAGAGGTTAAACTTTCATGGTGTTATCATCGCAGACGACCTTTTGATGGGGGGAATAACCAAGAATCTTTCAGTTGAAGAGGCTGTTGTGAAAGCTTTGCAAGCCGGTGTGGATGTACTAACGGTCTGCCATGAACCGGATTTGCAGCTTTCCGCAAAAAGATATTTGATGAGAATGATTGAAAAAGAACCTCAACTGGCAAAACGAGTCAACGAAAGTTTTGAACGAATTAGAAAGTTCAAAGATGAATTTGGTGTAAGACACCTTTCAGAAGAGCTTCATTTCGATCCAGCAGAAAATCAAAAGATAATGGAGCAGATAGCACAAAAATCAATCACTCTAGTTAAGGATTCAGATCAAATGGTTCCTGTGAAACTTGAAAAAGACGATTTCGTGGTAACCGTGAAAACCAGCAGACTTGTTCAAGTCGAGGAAACTGAACCCGGTATACCATGGGTGGCAAAAGAGCTTTCGAGAACTTTTGGGACAAAACTTGTGATCTACGAGCAAAATCAGCCTCTGCCAGACATTTCCGGAAAAAGATGTGTAATCTTCACTGAAAATGCACACTTGCAACAGTGGCAAAAGAACCTTGTAGAACATTTGAGAAAAAACTTTGAAAGACTCTTGATCGTTGCTTTGAGAAATCCGTACGATTGTTTCATCGTCGAAGCCTCAGGTCTTTGTTCTTATGGTTATGAAGTCGTTGCCCAAAAGGCTCTTCTTAAAATTCTTCTTGGTCAAGAAAAGCCAACTGGAAAACTGCCAGTGGAGGTGCTGAGATGAGCATATCAAATCTACCAACCGAGATGCCAAACCCAAGAACGAAGGACCTTGACAGCAAAGAAACGATAGAGATATTGAAGCTCATAAACGAAGAGGATGCACTTGTGGCGTTGGCTGTGCGAGATGCCTTGAAGGAAATAGACAAGGCCGTGAAGGTTGTTCTGGAATGTCTAAAAACAGGTGGAAGAGTTTTCTACGTTGGAGCTGGAACAAGTGGTCGAATCGCTTACATTGACGCAGTAGAACTCGTTCCAACGTACAGTCTTCCAGAGGGTGTCGTAATACCGATAATTGCGGGGGGATCTGAGGCTCTTTCAAAATCCATCGAAGGTGTCGAAGATGACGAGGAACTCGGAGCCGAGGATTTGAAAAGATATTCCTTGAATTCGAAAGACGTTGTTGTTGGTATAGCGGCAAGTGGAAGAACCCCGTACGTGGGTGGAGCGCTAAGATATGCAAAGCAACTTGGCTGCAAGACGGTTTTGATCTGCAACGTTGGTAAACCTTCTCTTTCCAACCTCGCCGATGTCGTGATAAGCGTTGAAACCGGTCCAGAAGTTGTCGCCGGTAGCACCAGGATGAAAGCTGGAACAGCTCAAAAGATGGTTCTCAACATGATCAGTACAACGGTGATGGTGAAAATGGGTAAGGTGTACGATAACTTGATGGTGGATGTTATGGTTTTGAACGCAAAACTGAAAGAAAGAGCTAAAAACATCGTTTCTCGCATCACGGGTGTTGACGACAAAACCGCTGCGCAGAACCTCCAGAAGGCTGGATACAACGTAAAACTTGCCATACTGACGACGATTTCCAAAAAAGACGTAGAAGAGTGCCGCAAGATTCTCGAAAAGGAACCGAACCTCAGAAAAGCGATAAAATTGGCAACGTCACAGGGATAACTGATATTATTTTTAGGGGTGATTGTTCGTGGATAAAGAGTATCCCATACCATTGTATTACAAGGTGTACAAAGACATCAAGCAAAAAATTCTGGATGGTGTTTACAAACCAGGTGACAGGATCCCTCCGGAATCGGAACTGGTTTTGTCGTACAACGTCAGTCGCTTGACAATAAGAAGGGCTTTGGAAGAGCTTCGCTCCGAGGGATTCATAACAAGGGCAAAGGGGAAAGGAACCTTTATAACCGGTAAGAAAGAGGAAGAACAAATGAACGTTCTAAAAGGGTTTACGGACAAAGCAAAAGAAGAAGGCTTCAGCGTCAGATCAACTGTGCTTGAAAACAGACTTGTGGAGATCCCGACCGAACTGACAAGCGTGTTTGGGCTGGAACCTGGAACTATGGTGATCCTTCTGAAACGTGTTAGATTCATGAACGAAGAACCCGTTGCAATTGAAAGTGCTTATCTGAATACCTCTGTCGATGTTCGCTTGCTCAACCTCCTCAAAAAGGATATGTCGAAAGAATCTCTGTATGAATTTCTCAGAAATGATTTGAAAATACCACTCCTCAGAGCTTTCGAAGAACTGGAAGTCACTCAGATCTCTGGGAGTGACGCAAAACTTCTTTCGGTAACGCCTGGTTCCTGCGCTCTCTTGAGAAAACGCTACACTTACACCACAAACAACAGGTGTGTTGAGTACGTTCGATCGATATACCGTGGAGACAGGTACCGCTTCAAGATCGAACTTAAGACCAGCGGAACTTTTGAGAAGTGACTCGAATTATTTAAACACAGGGAGGGATGGATGTGAAGAGGTTGCTGGTTGTTGGTTTGCTGGTTTGTGTGTCTATTGTTTTTGCTCAAACGCACGGAGGACGACTGACAATTGCCATGGACGTCGAACCCGTTGGACTTGATCCAACGCTTGTGACAGCTTTCGCATCGCACAGAGTTCTGGAAAACATCTACGACGGGCTGCTCAGGTACGACGAAAACATGAAACTTGTTCCAAATCTTGCGGAAAGATACGAAATCGTCGATCCTTACACCATAGTCTTCGAGATCAGAAAGAACGTCAAATTCCACGACGGCACACCGCTAACCCCCGATGACGTCTTGTTTACCTTTCAAAGAATCATGGATCCTGCTGTGAAATCCCCTGCCGCGACTTTCTATCAAGATGTTGAATCAGTCACCGCTGAGGCTAACAAGGTCATATTCAAGCTGAAAAAACCCATGGCTAACTCGTTGCTGCCTAACTTTGCCGGTGTCAACAGCTCAATCATCTCAAAAGCTTTTCTTGAAAAGGGAGAAAACCTACAGCTGAAAACGAACGGTACAGGTCCTTTCTACTTGGCAGAATATGTACCTGGAAACTACTTAGTGCTCAAGAAGAACCCATACTACTTTGTTGAAGGATTGCCCTATTTGGACGAGATCAGAGTTCTTTTCATGCCAGAGGAAATTTCGAGGGTTGCTGCTTTGAAGAACGGAGACATCGACCTTGCCAGGATATACGAGCCTTTGAATTTGCGACAATTCCCAACCCAAGCTTTCAAGATCTACAGATCGCCTGTTCTCAGCTACTATCTGATCGGATTCAACACAACTCGTGGACCTCTCAAAGATCCTAAGGTTCGAAATGCTCTGAATTATGCCATCAACAGAGAGGCTATTGTGAAAATCGTTGCGTTTGGTGAGGGAGTTGCCACGGGACCAATGAACCCCTTGGTGCAGCCATGGGCATTGTTGCCAAAAGATTTTGAAGAATACAAATACGACCCAAGCAAGGCGAAGAAACTTTTGAGCGAAGCCGGCTATCCAAACGGTTTCGAATTTGAAATCGTGACATCTCAGAGGTACAACTTCGAAAAGGTTGCACAAGTCATCCAAGCCCAGCTTGCCGAAATCGGTGTTCGCGTGAAGATAGACCTTGTTGAGTGGGGAATATTCATCAGCAGATGGCGCGAAAGTAACTTCGACGCCTTCATATCGATGAACTCCGGATCCATAGAACCTGATATCCAGTTCTTCAGGCATTTTGCCACCGGAGGATCCACGAACGTATTCAAATATTCAAACACAACGGTTGACCAACTTCTTGAACTGGGAAGAAACACGGTTGAGGTGGACAAAAGAAAGGAAATATACGACGAACTCCAAAGGATTCTCGTCAAAGATTCACCCGTTATCTTCTTGTACTGCTCGAACCAAATTTTCGTGAGTGACTCTTCCATCGAGGGATTCAAGCTGTTGCCAAACGAGAGCCTGATATTCCTTAGGGAGACGTGGAAGAGGCGATAAGGCTATGTCTCTCAGCTATTTGGTTCGAAGGTTGCTCACAGCTGTTCCAACAGTCCTCATAGTGGCCTTTTTTGTTTTCACAGCAATTCACATGGTTCCTGGTAACATTGTGGACATAATGCTTGGGACACAGAACTACTTGACCAAGGAGCAGATTGTGGATTTGTATCACCAATACGGTCTTGACAAACCACTGATAGTTCAGTTTGGGCTGTGGTTAAGAAACATCTTCACTCTGGATTTTGGCTATTCACTTAGAAGCGGTAAGTACGTTTTGCAATTGATTGCAGAAAGATTTCCTGTGACTTTGCAGCTGTCTGTTTTTTCAATGCTCATCGCCTGGATGGCGGGAATTCCACTTGGCATCATAGCTGCTCTGAAAAAGAACAGCTTTCTTGATTCGTTGATTCGAATAGTCGGATTGATAGGTCTCTCGTCCCCATCGTTCTGGGTGGGGGCGATTTTCATCGTTCTTTTTGCTAATCTAATTGAGAACTTCAACATATTTGGATATGTCCCTCTTGCTGAAGATCCTTTGAAAAATCTTCAGGTGATGTTTCTTCCCTCACTCACGATTGGGCTGATGCTTTCGGCTCAGATCATGAGAATGACAAGAGCCTCCATGCTGGATGTTCTTAACCAAGAATACATACGCACGGCGAAGGCAAAAGGGGTAACCCCGCGAATCTTGCTAAGAAAACACGCTTTGCGAAACGCTTTGATACCCATCGTAACACTCACTGGAATTCAACTTGGATACCTTCTGGCAGGGAGTGTTGTCATAGAAAACATGTTCGCACTTCCGGGCATGGGACGTTTGCTACTTCAGGCCGTAAACGAGAGGGACTATCCAGTGATACAAGGTGTGGTGACGGTTGTTGCCTTGCTGATTGTGACGCTGAACATCTTAGTTGACTATGTTTACACACTGATAGACCCACGTGTGGAACTCAGATGAGGGTTGGTTATGCCGAGAACTTTCCGAAGGTTTTTCTTTCGTCCGATTAATCTTGTTGCGTCCTTCTACCTCATTTTGATGCTTTTTGTTGCCATGTTCCCAAAAATGGTTGCTTCGCATGATCCTCTTTTTATGGATTATTCAGCTTTGCTTGAAAAACCTTCCCCGAGGCACTGGTTCGGTACGGACCAATTTGGAAGGGATATTTTTTCAAGATGCATCTACGGATTGCAGAAAAGTGTGCTGATAGCATTTAGTTCAGTTGGTTTGGCTCTGCTTGTCGGCACAGCTTTGGGATTGATCTCCGGCTTTTACGGTGGAGTTATTGATCTTGTGACCATGAGAGTTGTCGAAGGACTATTTGCTTTTCCATCGCTCATACTTGCGTTGTTCATAGTAGCCCTTTTTGGCTCAAGCACAACAAATCTCGTCATTGCCATAGCAGTGGTCTACACGCCGATATTTGCAAGAACCGTCAGGGGTGAAGTTTTTTCAATCAAAGATCGGCTTTTTGTCAAGGCGGCCTTGGTGATTGGAAAATCCAATCAAAGGATTATGTTCACCGAAATCCTACCAAACCTTTCTTCGGTTCTGATCGTTTCAACCACAACAAACCTATCCACGGCTTTTCTAACAGAAGCTTCTCTTGGATTTTTGGGTTTAAGTGTACCTCCACCTTATCCAACGCTTGGAGGATTGGTTGGGCAAGGAACGGCTTATCTGCTGAGTGCCCCATGGATAACTTTGTTCCCAGGGTTTGTAATAGCAACAGTTGTCTTGACAATCAACATAATCGGAGACGGTTTAAGGGATCTTCTTGATCCAAGAACAAGAGGTTAATTACCGTCAGAAACTGTCAAAAAGAACACAAATGTTCCGATGTACA
>FWWL01006592.1_pt1 | contig 11650 bp, 8 predicted proteins | sample 2228331 | NCBI WGS metagenome assembly FWWL01 (sample SAMEA103939775, study PRJEB20133) | metagenome
CGAACCTCAGGTCCCTGCGCGCGCTGCAGACCACCACCAGCCGGCCGCCCCTGAGGTCGGCCGGCCGGCAGCCCAGCTCGGCCGCATAGTGCCGGTCCAGAGCCTGAAGGGCTCCTTTGCGCGTTGTCGGACCAGCGGATGTCTTCTGCAAGCGTCTCCTCCGACCGTCCGGGAAACGCCCGACGGGGCAGGCCGGTCTGATATGCGGGAGCGCGGACCTGCCGAAGGCACGCCCTCGGCCCTGCCCCTCGCCCTGTCCCGCCGGGGGGCTTTCTGCTATAATACCCTGTGGGGGAAGAGTGTCACAGGGCGGTGCGCGGCCGGGTCCGGCGCCGCCGGGAGGTCGCAGCCATGAACCAGTCTGTCGCGGAGAAGGACCTGCAGGCCAGGTCGCAGGAGATTCTGCAGTCGCGTCTCGGAGGTCTCAGGAAGGCCGCGCTTGCCGCGGCGCTCGTCCCGCTGGCCCTTGCGGCCGCGTCCACGGGCGCGCCGGCTGACGCCCCGGCCAAGTCTCCGCAGAACCACCGGGTCAAAGCGCAGGTCACGAAGGCGGGGGACGTCTATCGCTACGAGTTCACCCTCATCAACGCTTCCCTGCCCGGGGCATCCGGGGGAGCGCAGGGGACGGTGGATGTGGCTCCCTCGGAGGAGGGGCCCGCGCGGCCATGGATCGTGAACTGGCAGCTCCCGCTTTTCGACCCGTCCGACGTCAGCGACATCAAGGTGCCGGAGGGGTGGGCCTACGAGATCATCAAGCCCTCCGAGAAAGGCGTCTGCTACAACAATCCCGACAGCCCGTTCGGCAAGCACCCGTGGACCTGGTCGCCGGCGACCGACCCGCTGCTGAAGAAGCCGGACGAGGCGAACGCCTACGGGCCCGTCCCGGCCGTGTTCTCGAAGCCGCCGTATGTCTTGCACTTCTACTGCCTGACCGCCCCCGACGAGAGCGGCAGGATGATGCCCGTGAACCCTCTGGGTTCGCTGGATATGATGAAGGGCTTCTCCTTCGTCAGCAGGTATCCCGAGACGGCGGCGCCGTTCCTGCCGGTCTATTACAACCAGCAGGATGTCGCGTCGCTGCCAGGCAAGGCCGTCATCCCGAACAGCCCCGGATTGCAGAAGGCGCTGTCGGTGCAGGTGTCCCTGGCCGACTGACGGCCCTGACAGGTCCTTTGAGAGCCGCCCGGATGGCAAGCTGCCTCCGGGCGGCTTCGCGTCCGGCGGCCCTCGCGACGGGTCCCGTGGAAGGCAGCCTGCCATGCGCGTGCTGATGGCCGTCCACAACGCCTTCACCGACACCACCAGCGGGGCGGCCCGGAGCATGCGCACCATCGTGGAGTGGCTGGCTTCGGAGGGATGCGAGTGCCGGGTGCTGTGCACGGCCCGCTTCGATGCCCGCGCCCCCGCCTCCATCGAAGAGCATCTCGCGTCGCTTGGCATCGAGGCGCGGCCCGCGGAGGTGCCCCGCCGGCTCATCCGGTCCGGAGCGGCCGGCCGCCCCGTTCTGGCGTTCGAGTGCGGCGGCGTGCCGGTCACGATGGTGCTGACCCGGCACAACGACTGGCGGTCGCCCGACGCCGAAGAGGCGGAGCAGCTGGTCAACCTGTGCCGTCATATCCTGCGGGAGTTCCGCCCGCACATCCTGCTGTCGTACGGGCCCCACGGCGCCGTGCAGGAGATGCTGCGGCTGGCCCGGCGTCACGGGGTGCGCACGGTATTCTCGGTGCGCAACTACGGCTACGAGGACCGCCGCTGGTTCGCTCACGCGGACAGCGTGCTGGCGTGCAGCCCGTATCTTGCCCGCTACTACCGCGACAGGTCGGGAGTGGAGTGCACGGGAATCCCGTCACCAATCCGCTGGGAGGACGTCCTGGCGCCCGAGGAGTCCCGCACCTTCGTGACCTTCGTGAATCCTTCGCTGGAGAAGGGGGCGGCGCTGTTCGCAAGGCTTGCGGACATGCTGGGAAGCCGGCGCCCGGACATCCCCGTGCTGGTCGTCCAGTCCGCCGCCGACGCCTCCAGCCTCAACAGCATCCCGGGCATCGATTTCAGCCGCTACCCCCAGATCATGGCCGCCCCTCCCGTGCCGCGTCCGGCGGACTTTTTCGAGCTCACCCGCATCCTTCTCGTCCCTTCGGTCTTCCACGAGCCCTTCGGACGCGTGGCGGCGGAGGCGCTCATCGACGGCATCCCGCCGGTGGTGAGCGACCGGGGGGCGCTGCCGGAGACCGTCGCGGAGGCGGGCATCGTGCTTCCTCTCCCGGACTGGCTGACTCCGTCGGTCATCCGCATCCCGGACCCGGACGAGGTGGAACCCTGGTACGAGGCGGTCTGCTCCCTCTGGGACGACGACGAGGACTACTCACGCAGGTCCGCGCTCGCGCGCCAGGTGGCATCCCGGCTGTATGCCGAGGAGCCTCTCCGGCAGCGGTATCTCACCTATTTCCGCTCGCTGGCCGCCGTCTGAGGGGGTGCCTTCTGCGGGGTTGCCGGGTTTCGGGAGGCCGCCTGTTGCGGTATATCCGTCAAAAGCCCGGGCGGCGACGCTCACGGTGTGAGTCCGCGGAACGGAAGGAGTGACTGACGATGAGACTCGGGAGACGGACAAAATGGGTGGGAGTGGCGCTGGCTCTGGTCGTGGCTGCGGTGGCGGTCACGGATGCGGGAGCCCAGGTCGGGCGCATCCTGAGGGGAGCGGCCGTCCTCGGCGTGATCAGCCAGTTCGGCGACCAGATCAACAACGGCATCAACAGCGCGCTGGGAGGAAAGGGCGCCGCGGTGAACGGCGCGACGAAGGTGGTGCCCATCTTCAGCGCCGGGCGCGGAGCCTATCTGGGAGCCGCCCAGATCGCCGGACCGCGTGAGAACGTCGATATGGTAAAAGGCGTGGCGCAGTTCGAGTTGCGTCTGGCTGGCTTCAGGACGGAAGTCCTGGTCCCGGTCAACTCCATCGACGTCACCAAGCTCCACCGGGTGCAGGACGTCGGCGTGAGCGCCATCATCGATATCAGGATCTAGCCGGGTCTCCGGCGGCTTTTGCCCGGGGGCGGGCTGCCAGCCCGCCCCCGTCGCGCTTCTCACGCTCCGTCCAGCGGCTCCAGCTCCTCCCGCAGCATCTCCATCAGCGGGCGGATGGCGGCCGCATCGAAGCGGAACTCCGCTCCGGCGGCGCGGAACAGCTCCGGCAGCGGGCGGCTTCCTCCCAGCGCCAGCGCCCGGCGATACGCCTCCAGCGCATCCCGGCCGGTCTCCTTCCAGTTTCTCCACACCTGCAGGGCTCCCAGCTGGGCTATCCCGTACTCCACGTAATAGAACGGCGAGAGGAAGATATGGAGCTGCCGGTGCCAGGTGTTCCGCCGGACCTCCTCGAAGCCGGACCAGTCCACATCCCCGCCGAATCGCTCCATCAGTCCGTCGAACGCGGCGGCGCGCTCCTCCCGGGAGTGCCCGGGATGGGTGTAGACCCAGTGCTGGAACGCATCCACAACCGCCATCCACGGGAAGAACGAGACGATGCCTTCCAGGTGATTGCGGCGGGCGCGCGCGGCCTCGCCCGGCTCGTAGAACTCGTCCAGGAACGCGCTGCCCAGAAGCTCCATGCTCATCGAAGCCACCTCCGCGAACTCGAGCGGCGCGTGGCGGTAGGAGTGGATGTCCTCATCCCGGGTGGCCAGCGCGTGGAAAGCGTGTCCCGCCTCGTGAAGGATGGTCTCGACATCCCGGTGGATGCCGACGGCGTTCATGAAGATGAACGGAAGCCGGGCTTCGGAGAGCGTGGACTGGTAGCCGCCCGGAGCCTTCCCCTTCCGGTTGTCCAGATCCAGCAGTCCGAGCTCGCGCAGCAGGTTGAACTGCCGCCCCAGCTCCGGGTCCAGCCTGGCGAGCACGCGCTCCGCCTTTTCCGCGAGCTCGCCGGCGTCCTGAAAAGGACGCAGGGGAGGGCGGCCCTTCGGGTCGGCGGCGAGGTCCCACGGCCGCAGCGTCTCCAGCCCCATCTGCCTGAGGCGTTCCTGCTGAAGCTCGCGCGCCAGCGGAAGCACCTCCTGCTCGATGGCGGCGTGGAACTCCAGGCAGTCCCCGGGGGTGTAGTCGAAGCGTCCGCGGTCCGCGAACGCATACTCCACGTAGCTTTCGAAACCGGCGTTGCGGGCGATGGTGTCCCGCAGCTGCAGCAGGCGGTCGAAGAGCGAGTCGAAGGCATCCGCCTCATCCAGCCTGCGCCGGGCGGTCAGCTCCCACGCCTCGCGCCGGAGTCCGCGGTCGGGCTCCTCCAGGTATCTCGCCATCTGCGCGAGCGTGTGCTCGCGTCCGCGGAACTCCACCGTCAGCGAGCCGGAGAGCTTCTGATACTGCTGCCCCAGCCGTGTCTCCTCGGTCTGAAGGGGGACGTTCTCCTGCCGGAACAGGCGCACCTGCGTCTCGGCTTCCCTGTCCAGCACGAAGTAGCGTTCGCGCGGAAGCTGATGCCGCAGCGGATGCCCGGTATAAAGCCGCGCGAGGCGGAAGCCGCGCTCCCTGGTGAGGGGCTGGATGTTCTCGACGAAGTGGAGGTAGGCGGCTTCCGCTTCGGCATCCTCCGTGCGGGTGGTCATGGCGATGTAGCGGCGCGTGCGCTCCTCGGAGATGGCCGAGGTCAGTTCGCTCTCCTCGAGAAGCCAGCGCTCCAGGTCTCCGGGCGTCCGGCAGGCGGCGAGCCGCTCTTCCAGCAGGTCGAAAAGCCGCGCCACCTCTTCCGGCCTCTCCCAGTCCACCTGCGGCGGCACGAATGTCCTCTTTCGATACGGGGGAAGCTCCCCGAAAGGCAGTCTGCTCATCTGTGGCTGTCTATCCCCTTGCCCGGCCGGCCAGCGCCTGTTCCCGCACCCTGAGGGCGGCGCGGGTGAACCTTCCCGCGATGTCTCCAGCGGTCCAGAAGTCGTGTCCGTTCAGATAGGACCTGTGCACCGTGCCGAGCGGCTCCGTCCACCGGCGCGGCAGACGGCTTGCTCCCCATGCGGCTCCCGCGATGGAGCCGGCCGTTGCGCCGTTGCAGTCGGTGTCCATCCCGGCCATCACCGCGCGCGTGACGATCAGCTCGAACGAAGGCCATCCCAGTTCCAGCGCCGCCGTCACCACGCACGCATTGTTGATGGTGTGTCCCACGTGCATCCCGCGGTGCTCCTGCAGCACGCGGTCCAGAACGCGGTCGAAGTCCTTCAGCTCCCGGCACCACTCCAGAGTCTGCCGCAGTGCCCCGGCCAGGCGGCAGTGTTCCGGTATCTCCGTCAGCCCGATGCGCACCGAAGCCCGGGCGTCGCCTGTGGCGAGCGCGGAGGCGATGACCGCCGCGTAATACATCGCGCCGTAGATCCCGTTCCGGACGTGGCTGACGCGCGCGTCGCGCCAGGCCATCTCCGCGGCCAGCTCGGGCAAGCCCGCGCAGGCGTAGCCCCAGGCATCCGCCCTTATCCCCGCTCCCAGATACTCGCTGTCCGGGTTGTCCGCGAGGGCCGTCTCCGGCGGCTTCAGGCCGCGGCGCAGGTTCTCCAGCGCGTGGCTTTCCGCCGTGCACGCGAAGGGCACGTAGCGCAGCCACGCCCCTCCCACGTCTTCGGATGTGAAGCCCGGTCCGTATTCCTCGAGTATCAGCAGACCCAGCAGAGTGTACAGCAGGTCGTCGTCGGGCATCAGATAGGTCATCCGGTCTTGAAGGAAGTTCCGGTAGGGAAGCCCGTTGTAGGTGCTGAGGAACAGCGTCGGCTTCGGAAGGCGTCTCCAGTATCCTTCCAGCGGATAGGGCTGGTCCAGCGCCGCGGCTACGGCCCGTATCTCCTCGCGTGAGAAGCCTTCCACCGGGACTCCCAGGGTGCATCCGGCGCCCCGCCCCAGCCATGCGCCCAGGATGCGGTCTTCCAGCTCTTCCGGCTCGGGAAGCGGCTGAAGGGTGCGGGGGCCGTCCGGGCGGAGCGCCCTGATGTCCTCCAGCCCGTCCGGCTCCCGCTGCAGGAGGTGCGGGTCGGGCCGCGCCTTTTGCAGCGTCCCGATGAGCCTGTCCAGTCCGCGCTCCACCGTCCGGGCGAGCGCTTCCGCGTCCGCCCCGTGTTCGCGCTTCAGGTCCAGCCACTCGCGCAGGGCCCTCCACTTTTCGTCCAGACAGGAGTAATAAGACATGCCGCAGCCTCCCCGGCGGACCGGTCCGGGTCAGCGCAGTATGGCTCAAAATCCGCTAAAGTGGGGAGGGCCGGGCAGCCGGCAAAGGAGCAGTATCCGATGAGAGAAGTGCGCTGGGAGCGGATGTTCCCCGACGAACTGGAGCAGGCGTTCCGGGAATGCCCGGTGGTCTATTTCACCTACGGGCTTTGCGAGCCTCACGGGCCCCACAATGCGCTGGGGCTGGACGCGTTGAAGGCGCACGGCGTGGCGTGCGAGGCGGCTCGCAGATACGGCGGCATCGTGGCGCCGCCGGACTTCTGGCACATCCACGAGTGCAGCGGGTCCGCTCCTTGGGCGCACAGGTATGTGGGGCAGGTGGAGCGCAAGTGGCTGACCTCGCTTCCCCCCTGGCAGCACTTCCGGAACGTGCTGTACCACATCCGCGCGGCGGACTGCCTGGGGTTTCACGCGGCCATCCTGCTGACGGGCCATTACGGGCCCAACTGGCTCGACCTGAACCGGATGGTGGACATGGTGCGTCCGCACGTGGGGACGCGGCTGTATTCGCTGCCGGATTTCGAGGCCAACCAGCCGGGGTTCGACGGCGACGGCAAGAGCGGCGGCGACCACGCGGGGCGTGTTGAGACGTCGCTGATGTGGGCGCTGGACGCGGAGTGCGTGGATGTCTCGCGCATCCCGCCGGAGGATGCGGAAGGCCCGCACTTCGCCATGGGCGCCACCGCCCGGCAGGCCGACCGCCGGAAAGGCGAGCGGATGGTGGAGGACGAGACCCGCTATCTGGGGAGCAAGGCGAGAGATCTCCTGGAGGAATACGCCCGGGTGCGCCCGGCGCACACGCTGCGCACGTTCGAGCAGGTGGAGCGCCTCTGGCGGGAGGTGGTCCTGCCGGAGCTTCCGTCATTCGCCACCATGCAGGACCTCTGGGAGGGACAGGAGCCGGTCCCGGAGGGCTCGGTCTGGTTCGAGAACTGGCGGGTCCCGGACGTGACCGCCACAGTCTTTCGCAGAAAGGAGGAGCACTGATGCGCATCGCTCTGGCTTCGGACCATGCGGGGTTCCGCTACAAGGAGAAGATAGAGTCCTGGCTGCGGGAGCAGGGACACGAGGTGAAGGACTTCGGGACGCACTCGGACGCCAGCTGCGACTATCCGGATTTCGTGCGCCCGGCTGCGGAGGCCGTGGCCCGCGGCGAGTTCGACCGGGGCATCGTGCTGGGCGGCTCCGGCAACGGGGAGGCGATGGCCGCCAACAAGGTCCGCGGCATCCGGTGCGCCGTGGCGTGGGACGAGGTGAGCGCGCGGCTGTCGCGGGAGCATAACGACGCGAACGTGCTCTCTCTGGGAGAGCGGCTCATCCCCGAGGACCGGGTCCTGGACATCGTGCGCGTGTGGCTGGAGACACCGTTCGAGGGAGGCAGGCACATCCCGCGCATCCGCAAGCTGGAGCAGCCGGAGCCCGGGCCGTCATGAGGCGTTGAAAACCGGTATCTTTACTGGCTTGACGGGACCGGTTCCGGGAGTATAATTCTTTCAGTTTCAAATGTATCGGGTCGGCTGAGTCGTTGCGACCGTGTCGCTTTTCGCGGCCTGCAGCAACCGGTCAGAAGGAAGGAGGGTGAGAAAAGTGAGACTGATTCTTCTGGTGGGGCTGGGCATCCTGGCTTTTGCGCAGCCCACTGCTGCGGGCCCCGGTCAGTGGGTCTTTCTCCTCCACGGCGCCAACGGCGCCGGGGCGCTCCATTTCACGGGAGCGGCCGGCTCCGACACCCCCATCGCCGTTTTCGCATCGGTCTACAACAACGACCCTGCGCACCCTCTCAGCTTCGACGGGATCACCCTCAAACTGGACGAATTGTCCCCTCCCGACCCGGCTATTTTCTCGCGGCTCTGGGTACCGCGGCCGGAGATGGAGATGCCTGAGGCTTTCTTCGTCCCGGCGTCCGGGAAGCGCACGGATGTGTTGCTGGGCCATTTTTCTCTGAGAGACGCTCCGCCGGGCACATATGTGTTCCGGCTGATCGTCGCGGCAAGCTTCGAGGGAGTGTCCGCCAGCCCGCCTGAGCTCGTGACTCCGCCGTTGACGGTCACGGTGGTGCCCGAGCCGGGCGGGATGCTGGCGATGGGCGCCGGTCTGGCGTCGCTTGCCGGCCTGCTCAGAAGACGGTCGTGAACTAGCGCGTCAACCTGTTTCCCGCCGCACGGCCCGGCTCCCTTCGAGCCGCAGCGGCGGCGCTGCACCGGAGGAACGAGGATGAGGCAAGGCGCGCACGTGCCCCTGTCGTTTCCCCTTCGCTCTTCCGGGCCGGCGAGTGTCCGGCGCGCGGGCGCCGCATCCGGCGAGAGGGTCGAAGAAGCCCTCCCGAAGAGCGGCAGCCGGCGTTGTGCGGCGCGATGCGAGAGAGGAAGGGACGCTTCAGGTGACAGAGGCGAGACAACGCATATTCGGAAGCTGTCTGACGGCCTGCGCGGTCGTGGCTGTGCTGGCCGCCCTGGCCGGCGGCGGCCCGCTGATGGCGCAGACCAGTATCACGTCGGTCAGCGCGGAACCGTCCGGCTTCTATGCGGACGAGGGGCAGACCACGACCCTGACGGCGGAAGGCACTCCGGGCGTGCCCAACCTGGCCATGCGTGTGACGCGCTCCGACCGCACAACCGTGGTGCGGTCGTCCATCACCCTGAACGAGACCGCTCCGGGCGTCTACACGTGCGTCTGGAACGGGAGGAACGACAGCAACCAGGTCGTGGAGACCGGCGTCTACAGCTTCAGGGTCTACAACCTCGCCACTTCCAGCTACATCGGCCCGTGGGGAGATGTGGAGGTCCTCAGCCGCAAGCCCCGCTTCCTGTCCGCCGAGGTCTCTCCCGACCCGTTCTTCCCGGACGGGACGGCGGGCAACACCGTGCGCATCGTCATCCGGGCCACGCCGCTCGAGACCGGCAGCTACAAGTGGGGCATCCACAACAACTGGCTGGGGTCGATGGTGTTCAAGGAGGACCTTCCGGCGCCGGTGGCTCCGGGCGAGTACGAGGTCTCCTGGAACGGGGTGTCGCGCTCCTCCTATGCGGGGGTCATGGGCTCCAACTATGGCGGATACGGTGAGGACCACAGCTACAACAAGAGCTACGTGGTGCTCTGGGCGCCGGACGGGACCCAGCTGACTTCGCCTCCGGACGCCTATTTCAAGGTGCGCGGCGTCTGGAGCCTGGGGCGGGACAAGTCGGAGATAGAGCCCTCGTCGGGCGAGTATGCCACATTCACCGCAGTGGGCTACGACGGCCTGGGCCTGCTGCTTCGCATCACCCGCTCCTCGGGGGGGGCCCTGGTCGCGGAACTCCCGATGACCCCCACCGGCAACGGCCGTTACGTGGCCTCCTGGAACGGGCGGGATGCTTCCGGCGACATCCAGCCGACCGGGGATTACAATCTGCGTGTCGTCAACGCGGCGAGCGGAGTCCCCTACCACGGCGCGTCGTCTTCACTTCGTCTGCGCTTCACGGTGAACGCCATCTCCGTGGCGCCCGACCCCTTCCGGCCGGACGGCACGGGCGGTCCCGGCCAGACGGCCACCATCACCGTGCAGGCCTCTCCCGGACAGACCGGCCTCAAGTACGGGGTCTACAACAACTGGCTGGGGGGGTGGATGGTCTATCAGGAGCCGCTTCCCGAGAGCGGGACGCCGGGGGTCTATCAGGTCACGTGGGACGGGGTCAGCCGCTACAGCAGCAGCGGCGTCATGGGCAACACCTACAGCGGCTACGGCGAGGACCACAACTCCAACCGGTGCCAGGTGGTGGTCTGGGACGGCAACGGCCAGGAATCCATCGTACGGGGATCCTTCAAGGTCCGGGGTATAGACCGCCTGGAGCGCGACAGGAGCTCCTTCGCGGCCGGCTCCCAGACGGTCACCTTCACAGCCAGAGGATACTCCGGGTTCAACGTTCGCCTGCGCATCTACCGCAACTCCCCTTCCACGCTGGTCCGTACCGCGATGATGACGGACAACGGTGATGGCACGTACACCTTTGCCTGGGACGGGACCGACGATAGCGGACAGCCCGCCGCTCCCGGCGCCTATACAGCGCATGTACACAACGCGGACAGCGACCGGCGCTACTATCCCACAGTGGGAGTGAACATCACGTTTTCCGTGGTGGCCGTCTCCGTGGAGCCGGATCCGTTCTGGCCGGACGGCACCGGCTCGCAGCCGGCGACCATCACCGTCCAGGCCGCCCCCGGTCAGACCGGTCTCAAGTACGGGATCTACAACAACTGGCTGGGCTGGATGGTCTACCGGGAGCCGCTTCCCGAGAGCGGGACGCCGGGGGTCTACCAGGTCACCTGGAACGGGGTCAGCCGCTACAACAACAACGGCCTTATGGGCAACACCTACAGCGGCAACGGCGAGGACCACAGCTCCAACCGGTGCGAGGTGGTGGTCTGGGACGCGTCCAACGTGGAGTCCCAGGTCAGAGGCTACTTCAAGGTGCGCGGCATCGACCGTATGCAGAATAGCGTGTCCGCCTTCAACCCGCGGACCGGCGGCAGCACCACCTTCACGGCCCGCGGCTATCCCGGATTCCCGGTCCGCATCCGCATCTACCTGAACAGCCCGTCCACGCTTGTGCGCACCGCGATGATGACAGACAACGGAGACGGGACCTACACGTTCGTCTGGGACGGCCGGAACGACTCGGGCGAATTCCAGAAGCCAGGCTCCTACACCGCGTACGTGTACCACGCGGCCAGCGACGTCCGCTACTATCCGAGCGCCTCGTGCAGCATCCAGTTCGATGTGGATTCCATCAGTGTGGACCGCGACCCCTTCATTCCCGACGGGACGCCGCAGGACACAGTCACCATCACAGTGAACTCGAGCCCGGGCCAGAACCTGCGGTTCTCCATCGGCCATGAGTGGCTGGGCACCAGCACGAACTGGGCCGCTCTGACGGAGGTCTCGCCCGGCGTCTACACCGGGAGCTGGAACGGCGTCCAGCAGGTCTCCAACGCGGGCTACATCCCCGCCCACCGGACCTCGCGAGCCAGGGTCTATGTCCGCAACGCGGACGGCATCCAGGCGCAGTCCTACGGGTCCTTCGCCGTCGGGGGAGCTTACGGCGTCAGCACGGACACCACCCGGTTCACCCCCGGGGGCGGCAATGTGCTGAACATCACGGTGCCGGGCGAGCCCGGTGTCCCGATGGATGTGTGGGTGACGAATGTTTCCACGGGTGTCGTGACCCGCAAGCTCCAGATGACGGAGGCCGGCGGGACCTTCACCGCCGCCTGGGACGGCAAGGATCAATTCGGCAACTTCGCGGGGGCCGGCAACTATCGCATCCGCCCGTATGCGCGGCCGGGACAGGCGCCGTACCCTTACAACCGGGATGTCACGGTCGAGCCTGCGGTCTTCAGCATCGAGGCGTCACCGGACCCGTTCGTTCCCACCGGCGCCAACAGCGTCACGCTGACCATGCGTGCGGACCCCGGCCAGGCCGGG
>FWWL01009566.1_pt1 | contig 11650 bp, 8 predicted proteins | sample 2228331 | NCBI WGS metagenome assembly FWWL01 (sample SAMEA103939775, study PRJEB20133) | metagenome
CAAGTATTATGTTTGGATCCTCACCCAGGGATCGCTCACTTTTGCTGAAACTACAGGATTTCTCGCTTCGCTCGAAATGACAGGGTGGGGTGACTGGAAATGACAGGGGGCTCTCTGAAGGCGATACTAAAAACAATTGCGGGCCTTGGTGATGAAGAACTCCGAAGGGATTGTCATTTCGACGAACGAAGTGAAGAGAAATCTTATAACCATGCAAGTTTTAAGTTAAAAGTTTCAAGTTTAAAGCTAAGCAAGAGTATCTTAACCTCAGTGAAAACTACAGGATTTCTCGCTTCGCTCGAAATGACAGAAGTGGGTGCTTTGGGAATCACATCAAAAACAATCGCGACCCACGGTGGAGCAGGAGTAGAAAAAGCGCTGTCATTTCGACGAACGAAGTGAGGAGAAATCTTTTGACAGTGCAAGTTTCAAGTTAACAGACTCACTGAAAGTATCCTTACTGCAGTGGAAACTACAGGATTTCTCGCTGCGCTCGAAACGGCGGATCTCTCCCTGCACTGGAAATGACAAGCCTTGCTTAAACGACATGGCCATTGCCATGAGTGTAAAAGACCTGGCTAGTAACGGCGGGAAAATGAATGGGACCGCTGGCCGAAGATAGGCTGTCATTTCGACGAACGAAGGGAGGAGAAATCTTATGATAGTGCAAGTTTCGGGCTTCAAGTTCAAAGATTCGGCAAAAGTATCTTAACTGCCGTGGAAACCACAGGATTTCTCGCTTCGCTGGAAATGACAGGGGGTGGGTAGGAATAACAGGCGGGGTGGCTCGAAATGAGAGAGGGTGGCTCCAAATGACAGGCGGTAGGTGGAAGTGACAAAGCGTGAGCCTGAGATACCAAGGGGCTTGCTGGAAACAACAGGGGCGTGTTGCCTGTTGCATGAAATGAGCACTGCATTGCCTGTAATGGCAGTGCCATCACTGAAGGTGATAATAGAAGCAATGGCCTAAGCTGTAGCACAGGCTGTCATTTCGACGAACGAAGTGAGGAGAAATCTTAAAAGGGTGCAAGTTTCACGTTTACAAGACCACCAGAGGCTCTCTCACTGCAGTGGAAACCATAGGATTTCTCGCTTCGCTGGAAATGAGAGGTGGGTGCCTCGAAATGTAGGAGGAGATAATAGCAAGGACGAAAATGAAACGGCCATAGCTTGAAATGAGAGAAACGCAATGGAGCAGGGCTCTGATACCAGACTGTCATTTCCACGGACGAAGTGGAACTGCTAGTAACACTTACGAAGTGATACACTTACGAAGTGTGATAAAAAGATGGTAGTTTACATAATATAAGCGGTTTTTCTAAATGGTATCAACAGACCACGGTATCTAAAGACCTTTGACGCCTTTAAAGGTACTTGACATTTCAAAAAAGATGTGGCTTAATTCCATATATGGACTATATTGTTTCATATATGAATAAAAGTCATGGGGTGCCTGCTCTGGAGAGGGGCCTGGATGTCCTGGAGCTACTTTCCAAGGAACCTTATGAGCTTACTGCCAAGGAGATAGCAGTGGCGTTAAAGATACCCAATGCCTCCCTGTGGAGGATCTTGAGGGTTTTGGAAGCTAGGGGCTATTTGCTATTTGACAGCTCAAGGCGCACTTACAGGCTTGGGTTTAGGCTGATGGCTATGGGAAACTTCCTCCTTGAGAACTCTTATTTCAGGTCTCTCATCAGGGATGAAATGCGCACTCTTGCTGAGGTTGTTAAGGAGACTGTGGAGCTGGATATGAGGGTAAAGGATCAGCTTATACTCATTGAGCAGGTGATTGGCCCTGAAGGGCTTTATCTTTACTCCCATCCAGGTAGTGCCATGCCTTATTTCCATGCCACTGCCCCTGGGAAGGTATATCTCGCCCACTGGGAAAAGGAGCGTGTAAGGAAGGTTTTGGGCAAATTGGGGCTTCCAAAGCTTACCTCCAAGACAATTGATTCTATGGAAAGGCTGGAGGAGGAATTGGAGTCTGTGCGACAAAAGGGCTATGCAGTGGATATAGAAGAGATGAGGGAGGGAGTTGGAAGGATAGCTGCGCCGGTGTACGACAAAGGAGGCAAGATCTTAGGTTGTATTGCCGTGGTGGCCCCTGCCTTTAGATTGTACCAGGAAGGGACAATAGAGAGGTATGCCTCTCACCTAACCGAATTCACCAAAAAGATGAGTTTTAGATATGAGAGATTGGGATGATATTAGAGGAACTCAGTCCTGATGAAAGGATTATTCTTGAGAGTGTAAGGAGGGTTGCCAAGGAAAAGGTGTCCCCCCTCGCCTCCCAGCTGGATAGAACAGGGGAGTTTAGCTGGGAGATAGCGGACCTGTTTGCTGAGATGGGTCTTCTCCAGATATTCCTGCCCCCTGAGTATGGTGGGTTGGAAAAGGATAAGTGTCTGATGTTTTCCCTTATAGTGGAAGAGGTTGCCAAGGCCTGTGCATCCTCTGCCCTTTTGATAATAATCCAGGCAGTGGGCTCTTTCCCCATAATTGACAGTGGTTCTGTGGAGCTGAAGGAGAGATTATACCCCAGACTGGCCTCAGGCAAAGAGCTCATAGCCTATCTGGTAACCGAGCCTAATGCAGGATCTGATGTGGGTGCCATCAGGACTACTGCCACATTGGAAGGGGATCACTATATATTGAAAGGCCAAAAGATATTTGCCACAAACGGCGGGGTAGCAAAGCTGGCCTCTGTCCTGGCCAGGACAGGTCCCAAGTCTTACTCCTTTTTTGTCTTGGAAATGAAAGCCCCTGGGGTACTTTTGGGAAAAAAAGAGGATAAACTGGGCTTTAGGGCCAGCAATACCCAGGAGGTAATCTTGGATGATGTAAGGGTTCCTGTTTCCAATCTGGTGGGAAAGGAAGGGGATGGTTTTTTAATTGCGATGAGGGACTTTGACATGTCTAGGCCAGGAGTGGCAGGTCTTGCCCTGGGAATTGCCCAAGGGGCAGCGGAATATGCCTTAAAGTACGCTACAGAAAGATATACCTTTGGTCAGCCTTTGGTAAGGCACCAGGCCATACTGTTTATGCTTTGTGATGCCTGGACCATGATTGAGGCAGGTAGAGGCCTTATGATAAAGGCAGCAAGGCTTTGGGACCAGGGGAAAAGAAATACCAAGTTTGCCTCAATGGCCAAGTACTTTTGTAGTGATGCTGCCATGAAAATTACCACGGATGCCATTCAGATCCTGGGAGGCTATGGGTATTGTAAGGATTACCCTGTGGAACGCTTTTTCAGAGATGCCAAGCTCACGCAGATCTTTGAAGGAGCAAACCAGATTCAAAGGATTGTGGTGGGAAGGGAGCTCTTGAAAGAGAGGGGCTACAATATAAAGTTGAGGGGCTAAAACATGATAGAGCTCACCCAAGAGCAAAACATGGTGTTGGAAACAGTAAGGACCATTTGCCGTAGGCACGTTAAGGCCAGGGCAGCGGAGATTGATGAGAAAGGAGAGTTCCCATGGGACACTGTGAGGGTCTTTGGTGATAACGGGGTCTTAAATCCTTTAGTCCCTGAGGAGTATGGTGGTGTTGGATCAAGCTATCTCTTGTTTTCCATGATCCTGGAAGAGGTTGCCAAAGTGTGCGCGGCCTCTGCATTGTTACTCATTGCCCAGGCAGATGGTACCTTACCTATAATCTATGGAGGCACTCAGGAACAAAAGAAAAGATATCTGCCTGGCCTCACCAAGGATAAATTGGCTGCCTTTGCTGCAACAGAGCCTGGGGCTGGCTCAGATATACTTTCCATGACAACCAAGGCCAATTTTGAGATGGGCAATTACATCCTGCATGGCCAGAAATGTTTTATCACAAATGGCTCAGTGGCGGACATAATAATTGTTTACGCCTACACAGATCCTTCACAGCGTTCCAAGGGGATCAGTGCCTTTGTGGTGGAAAAAGGCATGGAAGGCCTCAGCTACGGGAAAAATGAAAACAAGATGGGCATGAGGGGCTCTATAAACTCAGAGCTATTCTTTGATGGCCTAAAGGTTCCAGAGGCTAATAGAATTGGAAAGGAAGGGGATGGCTTTTCCAACATGATGAGCACTCTTAACTGTAGCAGGCTTTTTTGTGCCTCCCAGGCATTGGGTATTGCCCAAGGTGCCATTGAGGAAGCAGTCTCTTATTCAAAACAGAGGATACAGTTTGGCAGGCCTATAGGCCAGTTTCAGGCAATCCAATTTATGATAGCAGACATGGTGGCAGCAACAGAAGGGGCGAGGCTTCTCACATATAGGGCAGCATTGTATCTTGACAAAGGCCAAAGTAAGGATGTCCCCAAGGCCTGTGCCATAGCAAAGTTTGTGGCATCGGACACAGCAATGAAGGTAACCACAGATGCAGTGCAGATATTGGGAGGATATGGATATATGAAAGACTTTCCATTGGAAAGGATGATGAGGGATGCCAAGCTCACACAGATCTATACTGGCACGAACCAGATAATGAGATTGGTTGCAGCAAGGGAGATTATAGGGAGGTAGCTCCCTTGGCCTCTCACTTTCAAGGCATGGAAAAGGCAAGGGCTTAAGAGACCAAACTATTTTGCCAATATATCCTGGAGAAAACCAAAAGGTCCTATAACAGACTATAAAAACCCTTCCTCCCCTGTACCTGGTTCTGGTAGGTCCCCATCGGAAACAGGTTTGAAGAAGAAACGCTCCATAAGCCGATGGTATTCTGTCCACTGCCCCTCTGTGGTATCCCTGGTAATGAATGTGTGGACACCATGGAGCTTTGCATCCATGTCATCTATCAGGTTCAATGCCATTGCCTCCAGGGTCTTGGGCCTCTTAGGGGAACCAAACTCCAACATACCGTGGTGGCTCAAGAGGATATGTTTTAGCCTGAGCCTAAGTTCAGCAGGAAAGCCTTGTATCTGAGATATCTTCTCCTCCACAATCTCCACACCTATGACAATATGTCCCAATAACCTGCCCTCATCAGTGTAATCAGGGAGGTAGTCATTAAAGCTTATCTCCCTTACCTTGCCTATATCGTGCAAGAAGGCCGAAACAAGGAGGAGGTCGTGGTCTAAAAAACTATAATGATCCAGTACCCTTTTAGAAAGCCTCACCACAGACAAAGTGTGTTCTAAGAGACCACCTATGTAACAGTGGTGAAAGCCTTTTGCCCCAGGTGCCAGGCAGAATCCTTTCATTAGATCCTGATCCTCAAAGACCTTGTCCATTAACTGTCTGAGGAAAGGGCTATTTACAACTGATAGCTCTGATTTAAGCTCTTCCAACATCTGCACTGAAGGCACCCTGGAGGTCTCCAAAAAGATCTCCTTTGGCACCTCCCCCTTTGGTGGAGCAAGCTCCAGTACCCTCAGTTGCGGCCTTTCTTTGTACTTATTCACCTCTGCCCTGATCCATACAAAGGAGCCTTTAGAGAGAAAAGGGTGGGCATCCTTTGGGCAGTCCCACAACTTGGCCTCCACCTCTCCTGTCTTGTCCCTAAGGACAAGGGTGACATAGGGATCACCACTCTTGGTGGAGGCATTTACTCTGTCCTTTACCAGATAGAGGCCCTGTATCTTTGAACCAATAATTTGTGAAAGATCTTTAACCCAAATATGTTCCATGCATGATCAGTCTTCAAAATTTCCTTTGGGACCCTTATCAGAGGCAATTAACTTTGCCATCTCCCTTATCTTCTCCTCTGTCCACATACTTGGGTCCTCTATCCTAGTCGCCTTTGGCCCTAAGTCATAGGAGTTGGCCTCAAGTATGGCCTCAATGGCAAGGGGGGCAGTATCCTGGGCATTAAAGACATTTACCAACAGGTCATAGGTAAAGTCTTCCACATCCGCAATGATCCGTTCTTTTATATCCTTGGGCAGGCCTGAGAGTTTGTTCTCAAAGGGCAGGTTCAATTTTTTAAAGTCTCCAGCCTTCCAACCCTTGCCCTTTGCATAGGTAACCATCTCCGCCCAAAGTTCCTGGGTCACGCCCTTATCTGGCTCCTTTATGAGCTCCCCATTCTCGTCTAACTGGGCATTTCCAAATTCATTGACCTTTACGCCCCAAGATATCATTTGAAGGGCAGTGGCCACATTGGCCTTGGTGGTCCTGGTTTCCTTCGCAATCCTTCTTAGTCTCTCACTGTTGTTTCCACTTGTGCCGTGTTGTGCACCGGAGACCTTATATCTCTCCAATGCCCTATGAATTTCCGCTGTGAGCTCCACCTGGATTCCTGCATCTGAGGCCTCGATACCATGGGTGGTTCCATTATTAAGGGCTATCCAATCAGGAAAAATGTTGTGGGCATTTAGGCCCCTGATCAAGAACAGGGCCTCCTCCACAGTGGAAAGACCCTCTTTGCCTTTGATTTCCCCCACCTCTGTCTCATAACCTGCCCAGGTGGGGACAAACCTGGACAAGTAAATACTTGTCAGAAGATTTTCATCATCAGGCATGTGGGAGGCGTCTATGGCAATGGAGGTAATCCCAGAATCAAACATTGAGGGTATCTCGGTTTCTGCCTGCTTAATATCCTTTTGTCCCTTTATACCATAATGATCAGCATGGACGGCCACCGGGATGTTAATCCCATAGGAGTTGCAGAACGTGTCCACATACATGGCAAGGTTCCAATAATTAATCGCACAGTATGCATTACTACCACCCTCTGACTTTGCTATTTCAATTATAATAGCGGCATTTGCCCTCTGGGCTGCCTTGAGCACCCCTGCAATTACAAACTGGTTTCTGGCATTTGCAGCAATGGTCATGGCCTTTCCCTTTTTCAATAATGCCCGGTCAATTACCTTGCCACTCACGATCAAGGCCTTTGAATGGGGAAAGAGCCTCTTGATGTTGGGCGGTCTCCCTACCTCCAGGGCCTTGGCATAATCCCTTGGATTAATCACTGAGGAGTTCATGGGGGGCCTCCTAAAGATAGTGTGCTAAGGTTATAAAATACTTTAAAAGCCAGGCCCTGTCAACGAGCCTGGCATGCCCACAACATCCTCAAAGAACCTAAAATCTGTTTAGGTGCAGGAACTCCCCCACCTCTTTCCTGGAAGGGGCCTTTGGTTCATGGGCAGGATAACCCAAAGGGATAAGGCTTACAAGCTCATACCCGTCAGGTATACCCAAGATGGAGGCAGCCTTGTTGTGATCAAACAGTCCCACAATCACTGTTCCCAGACCCAAAGAATGGGCCATTAGGCAAAGGCTCTGGGTGGCTATTCCCAGGTCGTACATAAACCAGTCTCCAAATTTGGTGGTGGCCTCCCCTTTATAATAACCTGCTGCTTTCAGTCGGGCACAGAGAGCAAGGACAAGGGGGGCCTCTGTCATGGCCTTCCTGGCAGGATTTGTGGGGGGCAAGGTCTCTGCCAGGTCCGCCTTTATCTCTGCCTTGTCCACCACCACCACTTCCCAACACTGGGTATTTGCCCACGAAGGAGACCACCTTACTGCCTCCAGGACCTTTTGAAGGTCTTGGTCATCCACAGGTCTGTCCTGATACCTCCTCACACTCCTTCTTCCTTGCAATATTGACAAGAGATCCATACTACCCTCCCCAGCCTTGATTGGTTGTTTTTGCTACAAAGGATTAACACTATTTTTCCCATTTAGGCACAAATGGCAAGGGCTTTCAGCTAAAACCCCTTGTATTACATCCTAAAATTTATTAATCTTTAATATTAATGTATATTAGTATTACGAAATCGAGTCAATTTAGGACAACGACTGATATCTTAATAATAATCTACAAGGTCCCTTTAAAGTGAACAGAGCTCAAAATACAAAAAATCGTATTCTAACATTGAATAAGGCAGAGATCAGGCCTGGAAATGTTGTCTATTGGATGAGCAGAGATCAGCGCATTAATTATAATCATGCACTTTTGTGTGCTCAAGAATTTGCTATACAGTTTAAGAGTAAACTATATGTTATATTTAATGTGGTACCTGAGTTTTTAGGAGCCACATATAGACAATATTCATTTATGCTTGGAGGTCTAAAAAAGTTAGAATCTGAATTAAAAAATTACAATATAATTTTCAAAGTTCTTTTAGGCAATCCAGAAGAAACAATAAATAAATTCATAAGGAAACACGATATTTCATTATTAATAACAGATTTTGACCCTCTTAGAGTAAAGAGAACTTGGAAATCAAAGATATCAAAGTCAATAGATGTTCCTTTTCTTGAAGTTGATACCCATAATATTGTGCCTGCTTTTTATGTTTCTGCTAAAAAAGAGCTTGGTGCTTTTACCTTTAGAAGGAAGATATTAAATGTATTAAATGAATTTTTGGTTTCTCCTGGTGATGTTATAGCACATCCCTTTAATAATCCCAGGGAGGTAAGAGACTCTTTTATTGATTGGGAGAAAGTGGATGGCTCCTTGAAGGTTGATAGGACAGTGGGACCTGTGGATCTGTTTGAACCAGGTGAAAGGCATGCTCAAGATATGCTAAAGAGATTTATTAATCATAGGCTTTATCGTTATCACTTAGAGAGGAACAATCCCATGGCCCAAGCAATATCAGACCTTTCACCCTACCTCCATTTTGGACATATTTCCTCCCTGGAAGTGGCATTGAGGGTAATGGAGGCAGAGGTGGATCAATATGCCAAGGAAGTTTTTTTAGAACAGCTCATAATTAGAAAGGAGCTCTCAGATAATTTCTGTCTCTACGAAGAGAACTATGACAATATAGAAGGCCTACCTGCCTGGGGGAAGGAAAGCCTGGAGAAACACAAAAAGGATGTGCGGGAATACATTTACAACCTGGAGGCCTTCGAACATGCCAATACCCATGACCCCTTGTGGAATGCAGCCCAGAGGCAGATGTTAAAAGAGGGCAAGATGCATGGCTATATGCGAATGTACTGGGCTAAAAAGATATTGGAATGGAGTGAAAGCCCAGAGGCTGCGCTGGAGATATCAATATATCTAAACGACAAGTATGAGCTGGATGGAAGGGATCCCAACGGATACACCGGGATCCTTTGGAGCATAGGAGGGCTCCATGACAGGCCATGGAAAGAAAGGCCAATCTTTGGCAAGATAAGATATATGAGCTATAATGGCTTAAGGCGGAAGTTTGACGTAAATGCATACATAATGAAATATAGCGAATGAAGGTATTCTTCCCGGATTTAGCTGTAAGTATTAAACTTTGTATCACTCTGGTATATTAATGGCAATTGTTTTCAGCTTTTTAATTTTACATAAGCCTGATCGAAAAGCCTTGCTACCTCCAACTGGTACTCTTTGCTAAATCTTGGAATATTCTGCTTCAAAATTTCCCGCACTCTCACCCAGTATTCATCTAATTCCACTGTTGTGCAGATTACTTTAAGGTTTGACTTTATCTGATCAAGTAATTCTATCCTCAACATCTCAAATCTGTGACTTATGGCATCAACTATTCGCTCCATGTCAGACCTTGAGATCCCAAGGGCTTGAGCTTGATCTATAGTGAATCTCCCATATCTTTCAAGCTCAGAAAAATCACTTATCTTGGAGATCTCTTGAGCAGCTGATTTAACATACAACTTCATTAAATAGGAAAGACGCTTTTCATACTCTATGTTCACTCTTGATATTATTCTCTCTGAATCTATATAAAGATTAGAAGCCTTTTCTTTCAATAAACCATAAAAGTATTTTAGTTCATTAATGTTTTCTATCTCATGAATTTTGGATACCATTTTTTGGAAATTAACTTCTTTCTCATATGAAACACCCACAGAATTGTCTGACTCCGCCGTATCAAACACCAAAAATGTAGGCACAAAATCATTGATTAACTCATCAAAAGAGATTTGAGAAATGTCTTCATTAATTTTTTCATAAGTAATGTCTATGTTTACAGACATAGGTGTTAAATCTAAAATGTTAGCATTGGACTTTGAACTATAATTTGATAATGCAACCATTAGTTTGAATTGATTTTCATAACTTAAGAAACTACCTACCCTGTCAAATCCATCTATGCACACTGAACACATCATAAAATGATTAAATTTTACTTTGAATTTATTTGGCAAGGAATTATATTTAGAATATATTCTGCCTGCTTCAAACAACTCTTTTTCAAAACGAGGTAAGCCTATGTCTTTAAGTCCTTTATTCAATAATATATATTTCGGTTTCAAACTTTGATCTTTATATTTTTTAACATCATCTTCGTCCACATATAATAATCCTCTAAGTCTAAAATATCTTGTTAAAACTGATTGGACATTGCTGGTGTCTTGATTTAATGGCTTTTCAAGATGGCTTTTAAGCTTTTGAACCCTGGCCACATAGTCCGAGGATATTAAATCTGGATGAAATGCCTGGGAACTAATAAATAAAAGAAGGAGGGCGGCCTGGATTTCATCTTCGGCGTAATTGGGGAGGGGATCGGATGGGCTAACTAAAGGGCATCTGCCTTCAATGACTCGTCTTAGTATTATGGCAAGTTCCAGTATATTGGAGTAGTGTATTTTGTAATGGGAATCAATAAAGTGGGAGAATTGGGTTTCTATTTGAAAGTTATGGCAGCTCTTGTAGATCTGCATCAATGCGAGGAGGATGCCAAGGCCGTGTTTCTGGGCAAGTTTTTTTAAGGTCTGGCTAAAGTCCCGGATTTGTTCTGGCCTTGCACCTATTTCCACCTCAGCCTTGCCTTTAAACTCTTCCAAGAGTCTAAAGCGCAGTATCTCTGGTTTGTAAAAATCAGGAATGTTGTCGGTGATTAGTGCCTCATACATCCTAAAGGCCTCCAGAAGGCCAGGAAGTGCCTCTTCCTTTACACCTAAGATCTGGGAGCAGAGCTCATGATTGTTTTCATGGAGGATTTTAAATCTTGTGTATGGGGAGTATATGTCCAAGTGCTTAGTGATAAATAGGTTCCTTGCCCAACTTATTTCTCTAAAGAGCCTTTTGTCCCTGATAGTAGAAGAATGTAGTTCTCCTGGGAGGGCAGTTTCATTAAAAAATCTCATATATGAAAGCTCCCAGGCATAAAGGTCCTTTAAAAGTGGGTATATCTTATCTAAAAGCTCTAGGGTTAGCTGGCCTTCAGAAAAGGAGCATAGATATTCGGCATGGCTAGAAAGGGTTGCTAAGCCCTTGTCCAGATCCATATAGCCCACATGAAGGGCCCCTAAGGCCTTGTCATAGCTCATATAGAGGCCTGTGCCCATTAAGAACACAGTGGCATGTCTGTACAGGTGCTCTTTTAGGCTTTCAAGGAAAGAGGGGGTCAAATATCTGGGAGAAAGGCGGTCAAATTCTTGGATGATCTTTTCGACCCTTTCATCTCCCTCCCCCTGATCAAGGGAACCTAGTACTGGGTTGAAATTTATGATCCTCTCATCGCTGGCAAAAAGGCATATCCACAAAAGGGTGGTTAAGAGCCTGGGTGGGGCCTTCTGAAATAGCCTGCCTGTTCCATGAAACTCGGTGGCCAGTAATCTCCTGGCAAAGTTTCGTGAGGCCCCTTTTTCAGCTCCAAATGTGCCTTCCAGGCCTTCCAAGGAATCCAGCAGTTCCCTAACTACCTTGAGCCTTTCAAGGTATGCATTGTCAAATTGAGCAAGTGTTTCCCTTTCCTTTTCCCCCATGCCCTTTAAATGGTCAACCTCTTTCAATGCATCGTGGAGCCCCATAAGCC
>FWWL01009584.1_pt1 | contig 11650 bp, 9 predicted proteins | sample 2228331 | NCBI WGS metagenome assembly FWWL01 (sample SAMEA103939775, study PRJEB20133) | metagenome
TTTATAGTATAGTTATAAAAAAAATGAATTACATAAAAAGGCAGAAAAAATGAGTGTTGCTATTATAACAGGCTCAGGTGGCTTAATAGGTTCCGCTTCGGCAAGACGCTTTGCGAAAGAAAAATTTACCGTGGTAGGTATTGATAATGATTTTCGTTCGTATTTCTTTGGAGAAGAAGCAAGCACACGCTGGTCGGTAGAACAACTCAAATCGGAATTCCTGAATTATATTCATTACAATACCGACATTCGTAATTATGACGAACTGGAAAAGATATTTAAAGAATATGAAGGTGAAATATCTGTCGTTATCCACACCGCTGCACAACCCAGTCACGATTGGGCAGCAAAGGAACCTTTTACAGACTTTGGAATAAATGCATTAGGAACACTAAATTTGCTGGAATTAACGAGAAAATACGCTTTTTCTGCGGTTTTTATTTTTACCTCTACCAACAAAGTTTATGGAGACCTGCCTAATTACTTACCATTGGTAGAACTGGAGACACGATGGGAAGTAGACCCATCACATCGCTGGGCTGAACATGGAATTGATGAAACCATGAGTATTGACCAGAGTCTTCATTCTATCTTTGGTGCATCCAAAGTTTCTGCTGATGTTATGACTCAAGAATATGGTAGATATTTTGGGATGAAAACCACCATATTTCGTGGAGGTTGTTTGACAGGTCCCCAACACGCAGGTGCAGAATTACACGGGTTCCTTGCCTATCTTATGAAGTGTGCAATGACAGGTAGAGAATATAAAATATATGGATATAAAGGGAAACAAGTTCGTGATAATATTCATTCTGATGACTTAGTAGAATGTTTCTGGCAGGTATATAAGTCACCTCGTGTGGCGGAAGTGTATAACATAGGGGGTAGTAGATACAGCAATTGCTCTCTTCTGGAAGCAATTAAAATGAGTGAAGAAATTACGGGCAAAAAAATGAATTATGTGTATATAGACCAATCTCGAAAAGGTGACCATATATGGTGGATAAGTGATGTAAGAAAATTTCAGAGCCATTATCCAGAATGGAAATATACCTACGACATACGAAAAATTTTAGAGGAGATTTATTATGGCCTCAAGGGCCGAATTTGATTTATCCCCGGAACCCAAAAACACACTTCTTTATTCCATTGTTATTCCTGCTCACAATGAAGAAAATAATATTTCATATACGGTGGAAGAATTGATACAGGAATTGCGTGGTGAAGGTATTCCCTTTGAAATAGTTATTGTCAATGATAACAGCACAGATAATACACTAAATGTAATTCAGGAATTGAGTAATAAACATCCTGAAATTGTGGTTGTAGATAACCCATTACCCGGGGGTTTAGGTCGTGCTATCCGAAGTGGATTAAAGAATATCAGAGGAGATGTTGTGGCTATAGTAATGGCAGACCGTTCCGATGACCCGAAGGATATCGTAAGGTGTTATCGGAAGATTGAAGAAGGGTATGATTGTGTATTCGGCTCTCGTTTTAGAGAAGGAAGTGTGGTCACTCACTATCCTAAGATAAAATTGATTGCAAACCGTATTGTTAATAAATTTTTGCAGATATTATTTTTAACTCGTTTTAATGATTTAACCAATGCCTTTAAAGTTTACCGCCGACATGTTATAGAAAGTATAAGTCCTTTGCAATCTGCTCATTTTAATATTACAATAGAAATGTCTCTTTCCGCTTTGATTCGTAAATACAAAATAGCGGAGATACCTATTGCATGGTATGGTAGAACCTGGGGACAATCCAAATTAAAACTTCGCGAAATGGGAAGAAGATATCTATGTACCATGCTGATGATTTGGTTTGAGCGATTATTGATTTTAGATGATATTATGAAAGAGAAAGACCACCCTTCGCACTAAAAGTTTTATTGTGATTATTCCTTCAGTTTTTCGCGGTAATATTCCCATTCTGGTTCATTTTCAAATATCCAGCGATAGTATTCTTTTTGAGTTAAATCAGAGCCAGCGTTCTCATCCGCTATAAATACACAATTTGGGTGCAATTGTAACGCAGTTGCAGAAATCATAGCGGTGAAGGGTCCCTCTACAGATTGGGCGAGTATCCTACTCTTGTGTTTTCCCGTAACTAAAACGATACATTCGCTTGCCTCAAGAATTGTGCCTACGCCCATAGTTATTGCTCTTTTGGGCATTTCTTCTGGATTAGGGAATAAATGTTTATTTTGTTCAATGGTTTTTGGTGATAAAGCCTTTTCTCTTGTGCGAGAAAACATAGATGACAGAGGTTCATTGAAGCCGATATGTCCTGATTCTCCAATACTAAGTAATTGTAGGTCTATACCTCCAAAATCCTTAATTTTTTCCTCATATTCTTTACATTCTTTTCGGATATCCATTGCCATACCATTTGGAATATGTGTATTCCGCAAGTCTATATTAATGTGCTTAAAAAATGTGTGATACATGAAATAATGATACGAACCTGGATGTTCTGGTGGTATGCCAATATACTCATCTAAATTAAAGGTAACAGCAAGAGAAAAATCAAGATTTTCTTCTTTATGCATCTGAATCAATCGCTCATATAGAGGCACCATCGTTCTACCTGTAGCAAGGCCCAGGACAAGATGTGGTTTTTTGCGTAGTCTTTCTGCGATAATATGGGCAACAAGTTCAACCGCTAATTCTGAAGAAGGTTGAATGATAACCTGCATAAGAAATTCCTTATGAAGTAATTTTGCATAGGTGACAAAAGATGAAGAAAGTATATACAACTGTAGAGGAAGTATTCCACGCTTTAACACATGGACTTGCATCGGGTCTTAGTGTAGCGGGTTTTGTAGTGATGTTGATATTAGCAGTACAAAAAGGAGACCCATGGACACTGACAGGTGTTATTACATTTGGGATTGCCTTGATTCTATTATATTTAAGTTCAACTTTATATCATTCCTTTCCGCAAGGAAAGATTAAAAGATTTTTCCAGTTCATGGACCATGCTTGTATTTATGTTTTGATAGCGGGTACTTATACACCGTTTTTATTGGTATATATGAGAGGACCCTGGGGCTGGTCTTTATTTGCTTCCCTGTGGATACTTACACTGTTAGGTTTTGTATTTAAAATGTTTTTCATTGGTAAATGGAATCGACTGGCAACGGTTGTTTATATCTTGATGGGATGGATAGCCATCGTAGCCATTAAACCCGCTATACAGATGATACCTATGGGTGCTTTGTGGCTTATGCTAATAGGGGGTGTTGTGTATACTGCAGGGACAATTTTCTACCTATTAGACCGTATGCCTTTTCACCATGTTATCTGGCACTTGTTCGTTATGGTGGGAAGTCTAATCCATTTTATTTGTATATATCTTTACATACTTGCAAGCAATGCTTCGTAATATTTCATAGAACTTTGCTAATTGCCTCTGCCAACCTATCTATGTTCTCTGTTGTAATTCCTGCAACATTAATTCTTCCTGAACTAACAATATAGATGGAGAATTCTTGCCGTAATCTTAGGACCTGTTCTTTCGTCAAACCTGAAAAAGAAAACATACCTTTCTGTTTTTCTATGAAACTGAAATCCTGAGTTACACCTTTTTCCTTTAATTTTTTAACAAACAATGTCCGCATTTGTTTAATTCGGGAACACATTTCTTCTACTTCCTTTTCCCATTCTTTACGGAGTTCTTCAGAGTTTAAGATGGTTGCAACAATGTTTGCACCGTGTGCAGGTGGATTGGAATAGTTGGTTCGGATAACCACTTTCAACTGGCTTAAAACTTTTTGACAGGTTTCAGTATCCCCACATATACCTATCAGTGCCCCGCATCTTTCGTTATATAAACCAAAATTTTTAGAGAATGAACTGCAAATGAATGCCTCTGGTACTTTATCCACTATAATTCTTACTCCTCTGGCATCTTCTTCTAATCCATCCCCTAAACCCTGATAAGCAAAATCAATTAAAGGCAGGATTCCCTTATCTTTTATTACATCTGCAAGGATGTTCCATTGTTCCTCATTCAAATCAATTCCCGTGGGATTGTGGCAACAACCATGAAGAAGTAGGATTTCCCCTTCCGAAATGGTTTTAATTTTAGCAATCATATTCTCCCAGTCAAGGTCGTGTGTTTCCGCATTGTAATAAGGATAGGTATCAGTTTCAAAACCTGCTAACTGGAATATTTTTGCGTGGTTTTCCCATGTAGGATTGCTAATCCATATTTTCCTTGTCCCTATGTTGTTACGGATTAAGTCCGCAAAAACTCTTAGAGCAGAAGTTCCACCAACTGTCTGAACAGTTGCGACCCTTTTCTCATTTATACATGGATTATCTTCCCCTAATACTAATTTTTGAACCTGTTCACAAAACTCGGGTGAGCCTGATATGGGTAAATAAGTCTTTGTTTGTTCTTTTTCTAATAAAATTGATTCTGCTTTTTTTACCGTTTTGAAAATAGGGGTTTTATTAAAGTTATCTTTATACACTCCCACTCCCAGATTGATTTTATCTGGATTGGGGTCTTTTAAGAAGGCTTCTGTTAAGCCTAAAATAGGGTCAGGAGGAGCCATTTCAAATCTTTCTAACATATATTTTCCCTTTCTTTTTTACTGTTTATTTTTTAATGATTTCATTGTTTACTTTCTTCTATCATTTTCCTTGCTTTTTCATCCAGTTCTATTTCATATCTGTCCACATCTGTTAAGTGCCTATCTGTAACGATAATCAGGTGAAAACCATACTTTGTTTCGATTACATCACTTAACTGTCCAATTGGTGCAGACCAGACATAACTCTCAAAGTTTGGTTCAAAAGAGTTTTTACCATAGTATCCTAGATCTCCACCTCTACGAGCACTTGCCGGGTCATTGGAGTATTCCTTCGCTAATTTTTCAAAAGATTCACCTTTTAGAATGCGTTCTCTTAATTCCGTGATGAATTGTAGAGCCCTTTGGCGGTCTGCCGGGTCATTAGGTGAAAATTTTATTAAAATATGTTTTGCACGGACATACGATGTTTTGGGTTTAGCATGTCCTGCCATCCATATCAGGGCTATCATGATGATGAATAGAAAAATAATTCCACCCCAAATATACTTTGTCCAATCCTTAGGTTCTTCGGGTGGTATATCATCTTTGTATATTGTTTCTACCATAATCTTGACCTATTGATTTTCTTTATATATCTAATTGTTTGAACATATTCCCATATAATTGTGCATAAAAACTAATCACAATAAAGCCTATAACTACTCCTACAGCCAATAAGATTAATATGTTGAACACTTTGCTTGCAACCTGAAGAGCCTGTTGAGCGTCTAGAAGAAAATATTCTGCTAATTTTTGTAGGGATTCATCTAATTTGCCAGAGTGTTCTCCTATACTTATCATTTCCTGTCCGATTCTTCCTATCCAGGGAATTGTTTTGAAAGATTTTTCTAAATTACTGCCGTTTCTAATCAGTTGAACTACCGTGTGGATGTCTCTCTGATAATCGGAAGAGGGTAACAACTCGGCAGATTGAAGTAGGGCATCTGTAATTGGTATGCCACTGGAATAAAGTAAAGCGAAGGATTTAAAAAATCGGGCAAGTGAAAATTTATGGATTATAAAACTGAAAGGATAAATATATCTAAAAATTCCATATACAACTTGTTGAAAGACTTTTTTATTTTTTACGAAAGATATTATAAAAATAAATATAGCAGTTATAATACAGACTTTTATCTGAAAAGAAACATAAGATGAGAAATACTGATTCAATGAAAATTGAGTATTCAATCCGATATGACGAACTATGCCTAATGCAAAACTTCCTACAAACCATCCCAAAACTAACTGAATAGAAGGATATATCAGGGAGGATATAGTAGAGCGCTTCATTTTCCACAAATCTTCATAGTAAGTACTCAGGTCTCTTAAAATTGTATCCAACTTTCCCGATTTTTCCCCCGCTGAGATGAGTTTGATAAACAAGTCAGGAAAAACTTCTGCCTTTCTCAGCGATTCACTCAAAGTTTTTCCCTGAATAATATCATCTGCACATTTATATAGAATAAACTTTACTTTTCGCGATGAAAAATTATCACCTACGATTTGCAGGGACTGAATAATTGGAATACCTCCTTCATAAGCAGATGCAAGTTGCCTGCATAGAATTGACATTGTTTTATAATTTAGTATAGACTTCCCAAAACTCATAGAGAATATATCCAGAAATGTGTTTTATTTTACCATAATATAAACATTTTTTATTACCTGGTAGTTATATTCAGTAGTAAATAAGAATTTTGTAATAGTTATAAGTTCGTATTGTTATTTAATGATAATGCTTAATCTATCTAAAAAGATAACAGGAGTTTTGTAAAGATATGAGAAAAAAGAATTATTTTGCTCTGCTTCTTCTTTTAACTTTTTTGCTTTCACTTTCTATAGAAGGCTGGTCTGCTACAAAAAAGAAGAAAAAAGTGGAGGATGAAGTTCCGCAACCTCGTTCTTCTCCCTGGGTATTAAGACATCGTTATACTTTCTCTTGGGAGGATATGGGAATTGATTTTGATGAAATGTCTGGTGATTGGCATATTTATTACACCGTACCTGATAATTACTCGGAAATGACGGTAATGGAGGGTTATGGTCCTTCTATTCAATTAAAAACAGGGGAAGAGATTTCTTATGAAGTATTAGGGAACGCTGTTACTGATAGAGAAGGTGTGGAAAGTGTATTTGGACACGCTACACATTTTACCGCAGTTTTCCCTGCAAAAAATGGTATAGTTCTACAACAGCGGGCAACAAGTTTTAAGCAATGTAGTTTTGTTCTTTTTACGACATTGATAACTAATAATGGAACGAATCCTATTAATATTTCAAAGGTTAAACCATTACAATTTCCACCTATTGCAGGACTAATAACCCGACTACCAAACGAAAAAGTGATAAGACCCATTGCCAATATAGATGGAAACTGGACATGGGTTACGGATGAAGAATCGCAGATATTGGAAGTTACGACCAATAGAGGGCAGAAGATTGTATTTGCAGTGTGTCCACAAGGGAAATCTCGTTCCAAAATAACAGTATCCGGGGATGGAGACAACTGGACAGGTGGAGTAGAATGTGAGTATATTCCCCCTATTACAATTGCTCCGGGTGAAACACTTGAAAGTGACCCTGTATTGGTCTCATTCAGCAATGATGCATATAAACTTCATTCAACTTATATCTGGGCAATATCATCTCTATCACCTTCATACTCCAAGCCAGGTATTGAAAAACCAATAAAAGGCTGGATTTCTGTTGACCCCCAAAAAGTAAATATAGGAACTCTGTCTAAAATCGCAGGAATTTCAGGGAACGCTGGAATTAACGCAGTGCTTATTCCTGATGGCTGGGAACAACCACCGGGCTCCTTAAAAGGAGATGCAAAAAAATATGCCCGAGATATGAAATCTATTATAGACCAGTTAAAAAATAGTGGTTCTATGAAAGTGGGACTTACTCTAAATCCATGGGCAGTCCCCGCGGGAACAGAAAATTCAATACCTGTATCTAACGAATATGCCTTTGTAAAGTTTAATTCCACCTGTGGAATAGAAGTGGCAAAAAAACGATGGGAAAAAGTTCTGTCCTGGAATCCCGACTTTATTATTTGTGATATTCAGGTTCCGGATGAAGTATTAGAACAAATGAATAGCACATATACAGAGGCAATGTTCTATGGAATTAAGGAATTATCCAATTTCTTTAACAATATTCCCGTTTATTCAAAGGTCTCTTCGCGAATTATAAATTCAGAACAGGAATTAAATCAGTTCTGCTCTATAGCAGGTTCTCTTGGAGGTTATAGCACAGGAATTGCTCCTGTAAAAATAAATAATCAAATATTGAATAACAGCAATTTTCTTTTGAACACTTTCCTTCAATCCTTTCCTGGACCTGCAGTCTGGTTAGGAGATATTAACTCAGACATAATTAAAAAAATGGTACAATTGAATTTACGGACGAAAGTAAAATTTTCCCCTGTGGATGCGAATAAAAAAGAACCATTCATCTGGTATTTTCGTAGTTATGCAACACAGGATGGGTTTGAAAACTCATTAATTTATGTGAGCAAAAATGTTGAACCATTTCCTGTATCTATACTTAAAACTATAAACGGTGAATACGCTTTTTGGGACTATACGGATGAGAGATATATCAAAGAAGATGAAATTATAAAAAGCAATCCGGATGAAAAATTTATTGGATTGATTAAAAAAGCAGATAAACTTTCAGTAGTGGGTGTTAAAACTTCTACACAGTCTGGATTGGAGTTTATAAACTCTTCAAAATGGGATAGTGAAAAGAAAAAATTAGAAGTTACACTTAAAGAATCACTACCTACTCCTGCAACTATATATATTTGCAAACCCGATGCGTATAAAATAAATAAACTTCTGGTAGATGGCAAAATAATAAAAAGTGTCAAACTTACAGATGATATTATCTCAATCCCCTTCAAGACCATCCCCGAAAAAATAGAATTAATAGTGGAATAGAGTAGAATAGAGTAGATATTAGTTTCAAGAAGTTTAACTTAAAAGAACGGTGTTTTTTCTCAATAAATACAATTAAGACCCCTGAATAATTAGGATTTTATTTCTTATTAAAATAAGATTACTCTACAACCTATTGAAATGATAGTTTGAACCTTTTTTTCTCTTTTACCCTGCCTTATTTCGTTCTACTACGCACATCCTTCATTCTGCAATATTCTGAAGTTTTTCTTTCTCACCACAGAGAACACGGAGAAGGCACGGAGAACCACAGAGGGACTTGCATACCCTCTTAAATTCACACCTCCCAGTCATCTGATTATCCTTTATCTTTTTCTTTCAAATTCAGAATAAATTCTGCTAATCTCTTTGTGTTCTTTGTGCCTTTCTTTGTGTCCTTTGTGTTAAAAAAACAAAACAGAGAACACAGAGAAAGTATGGAGAGCGATGAAGGAATATAGATTTTTGGGCAGGTTTAGAACCTGCCCCTAAATTATTCCTTTGTGGTTAAAAATAAACTAACTTCTATCCATCCAAAAACTGGCGACGAGTAAGACAAGCGGAACAAGGAATACCAACCCCTCTGTGGTTCTCCGTGTTTTCCTCCGTGTTCTATGTGGTTAATAATAATCCGATGACAGAGGATTATACTCTTCCCATAGAGGCAAAACAAAGGAAAAAGAAATAATTGGGAATAATATCGCAATAGGTTATAATAATAAAGTAGTTTATTCTAATGAGATAATAGGTATTTATTCAGAGGTCTCAATTGTTTGTATCCAAGCATGCCATTTAGGGAGAATTATATTTAAAAATTATACGGTTTTAATAAATGGATAATTTAATAAAAATAAGAACGAATGCGAAGATAAATCTTTATCTTGATGTTGTCGGTAAGTATCCTGATGGCTTTCATGAAATAGAATCAATTTTTCAAACAGTAAGTTTGTGTGATATTCTTACTTTTGAAGAGATACGCAAGGGGATTCGTATTACTACAAATGATTTATCACTACCAACAAATGAGAAAAATATTGTTTTCAGGACAATAAAAAAAATAAAAGAAATATCCCGAATAAAAAAAGGTATTCATGTCCATATTACCAAAAATATCCCCATCTGTGCAGGTTTAGGAGGAGGTTCAGCTAATTCTGCAGGGACGATATATGCTCTTAATAAGATATGGGATTTAGGCTGGGATAAAAATACTTTGCATAATATAGCAAAAGAATTAGGTTCAGATGTTCCTTATTTTTTATATGGTGGAACAAAAGCCGTTACAGGTAAAGGTGAAATTTTGTCTCCTCTGGTTCCTATGCAAGATGTATGGCTTGTTTTAATACACCCACTAGTATCATTATCCACAGCGGAGGTGTATAGACATCCTGCTTTGAAGATTAGACTACATCGGAAATTAAAGAATAAGTTTAGTTATCCATTTAGGAAAGCAATCTATGCATTGCAGAGGGGTGATTGGAGTAATATTATATATAATCGTTTAGAAGTCCCTGCCTTTGCTATTCATCCTGAATTGCATGAGTTAAAAATAAAGATAAAAAAATGGGGTTATCCATACATTGGAATGACTGGAAGTGGCTCAACCTTTTTTGTAATTGTAGAGTCTAAAAATCATGGCGAAAACTTAATGAACAAATTGAACTATAAAACTAATCTGGTTAAAACTATGCAAATAGCAATCCAGGAGGTGTAATTTTTTGAACAAAAAAAATACTACAAAGGGTATAATTTATATGTTTAATAAACAGTATATAAATAGAGGGAAGATACTTTTGAGAATACTATTGATAACAGTCTGGATATTCCTATTGATTTTTTCATTACACGGATTTGCGGAGCATGTAAGAATAGAGGGAGCATTAGAAGGAGATGGGAATGTAGATGTAAGGAGTAAGTTAATAAAAAATGAAATGGTAAGAGATGCAGGGGAAGGAGAGGTAGAAGGGACAGTGGAAGGGGAAATGGTATTTGACCCGTGCAATATAGAGGGATGTGAGGAGGAATGCGATGAGGTGGTAGGCGAAAGCCAGTTTGAGGCGAATTTGAGAGGGTTGTATGAGTTATTTGGAGAGAATCCGGATATAGCGGATTTAGATGGGAATGGGATGATAGATGTAGTGCAGGCGTGGTTATTGGATGAGGTTTTAAGAGATAGAAAATATGGAGTTCATTGCTGTGTTAAGGGTGTATATCGGGCAAATCTGGGAAGTGCGATTGAGTATGCAGATGTAATTCAATCGGAACAGCCGATAGTATTTTTATTGATAGACAGGGAAGTATTTGAGGGAGTAATAGCAGGCTTAACAACGGTGGGAGAGAAGAGCACGATAGATATGTTATTGGGGATGATAGACGAGTTGCCGATAGAGGTGCCGATGCCGGATTTAGGGGCGTTTGACTTAAGTATGGGTAGATATTTGAGCAAGTTAGGGGATGCGGATTTAGATGGGGTATGTAATTATGGTGAGTATCGATGGAACATGATAAATGGGAATGGGATAGATGGATATAAAGCGAGTGTCTTGGATAGGGATATGAAAGAGGATGGTGGCGAATGTTATTCCTGTAAAGAAGGTGAACCATTTGAGGGGACGGTAGAAGGAGCGATAGAAGGAACATTGGAAGGGATGGTTGAAGGGACGGTAGAAGGAGTGATAGAAGGAACATTGGAAGGGATAGTTGAAGGAGTAGAGGAAGGAGTGATAGAAGGAACATCAGAAGGGATAGTTGAAGGGACGGTAGAAGGAGTGATAGAAGGAACATCAGAAGGGATAGTTGAAGGAGTAGAGGAAGGAGTGATAGAAGGAACATTGGAAGGGATGGTTGAGGGGACGGTAGAAGGAGCGATAGAAGGAACATTGGAAGGGATGGTTGAAGGGACGGTAGAAGGGGTGATAGAAGGAATGTCAGAAGGGGTAGTTGAGGGGACGGTAGAAGGAGTGATAGAAGGAACATCAGAAGGGATAGTTGAAGGAATACTGGAAGGAGAAGGGGAAGGAACGGTAGAAGGGGAGATACCATTTGACCCGTGCAATATAGAGGGATGTGAGGAGGAATGCGATGAGGTGGTAGGCGAAAGCCAGTTTGAGGCGAATTTGAG
>FWWL01009586.1_pt1 | contig 11649 bp, 7 predicted proteins | sample 2228331 | NCBI WGS metagenome assembly FWWL01 (sample SAMEA103939775, study PRJEB20133) | metagenome
CGAGAAGATGCGTATGCACCACATGGGGCTTATATTCGCGAAAGAGCCTATCTAACTTTTTGTAGACTCCATAATCGGCTTTTGCGCCCTTGTCCAGAAAGTAGAGCGGAATGTCATGCTTGCGCACCAGTTGTTCGTAGTGGCTCCCGAGCTCTTTGCCCAAGCAGATACAAATCGGTTGATACCGAGTGCGGTCGTGATACAGAAGCAAGTTCAGCACCACCCGCTCGGCTCCAGCAGGAACCAAGCTCGTGATGACCTGGAACAGCGGAACAGGTTTCATACCGCTTGCGATTCGGTAGGTTGTACTTCGTTATCAATCTGCCCTGTGCGTTTCCAGTGGAAGGCGAGCTCTATCAGTGCCCAAAGAAGTACAGTTGGCAAGCTTCCAGGGGAATTCAGAGCATTCGTGTGGATCGAGTCATATAACACAACGATGACTGTTGAGCCCATAATACCTGCAACTAAGCTTCGAATTAGAGGTTCGCGGACTAAGATGAAAGCTTGTATTGCTCGTAAGAAGAACGCAATGAGCACAAGCGCGACCAGCCCCGTACCAATTAATCCGATTTGTAGTTGCCGTATCAGAAAGGAGAAATGCATAGTTGTTTTCTCGATGTAGATATTTTTAAAACGCGGGTTCTGGTAACCTGCCTCCAACAAGGAGAGGTAGCGTCCGTAAGGTTCCTCCAGTCCTGCTCCGAAGAGGCGTTGTGTGGAGGTGAGTTTCTGCATCTTGAACTCCCACGCTTCTTTTTCACGAAGGCGTCCTTGATAGGAGGGGTCATTGCGAGGGTCGCCACCGAAGGCATAGTTGCGTTCCCAACGCTGAACCGTTTCACTCCAAATCTGAGTCACTGCATCATTTACACGAGGTTCAAGCATTGCTGCTGAACCCAGTATCAGGGCAATTAACGCAATCGCCAACTGACGCATCAGGACTGCAGGAGGTTTCCAGAGAAGTACAAAGGGAAGAGAAATCATTATTCCAAACCATAATATACGGGTTTTGGTAATAAGGATCGCATACGATGCCAACGCAGTGAATGTTATGGCTGCCATAGTTCTCCAGCCCTTATAATAACCCAGTGAATAGACCGCAAAGAATAGCCCTATCAGGATTAGATTGAGGGCTCTTGGCTCACGCACACGGTAGCCTTCCACTGTTTCGCCCGCAGCCCGCAACTGGAACACGATTTTCCAGAACTCGGGTAAGGGCGCGAAATATTCCCATACCAACGATGCCAAGCCGATAAAGACCACGATAGCCAATATCGTCAGCGTGCGCAGCAGACGCTGGTAGTCTCTGAGCAGTACAATAATCGGCAGGATCCCAATCCAGAGCATATGAGCATCGAGGTAGCGGAAAATTCCTGGGCGGTAGAAGCCCAAAGCAGCTTGAGGCGAGTCAGGCGGAATCGCATCATATCGAAACAGGTAGATATACGCTACATGCCCCATATAGTAGACCCAAAAGAGCAAAATCGTCACTGTGAACCATGTAAAGATGCGAGGGCGTTGTGCTTTCGGGGTTCGGGAATACTCGTAAATCGCACGGGCAGAGAGGATGCCCAAAAACAACAGCGTCAGCGTGCGTTCACCAGTACCTCCACCGGGTCCTGCTGCGAAATAGAAGGCGTTTACGAACAGCCCCGCCCCTGCCGAGACGAACACCACGATACTAAGCTCCGGTATCAAGAGCGCCAGAGGCGCAATCAGTGTCAAGATGACAAAAGCGATGGCGCGGTTATCTTGCCCTTGCACAAGGAAGCCGAGAATCGCCAAGTTCGCCACGACAATCGCCAGCACGGTGAGGAGGAGTGTCCACCGCTCTTGGTTCATCGCTCCACTCAGTCGAGCGGTGAGTGCCGATAACCCTTCCATGGGGCGGAACACCCAGTCGAAAACCCCGATCTTCGGTTCACGAGCCGTTCGTAGTGCCATCACTCTTAATTATGGCACACTTTGTGGGTAAAGCGAGTCCTTCTCCCTTAGCGCACTATGCGGTATAATGTAGGTCATGCAGGCTAACTTGCGGCTGCGCTCCTTGCGATCTCCCTTGGCGGTCTTTTTTGTAGCTCTGTCAATTCGCTTACTCATATTCTTTATATCTACTCCGTGGGCACTGTCTTCTCAAGAGTTCGTCAGCGCCTTTCCAGATAGCGGGAGCTACCGCGAAGCGGCAGAACATCATATGGTGCTTTGGGGAGTGGGAGATTCTCAGACAGGGTTAGGCAAGCGTCTTCATGAGATGACCAATCGCCCTTTGGGGATTGTAATTATCTGGATTGCTGTAATACTGTTAGTCGGAAGCAAAGAGTTGGAGATGTTTTTATTACTAATTATACTAAATATTTTTTTGGATTCCATTTCGTCACTAATTATATTTTACATTTCTTTCTTAATTTCGAAATCAACAAAGATAGGTGTCTTCAATTCATTATTATATACACTAAATCCTTATACTGCTTTGTGGTGTCTTGCTCCTTTAAGCGAAGTTCTATTCATATTTGTCTCGTTAATTTCCGTCCTTATCATTGCTATTTTATTTTTTATAAAATACAACAAAATGCTCATCTATTTCAGTCTATTTTTCTTATTAGGTCTCACATTAGTTCTTGCTGCGTCAATCCGCACGGGATTGCTGTATCTTGCGCCTATCTTGGGCATTATCTGTGCTTTTTACGGTAGAAGTGCCCTAAATCTAAGGATGTATGGATTGCTTGCTTTTTTCTTAGGTTTTGCATTAATCTATGTTTTTTGGATATTTTATCAAATAAAATTCTTTTATACTGCTAAGACATCTTTATCGGGTGAAATCCATCTCCTTCATTACGCCTCACGCTTAGCAAACCCTAAGGATTATAATGCCGAATTTGCGAGGCTTCAGCAGCGCGCTTTCGAACGAATGAGGCAAGATGGAATCGACCCGATGGAAAATCCTTTCAGCAGGGGTCCTTATTACCGTGAGGTTGTAAGAGAAATCTACGAGCAGGACAAGGCGCGGTTCATCGGCGGCTGGTTGAAGGGAATGGGGAGGTTTTGGACGCAAGTGGGACAAGCCCTCCCAGAGCGGATTCCTGGCTTTAGAGAGAATATCAGTGGCTTTGTGAAAACCATGGTGTTAATCTTTTTAGTCGCCTACCACTACATGTGGTTAGTCCTTGCTGCTATTGGTTTGTGGTTTTCTTTTAGAAAAAAAGAATTCAGAATATGGTTTATTCTTTTTATCATTTCATCATTTTATTTCACGCTTGTTTCTGGTTGGGATGGTAGCTACCGTTATCGGATGCAAATTATTCCCTTTGCCAGCCCCATCATCGCCATCGCACTCTCAAGCTTATCGGGGCTTGTTAATCGCGAAACCGATAGCGGATAAGGGTTTGAATAGCCTCCAAGCCGTCTGTCCACCGTATCTTCTTGCCATCACGCTTCGTGCGAGGGCGATAGTTCGTCAACTCCACCTCCACAATCGGAATACCTCGACGCAAGGTCTTCGCCGTTACCTCAGGACAGAACTCAAACCGTTCGCATTTGAGGTTGTAAGAGCGCAGAAGCTCGGTGCGGAACGCCTTGTAGCAGGTTGCCTCATCTGTAAGCCGATAGAAAAAGAGTAAACGTACTGCCCACGCCAATATCACATTAGCGACCTTATTGGGGAAAGGCATCTCTTTCGGGAGACCTCTAAAAAAGCGCGAACCGTACACCACCTGAGCTTTCCCCGCGATAATTGGTGCTACCACTTTGGGGATTTCGTTGGGGTCGTATTCCAAGTCGGCGTCCTGGATGATGATGATTTCTCCCGACGCGTGTTCCAGCCCCGTGCGAATCGCCGCTCCTTTGCCCCGATTTTGGGGGTGGCGAACTACGATAATATCAGGAATGGACGCCAAGATTTCAGGGGTCTTATCTTTGGAGCAGTCGTCCACAACGATAATCTCCTTGCGGAAGGGCGCAGCTTTGAGACGCTCGATGAGCGTTGCAATCGTGCGCTCTTCGTTGTAGACTGGCACAATCACGCTGACTAAAGGTTCATCCGACATGTCGTTCTCCTCCGTTTGTGATTAGTCCACTCTCTCGTAAACTAACGCCGATGAAGCCGTCGAGCCCACGAGCATCTTGAAGACTGCCCTTAATTATGGCACATGCGGAAGAATCTTTAAGGCTACAGCGTATCTCACGAGGCAGGAGGTATACTCACTATATGTCAGATGTCATAAAGTCATTCAACCGAAGAAGCGTGGTAGGCATTCGCGTTTTCGCACTACTATGTTTCATAAGTGTAATGTATTTCAGTCTTAGCTTAGGAGTGTACTGTGCAATTCTGAGTGGGGGTAGCTTTGACAGATCGTCAAGAGCAAATGTGGAAAAAATGATAGAAGGAACCGCGCATCGCCCTTTTGTCTATCGGCGGTTAGTACCGGAATTAGCAAAAGGCATAGACAATATAACTCCCAATAGAATGAAAAATAAATTGATAGAAAAATTAAGAATCTTAGACAATTACATCGGTGAAGGATTTAGTGAACTGTTTATTGGTAAAAATTCTCAGTATGCTTACCAAAATGCCACAATCGTTGTGATGGGAGCAATATTGATAACTTTCTCTGGATTGTTATGGTGCAGGATGCTAAGAGAGATTTTTGGATATCCGTCATACATCTGTTGGCTGATTCCTCCATTCGGAATTGTTTCTTTATACCCGATTATGATACTACACGGTCCGTATGTATATGACCCTATGACACTATTTTCGTTCACCATGGCGACTTATGGTCTTTGTACTCGTCGTCGGGGAGTGTACTACTTCAGTTTCCTTGTTGCGCTTCTCAATAAAGAAACTTCGCTCTTGTTGCCAATATTATTTTTATTTTCATTTATTAATTTTTATAAAAGTAAATGGATAATATTAGAGTCGGCTGTTCAGATTCTGGTTTGGTTTGCGTGGCGCACCTATTTGATTACTATCTATGCTCAAAATCCTGGTTCCAATATGGAGTTCCATCTGTTAGGCTATAACTTAGAATTTTTTGCCCACTTTCAAATATTTAAACACTTGCGTTTCTGGGGTATACTTATGGCAGCCGTAGTGTTTACCGCTTATGAATGGAGGCAAAAGCCGTTATGCTTCCGTAGACTGTTAATCGTTTCGCTTTTATTCCTGCTTCCATTCCACATAACTTTTGCTTGGATAGACGAGTTTCGTGGACTCTTGGAGATATATACTTTGATATTTCTTTTATCTACATATACACTACTTGATGCTATCAAAAACATTAGTCCTTGCGAATATAAGGGTGATGGTTAGTCCTCAGTTTGCAAAAGAATCTAGATGAATACATTACTTATCGCAATTACAGATTTGCACCTCAGAAGAAACACAGAACATCAAGACCTGTTCTCATGGGATGAACACCCAGTCCAAGACCCCGCCCCCGCCTCTCGAGCCGTTCGCAGTGCCATCACTCCTAATTATGGCATATTTCTCCCCAATTTATGCCTCCCATGAGGAGTTGCAAGCGTTGTTGTGTGGGCTTGGTCAAGAACCCTGTTTTTGCGCCTCACTTGCCCATGATATGCTTCATAATCACTGCGCCCCCGGCATCGCCCTCCACATTCACCATCGTGCGGAACATATCTAAGATACGGTCCACCGCCAAGATAAGCCCTATCCCTTCGATGGGTAGTCCCACCGCCTCCAGCACGATGACCATCGTGAACAGCCCTGCGCTTGGGATGCCCGCAGCGCCAATCGCAGCAAGCGTGGCGGTAATCAGCACAATCACCTGCTGGGCAAAAGTGAGTTCCACACCCAGCACCTGCGCAATAAACAGCGCTGCAACCGCCTCATAAAGCGCAGTGCCGTCCATATTTACGGTCGCTCCAATCGGAATGCTGAATCGGCTGATGTAGGGGGGCACACCCAGTTCGTTCTCCACGACGCGCATCGTCACGGGCAGGGTCGCCGCGCTGGAGCTGGTGCTGAGTGCCGTAATCATCGCCTGCGAGATGCCTGCAAAGAATCGCCACGGAGGACAACCACCCAACAGCCACACCAGCACAGGCAGAACAATCAGCCCATGAAACGCCAACCCACCCAACACGACCCCCATATACCGAGCAAGCGGGACGAACACCTCCCACCCCGCCTGACCGAAGGTGCGCATCAGCAACAACGCTACCCCGAAGGGCAACAGATACAGCACCCAGCGCACCACCGTCATCGCCAGTTCCAGCACCTCGTCGATGAACTGGCGTACGGTCTTACCGCGGTCGCCCATCAAGTTCAGCGCAATACCCAGAATGAGGCTGAAACTGATAATCTGGAGCATGTCGGCTCGTGCGAGGGCATCCACAGGGTTTGCTGGGATGAGATTGCGAATGAGGTCGGCAAAGGTAGGAGGTCGCTCCTTCGCAATCGCCTCAGGAAGTGCTTGCTTTTCGAGAACAGCCCCTATTCCTGGATCGAACAGGTTCACGATGACCAACCCCAGCGCTGCTGCAAGCAAGGTGGTCGAGAAGTAGTAGATGAAAGTAATCCCACCCAACCTACCCAAGTAGCGTGTATCCAGACTTGCGGCAGCACTCATCAGCGAGGTCATAATCAGGGGCACAATCACCATGCGCAGTAGTCGTAGAAAGAGGTCTCCCCCTAACACCACCACTGGGAACAGCGGATGCTCTGCGCCTCCTGCGCGGTTGAGCCACAATCCACCTACAACGCCCACGAGGATGCCGACCAGCACCCATCGGAGCGCAACAAACTCGCGTGCTTTCACCCGTTCCATGGCTATGGGGCAAGGTTCGCCCCCTGCAGGCAAAACCCTGCCGAAGGGAAACCATGCGCACACCCGATTTCAGTTGCGCTGTAAACAGTCTTTCAGGTATCATAGGGTGGGGAGGTGCGCCCATGCGCAAGGACCCGCGACAAACGAGAGTGCAACTCAGCGCACTGGAATATTTCACGAACCGAGAGAACGCTATCGAGGCGTTCAAGCGATACCTGAACGCCCCTGAAGGCGAGCCGATGCGCGTGCTCAACTTCTACGGTGTGGGCGGGATTGGCAAGTCCACCCTGTTGAGAAAACTGTGGGACATCGCCGAGCGCGAGTACCAGAAACTACCCCGTGCCCTGTTCAACCTCGACAGCCTACGCGACCATTTCCACCCCTACCGCGAGGTGCTGTTGAGTTGGCGATTGGATATCGAGCGTCAGCACGGGGTCAGGTTCCCCCGTTTTGACCTCTGCTTAGCCGTGATGCTGGCGCGCGAGGGCGGTACACCCCCCGACCTTATCCGAACGAACCCCTTGTTCAACAACGCTGTGAAATTTGCGCTCGAACTGCTTCAAGTGCCCTACGAGGGGCTGGGCGAGCTGATACAAGACGTTGTCCGACGCTTCCCCATACTGGAAGAGGGGATCCTGCGCTTTATGAAGCAGGGCGACCTGATTGAACTCCGCCGTCGCGCCCTGATGAACGACCCCGAACTCCCCGACGAACTGATACGCCGTTTCGTGTTAGACCTCGCCGAGCGTGCGCCCAAGCGCGAGGGCAAAGCGTGCAAGGCGGTTCTGCTGTTGGACACCTACGAGGCGCTCTGGCAGGGGCGCGAGCCGGGCGACTCGGCACAGGCACGCCTTGTCGACGGCTGGGTGCGCACCCTCGCCAGCTACTGCCTTGGAAGCGACATCCTGCTGGTGATTGCAGGGCGCGACCGACTGAAATGGGCAGAGTATGAACCCGATTGGCGCGAGGAGCTGGACACCCACCTGCTGGGCGGTCTCTCGGCAAGCGACGCGCAAGCCTTCTTGGCACGCTGTGGCATAGGCGAACCCCCACCTACCCCACCCAACCCACTCCAGAAGGCTATCGTGGAGTGCTGTGATGAAGACCCCGACCCCGTCAAAGTGCAAGTCCACCCGCTCTACCTTGCGCTCTGTGCCGAGATTGTGCTGAACACGCGCCAGAAGGAGGGACAAGACCCGCCACCTGAGCTGTTTCGTGGGATTCCCACCCAGCAGGTGGCGATCCAGCTCGCAGACCGATTCCTGAAGTCGCTCCACAACCGTGCGATGGAGCTGTGGATAGAGGAGCTGAGCCTAACGCCCCGTTTCGATGAGACCTGCGCACTAACGCTGGACACCGAGCGTCAGCACCACAACGGGCGCGGGGGCTGGGAGGTGCTTAAGCACTTCTCCTTCATCGAGCAGTTGCCCGACGGCTTCTACCGCCTGCACAAGGTGATGCGCGAGGTGCTGATTGCCCGCATGCACGAGGAGCGGGTACAAGAAGTGCGCCAGTGGCTCTACTCGCACTGGCAAGAGCGTGGGATAGGGTCGTTAGCCTTCTATCAGCGGTGGCAGATGGAACCGAAAGAAGCTCTGGTTGAGTGGGTGGTACTCCACGAAATTCTGCTCCACTCTCAACGAATTCCCGAAGCGCGGGCGATGTTGGACTGGTGGGACGATGTGGAGTGGGACGAGCGCGAGCGTCAACGACTGGGAGATGCACTGTGGGCGGAGGCAAATTTCAGGCTGGGTGTCGCATTTGGAAAAACTCCTACTGCAGAGCGAGCAAGGACGCTCCAGCGCGCCATCTCGCATTATCTGTTCGCTTTGCAAGTCTTCACCCAAGATGCCTATCCTGAAGACTGGGCACTCACCCAGATGAACTTGGGGGTTGCTTACAGCGACTTGCCTGAGGACAGGGAAGCGAACCTGCAGAGGGCGATAGCGTGCTACGAGAACGCCCTCCAAGTCTACACTCAAAACGCCTATCCTGAAGACTGGGCAGGCACCCAGATGAACTTGGGCGTTGCTTACGGCAATTTGCCCGTTGGGGATAGAGTGGCGAACCTGCAGAGGGCGATAAAATGCTACGAAAACGCGCTCCAAGTCTACACTCAAAACGCCTATCCTGAAGACTGGGCAGGCACCCAGAAGAACTTGGGCGTTGCTTACAGCGACTTGCCCGTTGGGGATAGAGTAGAGAACCTGCAGAAGGCGATAGAGTGCTACCAAAACGCCCTCCAAGTCTTCACCCAACACACCTATCCTGAACTATGGGCACGGACCCAGATGAACTTGGGGAATGCTTACCAGCAACTGCCCGTTGGGGATGAAGCGACGAACCTGCAGAGGGCGATAGCGTACTACCAAAACGCGCTCCAAGTCTTCACAAAAGACGCCTATCCTGAAGAGTGGGCAGGCACCCAGATAACCTTGGGCGTTGCTTACCAGCAATTGCCCGTTGGGGATAGAGTGGAGAACCTTCAGAGAGCGATAGCATGCTACGAAAATGCCTTGCAAGTCTTCACCCAACACGCCTATCCTTATGAGTGGGCAGTCACCCAGATGAACTTGGGGAATGCTTATCAGCAACTGCCTGTTGGCGACCGTGTGGTGAACTTGCAGAGGGCGATAGCGTGCTACGAAAATGCCCTCCAAGTCTACACTCAAGACGCCTATCCTGAAGACTGGGCAAGTATCCAGAGGAACTTGGGGAATGCTTACCTAAAACTACCTGTTGGCGACCGCATAGTGAACTTGCAGAGAGCGATAGAGTGCTACGAAAACGCTCTCCGAGTTTTCACCCAAGACGCCTATCCTGAAAACTGGGCAAGTACCCAGGTAAGCTTGGGCGCCGCTTACTGGCAACTACCTGTTGGCGACCGTGTGGAGAACCTGCAGAGGGCGATAGCGTGCTATGAGAACGCCCTCCAAGTCTTCACCCAAGATGCCTATCCTGAAGACTGGGCACGTACCCAGATGAACTTGGGGATTGCTTGCAATGAGTGGTATGATACGACCCAAGATGCCCAATATCTCCACCTGACGCTAAAACATTACCGACAGGCGTTAGAGGGCTTTCGCGCAGTGGGGAATGATGAGATGGTTTCTACACTATCCGAGTGGATAGCCGAGTTGGAAGAGATGCTGGAGGCGGAGGAGTAGGGTTAGCCCTCACCCCCAGCCCCTTTTTATCCCCCCTTTGATTCCCCCCCTTAGTAAGGGGGGCAAGGGGGGATTCTCACTAAGAGCAAGGGGGGATTGGCTCCCTCCCCGTTGACGGGGAGGGCTGGGGTGGGGTAGGTTTTTTTAGCCCTCACCCCCTGCCCCTCTCCCATAGGGAGAGGGGAGAATCGTACTCCCCCCTTCTCCCACTGGGAGAAGGGGGCTGGGGGGATGAGGGCTTGAGAGCTTGAGAGGCAGGGCTGGGGTGGGGGTGGCTTACCCCCCCTTTAGGTTCCCCCCGTAAACGGGGGGAACCGAGAAGAAGGCAAGGTTCCTCCCGTCAACGGGGGGAACCGAGACCAGCCCTCACCCCCTGCCCTGTTTTAGCCCTCACCCCCGTCCCCTCTCCCACTGGGAGAGGGGAGTTCGGCTCCCTCCCTCTCCTTGTGGGAGCGGGCTTGATGTCCCAGAGGGGTGCGTGTTGGGCGCCCCCGTGTGGGCAGGGAAGCCTGCCCACAAATCGTCTTGTAATATACCAGAGGGAGTCTGGCTCCTTCCCACACCCCACTCCCACCCTCTCTACTTGCGGAGAGGGGGCAAGGGGGGGGGTGAGGTTGAGATTCTTCGCCTGCGGCTCGGAATCAGCAGAACTAAACGCTACTCACACCCACTGCCAAAGGCAAAGAGTACTTCCAGAAGGTCGGCATCATCAACAACGCCATCGCAGTTGACATCGCCTTGCTGATAGAGTTGGAAGTCTTGGGGATTTCCTGTAGTGCCGAAGTTGAACAAGACAATCAGCAGGTCGGCATCGTCCACAAGGCTATCTTGATTCAAGTCTGGGCAGCCACAAGGAACCTGTTGTACCAACCGAACATCATCCAGGGCAGGTCCGTGATAGAGAGAGCGATTTTCCAAACTCTCGAAGCGGAGTCGGTATGTCCCTGCGGAGAGAGTGACATTCCGAGAGTGGACATCCCAGACTTGTTGTGCACGAGGAAGGCTCGAGTTGAAATTGTGAGTAAAATCCTCACTGAAAATAACAGTTAAGCCTTGCAGGATCTCAACGCGCATTTGGCGATAGCCTTCGGGACTACGTTCGTCGTAGTTCCCGTTCATCGCAAAGCTGAGAGTGTAAAGTCCATCTGTGAGGTTGATGTCCTGATAGATTGCGGCTCTTCCAGGCGAGCCATTCATGTCGACCCACTGGGCACCATCGTAAGCGGGTACGAGTTGAAAGAGGGGGGGGCGTACAATATCAACCGTTCCGAACTCGACAGTCCAACCCGGAATACTCGTTCCAGTGTATGTTGTGTATCCTGATGAGCTTCGAGCAGGATTTTCGAAGCTGCCGTTGACCACAAGGTTCTGGGCATGTACAACAGCGACGAACGACACACTCAAAGCACATAGCGCAAGAGCGCGCTCTATCGATCGGTTCATGCTATTCAGCACTCGTATTGTTTAACCTCCTATAAACCTCTTGCGTCATAAGCAGGATTCCCTGCCCTGATACGCGAATAGGTTAACCCAACTTTCCTGTCGCTTCTGGATGAAACAGCTTTTGAGAGCCTTTTCTCTGAGGCTCACAGGTGTCACCCTGAGCGAAGCGAAGGGTCTGACTTGAGACTCTTTGAGATTCTTCGCCTTCGGCTCAGAATGACGAGAGAAGGGGCAACAGGAAAGTTGGGTTA
>FWWL01006950.1_pt1 | contig 11648 bp, 9 predicted proteins | sample 2228331 | NCBI WGS metagenome assembly FWWL01 (sample SAMEA103939775, study PRJEB20133) | metagenome
TGGTTGCTGAAAAAGCAAACAAAGAATTGCCATTCCATATCTGGGTGGTACCTGAAGCACCAGACGCCATAACTCGTTCCATTGACGGTGTTCGGTGTAGATGCGGGTGGCTGTTTCTACTACTTCAGGTTGGAGAGAAGAAATCTCTCTCTGAATTTCATGGATTGCCAGAATTTTCACCAGTTTGGGATGCCCAAGTTTCTGGATCTGGCGATGAATTCGCGAGCGAATTTCGGATGAGGCGGTTTGATAGAAAAATTGCATCAACCGCTGCTCATAGTCAAACTGCAAATATTCTTCCAGTTGATCCGTCAATAAAAGCAGACAGGCTTGGATTTCCGGTTTTGAACTTACAAACCCAAATTCTTTCCAGAGCGCTAATGCTTGCTGATTCCCTTCAATCGCCAATGTACCCAAATGATCAAGAAGGTGTTGGGGTAATTTCTGCAGGAGTTGGCGGGCATGTGACTGAATTTCATGGTCCGAATCAAAACAAAAAGCGATTAACGCTTCGATGAGATGGAAGGGAATGTCGTTAGCCTGAATATCAGTTCCTCGTTTCAGGGCTACCGCCAGCCAGACATTTGTGCCGGGCTCGGGAAGAAATACTCCGCGTTTAATCCATTCTTCCAGGAAAATTTGCCGTTTCTCTACCCATACCCTGAAAAGAGAGTGGATGGTTTCCCGATTTCGTAGGAAAGGCAGAACGGATATTGAACGCTCCCGAATCTCTGGATCCCGGTCTGTGCAGGCTTGGATTAACTCATCCAGTTGAGCAGGAGAACAATCCATGACCTCTGTCAGGCGGTTTGTTTTCAGGCAGGTGAGAATATAGCCTTTTTGTGAAGGATTGGGCAGATAATGCGATGCACAAAGAATTTCTTCAAGGAGGGGGTTGCGGCTTTCTGCCCAATCAGTACAAAGCGCATTGATTGTGGCTTGGGAGCGCAGTTTACTCAGCCCTTTGCGGGCGATCTCTGCAATATGAGGATCTGCATCCTCACATGCACGCATCAAAGCAGTTAACAGGTGGGGCTGGATCTGGGTGATTCGTTTGTAATCACCTTTCGCTATCCAGGCATAAACAATCCAGGGAGAAGATGGGTCGGGAAGAACCTGATTGCTGAGAAGGAGTTGAATTAATAGTGGATTTCGCGACTTGTACCATTGCTCCCAAAAAGCCCATATTCCCCGCTTATGGTGAATGTGTCGCAATGCACGAGAAAAATGATGTAACAGAAGGGTAGAAGGCTTGCTGGCAAGGGAATTGCAAAAAACCGATACGGCTTGCTCATCCCCTTGATTGATGAAGGGAACCAGTATCCAGATCAGAAATGGAGAAAGCAATGGAAAATGACGTCCAAGTGCCTCGATTCTGGAAATCAAGAGAGAGGGTAGCGATTTAAAGGGGTTCATTTTGGGCAGGTATGGATTACTGCAATGATCCTGATGCCGATTGGGCTCTCCCTTCGTGGAGCCATGCCCTCAGAGCCTCTACGATTTCGCGTTGTGAAACGGAGAGGGGAACCTGCCTCTTCAGAGCGTGAAGAATATCCTCGGTAGTAAATTCCCGTTCGCCGTCATTGAAACCGAGATACATGGCATCAATTACGGCTTGTTCAATTTCTGCTCCGACATACCCTTCGGATTGACTTGCAAGCAACGCCAGATCATAGTCTTCCGGTAAACGATTCCGCTTTTGCAGGTGTACAGCAAAAATTTCGATTCGTTCGTCGAAATTGGGAAGATCCAGGAAGAAAATCTCATCGAATCGTCCTCGTCGCAGTAATTCAGGAGGAAGGCTGGAAATGTCATTGGCTGTGGCAACCACAAAAACCGGGGCGCTTTTTTCCTGCATCCATGTAAGAATATTTCCGAACACACGTGTGCTCGTGCCTGCATCCAACCCGCCATGTGCCAGGGCTTTTTCCATTTCATCAATCCATAAAATACAGGGGGCGATGGTTTCAGCGAGATGAAGCGCTCGCCGAGTTCGCTCTTCCGATTCTCCAACGAGGCTACCAAATAACGCTCCCACATCCAGTCTCAATAAAGGTAAATGCCAGAGTCCACCGATGGTTTTTGCCGTCAGACTTTTCCCTGTTCCAGGAATGCCGATGAGAGCAATCCCTTTGGGAACCGGCAAGCCGTATTGTCGGGCGCGCTGAGAGAAAGCCATTTCCCGCATGCGTAACCACTCTTTTAACGCTTTTAAGCCGCCAATATCGTTTACGGATTGTGTAACCGGGTAAAACTCCAGGGCTTCACTTTCTCGTATAATCTGGCGTTTTTCTTCTGTAACCAGGTCAATGTCTCTATCATCCAAAACCCCATCGGTCACAATGGCACGCGCAAATACCCGTTGTGCCTGAGAAGCGGTCAGTCCAAGTGCGGCTTGAATTAATTTCTCTTTGCCTAAAGGCGTTAAATTCGTTCGTACGCCGGAATTTGAGGTTAATGTGTTCAACACTTCCTGAAGTTCCTCTGTTTTGGGTAGAGGAAACTCTAAAGTGACGGTTTCGTCTCTGATTTCCTCAGGGACTTTAGAAACGTGAGTAGTGATCAGTATCGTCTTGCGGGTGAATTTCAGCCGCTGAGCCAGGTTTTTAAGTTTCCTTTTGATTTGGGGGTTGTTCCAAATCTCGTGGAAATCTTTCAGGACAAAAACCGTCTGGTTGTTCAGGTCAAATTTATCGATTTGTTCGAGCGCTGTCAGGGCATCCCGCGCAGTGGGAACAGGTTGATTGGATGGGGTGAGCCATTGAAAAAAGTCCGCCACATCCCATGTCAGACATGCTCTCTGACTTTTTTCACAGGCATTCCGAATCGATTGCAAAACTCTTTCTTCTTCGTTGGATTGAACGACAATCAGAGTAAAGCGTGCTCGAAAGTAAATGTCTAACTGCTGGGCAAAGTTCATACGACTCCGAAAAGTTACTTTAATCGAGAAAGCCAGTGACAAAAGAAAAAGGGAAGATACCTCGAATTTATTATAATTGAACTTAAAGGCTGTTTTTTCACCCCTTTGGATCTAAGGAGAATATATGGCTCTTCCAAGTGTGGATGTTCTGCGCCAATCTCATCGGCTGTTGGCAGAATATCGTTATGAGATTCTGCCTGTAGTACGCGGGTATGCCAATCGCACCCTCTACATCAACCTGAGTGATATGCAGATTCTGAGCAAACCGGTGACCGAGGCAATGAAGAAAACCTTCACGGGTGGTAGAGGGTTTGGCTTGTGGTTGCTCTGGAATGCTACTACGCCACAGACTCGATGGGATAGTCCTGAAAATGAACTGATCATTACAGGAGGTCCCATTGGGGGAATCACCCAATATCCGGGTACCGGAAAATGTACTGTGCTTGGGATTTCGCCACTGACTCATACCGTCTGCGATAGCAATGGCGGTGGCTATTTTGGACCCTACCTGAAGTTTTCTGGATGGGACGCTTTGGAAATTCAGGGTAAGGCGGAAAAGGACGTCATTATCTTCATCGATGGGGATGAGGGAGTGGTTCGAGTGGAGGAGGCTCCCCTTGAGGTGCTGGACACCCATATTTTGAATCGCCAGTTAACCGAGATGTACGCGAAAGATGAAGAGGATTGGCGTTCCATTTCGGTGATCTCCTCTGGACAGGCGGCAGACCACATTCCAATGTGTGGGCTGAATATCAGTTATTACGATCCCAAGCGGAAGGATATTCGCATCAAGCAAGCCGCTCGGGGGGGAATGGGACGGATCATGCGGGATAAGCGCATCAAGGCGATTGTGGTACGCTATAGCCAGATGGGACCCTTGAGCAATGGACCCGCCAAGCCGGAGTTGCTGAAAAAAGCAGGGCAACGGATTAATCGTGAAATTGCCATGTTTGATGCCTCTCAAAATGATATGCGGCATACCGGTACGCCCTATCTGGTTGAGATCATGAATCGCTTCGACCTCCTTCCGATTGAGAACTTCCGCTATGGTTCTCATCCAGAAGCCAGCCATATCAATGGAGAAGTGTGGAAGGCACGCTTTGATACCAAATATCCGGATGGTTGCTGGTATGGTTGTACCATGTCGTGCGCTCACAGTGTGCCGCATTTCCACCTGCGCACCGGTCCTTATAAAGGGGAAGCCGTGCGAGTGGATGGACCCGAATATGAAACTTTGGGAGCCATTGGCTCGAATCTTCGGATTTTCAATCCTGAAGATGTTCTCGAAATCAGTTTCTATGCAGATACCTACGGGATTGATGTGATTTCATTAGGAAATTCTCTTGCTTTTGCGTTTGAGTGTTATGAATACGGCATTCTCAACAAGGAAATTACAGGTGGCTTGGAACTGGTTTGGGGTAATGCGGATGTAGCCCTGGAATTGATTCATCAAATGGCGCGAGGGGAAGGGTTTGGTGTCATCGTGGGGCACGGTGTTCGCTATATGAAGAAATACTTTGTTGAGCATTATGGCGCCGATCCGCAACTCATGCAGGATATTGGCATGGAGGTTAAAGGGCTCGAAATTTCGGAATACATGTCAAAAGAATCCCTTGCCCAGCAAGGCGGATATGCCATGGCGAATAAAGGCGCTCAACATGATGAAGCATGGCTGATCTTCATGGAAATGGTCCATAAGCAATTACCCACATTTGAGGCGAAAGCGGAAGCCCTTCACTATTTCCCGATGTGGCGCACATGGTTCAGCATTCACGGGTTATGTAAACTTCCCTGGAACGATATTATTCCTGAAAGTAACAAGACCGCAAAAGAACCGCAAAAGGTACCCGAACATGTCGAGAACTATACCTGGTTGTATGAAGGGGTGACCGGAGACCCCATTGACATTGATGGGATCATCCTTCAATCCGAGAAGGTCTATAATTTCCAGCGGCTGTTCAATTTACGCTTGGGATTTGGAACCCGTCAGTGGGATCGTCCTCCATATCGGGCAATGGGACCGGTTACAGAAAAAGAATACACATCCCGTCAGGAACGATACGATGCTCAACTTCGCGAGGCAGGGTTGGATCCAGATGGAATGTCAATGCAGGAGAAAATCCAGGCATTGAGGAAGCAACGCGAAGAACGATACGAGCAATTATTGGACGCAGTGTATAAACGACGTGGCTGGGATTCGAATGGCGTTCCCACCCTGGAAACTGTTCGCCGTCTTGGAATTGATTTCCCAGAAGTGGTTGAATTGATTCAAAACGCCTCTCGGACACGGTAAATTTGTTGTACGGCAAGCGATAGAGCGGGCTCATGCCCGCTCTATTTTATAGAAATTAGAGCGGAATTTCATTGCATTTTCTTACGGACATTATGGTAAACTAATTGTCAAGAGGGTATTATGGGAGAAGAGAATAAAAAAACTGTGGTGGTGTATATTGAGGACGATCTGGATTTGATCGACCTTGTTACACGCATTTTAACCCCGCGAGGTTTTGAAGTGAAGGGGGCACATGGAGGACAAAAGGGGTTAGACCTGATCTTCCAATCCCCTCCTGATCTGGTTTTATTGGATTTGATGATGCCCGGGATGGATGGCTGGGAAGTTTACCAGCAGTTGAAAGCCAATCCCGCCACGAAAAATATCCCGGTAATTGTGATTACAGCCAAAGCGCAGGATATTGATCGTGTTCTCGGATTGCACATCGCAAAGGTACAGGATTACATTTGCAAACCTTTCCGCCCTCAAGAGTTACTGGATAGCGTTGACCGAGTTCTTCGAGAGGTGAAAGCCTAGTTGCGCGTTCGAATTGTAAATCGTACTCATCCATATACCCCCGAAATTACAGCGAAGTACTGCAACCGCTTTTTTTGTCGTTTAAGAGGATTAATGTTCTCATCTTCCCTAAACGAGAAAGAAGGTCTGCTTCTCGTTGAGCCAAGAGATTCTCGCGTTGGTTCTTCAATTCACATGCTATTCATGCGTTTTGATATTGGCGCCGTTTGGATTAATTCGGCGATGGAAGTGGTCGATCGAAAAATTGCTTACCGCTGGCAGTCCAACTTAACACCTTGCGCTCCAGCCAGATTCGTTCTTGAGATACACCCTTCTCAATTAAATCACTTTGATATTGGTGATGAAATTTCTTTTGAAGCGGTATGATCATTAAGAAGTGGTCTCTTTTCTTTCTGATTAGCCTGTTCTTGCTTTCTAGCGTCTCTGTGGTTCGTGCGCAAGACCAGTCACCCTCTGCACCTGTGTATATCGTTCAATCCGGTGATACGATGTACACCATTGCGCTTCGATTTAACGTTTCGCTGAATGACTTGATTGCGGCTAATCCTTCCATTAACCCCGACGTTCTTCAAGCAGGTATGGAACTCGTTATCCCCGGCTTGGAAGGGGTCAGTGGCGTGTTGAATACTGAATCCATCCCTTTGGGCTTGGGTTTGGATGATCTGGCGCGTTTTCGAAATGTCCCCAGAGATTTACTGATAAAACTCAATAAAATTACCAGCCCGGCGGAAGTATATGCGGGTTCAAACCTCATCATCCCTCAGGAAGAACAATCAACTTACCTGACTGGTTTAGGGAAATTATCCCCGCAACAAAGCCTTCTTCAGGTTGCCGCAGAAAAGAATCTGAACCCGTGGTTAATTACCCTGTCGCATCAGCAAAAAAATCCACAGGTAGTCCTGTCGGGGGAAATGCTTTACTCGCTTTCGAGTGAACAGGTGCCGCCTCCCAATCCACTGATGCCTATTGTGCAATCGGTTGTGCTGTCCCCGCTACCGATTGTTCAGGGACGTACAGTGGTAATTACCGTTTCCACGTCTCAGCCGGTGGAAATTTCGGGCACTTTAAACGGCAGATCACTTCAGTTTTTCCCAAACGGGGAAAATGAGGTGGTTGCTATTCAGGGCATCCATGCTATGACAGATCCGGGATTGATCCCCTTTGGCATACAGGTACAGACGTCAGATGGAAATATCCTGCGTTTTCAACAGGATATTCTTCTCATGTCGGGATATTATCCTCAAGATCCACCCCTGTCTGTCGATCCTGCCACAATTGCGCAGGAAAACACCAAACCGGAAGACGACTTGATCCGGGAAATTGTCTCAAAAGTCACTCCTCAAAAATTATGGGAGGGCAAGTTTGTCTTACCCGTTGATGAACCAATTTGTATTCGTTCCGGATATGGTAATCGTCGCTCCTATAACGGGAGTCCGTACACTTATTTCCATACAGGATTGGATTACGGAGTTTGTGCGAACTTAAATATTCGAGCACCAGCCGCTGGTATTGTTGTTTATACTGGGGACTTAACAGTAAGAGGAAAATCCACCATTATCGACCATGGCTGGGGAATTTTCAGCGGTATCTGGCATCAGCAGGAAATTCTGGTTAATGTGGGCGATAAAGTTGAGCCGGGACAATTGATTGGGTTGATTGGTGGAACAGGGAGGGTCACGGGACCGCATCTCCATTGGGAAGTTTGGGCGAATGGGGTTCAGGTAAACCCTCAGCAGTGGTTAGAACAAAGTTTTCCCTGAAATGGATAGTATAATTGGAACGATTCCGAAGAATGCGGGTGAAACATGAAAGGAAGTACTAAGGGTTTGATCGAACGCTACTGGCAGGATTTTAAAATTCAAGAAGAGGATCTTGAATTTATTTATAACTATCTCTTAGAAACCGAGATCCCTTTGACTACAGAAGAATTAGTGTCTCTTCTGGTTAAAGAACGCATTCGCCGAGAGAAAGAAACCCTCAGGAAAAAACAAGAGAGCGCAGGCGCCATTTATTACCCCAAAGAGGTTTATTCTGTGGGGCAGGTTGTTCAATTCCCTGTCTTGAATTGGGAAAAAGGGGAAGTTCTCCAGACTCGTCCAGGGTTTAACCCTGAACTCCCTTCATTTCAGGTCATGGATGTACAACTGGAGAGTGGGGAAGTGAAATCTTTTGCCATGGGATTGGATACCCATGCTTTGAATGACCTTCCGGTACAGATAGATGAGGACTTACTCTTTGACGAGAAAACGGTTTTCGGTCAATTTGGGGCAATTTTACAGCGTCGAATTGAAGAGCAATTGTCCTTAAATCCTGATCTGGTTCGCATTGCGGGAAGATGGTTCCCGCGCGCGTTACTGGTGGACATTCATGTAGGACATTTGAATCTGGCTGAAGCCATTCTGGAAATGGAAGGTGGGGGACCACTATCCACCCGCGCTCTCATGGAACAACTGGATTTACCCAAAGATGTGAATGCAAAACTCATCGAATTTTCGCTCAATCTGGCATTGCAGGAAGATGAACGCTTTGATGAAGTTGGACCTGCGGGAAAAATTCTCTGGTTCCTGAAGCGCATGGAGCCGCAGGATGTGCAATCCCCTCCGATTTATCTCCAATATACTCCGCAACCTTATGATCAACAGCGGGTACTACCACTTTTAGAGCAGTTTGAGGGTTCAATTGTTGATGAGTTGGATGCCCAAATCTGCCCCAAAGTGGGAGAAGAAGAAGTTACCATTGCCCTTTTATATCCTCATTTCCGTTCAGGCACGTTACCTTTGTGTGATGCATTTTATCGGTTTTTCCCCACTGCCTATGAGTCTCCCCGTGTACAGTTTACTTTTGTAGATGAACAACGAGGGGAAAAATTCTCAGGATGGGTGGTGCGTCCACATCACTATGTGTATGGATTGAGGGATTGGTACTTGAAAAATGAATGTATTCCCGGGTCCTTGATCACTATCCGCAAAGGCGAAGAAGCCGGAGAGGTGATTATCCGTGCCAATCGAAAGAGACCGACCCGTGAGTGGATGAGGACGGTCATGATTGGTGTTGATGGGGGCATTGTCTTCACCATGCTGAAACACAATATCAGTACACTGGTGGATGAGCGCATGGGACTGGTAATCAGCGACCATAATGCTTTGGATCAGGTTTGGCAAAATTCCAAACAGCGGAGTTCGCTGAAAAATATTACCCGTACCATGATGAGGGAGTTGGCAAAACTCAGCCCACAGGGACATGTCCATGCTCAGGAACTGTATGCTGCAGTCAATGTAGTTAAGCGCGTTCCCCCAGGACTGATTTTGAGCATTTTGCTGGACAGCCCCTGGGCAACCCATTTGGGAGATCTGTATTTCCGCTTTGCTGAAATTTCAGAAAGTGAGGAATGATTATGCCCGAGATCAAACGCTTTACCCTGATGAAACCCACAATGGATACCCCGTTCCACATTGATTTCAACTGGTGGAATGAGCAAGGACAGGACCCCAATGTGTTCCTCCAAGAGTATCTTTGTCCGGAACATCAGGCGGCGTTTGAACAAAATCAGAGCGTAAAAATTGATTGGGTGGATCCACAAACGGGAGAAGTCCGTACTGTGGATGGCTTGCAGCATGTCTTAATCCAGCATTGCGCCAGACAACCCGATTTTATTAACGCGCACACCTCTCTGGTGGACGCGGTATTCCGGATTTTGTTAGCCAATGGAAATACCCCCATGACACCCGTTCAGTTAAGCAAAGAGATTGGTAAATCTGCTGATCTGATTTTACGGACATTATCCAGCGGGCGGATTTTTATGGGAATTCGTCCCAAATTCGTTCAAAAGTAGGCGATGGAATTCTCTTCTCCGGCAATTGAATACCTGCGACAAAAACATATTCCATTTACTACCATTGCTCATCCCCCGAATCTGACAACCCTTGATGAGATTGCCCGCTTTCGCGGGCAAAAAATTTCTCAAATTGTTCGTTCTCTGGTATTTCGGTTATCTGAGACAGACTTTATTCTTGTGCTTGCCCAAGCCGGAAATAATGTGGATTGGAGGACATTGAGAGATACGCTGGGGGTGAGAAGAATCACTACGGCTACACCGGAAGAGGTATTCAGGATTACCGGTTACAGGGTTGGCTCAGTATCCCCATTTGGACTGGTGCAGAAAATCCCTGTATTGGTTAGCCGTAAGATTCTGCAAGAAGAAATCGTCTCCACAGGTTCGGGAATCCCTCAAGTCGCGTTGGTTCTTCTGGTGAATGACTTCTTTCGGGCATTGGAAGATTATCAGTTCGTAGATCTCTAAACCGAACGCAGTTGTGGGGGCAGATAAGAGACAAAATTGTGAAACACTAAAACAGGTTCGTCCCCTTCAAAGTCAAGGCGACTGATGCCTGCGTTATTCAAACGAAACCATAAAGGGCGAAGGCTTTCCAGCCCCATCACTGCCACAAGGAAGTGGACATAAAAGCCGGCATGGCTGACCACTGCCACGCAATCATTGGTTCCACCATGTCTTTCCAGGAGTTCATTCAGCACTCGTCGTGCCCGAACATCTCTTTCCCCCTCTTCCTCAAAGGGACGATTCCACCAACCCTTTTCATCAATACAGCCTTCTGTGAGCAGATCAGGAAACCATTCCTGAACCTGCGAGAGATTGATTCCGGGTCGTGGGTCTTTTTCTCCTGTAATCGGATTTGTCAGATACATTCCCCCGCATTCATGCCAGTCTTTCCACACCCTCAAAGGCTTTCCAATGGCGTGAGAAACCTTTGTCCCAGTCGCAATGGCTCTGTACATAGGACTGCAGTAAAGGTGGGTGATGGGAAACCCATGTTCATCTGATTTTTCAGTAGGATCACTGTGTTGTGCAAGAAATTCAGCAAGCCTTTGGGCTTGTATTTTCCCTAATTCGCTTAGTCGAGGGTCATCAGAACGTCCATTTTCTGAGCCAGTTCTTTCGTAAAGTGCGTTGTTTTCAGATTGAGCATGACGGATAAAATATAACCTCATCGACTTTGATCCTTCTGTGGAATTTTTCGGAGTACAATTTTACCATTCTCAATTTGGGATAATGACCTTGGAATTCAACCCATTGTTGGATATCAGCCCATTGTAGTTCCAATAGAAGGTCAGATAAAGAATTATGATTTTTCAGGAAGGCGAATTGTGAAATCTATTCGGGAACTGTATCGTATTGGGCACGGACCCTCCAGCAGCCATACCATGGGACCTCGTCGGGCGGCGGAAATTTTTAAACAACGAAATCCAACAGCCAGAAAATTTCGTGTAGCCCTCTATTCCAGTCTTGCTGCTACCGGAAAGGGACATTTGACTGATATAGCCATCCAGGAGGCTTTATCCCCCTATCCAGTGGAAATTTTATGGTTTCCAGATCAACAACTTCCCTTGCATCCAAACGGGATGGAATGGTTTGCTTTAGGGGATGATGATGAAATTTTATCCAGATGGGTGGTTTACAGCATTGGTGGAGGTGCTCTGCGCATCGAAGGAGAACTCGAAGAAGATTCCCCTGACATTTATCCCTTTACTACTCTTCAGGAAATCATGAAAGATTGTATTCGTTATGGCAAAACCTTCTGGGAATATGTCATCGAGATTGAGGGTGAGGAGATATGGGATTACCTTCGAGAAGTGAATCAGGTAATGCACCGTGCTATTCAGCGAGGCATTGAAACAGAAGGGGTTTTACCGGGGGGCTTGGGTCTTCCTCGCCGCGCATGGACTTTTTACCGGAAAATCTCATTAAGTGGTGGTTACCTCGTAAAAGAGGGCTATATTCCCGCATATGCCTTAGCAGTTGCCGAGGAAAACGCTGCGGGTGGTCTGGTAGTAACAGCGCCAACCTGTGGCTCCAGTGGGGTGGTGCCGGCGGTTATCAGACATATCGAAGATACCATTCCA
>FWWL01009589.1_pt1 | contig 11642 bp, 7 predicted proteins | sample 2228331 | NCBI WGS metagenome assembly FWWL01 (sample SAMEA103939775, study PRJEB20133) | metagenome
ATGAACAGGATAGAAAAGATGGAGGAAGGTGGCGGAACGGCTGTGAAAAGTAAATAGCCCGTTCTAATAGGGGTGTATTGTGGGCATACTCATGTAAACTTCCATTTAGTGAAGAGGCAAAATTTTGGTTTTTGGCTATTACCATTTTTCAGTTTTTTGTCGTCACCTGTACTGATTTTTGGTTTGTTGCGGCTGAAACAAGGAAATAGACATGTGTGCGAAGGTCTCAGAATAATAGGGGAGATAAAAATTGCTAGCATAGCGAGAGGGAGAAGCTAACTTTTACAAGGGAAACAGATGGGAGGAAGAGTGGCTATTACCGTTTTGCAGTTTTTTTCTTTTGGTTGATTTTTTTGTCTGCTTGAGACTGAAACAGGGTAATAGCCAATTCATGCAAAGCTCTCTTTCCTGGCTTTTGTGAGGGACGGCTGTTTCCATGTCGCAGTTTTCGAGGGAGAGAAGAATATTTTTTCACCCTTTCGAGACTGCAACAAAGTCATAGCAATCTTTTGAAAGCCCTTCAAACCCAAAACCTAATGGCTATACCTTTCCATGAAACGTACAGTGCTTTCTAGAACAGTCTGTTTCCAGTGGAGGGGATTGCCCGTGACAGAACAACCGGCGGCTTTGGTGTGACCACCACCTCCAAATTCTCTAGCGAGTATACTGATATCATAGTCTGTTTTGGTACGGAAACTGATGGAAACCTCTTCCTTTTCTCGTTCTTTGATGAGGATGAAGATTTCAACCCCTTCGATCATGGCAAGGTATTCGAGAAGCCCTTCGGTGTCATGACACTCTGCCCAGGTCATGTCGTCCAGGGTTATATAGCTTATGGCGAGTTTTCCATCGTTGTGGAGTTCGAGGTGTGAGAGGAGCCTTTCTACCAGCCTGAGAAACTGGTATGGTCGGTTTTGGTAGAGGTTTTCGTAGACAGCAACCTGTGATGCCCCTTTTTCAAGGAGGGAGGCAGCGGCTCGATAAACCTCAGCAGAGGCATTGGAAAACCGGAAAAAACCTGTGTCTGTTGCAATGGAAAGAAAGAGAGCCTGAGCCATTTCTCCCCTGGCATCTTTGCCAAACCAGCGAAAGAGCATTTCCCCTACGCTGGAGGCAGTGGGATCTATCCAGTTGAGATGGCCAAAGTGTGTGTTGTCTTTGTGGTGGTCAATATTGACAATCAACTGGTTTTTGAGCCAGTTTTGCACCTTGCCAATACGAGAGATATCTCCACTATCCAGGACAAAAACGACATCCACCAGGGGAGGAGGACTTCCCTCTTCGTATATATGCGTTTCTTGAGCACAGGAGAGGAAATGGTATTTATCTTCGAGGGTATCCTCGAGAACTGTCCATACCTGTTTACCATGCTTTTTGAGATAGAGCATCAGAGCCAGAACACTGCCGATGGCGTCACCATCTGGACGGACATGAGTGACCACCATAAAACGTTGAAATTTGCGGATGATCTGGTGAAGCTTCCAGCGGAGAACAAGAGGCAGTCTGTTATTCTTCACCGTCATTGTCTTCTTCGGGGGAAGTTTGTTCTTCCTGTTTGATGGTAGACATGGCATCTTTTATCTTTTTGCCCATTTCGTCGGCGATAGCCATAGCATGAGACCATTCAAACTGAAGGGTAGGGGCATAACGGAGACGAAGCGCCTTACTCACCACGGAGGAAATATAGCCAGCTGAGGACTCGAGAGCCTCAAAGGTTTTGTAGTTATCGGATTTTTTTTCACCGTAGATGCTTACAATCACCTTAGCATGCCGCATATCCTCGCTCATTTCCACATCCATCACAGAAACCATGCTGAGAAGCCGTGGATCCTTGACATCCGTCATGATGACAGCAGCGATTTCTTTCATCAGGGTTTTGCTTAAGCGTTCAAGTCGGCGTCGTGTTGCCATACGTGACTCCTGTTATTTCTTTACCTCTTCTCGACTGTAACACTCAACGATGTCACCTTTTTTGAAGTTTTCGTAGTTGACAAAAGACATACCACATTCAAATCCTTCCTGTACTTCGCTGACATCGTCCTTGAAGCGTTTGAGGGCAAGCAGTTTACCAGACCACACGAGGGCACCTTCTCGGTAGATACGCACACTTTCTGTTCGACGAATGAATCCCTGGGTAACATAACAACCTGCAACTTTACCGACATCCTTGATTTTATAGACCTCTCGAATCTCAGCCGTACCGATAATCGTTTCCTTGTATTCGATGGTCTGCATGTTCTTGAGGAGACCTTCGATGTAGTCGGTGATCTCGTAGATGATGTTGAAACGCTTGATGGTGACACCCTGACGTTCAGCTCGTTCTTTGGCCATGGCATCGGCTCGAACACGAAACGCCAGGATAATAGCAGCAGCCCCCTCCTGAGAAGCTGAAACCTCAGCGAGCATTACATCGCTTTCGAGGACAGCTCCAACAGCAGCATGGAGAATACTTATCTTGACCTCGGGGTTCTCAATCTTGAGCAAGGAATGTTTGATAGCCTCTACAGAGCCCTGAACATCAGCTTTAATGATAACCTTGAGCTCTTTGACGTTTTCCATGGAGAGACCCTGGAGGGCATTTTCCATCTGAAGTTTCTTGATGCGGTTGGTTTCTTCGATACGCTTGAGTTCCAGACGTTTGGCAACAATCTCTTTGGCAAAATCTTCGTTCTCAACTACATGAAACTTGTCTCCGGCCTCAGGGACAGCATCAAACCCCATGATTTCCACAGGATAGGATGGGTATGCCACAGTGACCTTTGCTCCCGTGTCATCAAACATACCACGAACCCTTCCCATGGTTGTTCCGACGACAAAGTAATCTCCAATACGGATAGAGCCGTTTTTGACGATAACGGTGGCGACAGCTCCACGCCCTATATCCATCTTGGATTCTACGACATAACCTACACCAGGCTTGTTTGGGTTGGCCTTGAGTTCCATCACTTCTGCCTGGAGGAGAATGGCCTCCAGGAGTTCATCAATACCTATTTTTTTGAGAGCGGAGACGGAGATATACATGGTATCTCCACCCCATTCCTCTGGCAAAAGCCCGTGCTCACTGAGTTGCTGTTTGACTCGGTCTACCGAGGCATCAGGGAGATCGATTTTGTTGACTGCAACGATGATAGGTACTTGAGCAGCTTTAGCGTGGTTGAGGGCTTCTATGGTTTGGGGCATGACACCTTCGACTGCTGAAACCACAAGAACCACGATATCGGTGACGTTTGCTCCTCGAGCACGCATTGCGGTAAATGCTTCGTGGCCAGGGGTGTCGAGGAAGGTTATCTCCCCTCGAGGGGTTTTTACCTTGTAGGCTCCTATGTGTTGGGTGATACCACCGCTTTCATGTTCGGCTACGTTACTATGACGGATGGCGTCAAGCAGTTTGGTTTTTCCGTGATCGACGTGTCCCATAATGGTAACGACTGGGATGCGGGGTTTGAGATCTTCTGGACTGTCTTCTGTTTCATGGATCTCCACCTCGTTTTTGAGACTGCGTACGGTCACCTGGCAGTTAAATTCCTGGGCGACGAGTGTTGCGGTATCAGAGTCCAGACTATCATTGATGGTGGCGGTTACCCCAAGATCCATAAGCTTCTGGATGATTTCTGAGGCTTTGAGGTTCATCTTTCGAGCAAGTTCAGCTACGGTAATAACCTCGCCTATCTCTATACTTTCAGGGATTGCATACTCTTTTTTGATCTTTTTCTTGGGATCCTGAATCTTAGAGAAAAAGATTTCCTCATTTTCGTCTCTACTTTTTTCCCGTTCTTTGATCTCAGTGGCTTTCGCACGTTGATCAGCCAGACGGCTTTTGTTTCTGTTTTCTGTATCTTTTCCTATGGCAAAGGGTTGTTGTTGTGCACCATAACTACGACCTCTTCGATCCTGGCCTCCCTGTTGCCCATCACGTCCCTGGGGGCGTGATGAGGAACGATCCTGTTTCTGGGATGAACTGCGATTTTTGTCAAAGGTGAAGCGTTTGCCGGTGGAAGACTGTCCACCCTCTCGAGGACGATTGTCTCTTCGATCTTGTTGAGGTCGTGTAGACTGACGAGATGATGACCCTTGAGAAGGTTGAGTATTGCCTCGTTCTCGATCTCTCTGATCTCTTTGAGGGGCTTCTTTGTGTTGTGTCGACTCTCTGTTGTGAGCACTTTTTTGTTGGGAAGGTTGAGAAGGTTGTCGCGTAAGAGCAGGCTTCTCAGCAGGAGTTTTCCCCTGAACGCTCTGAGATTTTGCTTCAGGTTTTTCTTCCTGAGGGGTTTTGAGCTTGATTTTCTTCTTAATCACAATTTTCTTTTTCTCTTCGGACATACCTTTCCTCCTCGTTGCCCACTATTCTTCAACAATCTCGTCTTCTATTGTGATGTTGTCTTTTATCACCTGCCAGATAGCCACAGCTTCGTCTAAGGAGATATTGCAGACTTCTGAGAGGCGCTCGATAGAGTAACACTGTTCGATAATCTCTGCCACATCTTTGAAACCAGCCTTGTGAAGGATTTTGATCTGGTCTCGACTGAAGGGAAGCATTTCCAGAGGAATGCTTTCTTCTTCTACCAGTTCGACCTCTGCCTCTTCTACTTCGGTGAGCCCGAGAATCTTATCGACTTCTTTCTGTTTTTCTGCGAGCTCTTCTTGAAATTCACTTTGAGGTATGAAGCTGATTCGGTACCCCACAACCTCTTCCAGTAAGTGCTGGTGGGCTCCCTTCTTTCCGATGAGTGGAGCAACAAATTCATTGGGTACCACGATGCGAGCGAGTTTTTCTGCCGAGTTGATCTCCACATGATAAACTTCGGCTGTACGGTTGCGAAGGACACGGCTTTGCAGGACGGCATTTTTGATGAGTTCTTTCGGATCATCGGAATATCGGATGATTTCAATACGTTCGTCGTTGATCTCAGCACGGATAGGCTTGATGCGGACGCCCTGTTTTCCAATGGTTACACTGGCAGGATCCAGGGATTCATCCGTAGACTGGATGACGACTTTGGTAACCTCTCCGGGTTTTCGGGCTATAGCCTTGATGCTGAACGTCCCATCCATTAACTCGGGTATATTGAGTTTGAGGAGTTCCACGACCATCTCTTTGCAGGCTCGGGAGAGGATGAGCTGAGGTTCTGAAAAAGAGGTGGAAGAAGGATTGACCTTGAGGAGGATAGCTTTCACCGTTGTGCCAGAATGGATTTCTTCTTCGGGGATGGTTTCATTCAATGGGAGAAAAGCCTCGGCATCTCGCCATTCGAGGATAGCAAGATATCCGGGAATAGGTTTGTCTGTTCTGGATTTTATTTTTGCGTTTACCAGGGTGCCCTGTCTTGTTATAAATTCATTGTAAATCCAGTCTCTCTGTACTTCTGTGAGTTTTTGTTTGATGCTTTGTTTGAGGATGGTTATACCCTGTCTGTCAGCAAACTCATCCATGGAGAGAGGAACACGAACCTCATCGCCTGTTTTGAGGCTTTTTTTTCTGGTGTATTTGAGTCCTTCTTCTGCGGTGATTTGTGTTACAGGGTCGGTAACCTCTTCCACAACCTGTTTTACCTGAAAGAGTTGCAGTTTGCGATCTATATGGATCTCGAGGTTGTTATAATCTTTGCCAAATTTTCGGCGATAGAGGACAAGAAACGCCTCGGCAAGAATTTTTTCTCCCAGCTCACGGGAGATTTTGTTTTCTTTGGCAAAATCTGCCAGGTAATCAAGAAGAGCCATGAGATTATCCCTCCTCCTTCAAATACTCTTTTATATCAAAATGGAGTTTTGCCTGGCTGAGTCTCTCCCAGGGGATGGTGTAGGTTTTCCCCTCGGAGGTAAAAACAACGGAGTTGCCTTCAACCCGATCAATCTTGGTCACGACCACGGAGTCCCGCAGGCCATACTCCTGGAAGTTTCGTACCACGAGTCGCATTGTTTTATCGCGAAATATCTCAACTTCACGGATGTTTTTGAGCTTGCGTTCAATGCCGGGAGACTCTACGACAAGGGCATACTCGTGGTCGAATCCAACCTCGACAGCAAGTCGCTGGGCTATAACCTGGGAAATGCGTTCACAATCCTGGCTGTTAACTTCGCCGTTTGGTTTGTAGATGACAACAGTGAGGGAAGAGGGTCTCCTCCCACCCTGGAAAAAGCTATCAACCAGGATAAAACCCATCGTTTCTACGGTATTTCGGACGATTTCAAGCTCTTTTTCTCTCATCTTTTTCCTCAGTAACAAAAAAGGAGTCGGACCACCGACTCCATCTTCATTATCTTTTATAGTATAAGGGGCGCAAGAGAAAAAGTCAAATTTTCGAATTACTTCATAATATAAAGTATGCGAAAAAAGGATGTTGCCTCAAAACAAAAAAAGTACGTGAAAATAGTTGTACGTGAAATAGTTATACTATCCTTAGTCTAAAAGAACAGGGGGAGAGATATGAGATGAGACTTTTGTAGAATCATAGAACAAGAGGAAATCTCTTCCAACAGTTTTGGGGAAGAGAAGGCTATGGTGTTTTTGCAGTTTTTGGGAGCCAAAGGGAGGCTGTGGAATGCACATAGCCAGGTTATGCCCACCCCCTATTACCTTGTTTCAGCGAAATACTATCACTTCATACCAAAAAAGAGCAGGTGGCTATAACCTTCTTTCAGTCGGATGGGACAAAAAAGGCTTTTCGCCTGGTATAAGACTGTAAAAGGGTAATAGCACTCTGTGGAAAACTCTCGATAGTCTAGGGTTTTTGTTATCCTGGATATCCTACTCATCCTGTATATTCTGTTTTGGTTGTGCTGGTGATGTATTTTGGAAAATGAACAAGATAGGGGAATAGCGGGGAAAGTGGATTGGATAGCTGTAGAAAGTAAACAGCTAGTCCTGATGGGGGTGTATCGTAGGCATCCTCATGTAACCTGTTCATTCTGTGAAGAGAGGAAATTTTCTTCAGGAGCTATAACCATGTTTCAGTTTTTGTGTTGTTCTTTTTACAGATTTTTGAGTTTGTTGGTACTGAAACAAGGAAATAGCAGTTCCGTGCAAAGGTCTGAGAATTTGAAAACGATAGAGGAGAAAAACAGGCTCAAGTTTTTCTTCAAAGATGCCGTTAATATATAAAAATATGTTCTCTTGAGAAAACGGGGGTGTTTCCCGGGAGAGGGATTTTGATCGAGATAATCTAAAAAAGAGATAGAGTAAGGGAGGCATTCATGGCTTTGTCTAAAGTTGTTGATGTCATGGCGGAAAAGTGTGTCAATTGCCACCGATGTATTTCTGTATGTCCCGTGAAATATTGTAATGATGGGACGGGAGATCATGTAAGGGTGATTGACGACCTTTGTATAGGGTGTGGGGAGTGTTTAAAGGCTTGTGAACATGGAGCTCGAGTTCCCATTGATGATCTTGATAGATTTTTAGAAGATCTGAGAAAGGGCGAGCCTATTGTCGCTATTTCTGCACCAGGTGTTGCAGCAAACTTTCCAGGAAACTACCTCAGGCTTAACGGTTGGCTCAAAAAAATGGGTGTGGCGGCTGTTTTTGATGTGAGTTTTGGTGCCGAACTTACCATCAAGTCATATTTGGAGCATATTAAAAACAACCATCCAGCCACAGTGATTGCCCAGCCGTGTCCAGCCATCGTGACTTATATCGAGATCTACAAACCCGAGCTTATTCAGTATCTTGCACCCGCCGATAGTCCGATGATGCATACCATGAAAATGGTGCGACAGTTTTATCCAAAATATCGTGGGCACAGGATAGCTATTATTTCCCCATGTGTGGCCAAAAAACGGGAATTTGACGAAGTAGGGATCGGAGATTACAATGTTACTATGGCTAAGCTTCAGGATTACTTCGAGAAAAACGGGATAGTTTTGGCGAACTATCCGGAAACAGATTTTGATAATGAACCAGCTGAGCGTGCTGTTCTTTTCTCTACTCCGGGAGGACTTCTTGAAACAGCCATACGAGAAGTGCCAGAGATCCGTAATAAAGCACGAAAGATAGAAGGCCCCACTATTATTTATCATTATTTGAATACATTGATGGACAGTATCAGAAAACAACAGCAACCACTTCTCATTGATTGTCTCAATTGTGAAATGGGATGTAACGGAGGTACAGGGACCACATCTTACAAACTCCCTCAGGATGAAGTGGAGTTTTATGTTCGCGAGAGGGCAGAAAAAATGATCGAGTATTATAAGAAAAAGGGAATAATACGCAAGACACAAAGACCCAAAAAACTTGAGAAAGCAATAGAAAAGTACTGGAAACCCGGGCTTTACAATAGAACCTACCAAAATCTTTCCCACCTTCTTAAACAGCGGATTAAAGATCCTGGTCAAGCAGAAGAGCAGAAAATCTTTCTTGCACTACGTAAAACGAAAGAAGAGGACTTTAAAAACTGTTCTGCTTGCGGGTACAATTCCTGTAAAGGAATGGCCAAAGCTATTTTTAACGGTCTAAACAAAGAAGACAATTGCCATTTTTACCTCATGATAGAACATGAAGAGAGTAAGAAGAACATTCTTGAGGACAAGCAACGAAAAGAAGGGATTCTGGCAAGTTTGAACGAAATTCTTATTAACCTTGAGGAAGGTATTGCTAAACTTACCGCGGCCTCAAAAGAACTTGAAGCCTCTACGCAAGAACAGATCTCTGCGGCTACAGAACATGCAAGTGGCATCACCGAAGTTAGTGCTACGATAGAAGAGCTTTCTATTACTGCCAAGCAAATTGCTGAGAGTACGGAACAGATGGTTAACGCTACCAAGTCTATTGTTGGTGTTTTGACCAATAATAAAGACACCCTTGAAAAAGCCTATGAAAAGATAGCGGGTATTAGCAAACTTATAGAATTTAACGCGCAGGAGATTATGGATTTAAACAAAAAGTCGGTTTTCATTACAGAGATGGTAAAAATCATTACCGATGTCGCAAACAAGACCAATCTTCTGTCGCTTAACGCTTCTATTGAGGCTGCTCGTGCTGGCGAAGTAGGCAAGGGCTTTAGTGTGGTTTCTGCTGAGATTCGTGAGCTATCTAAAGAGACAATTGCTTCAGCGAAAAAGGTGACAACGGTTGCCGAGGAAATCAAATCCTTTATTGATAAAATCGTGGAAAACTCCAACAAGGAGGTGACTGAAATTAAAGAAAGCGTGGAAAAAGTTCAGGAAGTGGTCAATGCCACAGGGCTCTTGATGAACGAAATGAATAATAATTATGCGTTTTTACGCAAGATAGAAATATCCACCAAACAGCAGGAGGTTGGTTCTCAACAGGCAACAGAAACTATGCGCCAGATGTCAGAGGTTTCAAAGCAATCTGTTGAAGTGGCTAACCAGAGCCTTAATGCTGTTAAGGAACTGGTTGATTTGGCAGATCATTTGAATACACTTGCACAAAAGTATGCTGAACACAAGCAAACCACAGAGGCTTAAGGGGGCAATATGATACGTGTGCTTGTTGTGGACGATTCTCCTGTCATCCATAAACTTATTGAGGATGTGTGGCGAGAAGCTTACCAGGACAGGATGACACTTGTTCACAAGTACAATGGTGCAGAAGCTGTAGAGTATGTCAAACAAGAAGAAGTGGACGTCATTACCATGGATATTGAAATGCCTGTCATGGATGGTCTCACAGCTATTAAAAAAATCATGGAGACCAATCCCCGCCCCATTATTGTATTTAGTGCGGCTACCAGACAGGTGGCATCTCTTGTTATGGATGCACTGGATGCGGGAGCGGTTGATGTGGTAGAAAAACCTGATACTGATAATGTGGGAATCACCAAACAATTTCTACGGAGTGTACTATTCCAAAAGATTCTGTTGTATAACGGCATCAAGGTAGTCAGACGCATTAATCAGGATGTTATCCAGAGCATTATCGAAAGAAAGCATAAATTGGAAGAGATAACTCTGAAGAAGAAGTCGATAGCTCCATTCCATGAATATCCTGTGGTGGGGATTGCTTCTTCTACGGGAGGCCCTCAAACGCTTAAAAAAATATTTTCTCACGTTCATTCTCTTACGTATCCCGTCATAGTTATTCAACATATCCCACATGGGTTTATCGAGGGTCTCATGAGCTGGTTGTCTCAGACATGCAATATCCAGTGTGCTTTTGCAGAAGAGAACCAAACACCTAAGCGGGGGTATGTTTACTTTGTTAATCAGGATAGTCATCTTGTTTTTCAGGAAAATGGTTCTTTTCATTTTCTCAATACACCGCCAGTTTTTGGTATACGGCCAGCAGCGAACTATTTTTTTGAATCGCTTGGTCGGGTCTACAAAGAAAAAGCCATAGGGATTGTCCTTACTGGTATGGGAGAAGACGGCTGTGAAGGTGCCAGGATTATCAAATCGCAGGGGGGCACAATTATTTCTGAAGCCGAGGAGGATTGTATTGTTTATGGGATGCCAAAAGCCGTAGCGGAAGCAGGGCTTTCTGACAAAGTTATGAGACTCACAGAAATTGCTGACTTTTTAAACAGGTTATCGACACAGTTTCCATGATTTACCTCATAGTAGCAAAATAATCTACAAAATAATAAAGGAAAAAAAGGGGGTTTTTTATGAACCAGGAAGTATTAATGGAAGTGCGAGAACTTATTAATAAAAAGAAGGGGATCAGATTGGTAAACTACAAGGAGCAAGAGTTGATAGAGGCCATTCATGAAATGCTTCTTAAGAAAAAAATGGATGTAGCCAGCTATTTAGAGCTTCTTCGGAATTCTGTTGATGCGGTTGTAGAGCTTGCTTCGGTATTTACCATTCAGGAAACAAGTTTTTATCGCAATAGAGATCATTTTACTGTACTTGAGGATTATATTTTTCCTTCTCTTTTGGAGGGCAAAAAGTCTCTTCGTGTCCTTTCTGCTGGTTGTGCTACGGGCGAGGAACCTTATACCATGGCGATGGTGTTTGAGGAGGTGTGTGAAAAACACAATATTTCTGCTTCCATTGATATTGTGGCTGTTGATATTTGTGAGGAAGCACTGGAGTATGCTAAAAAAGCCTCTTACAATGAATATAAGATGCGAAATATCCCCAGGAAATACATCGAGAAGTATTTTTCTGTAGAAGAGAAAAACACAAGAAAGTATTACTCTGTAAAGCCCCATATGCGGGGAAGGGTGCGATTTTTCCAGTACAATTTATTATCTCGGGATCAATTTTTGCACTCTTTTGGAAACTTTGATATTATCTTCTGTGAAAATGTGATTATTTACTTCGACCAGGAGTCTATTCAGTATCTCATGGATGAGTTTTTTGATATACTGAATACACCAGGGTATCTTTTTCTGGGTTACTCTGAAACTCTTATGGCCGTTTCTCATAAGTTTTGCCTCAAATGGCATGATCACACTTACTACTATGAGAAACAGCCAAAAAGTTCTGAAAGTCAAAGCATGACACTGTGTCAGGAACCCATGTTTTTTCAAAATGAAGAACAAGCAAAACCGATGAAAGAATATTCTTATGATGAGATTTTTTATGGACTAAGTAAGTCCTTTTTGGAGAAGAATGAGGACAAAATTTTTGTGTGGAAGGATGCATTGCTTTATCTTCATTTGCAATCACCAGATGCTATTGTTGATGAAAGGGCTTTTCTTCTTCTGGCTGAATTTTTCGTGGAGAAAAATGATTTG
>FWWL01009591.1_pt1 | contig 11641 bp, 9 predicted proteins | sample 2228331 | NCBI WGS metagenome assembly FWWL01 (sample SAMEA103939775, study PRJEB20133) | metagenome
CAATGCACCCCTCGCGTAGGAAACGATCCACAAGGTGGGATCCGATAAAGCCGGCGCCTCCCGTGATCAAAACTTTCTTCGGTTCACGAGTTGATTCCCTTTTTCCGTCAGCCATATTTCACTTACCTGAAACCAACATGCGTTACGCAGGCACTCTTCGGCGCCCATCAAGAACCGCACTCCACAAAGTCCAAAGAATGGTGACCATGCCCATTATGAGGCACCATGGAGCACCCTCGAGTAAATTGCCAGCATTTTTTTTGTAAATTCTTCCACGGTAAATTCCGCTTCAGCTCGCCTTCTGGCGCTTTCACCCATCCGCCGACGCACTTCAGAATTTTCCAAAAGAAAATCGATGGCGTCGGCCAAGGCCCGCACGTTCCGCACGGGAACCAAAAGACCTGTTTCCTGATGCACAACCGCCTCACGACACCCAGGCCAATCAGTCGTGACGGTCGCTCGGCCGGCCATGGCCGCCTCCAGAAGAATCTTCGGCACCCCTTCTCCATAATACGACGGAAGGACCACCAGGTGCGACGCCTTGAGGAGCTGCGGCATCTCAGAACAAAAACCCAGCCACTGCACAATCCCTTCCCTCTTCCACGCTTCCAAAGTCTTCCGCGGTACTGCAGCCGGATTTTCTGTATCACATTCACCGGCCAGGATGAATCGAACTCTTGACCCCCATTTCCCTTTCAAAATCCTTGCCGCTTCCACGAACTCTCCAACGCCTTTGTCCCACAACATTCGAGAAGCCAAAAGCACCAGGTAAGGAGGAAAAGCAGGTTCCGGCTCAAAAGAAAAGCACCCGGAATCCACGCCCACTCCCCCAACCACATAGGACCGGTCGCGTCCCCCCCAACCATGAGTCACAGCGTAGGCTCGATCCGCCTCATTTTGAAAAACCAAAACACTGCGTCCATCCGTCGGCAACCGTCGAAGCCAAGGCTGCAGAAAAAGACGAGAAGATCTGCCCTGATCGTTGCGAAAGGCGAATCCTAACCCAATAAACATGTGTACGGCCGGAATATGAAAAATGCGGGAAACGACTGAACCGTAAGACACGGCCTTCACACCGATATGCTGCACGATGTCCGGGCACAAGGCACGGTAATGACGGAATAAAGCAGATAGGGAATATGCTTCCAAAACGGGGTTCTTACCGGATCGTGATACCGGCCAGTGAATGAACTTCAGGCCCTGTTTACGAATGGCGGAAGCGTCCCCCGTATCTCGAGCAATCACAGTGATCTGAAAGCCTTCATCCCTCAGCCGTCGGGCAAAAGGAAGAAAGTGGATGCGAAAAACCCAGTCGGCATTGACGGTAAAAACAAGATGCATGGTTTGGCAACGCACAGGCGGTCGTCCTTGGCGTGTTCCTTAAACGATGAAATGCCCTTCAAGATCGGTTCATGATGATAAGAAACCGAAGAGCCACATTTTCCCAGGGATCCAGCCTGCAGACGTCCATGGTCAAAGCGTAGCGAAAACGATCCTTGAAATGACGCTGTCCCTCAACAAAGCGTCGAATCACCTGTTCGGCTTGCGTGGGTAGTTTCCCTGCATGGGTTTTAAGGAAAATCTCGGCTTGGGATCGAGCCTGAAGATTTCCATGCTGCAGAAGCCTTCCCAATCTCTTAAGTGTTTTCGCAAGAGGGTTCATGACTTCCCCAATGGCGCTCCTTTTGTGTAGCCTATAGTCGATTTCAATTCTCGGGTCAAAGACTACCTTGCCCATTGCGGCAACCGTCAGATACACCCACCAATCATGCCATGGAACACTCAAGGGTAGATTTTCTCGGACAAGCTTAAAGGCAGCTCTATTAAAAACTTGTGTACATCCCTTCGCGGGATTTTGCACGAGAGCATTGGCCAAGCCGGGGTTCTTCACCAAAGGCGAATATCCCACAGGAGTCAGATCTTTCGTCACATAGCGCTGTCGGCAAAAGTACAGCAGCGGGCGACCGTCTTCCAGCGGCTGCAGTGTTTCTAAGGCGTGCTGGACTTTCGTCGGAAACCAGATATCGTCTTGGTCGGCAAAGGCGTAGTAGTCGTGGGACGGAGGGGCGTGGAGCAGAAGATGAAAAAAGGCATGAGGCACACCCACATGTTCACCTTCTTCAAGCTTCAAAGGTAGATGCCGCCCCTCCCGGTTCAGAGTTTCCAAGATGATGGATATGGTCCTATCTGTAGAACCATCGTCCCGAATGTAAAGATGAAGGTTGTCGAAAGACTGGGCCGCAAGGCTTTGGACCTGTTCGGCAACATACTTTTCTCCATTGTATGTTGCCATTAGAACGGCCACACTAGGTCGATCCGAACGTGCCATGCCGCTCCTGCTTCCACGGGTTCTCTTCCTTCGCCCAGTCTAGACACACCGCAATTCTTGTCAGTTTCCCATACGGAAAGCAAAAAACACTATTGCTGCTGTTGTTTCTTGATCATGTCCATAAGCGGATTGCTTCCCGATTTGGAACCTTGGGGTGGTGGAAAAGGTCCTTGGCCGGTTCCTTGCCCTGATCCTTGCCCCTGACGGGCTTTGTCGATAGCTTCTTTGAACGGGTTCGATCCACCGCCTTGGGCCTGAGGCTGTGCCTGTCCCGGCGGGGTGGCGCCTTTCCCCGGTGTCACACCTTTAGGAGTCGGGCCGAAAGGACTGGGTGGCTGACCTTGGCCTTGAGCTTGTTCCTGCCCGGCGCCTTCCGGAGCGCCTTTTGAAGGCAGCTGGCCTTTATCAAAGGGGCCTGCGGCCAGTTCCAGAGGTTGCGGTCTGTCTTTATCCGGACCGTAAAGGGGCAGCCGAAGGGTTTCACCGGATCCTTCCAAAACGATGGTATTGGCACCGATTTCCTTCAGAACATAAGGCCCCACGGTGTCCCCTTCCTTATACCAGGCAGCCGTGGAGGTTCCTTCTCTGGGGGAACTTCCCGTGTCCAGAAGAACTTTTTTCCCGTCGGCCGTACCCATGACACCCGTAAAAACCACCCGTGCCGTAGCGGCCTGGGATTTCGGGGTATCCGAAACATTACTTTCGGGGACCAGAAGATGTTTGACCACCATGGGCGGCTGCGGTTCGTTTCCCTCCGAAGCCGCTCGAGCCCATCCGCCGAAGACGGTCCCCATCAACAGCAAGAAGCTTAAAACCATCACAGAACACCATACTTGACTTTTTATCATCTCTTAACCCTCCTTCTGCTTCCGTATAGCACTTTTTCCTTGCAACACACCGCCATCGACAAGACCCAAAGCGCCGTGGCACCTGAATCCGGCAAAGTCTTCAACTCGGCGCGTTTTTTGCCTTCTTCGTTGTGTTTTGATTCCTTTTCGGGCACATTCGCCGCGGACTTTGACTTTTGTGACTTTTGAAGATTTCTTAAACTGTTATGAACAAGGCCGTCCTTGCCCTTATCTTGTGGATCCTGTTCACCGTGCCAACCTTTTTGGGGCTTGGAACGCCTTCGGCTTTTGCCGATTCGAGCCGGGAGAGCGGCTCACGGCGGGTGGCCGTGGTTGTCTCGGCTCCTCTTCGCCCATACCTGGAAGCCCTCAAAGGCCTCTCGGCTTCCCTTGCCCAACTCGGCTTTCAACCACTGCAGCCTATCACTCTGCCGCAGGACACTCAAGGAGACTTTCGCACCGTGCAAAACGAACTGCTTCGGCTTTCGGCCGACGTCTTCATCTCCATCGGCCCGGAAGCCCTGCCGCTCGTGGAAAAGGTCTCCAGGACACGCAATCTTCCCTGGGTCTATACCATGGTTCTGGATCCCACCAAACTCGTTTCCCATGCCGCCTCAACGCCTTGCGGTGTCTCTCTGTCTCTTCCGGCCGCCGAACAGATTCAAGCGATCGTACGAACTTTTCCACAAAGAAAACACCTTGGCGTCTTTTATTCCACGCCGGCCAATCGGGACTTCCTTCAAGAAGCGCAACGGCATGCCGAAAACCTCGGGTTGACTCTTCACCCGACCGAAGGATATACCCGACCGCCTCTCCCGGTCTTTGCCTCACCTGGATGCTTTGTGGATCATTCCGGACCCGGCCATCGATTCCCGAGCCCTCGTGGAATACCTTGTGGAAACGGCTCTTTTGCATAACGTTCCGTCCATCGGGTACAATCGATACTTTCTGGAAGCCGGGGCCGCCATGGCCTTTGTCCTGGATTATGAAAAAATCGGCGCAGCCACCGCCATGCTTCTCGATCTGTCTCTTCGGTCCAATCGATGCCCGGAAGTGGTGCCGGCTTACGATGTTCTTGTCAATGAACACGTGATGCGTCGTCTCATAGATCACTCCAAGGAAGAAAAGAGATGACACGGCGCTTGGGATTTCTTGCGAGGCTTCTTTTGGTCGGGTTTTTCCTGATCGGTGGAGCCGTCTCCGCTCTGGGCTACATGGGCTTGAAAATGATTCGGGACTTTACGGAAGCCCGCTTTCGAGAACGGAATCAGTTCATAGCCGACAACCTGGCCCGTAACTGTGAGCTGGGGCTGATCATAGAGGATCGACGTATGCTGCAACGTCTTGCGGACAACCTTTTGACCGAAGAAAGCCTGGTGCTTGTGGAGATCCAAAATGCTCAAGGTGAAATCGTAGCCCGAGCCGAAAAACCGAACAAAGGACCCACAACACTCAGTACCGCGTCCGTACGTCTGCGAAAGATCGGGGAAATGAATGTTCCTTTGGGATCCACGCCTTCCGAATCCGATACCGCCGTTCTGGGATCCGTGCGTCTCGCCTTCAGCCTGGCGCATATTCAGGCTTTGTCCCGGGATCTTGCCCTTACTTTTGTTTTCATTTCCCTCGTCATCGTGGTTTTCGCGCTTTCCTGCTTCTTCCTTTTTACGCGGTCGCTTCTCACCCCCATTCACCATCTGGCGGACACAGCCCGAGACGTGGCTGCAGGAAATCTTTCCGTCCGCGCCCCTTTAAGCACCGTGCCGGAAGCACGGACTCTGGCTGATGCCGTCAACACCATGCTGGATGCTTTGCAAGAAAACCGTCGGGCTTTGGAAGAAGCCTACCAGGAGATGATCCGGCAAAAATCCTTTGCGGAAATGGGACGCGTGGCCATGGTAGTCGCGCACGAAGTGAAGAACCCTCTGGGCATCATCAAGAGTTCACTGGACCTCATGAAACGGCAACGAGGTCTTGCCGACGACGACCTGCTTGTTCAGTACATGGAAGACGAAATCCAAAGGCTCAACCGATTGATAGAAGACTTCCTTCTCTTTTCCAAACCAGCCAAGCCCCACTTCAGCCTGATGGATTTGAACCGCCTGGTTCAGGATGTAGTGGACCGGTATCGGCTTCAGGTAGAAAGCCCCGAGCTTGCAATTGAGACGGCAATCTCCGAGAATACGGCCCGAGCCCGCATCGACCGGGACTTGGTCATGCGTGCCGTGGCCAATCTCATTCAGAACGCCCTGGACGCCAATGATGGCGCAGGCATTGTTACCGTGGCCACCGAAGAAAGCGGTACTTTTTGGACTGTTCACGTGATGGATCAAGGACCCGGCGTCCCGGAAGAACTTGGGACACGTATCTTTGATCCCTTTTTTACCACCCGGGCCAAGGGAACAGGGCTGGGCTTGGCTTTTGTGGCTCAGGTGGCTCGAAGCCACGGCGGCTCGGTGACCTTTGTGAACCTGGAAGGGAAAGGAGCCCGTTTCAGCCTCTCTCTTCCCCTGCAGGAAGCGGTGTCGGCACCGACGTTTTAGAAGTCGTGAGGTTTCGTATGGCACGGATTCTTGTGGTCGATGATGAAAAGAAAATGCGGCATCTGCTGAGCATGATGCTGGAAAACCGCGGCCATACGGCGGACCAGGCGGCGGACGGCCGCGAAGCCTTGGATCTTTTGGGTCGAAAGCCATACGATCTGGTCATCACAGACCTTCGCATGCCCCATGTGGACGGTCGCGAACTGTTTCGGCTCATGAAAAGCCAAGGACTGGACATTCCCGTCATTTTCATCACGGCCTTTGCCACGGTGGAATCCGCCGTGGAATCCCTTCAGGAAGGCGTGGTGGATTACATCTCCAAGCCTTTTGAAGAAGAGCGCATTCTGGCCACGGTGGAACGCACTCTGAAGCTTTCGAGCATTCTGGAAGAAAACCGGGATCTTCGTGACGAGCTGCGGCGCATGAGCGGTTCCGACGAGATCATTTATCGTTCGGAAGCCATGAAACGCGTGGTGAATCTCGTGAAAGCCGTGGCCGAAGAAGACACCACGGTGCTGATTCGTGGAGAATCGGGAACGGGGAAGGAACTTTTGGCCCGGTTCATTCATCACCTGAGTCCTCGGCACAAGAAACGCTTCGTGCCTTTGAACTGTGCCGCCATTCCTCAGGGGCTCATTGAATCGGAACTTTTCGGCCATGAAAAAGGAGCTTTTACCAGCGCGGATCGGCGCAGTCTCGGCAAGTTTGAAACGGCTTCTCAGGGCACTCTGTTTCTCGATGAAATCGGAGACATGCCCTTGGAGGCTCAGGCAAAACTTTTAAGAGTTTTACAGGAAAAAAAGATTCAGCGTATCGGAGGCCAGGTCGAAATTCCGGTGGATGTGCGGATCGTGTGCGCCACCAACCAGGATCTGGAAGCCCTGGTGCAGGAAGGTCGGTTCCGTTCGGATCTTTTTTACCGTATCAATGTGTTTCCCATTGAACTGCCGCCTCTGAGGGACCGTCAAGAAGATGTGCCGCTTTTGGCGCAGTATTTCGCCCAGCGCTTTTTCGAATCCGATGACGTGGAAATCACCCCCGGTGCTATGGATCTTCTCCTGAACTATCCCTGGCCTGGCAATGTGCGGGAACTGGCCAACGTCCTGGAAAGGGCCTGTATCCTGGCCAAGAAAACCCGACGTATCACGGCGGAACATGTCATGTTTCTCAAACCGGGCGGGGACGGGGAAACAGCGGCAGGCACTTCTTTCAAGCTGCCCGCTCAAGGCATCAACCTGGAACTATTGGAAATGGAACTGGTGGAACAGGCTCTGGCCCTGGCCAACAACAACCAGAGTGCCGCCGCTCGGCTTCTGGGGCTCACTCGGGCCAAGTTTCGCGTCCTGTACCGCCAATACATCGATTATCTTCGAAACAACAGGCGCCTGGTCTCATGAACCGTCGATACCGATGGCTGCTCTTCATCTGCTGCCTGTGGCAGGCCGCCTTTGGAGCGACTTCGGCTTTGAACGCCGAAACGCTTTCGGCTCCATGGGACGACGGCACAAGCCTTTTGTTCCTGGGTGAAGACACGGACGTGCTCACCCTGGCCACACGTCGAGAAGAAAGCGCCGCCAAGGCTCCTGCGGTCGCTCAGGTTTTGACCCGAAACGATTTCTGGGACCGAGGCGACACCACACTTAGCCGTGTTCTGGCTTACCAGCCTGGATTTTTCATGGCTTCCAAGGAATACGGTACCCGGCCGTATCTACGAGGCATTCCCGAAAGCACGCTCTTTCTTGATAACGCCGTGCCTTTACGTTCGGAAGCTTCCAAGAATTTTCATCAACTGGACCAGGATCTTTCCCTGGCGGGCGTGAAAAAAATTGAAATTGTAAGGGGAGCCGCCTCGGTCCTGTGGGGACTTGATGCCTTTTCCGGCGTGGTCAACGTGGTGCCGCTGACAGGCAAAGACTTTCAAGGCGTGGAAACAGGCCTTTTGTTCAGTGCCGGGGAAGAAAGCCGTCAGGCTTACGTGAATCTGGGAGAATGCGGTGCCAACTGGTCGGGTTTCGGGTCATTGACCGTGGGTGAAAGCGATGTTCAAAAGGGTCGAGCGTCCGTGGTGCGGTTTTGGGACGGCCCCAAAGACACCCCTGTGGCGCCTTTCGAGCGTTACGGAACCGAAACCTCGGATTCCCTGAAGAACTTTGATTTTTCCGGGAACATGACCCTGGGAACCGCCCTGACCGTTTCCGGAAGGTTGGCTCAAAGCCGTACTCCGTACCTTTTGTCCAGCTCCGATCGCGGCCTTTCCTGGCTGGAAGAAAGGCGTACCGACATCGGCCGCATCAAGGCGGATTTTCAGAAGCCGATCAGTTTGGAAACGTCCGTGAAGGCTTCCGCCTACTACCTGAGCCTGGCTCCCGAAACACGGATCATCGATCGGCGTTTTTCTCAGCGTGAAGACACCTTTTACACCGAAGCACTCCTGGAACGGTCCCTCTGGACCGGCCGAGGACTGGTGACGACGGGCATTTCTTTCAAGAACACGCGGGTGGAAGACGCCCTTATCTGGAAGAATTACTTTCCGGATTTTCTCATGCCCGAAAATACGGCCTTTCTTCCCGATTACGCCTTCAAGGACTTTGAACATTCCATGGGCTCGGCCTTTGTGCAATACCTGCACAAGACCCGCTCGTGGGACGCCGTGGCGGGACTGCGGTTCGACCTTCATAACGAATACGAAGACAGCCTGAACACGAGCTTCGGTCTGGTGTGGCACCCTTCGGATGTTTTCACCACGAAATTCCTTTACGGAACCGCCTTTCGAAGCCCTTACGGGCGCCAGTACGCAGAAGACTTTTCAAGGGAAAAGCTGGAAAAAGCACGCAATTTTTCGGTGAACGCAGCCTGGCATTTCCATGATCGTTTCAGCGCGGAACTGACCGGTTTTTACACCAAGATTTCCGATCATGTCATGGAAGATCCCTTCGCCGGGGTTTCGCTTCCCAATGAACAGGAATTTTGGGGGCTGGAAGCTTCCGCCCGCTGGCACCTCACCAGGACACTTGCCCTCTTCGGTCATCTGACCGCTCTGACGCATCAGGGACCGGAGGAATCCTACCGATACACGGAATTCACGATTCTCGGCCCCGGCGGCGAACAGGAAGAAACCGTTGTGGACCTCGCTTATCCTTTTGATGCAGGCCCTAAGACGTTCGGAAACCTAGGGCTCTTATGGACGCCGACCAAGAAGCTTTCCGGCCGGATTCGGCTCAGGTATTTTTCGGAAACCACCCTGAGTTACCCCAGAGGGCTCCTCAAGGCCACGGCCCCTGAAGTCTGGCTTCTGGACCTGGACACGGTCTACAAAGACTGCCTTGTCCCCAAGCTGGATCTGACAGCCGCCGTCACCAACGCTTTGGACCGGGACTACGAAATTCCAGGCACCTACAGCATGATCGACGGTTCTCCCTTCACCTTTCACCTGCAACTGCGTTATCGGTGGTAGCTATGACGAACAACGAGACCCAACTTTCGACCCCTGCAGCCCGTTTCCATATCACCCCTTCATGGCGACGCCTCTTTCTGTTTCCGGCGTTGCTCATCGCCGCCGTGCTCCTGTGTTATGTCAATTCCTTCCATGTGCCCTTTGTTTTTGACGACTACAATTCCATCGTGGACAATCCTCGAATCGAAGAACCCTCTCGGTTGCTCTCACAGGACCCGCTTCGTCAACCTCGCGTGCTCGTGGATCTCACCTTTGCCCTGAACCATGCTTTAGGGGGACAAAACGTCTTCGGCTATCATTTGGTCAACACGGCCGTGCATGCCGTCAATGCGCTCCTGGTCTACACCCTCACCCTGACGCTTTTATCGGCCCTAAAACAAAGAAGAAACTGGACTCCGGCGGAAAACGTGCCTGCAGAAGTCTTTGCCCTGGTCACGGCCCTTGTTTTCGCCTGTCATCCCATCCAGACTCAGGCCGTGACCTATATCGTGCAGAGATACACGTCCATGGCCGCCATGTTTTATCTGGCTTCCATCCTGTTTTTCCTTCAAGCACGTCTCATCTGCTCCCCAGCCAAAACCTCCCCCCCACCTTCCCAACCTCACGATTCCCGATTCCCGACTTCACCACTTCACGATTCCCGACCTCACGATTCCCGATTCACGACTTCACGATTTCACGACTTCACGACTTCACGATTCACGATTTACGATTGCACGTTGTCCCTTCTTTTCTTCGTCCTGTGCGCCCTTTGCGCCGTTTTGGCTTTCTTAAGCAAGCAAAACAGCGCCAGTCTACCCTTGATGATTCTTCTTGTGGAATATGTCGTCTTTGACCGTTCCTGGCGTGGGTGGGTTCGAAAAGCTCTGGCGGCCCTTCCCCTTGTTTTGCTTTTTGCCGCTTTTGTGCTTTACGCCATGAGGGGGACTTCCGCCTGGAGTGATTTCGGCGCCCTTTTGGAAGATGTGGATCGCGCCACGCGGGAAACCCAGGTCGTGGATCGTTGGACCTATGCCGTCACACAGCTTCGAGTGCTCTGGATCTACCTCGGTTTGCTCATTCTTCCAATCCGCCAATGTCTGGACTATGCGTATCCGTTTACGTCTTCGTTTCTTTCCGGGTGGACGCCTTTGGCCGCCGCCGGGCTTCTGGGCCTGATCGGAGCAGGGGTTTTCAGCCTGCGCCGAAACCCTTTGTTCAGTCTTGCCGTGGGCTGGTTTTTTGTCGCCTTGTCTGTGGAATCCAGCTTTTTTCCCATTCGAGACGCTCTTTTTGAGCATCGGCTCTATCTTCCTTCCGTGGCTTTTTGCTGGGTGGTGTCCTTGGTGTTTTTCTGGATTTTAAAGCGTCATCGAATCACCGGCGTGGTCGTCACGGCGGCGGTGATTCTGGCTCTGGGCACAGCGACGCATCTCAGAAATCGTATCTGGCAAAACCCGGTGGCCCTGTGGCTTGAAGCCGTGCAGTGTAACCCTCATAATGCTCGAGCCCATAACAATCTCGGAAAAGCTCTCATGGATCTGGGAAACTATGCGGAAGCGCGCAAAGCTTTCGGGGTCGCCTTGCAGCTTGATCCCAAAAGCTTTGATGCGCAGCTTAATCTGGGGTTGGCTTTGGCGCGTCAAGGTTTGGTGGGGGAAGCTCTGCCCGCCTTTCAGCAGAGCCTGGTGCTTCGTCCCGAAGACCCGAAGACCCTCTACAACATCGCCTTGGCGTACCACAAAATGCGCCTGTATGAATCGGCGCAATCTTATTACGAACGGGCTCTTAAGGCCGATCCTCACATGGAAAAGGCCGCGCTCAATCTGGCAAACCTTTTCGTGGAACAAAAACAACCGGATCAAGCCATAAAGATTCTGGCATCCTACATGGAAACCCACCCTGATGCCGTGGATGCCGTCTATAACTTGGCTTTCATTCATTTGGAAAACCATCGAGGCGAAGAAGCCCTGAAAGTGGTGGAAGCCGCCTTGGCGCGACGTCCCCGTTCCGCACCCTTGTGGGTGATCAAGGCGGATTTTTTGTTAAAGCTCGGCCGTCACGATCCGGCACGATCGGCCTTGGAAGAAGCCCTGCGTCTATCCCCCAAAAACCCTGAGGCTTTGGCGCTCCAGAAGCGTCTGGTGTCAACCCCTTAGAGACGTGCTTTCGGATGTGTTCAAAACCACTATGCCCTGATGCCCTTCCCGGGAGCGCGGGCCTTCCGGCCCGTTAAATGGGCGGGCGAAACGCCCGCGCTCCCAGGGCAAGGCGCCGTGTAGGTGATTCCTGCTTTGCCTTTGGTCACATGTGACCATGGATTGGTCAGATATGACCACGGGCGGCTATCCCCCTTGTCCCAAAAGAAAAATTTCTATCAGGGCACATCCATCCTCGGTTCACGACGCGCTTCGGGGCGGACACATCGGTACGACCCTACGCTGCGGCCCGTCGTTTTCCTGTGGGGGCGGACCTGTGGTTCCGCCCATCT
>FWWL01009594.1_pt1 | contig 11640 bp, 10 predicted proteins | sample 2228331 | NCBI WGS metagenome assembly FWWL01 (sample SAMEA103939775, study PRJEB20133) | metagenome
GTCATCGACGCGTCGCTCGGATGGTCGGACTATGAGCGGTTCCTGCTGTCCAAGATCCGCTTCTCGGGCGACCCGGTCGTTGCCGTCGTGAACGCCGGGCCGGACGAGGACCCGTCCGGGCTGCTGGAGATGCTGGAGCGGTTCAACGTCCCCGCCGTGGCCCTGGACCTGTCCGGACCGGCCGACGCTTCGCCCGTGGTCAGGCTTCTGGCCTCGGAGGTCAAGAGGGTGCGCGAGCAGCCCAGCCTGGTGAGCGGGCTCGTGAAGAAGGGCGACACGGTGTGGCTGGTGCTGCCGGACAGCCGTCCCAGCTATGTGGACCCGGTGGGCCCTCTGGAGATGCGCCTGACCGCGGACGCGGTGGAGGCGGGCGCGACCGTCTCGGTCATCCGCGCTTCCGAGCTGCGCCGCCGCTGGGAGCAGACCACGGAACGCCCCGACCTGGTGGCCGCTGATGCGAGCGTGTTCGGCCAGGTGCTGGACCTGCTGCCGGAGGACGTCCCTCTGACGACTCCCCGCATCCTGCTTGCGCGTCAGAGGGGGGAGCTGGACCTGTACGTGCGGGGGGCGGAGGCCATCAGCGACCTGAAGCCCGGCGACCGGGTGCTCATCGCGGAGGCGTGCGGGCTGCATGTGCAGCCGGACGACATCGCCCGGGTGGAGGTGCCCAACCTGCTGCGCAGGTGGGTGGGCGGCGACCTGGAGTTCTCCACGTCAGGAGGGGGGAGCCGTCTGGAAGGCATCGAGGGCTACGATTTGGTGGTGCGGTGCGCGGCGTGCACGCTGGACCCGGCCAGCTCGGCCGAGAGCCTGAAGGCGGCGCGCGAGTCGGGCACGCCGGTCACGAATTACGGGGTGGCCCTTGCCTATCTTCACGGCATCCTGCCCCGGATGATCGAGCCCTTCGTCCGGGCGGGCGAGCTGGCGCCGGTGCGTCCCGAAAGCCGCTCCATCCCGGTGGAGCTGCACGATGAGCTCTGTCTGCCGCCCGGGATGTGAAGGGGATGCGCGCCTTGCCGGGAATCCTCGCGGCCTGCGTGCTGGGAACGTGCCTGCCGGGCGGCGCCCGTGCGGAGCTGATGGGAAGCGCCCCGGCGTCATCGCGCGTGACGGCCGGGGTGCGGGAGGCGCTGCAGGCGCTGAAGGAAGGCGGGTGGGAGGGCCGCAGCCGGGCCATCGTGGTGGATATCGCCAATCAGCGTCTGATGCTCTTCGGGGAGGGCGGGAAGGTTGAGAAAAGCTGGCGGGTGTCCACCTCCAAATACGGCGTGGGCTCCGAGCCGCGCTCCTACAGGACGCCCGTGGGACTGCACCGGATATGGCAGAAGTCCGGCGCCTCGGCGCGGCCCGGCCAGCCGCTGAAAGGCGGCGAACCCATCGACATCCCCGTGTCCGAAGAGGCGGGCGCCCGGAAGGTCTACATCACCTCACGAGCCCTCAAGCTGGAAGGGCTCGAAGAGCGGAACCGCACCAGCCGTTCGCGCGGGATATGGATACACGGCACCTCGGCGGAGGAGTTCATCGGACGCCCCGCCTCCATCGGCTGCGTCCGCCTGCGGAACGTGGACGTCATCGAACTCTTCGAGATGGTCCCGGAGGGGACGCTGGTCTACATCACCGACCGGAAGTAGCCCCCTCGCGATGGCAGAACACCAGCAGCGCGTTGGCCACGGCGCGCTCGCGTCCGCCCGTGCCGTCCGGGCTGGCTCCGTCCGAGGGGTGGTTGACCACCCTGCCCTCGATGACCATCGTCGCGGACCCGCCGCTGTCCAGGTCCATCGCGTCGCTCGCTCCGAACTCCAGCATCAGGTCGGCCATCTGCTTCTGGTAGATGCCCAGGCTGAAGTCCGGCTGGCGTCCGTCCACCGTTATCAGCACCACCTTCCTTCCGTCCGCCGAGATCCCGACCGCGGAGCGCGGATGACGAAGGAGATAGTGCTCCTTCTTCCAGTCGGGCGTGAACTCTTCGCCCTCCGGGAACGGCTTCAGGGAGTCCTGATGGAAGCTGCCGTCCTTGAGGATGAGCGGCCCGCCGCCGATGGCCTGCCAGACGTCGTCCAGCGGCCGGGTGGAGCGCAGGTCCAGCCGCATCACCTGCCAGAGCTTTGCCTTCTCCCGGAGCCACTCTCCGGCCTTCCCGCGTCCCGCCAGCACGAGACCGCCTTTCGGGATGCGGCGCGGCGGAGCATCCGTCGCCACCTCGGTCACAAGGCCGGCCGGGGTCAGGAACACCTCCGTGATGGGTGAGGCGGCATTGCCCGGCGTCGGCAGGCCGTACCGCGACGTGTAGACACAGAGCCAGCCGTCCTGTATCTCGCTGTTCATCAGGGTGACGGGATGCTCGCTGCCGTCCGGAGCCACGACCCGCGCCTGCCAGGTCCACTCATCGGTGAAGCGGTCTATCACGGCCCGCCCGTCCTTCAGAAGAGCGAACGCGCTCCGGGCCTTCGGGGCCATCACGACCTCCCCGTCCACCACGGTGAGCCCCTGTTCGATGCCGTTCGGCCCCCAGTAGTCTCCGTTCACGGCCGCGACGGCTCCGTGCCGCTGTGCGATGGAGCGGACTGTCTCCACCCCGGCCACCACATCGTGGGAAAGCCCGGTGCGCAGGGACACCCCCGGCACGTTCAGGTCCACGAGAAGGACGTTGATGTTCATCGGGTCGGCGGTGACGCGATGGATGTGCGTCACCCCCGGACAGACCTCGCGGCGCTCCTCGGACACGGTCTGCATCAGCGGGACGTCCGGATAGAACGGCAGCCCCGCCGTGCCGCTCTCCTGCGGGAGGACGGGCACGCGCGCCGCAACGCTCAGAAACACTGCCAGAAGAAGGGCCTTCGCGTCCATAGCGCCAATTGATTTGGACCCGGCGCCCCGGGATTCCTGCCGGCGGCCGGATGCTCCCGGAAACGCCCCGGGACCGGCGAATTGACCCGCATCAAGGAGGAAGACGGACGGAAGGCGCATCCTGAGCATGAAGCCGGGCCGCCCGCCACGGACTGGACTCTTCAGCCCCTCAGACGGCGAGGACGGCCCGTAAGGAGAAGGTCATGCAGACACTGGCGTACAACCTGAACGACAGGGCGGAGTTCGCGGAGGATGGCATCGTCAGCAAGACGATGGTGAATGAGCCCTTCGCAAAGGTCATCCTGTTCGGATTCGCTGCCGGTCAGTCTCTGTCGGAGCATACGAGCAGCATGCCGGCCATCATCCACATCCTGTCCGGGAGAGGGAAGGTGCTTCTCGGCAGCGAGTGGCACGAGGCCGGGCCCGGCTCCTGGTATTTCATGCCTCCGGGCCTGAACCACGCCATCCGGGCCGATGAGGACACCGTCATGCTCCTCACGATGTTCCGCAGCGCCGCGGCGCCGGTCGCCGGACCGTAAGACCGGCGCATCCCGGCGGCGCTTCGCCCGGGGAAACGGAGCCCGAAGGATTTGCTGAGAGACCTGGTCCTGAAGAATCGCAGCTACCGGCGCTTCCGGCAGGAGCGGGAGGTGCCGCTCCGGACCCTGAGGGAGCTGGTGGAGCTGGCGCGCCTGTCTCCCTCTGCCGCCAACCTGCAGCCGCTGAAGTTCGTGCTGGTGTCGGCGCCGGACGTCTGCGCCAGGGTCTTCCCGACGCTGGCGTGGGCGGGATATCTGCAGGACTGGGACGGACCCGCGGAGGGCGAGCGCCCGTCGGGCTACATCATCATCCTGGGGGACACGCGCATCCGTTCCCACATCGACTGCGACCACGGCATCGCCGCGCAGTCCATCATGCTGGGCGCCGTGGAGCGAGGGCTGGGAGGATGCATCATCGGGTCGGTGGACCGCGAGCGTCTCCGGAGCGAGCTCGGCATCGCCGCCCATCTGGACATCCTTCTGGTGCTGGCGCTGGGCGAGCCCGCGGAGACGGTGGTCATCGACGACGCCCCTCCCGGCGGCGACATCCGCTACTGGAGGGACGCATCCGGGGTGCACCACGTGCCGAAGCGCACGCCGGAAGAGCTGATCGCGGCGGAGTTCTGAGCGGGGCGGCCCGCTACAGAACGCTTACGTCGCTCGATTCCCCCAGCATGAAGCGGTAGGCGCGCGGCTTGGTGTCGCAGCGCCGCACGGTGGAGTTGCGGCCGATGAGGCTGTCCTCCATCCGCACCCCCAGGTCCTCGATGCGGCACTCCTCGAGGATGATGGAATGCTCTATCTCGCAGCGCGTGATGATGCATCCGTCGCTGATGGAGGTGAAAGGGCCGATGTAGGCGTCGGTGATGACGCATCCCTCGCCGATGATGACCGGTCCCCGGATGGTGCTCCGCTCGACTCGCGTCCCCTTGCCGATGTTCACGCGGCCGTGGAGTACGGACTCCGCGTCCACATCGCCCTCGATACGGGTCTCGATGTCCTCCAGGACGATCCGGTTCGCTTCGAGCATATCCTCGCGCTTCCCGGTGTCCTTCCACCAGCCTCTGATGACGTGCGCCCGCACATTGCGCCCGGTGTCCACCAGATACTGGATGGCGTCGGTTATCTCCAGTTCCCCCCGCCAGCTGGGCTTGATGGCGTTCACCGCCTCGAAGATGGTGGAGTCGAACATGTACACCCCTACGAGAGCCAGGTCCGACTTCGGCTCCTTCGGCTTCTCCACCAGCCGCACGATGCGCTCACCGTCCAGCTCCGCCACCCCGAACGCCCCCGGATTCGGGACATGAGCCAGCAGGATCTGCGAGTTCGGCCTCTCGGCGCGGAACCGGTCCACCAGTTCGGTTATCCCGTCCCGGATGAGGTTGTCGCCCAGATACATCACGAACGTGTCGTCCCCGATGAAGTCCTGAGCTATCTTCACCGCGTGGGCCAGGCCGAGCGGAGCCTCCTGCTGGATGTAGGTGATCTTCACTCCCCATCTGGACCCGTCCCCGCAGGCCGCCCGGATCTCCTGATGCGTGTCGCCCACCACGATGCCCACATCCGTGATGCCGGCGTCCCTGACCGCCTCGATGGTGTAGAACAGGATGGGCTTGTTCGCGACAGGGACCAGTTGCTTGGCGCTGGTATGCGTGATGGGGCGCAGGCGCGTGCCCTTGCCTCCGCTGAGGATAAGTGCTTTCACGTTGCCTCGAAGCCTCCGTTCCGGGACCGGAAGTAGTCCGCCACGCGGCGGACGATATCGTCCAGAGGAGTGGACGGGGCGAAGCCGATGGTCCGCCTCAGCTTCTCCGTATCCGGCCGCCGCCGCTGCATGTCCTCGAACCCCGCCGGGTACGCGCTGGAATACGGCACGTACTGCATCGGCGACCGGGAGCCGCAGATGGCGCGGACGCGGCGGGCCAAGTCCTCTATGGATGTTTCCTCACTTCCGCCCAGATTGAACACCTCTCCGGCCGCAGAGGGGGCCTCCATCAGACGGATGATGCCCTCCACCGCGTCGCCCACATACGTGAAGTTGCGCCGCTGACGGCCGTCCCCGTAGACCGGGATGGGCTCCCCGCGGAGTGCCTTCTGGACGAAATTCGGCAGGACCATCCCGTAGGTGCCGGTCTGGCGGGGTCCCACCGTGTTGAAGAAGCGGACGATGATTGTCCGGATGCCCCGCTCGCGGTGGTGAGCCAGCGCGCAGAACTCGTCCATCGCCTTGCTGGTGGCGTATAGCCAGCGGGTGACGCTGGTGGCTCCGATGATGCTGTCGTCCGTCTCCCGCAGAGCATCAGAGCAGTTCTTCCCGTAGACTTCGGACGTGGAGGCGATCAGGACGCTCTGTCCCGGCGACGCGGCGTCCAGCACGTTCTCCGTGCCCCGCAGGTTCACGCGGATGCTCTGAAGCGGCTGGTCGAGGATGCGGCGCACCCCCACCGCGGCGGCAAGATGGTAGACCTGGTCGGACTCCCGCACGAGGGCGGCTGTCAGAGTCCCGTCGAGGACCGAGCCCTCCACGACCCTGAGAGGCGCATCCGGAGGGATATGCTCAAGGTTCTCCCGGCAGCCGGTCGAGAAGTCGTCCAGCACCGTGACAGCGTCTCCGCGCTCCAGCAGCCTGTCCACAAGATGCGAGCCGATGAACCCGGCTCCGCCCGTCACCAGGACTCTCACCGGCGCCCCTCCTCCGCGATCAGGCAGCGCACTCCCCGGCGGCGGCATATCTCTTCCACGGGCTCCAGCAGCACCTGCGATGCCACGACCACAGCTCCCGGCCGGGTCTCGCTGAGGACGCGTTCCAGTTCTTTCAGCGAGCGCGGAGCTTCGACATCCAGCGTCAGCACTCCCGAAGGAGCGTCCGCCAGCCCGCTTGCCCTCGCCAGCGCGCCGGCCCCGTTCTCCTCCATCCCGGGAGGGGTCACCAGCACCCATCGCCCCGCCCCGGGGAGCAGCCCGGAAAGAAGGCGGTACAGGGCTCGCGACCCGGTCAGCAGGAGAAGCAGGATGGCGGCGTAGGCGCCCGCCGCCGGGAGCCCCGGGGCCTTCCCCGTGGCAAGCCCGGCGGCAAGAGAGAGGACAGTTCCGGCGACGCAGCCCGCCGCCAGCTGGAGGAACGCCCGCGCGTCCAGGTGACGCCACGCGCCGCGATAGACTCCCGCCAGGGCAAGCCCGGCGGCGCTGCCCCCCACCAGCAGGGCCACCTCCCAGCGGGACGAGGAGGCCCCTCCGGCTGCCGCCGCCATCTCCATCGTCAGGACCGACGCCGAGAACGCCAGCAGCATATCTGCGAGCGCTGTGGCGGTCTGCTTCTTGTGAAGGCGCTGCGCGAAGAGCACCGTCCCTCCCGGCTGGGCGGACGGCGGCACGGCGGAATACACATCCACCCGGGCCAGTACCCTTCCCAGCATCAGCAGCCCGGCCGCCGCGATGGAACCCACGGCCGGCAGCATCGGCGCCCGCAGCAGCATGGCCGCCACGCCCATCACCCCGATGAGAAGGGAGACCCCGCAGAGCAGAAGCACCGCCTGCGGCTCCGACAAACCCAGCCTCACAAGCCGGTGCGATGTGTGGTCGCAGCCTCCCTGCGAGATGGCCCTGCCGTTCATCTTGCGCATCACCGTCACGAAGGTGGTGTCGAAGATGGGCACGGCCAGCACCACACACGGGAAGAGCACCGCCCACGCCGCCGCGGTGCTGGTGGCCACGGAGGTCTCGATGGCCAGCGCCGCAAGCATCAGTCCCAGGAACATGCTGCCGCAGTCGCCCATGAAGACCCGCGCCGGATGGAAGTTGAAGACCAGGAAGGAGAGCGACGCCCCTGCGAGGGCGCTGGCGGCCACAGCGGCCGGCTGATTCCCCGCAAACGCCGCCCCTGCGGCGATGACCAGCGCGGCCGCTGCCGATACCCCAGCGGCCAGCCCGTCCATGTTGTCCAGCAGGTTGATGGCGTTCGTGATGCCCACCACGAACAGGATGGTGAACAGCCAGGCGGCCGCGCTCCCGCCGTTCACCCCGAAGTGCACCCCACCGGCCACCAGGATGCACGCGGCGGCCACCTGCGCCAGAAGCTTGTGTTGAGGACGGAGGCTGCGCAGGTCGTCAACCAAGCCCACCCCGAAGATCAACGCCCCGGCCGCAAGAGCGAACGCCATATCCGGCCACAACCCCCCGGACACGGCGAGCCCCCCGGCGAACGCGCCGAAGATGGCGGTCCCCCCCAGCAGCGCGGTGGGCCGGCGGCTCCAGCGGTCGGCTCGCGGCCTGGCCACCATCCCGGCGCGGCCCGCGAACAGGATGACGAGCGGGGTGAGAGCGAGCCCCAGAACAAATGAGGCTCCTCCCGACTGCAGCAGCGCCACCCCGCCGGCGTCGATGCTCAATGCCGGCCCCCCTCCCCGCCGCGTCTGAAGTATTCCACCGTGCGTCTCAGTCCCTCTTCGAAGCTGACCAGCGGCTCATATCCCAGAAGAGTCCGTGCTTTGGAGATGTCGGCGTGCGAGTGCTTCACGTCTCCCGGCCTTTCCGGCTCGTAGACGGGTTCGCACCGCACCCCGGTTATCTCGCACAGCCTGCGGAAGAGCTCGTTCAGCGTGAAGCGCTCGCCGCACGCCGCGTTCATCATCTCCCCGAAACCCCTGTCCGTCTCGAGCGCCAGCAGGTTCGCGTGGACCACGTTGTCCACATAGGTGAAGTCGCGCGACTGCTCCCCGTCGCCGTAGATGACCGGACGCTCTCCCCGGAGCAGCCGGGTGATGAACTTCGGGATGACCGCCGCATACTCGGAGTTCGGGTCCTGCCGCGGTCCGAACACGTTGAAGTAGCGCAGGCAGATGGTGGGCAGACCGTAGAGCCGGTAGAACGCCTGGCAGTAGAACTCTCCGGTGAGCTTCCCGATGGCGTACGGACTGATGGGGTCGGGAGGAAGCGTCTCGACCTTCGGAAGCTCCGGCCCCGGACCGTATGCCGACGAGGATGCGGCGTAGACGAACCGCTTCACCCCTTCGTCCCGGGCCGCCACCAGCGTGTTCAGCGTCCCGTCGATGTTGGCCCGGTTGCTGCCGACGGGGTCGGCCACCGAGCGCGGGACGGACGGGATGGCCGCCTCATGCAGGATCGCGTCCACCCCTTTCACCGCCTCCCTCGCCTGCTCGAGGTCCGCCAGGTCCGCCCGCAGGAACTCGATGCGGTCCCGCACGGCCTCCAGATTGCTCAGACTCCCTGTGCTCAGGTCGTCCGCCACCCTGACCCGGCAGCCCCTGGCCAGCAGCCCCTCGACCAGGTGTGAACCGATGAAGCCCGCTCCCCCTGTGACCAGAACGCGCATCAGGATAAAAGCCTTTCCGCGGAGTGTCTCTGTCGCAATGTCCCGTGCATTATTACCCCCGGCCCCTCCCGTTTTCCTGCAGGAGCGAGGCGTAGAGCCGCGCCAGGTCGGAGGCCAGCCGTTCGATGGAGAACCGGGGATGCACATGCGTCCGGCCCGCCATTCCCATCGCCCGCGCCCGCTCGCGAGATTCCAGCAGCTCGAGCAGGGCGTCCGCGAGAGCTCCGGGGTCCCCGTGCGGGACCACGAACCCGCTCTCGCCGTGCGAGATGACCTCGCGGGTCTCCCCCACGTCCGTCGCCACGGCGGGGGTGGCGGCTGCCAGCGATTCGATGAGCGCCACAGGCATCCCTTCGTTGTTGGAAGAGAGCGCCGTGGCGTCGCAGTCCGCGTAGATGCGCGGCAGGTCTTCGCGAAACCCCAGGAACATGGCTCTCCCCTCCAGTCCCAGCCGCGCCGCCAGCTCCCGCAGCCGCGCGCGCTCCGGACCATCCCCCACGATAAGGAAGCGGGCCTCGGGGAGGCGCTCCGAGACGGTCTTCGCGGCGTGCAGAAAGACATCGTGGTTCTTGATGGGCACCAGGCGCGCGACGATGGCGGCCACGGGTGCCCCGGGCGGGATGCCCAGCTCGGCGCGCAGCTCCCCGGCGTGCTCTTCGGCCTTCAGGAAGTCCGACAGGTCGAGGCCGAGAGGCACCTGCACGAACTGCCCGGGCCGCCCGATGCCCAGCCCCTGTATCTCCTCCTGCTGACGCGCGCCCAGCACGACGATGCGCGTGGAGATGCCGGCCAGGCGCTTCTCCAGCTCTATGAAGAACCGGGTCTTAGCCGGAGAGAAATAGCCGGAGAAGACGTGGCCGTGAAAGGTGTGGACACGCACCGGGACGCGGGCCAGCCAGGCCGCCACGCGCCCCACAGCCCCGGCCTTGGCCGTGTGGGTGTGGACCACGTCCGGCCGGAGTCTGCGGAATCTCTGGTACAGCGCGAACAGCACGGCCGGGTCGCGCAGGGGAGACAGCTCGCGTCCCAGGGCGGGGATGATGACCGGCTCCACGCCGCACTGCTCGGCCAGCCACAGCATGTTCCCCTCTCCGGGCGACTCGCGGCCGGCCACCAGTTCCGAGATGAGACCCATGTCGCGATGGTGCCGGGTGAGCAGGATGGTGTGGCGGGCGGGTCCGCCGATGTTCAGCCGTGCGATGACCCGTTCGATGCGGATGGGACGCTGAGAGACGGTAGCCTCGCTCACGCCTGACGCAGCTCGGAGATAATCATGTTCAGCGCCACCCCCACCGCCGTCCCCAGAAGGAACGAGACCGCCAGGTTCACGAGCAGCTTCGGGCGCGCGGGCTTCTCCGGCGGGATGGCCCGGTCCATCACCTGGTAGGAACGGTTCTCCGCCTGCTCGTCGATCTGAGCCAGTTCGTGCTGCTGCGAGAGCACCTGATACAGCTTCGCCTTGTTGTCGATCTCGCGCTGGAGGCGCGCCTGCCTCAGCGCCACCGCCGGCACGTCCTTCATCTCTCCCCGGAGCCGGTCGAGGGCCGCCTGCGTCTGGTTCCGGCTGGCTTCCAGCGCCTCCTTCCGGGCCTTCAGACGCGCCAGTGCCGCCAGGTCGCCCGTGTTCCTCAGGTCGCTCTCGACAGCGGACAACTCGGTCTGCGTCTGCTGGAGCTGCTGCTGGAGCGCCACCGCCTGCTGGACGGCCGCCCGCGTCTGTTCGGTCAGGTTGATGACTTCGGAGCGCGTGCTCAGCTCTTTCAGACGCTCCTCGAGCGCCTGGAGCTCTTCTTCGAGAGACCGTATCTTGCCCCCGATGAACGAGCTCTTGCGGCGGGTCTCGTCCCGCACCCGCGATATGAACCGGTCCACGCAGGTATTGGCAAGCTCCGCCGCCAGGTCTGCGGACAGGGCCGAAGCCGTCACCGTGATGAGTCCCTTCCGGTCCTCCTCGATGCGCACGTTCTTCCGCAGTCTCCGGAGAGCCTTCTGCTCGGTCATCTCCTCCCCGCCGGTGAACTCGCTCCGGGATGTCAGACGGAGCGACCGGATGATCTGCCGGCCGAACTCGTCGCTCTGGAGGACGGCCAGCGCATAATCCTGAGGGTCGGCGTTCTGCCCGGGAAGCGCCAGACTGCCCAGTTCGCCGGGAAGTCGGAGGGCCGGAGCACCCTGACGGACGAAGATGCTCGCGCGGGCCTCGTAGACACGGGGCATTACGAGCGAGGCTACGGCGCCGGCCGCCGTACAGATGACCACGCATCCCGCCAGAACGGCCGCCCATCGGCGCACCTCCAGAGAGCGCCTCTGCTGACCGGCGGGAATAGGGGGGACCACTGACATCGTGTCGTTCTCAGGGAGCCTTTCCGTCGGCATCTCGCTCACGGCCTGCCGGGCCGGTCCTGCCGATGCTCCGGCGGTATTGTAAGCGACCGCCGGGGCGCTGTCAAACCGCCGCGCCCGGCTTCGGCCCGCGGGGCTTCATGTTATAATACCAGGCACTCTGCCGTCTCCTGCGGAAGTAATCCGCCTCCGGGCAGTCCTGGACAGTTAGGCACGGTGCCCTTCTGTCCCTTGGCCGGTGCCGCACGGAGACGTTCTTGGCACGAGGGTCGGCCCTGCCTCGCGGACCGGAGGCTCAAATCTGATGCAGTCTGGCAACCAGAAAGGCCCATCGACCGAGCGTCCGGTCCTCGCAAGCAGCCCGGCGCTGTTCTCGACGGCTCACCTGAGCGACGACTTGCGCGGCAGGTCGGTCCGCGGAGGCGCGGTCACCGTGGCCTCCCAGGGAGGACGGTTCGCGCTCAATACGGTTTCGCTGATGATCCTTGCCCGTCTGCTGACCCCCGCCGACTACGGACTGGTGGCAATGGTCCTACCCATCTACAAGTTCGCCAGCGTGTTCACGGACTTCGGTCTCAC
>FWWL01009597.1_pt1 | contig 11638 bp, 11 predicted proteins | sample 2228331 | NCBI WGS metagenome assembly FWWL01 (sample SAMEA103939775, study PRJEB20133) | metagenome
CCAACTGGCAATCATCAGTTATATTCTCAAACGTATAGACCAAGCTGAGGTGAAGAAATGACTCGCCTCGGTGAGAAACAGGGCGTGCAGGACGCCTTGTTCAACCACATTCTTGTGAAACAGCGCTGCATCGCCTGTATGTTGTTAGATTGGACCGCAAGATTGAGGCCGAAGAGCGGCGCAGGGCGGCGCTGCAGGCCCTGTTCCGGACGATGCTGCACCTGCTGATGACCGGGCAGGTGCGGGTGCCGCAAGCGCTGATCGCCAGGTACCAGTAAGGAGGCACGCGTGATTGCGAAGATTGACCCACCGAAGGCTAACACCGAGTTATAATGCCACTGAAGGAGGTTATACAACTATGGCGCAGAATCTGAGCGAACTATTAGAGGCAATTCGTCGCCTTGCATCTTCGGAGAGAGGTGAAATCACAAGGTTGCGGCGACGGCAGCAGTTATGGGCACAATTGGAGACGAGCATCCGAGACGGTACGAACCCCTTTGTGCCTCTGGCACTGATCCGCGAATTGGAACGAACGGGAAAAAGCGAACTGCTCTGTGAGATTGAGCAAGCCATCGTTCAGCAATGTCGCGACTACCTCCTGGATTATGGGGAGCGGTTTCGTCAAGCGTGTACCAAATTAGGGCTGAAGGTTGAGGGACGCCTTCCCTCTTTCCTTGTCAACGGTGTCCTGCGCGTCGAAGTGGACGAAGAACGACTGCAGGTGACTGTTGGCAGCCGCACACTAACACCGAACATCTCCGTTGAGGCGGTTGCGGAAGCCGCAAGTAAAGAAGCGAAGCGATTATTCAATCGCCCCTTTGACGCCGAAAAGTTTGTCGCCCAACTCCAGCAAGCATATCGTCACGTGTTAACGGAGCAAGGAAAAGATTGGCGGTATGGGAGCGACGTTTCGCTACTGGACGTTCACCGCTTCATGGTGCTCTTGCGCCAGCCTAACCGTGCCGTGCGCGGCATGGACGAGAAACACTTCAAACCCTATCCACTGGACGAATTCGCTGTGGATTTGGGTAAGTTGCTCGCAGCAGGCAACCCGCCTGCCCCAGACGGCTCCCGTGCTCATCTGGGTTTCGTACGGGATGTGCGGCGAGCGTTGTTCGTTTTCAATCCCGCTATTGGGGCAGGACAGCATTATGGGCTGATTGCGTTTCGGAAGCCAGGAGGTGAGGCCAATGATGAACGAACTTCCTGACCGCAAAACGGCAGTGCGCATCATTAGTCAATTGCGAGCAGGGGTGCCCAAGCCCGAAGTATCTACTGTGCGGTTCCTGCATGTCGGACGAGATAAATGGCTGGAGGGAATCAAGTGGGATATTAACAATGCCTGTGATGCCGATGCATCTTCACTCCGTTTTGTTAAGGGATATTACGGCGATGGCAAGACCCACTTTCTTTTGATGACTATGTGGTTGGCCTTGCAAAAGCGAATGGTCGTGAGTTATGTCAGCGTTGAAGACAGAAGCCAGCTGCGCTCATTTGACTTTGAACTGGTATGGAAATCGGTGATGCAACAACTTGCGACACCCGAATCCGGTGGTGAGCCGGAAGGTATTTGGGGCTTGCTGGACCGCTGGTGCGATTCCATTGAGGACATTCCCCTTGCGCTGGAGAGCATAGACTGCCTGACGAAACTGGAACCAAATTTTCGCGAAGCGATTCGGGGCTATGTGCGCGCCCACTTTGAGGGAACAGACAAGACCCCCTACCAGCAATGGTTTCAAGGCGACCCTGTACGACCCCGAGGTGTGAAGACACGTATTGACCAACGCAACTGCCATGTGATGTTGCGCTCTCTTGCCCTGTACGACCCCGAGGTGTGAAGACACGTATTGACCAACGCAACTGCCATGTGATGTTGCGCTCTCTTGCCCTTTTCCTGAAACAGATCGGTTACAGCGGCATAATGGTACTGATGGATGAACTGGAACTCATACAAGACCAGACCAGGCGTGTGCGAAACACTGCATATGAAAGCCTACGTCAACTTGTGGACAACCCCTTTGCCGTACCGGGCTACATTTTTATCGGAGCGGCAACACCAGAGATGTTCGTATCTCCAAAAGGCTTTCAAGAATACACCGCTTTATGGCAACGTTCAGGGCTGGCATTCGGGTTGCAGCGTGAGGATGAGCCAATCAACTATCGCGGCGTTGTGGTGGACTTAGAGCGGACACCGCTCAATTCAAAGGAACTGCTGGAGATCGCTCGCAGGGTGCGCGCCATCTATAGCATCGCTGAATCATGGAATGCGGCGGCCGCTGTCCCGGACGAAGCCCTCGCCACATTAGTTCACTTTGTTGAGAGAGAGTCCGTTGATGTATCCAAGCCGCGCTGGCTTATTGCCACAACGATGGATGTGCTGATGAAGAAGCAGCAAGATGAAGATTATGACGTTTTGCATCGTATCCCTGAGGATGCTCGCAGAACCGCCGAACAGATTCGTGAAGCAGAGCGGCGACGTCATCGGCAGATTGGTGAAGGAGTATGATGACCCATGCACCAGCCGCCTGTTCCCGATCAAAAAGCCTGTATTCGGATGCTGAGCCGTCTGCGTTGCGGGGTTGCTCCGCACGAAGGGTTGCTCTATTTGAGCGTTGGTCTGGAGCGGGAGATTGAACTCATTCAACGCTACCTGGGAGAAATCACGCGAGGGCTCTCTAAATTGATCATTGTAGAGCGGCCGTATGGCGAAGGCAAGTCCCATATGCTTCAACTCATCAGGGAGTTGGCGCAAGCCCAACGCTGCGCCACAGTCTATCTGGCGCACAACCCCCTGAATGATGCATCTTTTCACCACCCCAGTATGTTGTTCCATCACATCCTCCAGGGGCTTCAGTGGCATCACCCCGACATTGACCTGAAACGCTACGACCGGGAGATGAGTGGAGGATATAGTTACTGGCGTGACCGAGAGATGCGCGACGAATTAGCCAATCGTATATCCGAACTGACACGGTATCTACGCTTTACCTATCGCGGACTTGTCATCATACTTGATGAGATGGAGAGTCTCCTTCTACTGTATCCTCGGTCAAAATCAATTGCGGACGAAGTTCTTTCGTCCCTGTGTCGGGATATCCTCTCGGCAGAGGGTTGCTGTTTCGTACTGGCTACCACGCCAGAGGTGACGCAAATCCTCAAAGGTACTTTCCACGCTCGGCTATCGCCTCCAACATTGACCGAGGATATGGCAGTGGCGCTCTTTGACCGCCTTGTGGCATTGCACGCCGAGGCATTTGGTTGGACACCGACGCTGAAAGTGGATGCGAGGAAATTATACCAAGAAGTCGCCTCAGGTGCCCCCGCGGGCTTATGGCGTGCCTTTGTCCAGCGCGTGGTGAATCTTCTGGAGATTGAGCACCAACAGACGTCAACGACCGCCGTGCCTCCTGTTTGCGTTGTGTCTCCGCCTGTTGCCACTGTGCCAAGGTGGGAAGCGCCCCGTATCGCGCCGCTCGCTCCTTCGGCACCGCCGAAACCGAAACCAAAGATTGCTGTAGGTGATACGGTGATAATCACGGGGGGAGCAATGCGGGGGTGCGTCGGTAGGGTAACGGAAATCCGCGGCGATAAGGTGTGGCTGGTATTCGGACGGAATGCGGTTACCGTCCAGGTCAGCATTCATCAACTCAAGAAACACCCGCGTGAAGAGAGCCGCAGATGAGCGCGCAGCGTTTGATCCCGAGGGTATTTGATGCCTTTTTCGGACGGCACCTGCGCTTGCTGCCTGCACAAGAGGCGGCGATCCCGTTAATCATACAGGGCAGGAATGTCTTGCTTATATCCTCCACAGGTTCAGGCAAAACGGAAGCAGTCATTGCTCCCATTGCCGAGCGCGCGCTGCGCTTCTCAGATCAGACCTATGCTCTTTATATCTGCCCGACGAAGGCGCTTATCAACGATTTGGAAACGCGGCTCGCGAGTGCCTTTGAGCGGTTAGGGCTGCGCCTTGCCGTCCGGCACGGTGACCGCACCACCATTCGGGGCAAGCAAGTACCATCCATTATTGTCACCACACCTGAATCGCTTGACGTGATGTTGAGCACGAACAACCAGCAAGTTATTGAACGGCTTCGCGAAGTGCGCGCAGTCATCGTGGACGAAGTGCATCAACTCTATGCGACAAGGCGCGGCCTCCAATTGAAAATTCTTCTGGAGCGCCTGAAGCATACCCCTTGTTGCCGTTCATTGCAGCGGATTTTTCTTTCTGCGACGGTGGCCGAACCGGAAGCCGTCGCTCAATACTTTCAGGGTACGGATAACCCAATTGAGATGGTGAACGTCGGAAGTGGTCGTCGCTTGCGGGTGACGTTGGACCTGTTGCCCGCAGAGTCGGTTGATGACTTCCGTTCGGGTGAGCCGCTCTTGCGCTTATTGAAACCTATCGTAGAAGAGCATCGTAAAATCCTGGTGTTTGCAAATACGCGCAACGAGTGCGACTGGCTTTACTGGAAGTTGCACGAGCGGTTAGGGATTCCGGTGTTCCTTCACTACTCGTCTTTGCATAAAGACTACCGGGAACAGGTGGAACAGCAGTTCCGACGCCAGCGGCGAGGATTGTGCATTGCCACAAGTACCCTGGAGCTGGGCATTGACATTGGTGATGTGGATGCGGTAGTGATGTATGGCGCTCCTAATACGGTGTCCAGTTTTATGCAGCGCCTTGGGCGTGGCAATCGCCGCAGTGACGAAAGTATCGTCTATGGTATATGTCGTCCATTTCACATCAACGGCGCTCCTGCGGATGGTGAGGAGGACCTGCTCTACTTTGCTGCCCTCACGCATGCCGCTTTACGGAGCGAACTTGAAGAGCGTTACGTACCTGAATACTTCAGTGTCCTCGTCCAACAGTTTTTCGCTCTTGCCTGCAAGCACGGCAAAGTTACCGCTGAACACCTGACCCGCTATTTCGACGCACAGATACACGCCTTTGCTTCAGATGAGGCGCTACAGGCGATACTTCGCTCATTAGAAGACAACGGATTGTTGCGCTATCACCCCACGCACGATGTTTACTATCCGGAGGAATCTCTCCACAGGTTGATTGAGGCGCGGCAGATCTGGACGAACATCGGTTCACGCAGTTATGTCCCCGTGGTGGACGAGGATAAAGTGCCGCTCTCCGAAGTGCCACGTCCTTATGCGTCAGGGGTGCGAGCAGGACAGATTATCTTGCTCGCGGGGAAACCGCGTTTGATTACGCGCGTGGAAGACCAGGCTATACGGACAATGGAGTTGGCTTATGATGACCCTCAGATGCCCAAATACTTTACACCCGCTGAGCCAACACCTGTCTGTGTCGCTGAGGCTATTCGTGAGGTGCTGACCAATGCTGATTTAAAGTTGCTCCCTGTCTCGTGTGATAGCTGGTGCTGGGAGGCGATGCAGCGTTGGCGTCAAAAGTTCAAAAACATAGATTTGTCACAAGTCATTGCTACCGAACCCGATGGCAACCGGGTGGTTTATTACACCTTCCTCGGCTCTGTAGCGAATCAGCTGCTCGCCGATTTGTTACGGGAACACTATGGTGTGACGGTAAAAGAAGATGCCTGGCGTTTATCCTGCTCCCGCAGTATAGCATTCCGCTTTCTCGGCGGACTGCAACTCAGGGACCTGGAGAATCTTATCAAAAAGTCCGTTAAGCGATATGCTGATTTGTTTGACCCACCGCGCCATTGGTGGTACTTGCCAGATGAGTTGCGCTTTCGGGAGATTATATCAGCGTTCAACCCTCCACAAACGCTGAGACAACTGCAGCGGCTCGCTGCATTCATTCCACAAGTGTTAGATTCATATGCCAGCAGTTAAACTCCCGTGGGACGCGACAACTGAAGACGATAGCACTCGTTGACGTTACTTTCCAGAGATGCAAGGAAGGCCAGGAGAATGAGGAGACCCCTGGCCGCATTGCTCCGCTTTGTGAAGGAGAGACAGGGCAGAGAAGTCATGCATCCGAATACCTCTTCCTCTTTCTGGAAAGCCACGGTGGGGATATGGAACGCCTGCGCCAGACCCTTCAGAGCCATCTGATTTCCGGGGAGGCCTACCAGGCAATGCTGCGAGATGACTTTCAGGGGTTCCTCCTATCTCGCCAGAGCGCCATCCTGGAGGAGATAGGCAAACGCGTGAGAGGGGAATAGCCATGAGGCTCGCATCGGAGCGGCACACCGTCCAAGACCCGCTGATCCGCTACGCCACCGAGGCGGGGTGGGCATACATCCCCCCCGAAGAAGCCCTGCGCCTGCGCCGCGGGGAGACCGGCCTCCTTCTGTGGGATGTGTTCATTCAGCAGGTCCAGCGCCTCAACCCCGGCACGGTGGACCGCCAGGCCGCCGAGGAGGTAGCCACCCGCCTCGCTCGTATCCCGCCCAGCATTGAGGGCAACTACCAGGCCTGGGAATACCTCAAGGGGCTAAGGACCGTCTTTGTCCCAGCCGAACGCCGCGAGCGCAACCTCCGCCTGCTGGATTTCCAGGACGTCCAGGCCAACGCCTTTCACGTCACCGACGAGTTCACCTTCACCAACGGCCTGCACGAGATCCGCGCCGACGTCGTCTTCCTGATCAACGGCATCCCCATCATCCTCGTGGAGACCAAATCGGCCACCCGGCGCGAGGGGATGGCCGAGGCGCTGGAGCAGGTGCGCCGCTACCACCGCGAGGGCCCCGAACTCCTGGCGCTGATGCAGATCTTCGGACTGACGCACCTGGTCCAGTACTACTACGGCGCCACCTGGAACCTGGCGACCCGGAACGTCTTCAACTGGCGGGACGAGACGGCCGGCCGGGACTTTGAGACGCTGGTCAAGACCTTCGTCGCGCCCCCGCGCGTGCTGCGGATACTGCGGGACTTCATCCTCTTCACCCGCCGGGACGACGAACTGAACAAGGTCATCCTGCGCCCGCACCAGATGCGGGCGGTGGAGCGCGCGCTGGGACGGGCGCGCGACCCGCAGAAGCGGCGTGGCCTCATCTGGCACACCCAGGGCTCCGGCAAGACGTACACGATGATCACCATCGCCCGGCGGCTTATGGAGGAACCGGTCTTCCAGAACCCCACCGTCCTGATGCTGGTGGACCGCAACGAACTGGAGACGCAACTCTTCGCCAACCTCGCCGCCTGCGGCTCTGGACGGGTGGAGGTCGCCCAGAGCAAACGCCACCTGCAGGAACTCCTCCGGAGCGACACGCGCGGCATCATCGTCTCCATGATTCACAAGTTTGACGATATGCCGCCCAACATCAACACCCGCGCCAACATCTTCGTCCTGGTGGACGAGGCCCACCGCACCACCGGCGGCGACCTGGGCAACTACCTGATGGGCGCGCTGCCCAACGCCACCTACCTGGGCTTCACCGGCACGCCGATTGATAAGACCGCGTACGGCAGGGGCACCTTCAAGGTTTTCGGCACCGACGACCCGCAGGGGTATCTGGACAAGTATTCCATCGCCGAATCCATTGCGGACGGCACGACCGTCCCCCTCTACTACACGCTGGCGCCCAACGAACTGCGGGTGGACCGGGAGACCCTGAACCGGGAGTTCCTGGACCTGGTGGAGGCGGAGGGCGTGAGCGATATAGAGGACCTGAACCGCATCCTGGATCGGGCCGTCACGCTGCGCAATATGCTCAAGAACCGCGAGCGCATCCAGCGCATCGCCCAGTACGTCGCCCGCCACTTCACCGAGACGGTAGAGCCGATGGGGTTCAAGGCCTTCCTGGTGGGGGTGGATCGCGAGGCCTGCGCCCTCTACAAAGAGGCCCTGGACCGGTACCTGCCCCCGGAGTACTCCGCCGTGGTCATCAGTCCGGGCCACAACGACCCGCCGGAACTGGCTCGCCATCACCTGAGCGAGGAACAGGAAAAGGCCATCCGTAAAGCCTTCGTCAAGCCGGACCAGTTGCCCAAAATCCTCATCGTCACCGAGAAACTCCTGACGGGCTACGACGCGCCGGTCCTGTACTGCATGTACCTGGACAAGCCGATGCGCGACCATGTGCTCCTGCAGGCCATCGCCCGGGTCAACCGTCCCTACGAGGATGCGGAGGGTCGGCACAAGCCCGGCGGGTTCGTGCTGGACTTTGTGGGGATTTTTGAGAACCTGGAGAAGGCGCTGGCCTTTGATTCCAGGGACGTGCAGGGCATCATTGAAGGGCTGGACGTCCTGAAAGAGCGCTTTGCCCGCATGATGGAGCGGGGGCGGAGGGAATACCTGTCCCTGACGGCGGGCAAAGTCGGCGACAAAGCGGCGGAGGCCGCCCTGGAGGCGTTTCTGGACGAGGACCGGCGCCAGGACTTCTACCGCTTCTTCCAGGAACTGGAGAACCTCTACGAGATCATCTCCCCCGACCCGTTCCTGCGGGAGTACCTTGAGGACTACCAGCAATTGGCGGATCTCTACGGGCTGGTGCAGGTCGCTTACGAAGGGAGGGGGCTGGCCGAGCGGGAACTGGCCCGCAAGACCGCCTACCTGGTCCAGGAACACACCCAGGTCAGCCCGATTCGGGAGGCGATCGCGGTGTACGAGATCCGGCCGGGGGTCCTCCAGCAGATCGCGGAAAGCGACCAGCCCGACACGGTCAAGGTGTTCAACCTCCTCAAGACCATTGAAAGCAAGGTGGCGGCCGAGGCGAAGACTGCTCCGTACCTGCTCTCCATCGGCGAGCGGGCGGAGATGATTGCAGAGGCCTTCAAGCGGCGGCAAATCTCTACCCAGGAGGCGCTGAAACAACTGGAGGCCCTGATCGGAGAGATCAATCGGGCGGAGCAGGAGCAGGCGGAGCGCAACATCACCGGGGAGGCCTTTGCAGTTTACTGGCTGCTCAAACAGGAAGGTCTCCCCGAAGGGGAAGCGGAGCGGGTCGCCCGGGAGATGCGCACCCTGCTGGAGCGGCATCCGCACTGGCGAAGGAGCGCGGAGCAGAAGAGGCAACTGCATCGTAGCCTGTATGATCAACTTGGTAAGTTCGGCTTCCCCCACCTCCCTGCACTGGTAAAGCGGATCCTCTCTGTGCTGGAGAGGGCAGGCGTATGATGGAGGAGGTGAAAATGGACGAAACGCTTCGGCCCCTGGAGGAGACGGTGCCCGAGGTGCTGTTCAAAGCGGAAGTATGGGCCTGGGCGCGCCGCATCGGCGTGGAACCGAAGGGCATCACCATCCGGCCGATGAAGCGAAAGTGGGGCAGTTGCTCCACGCGCGGCCACCTCACCTTTGATGTGGACCTGCTTTCCCAACCGGCGGCCTTTCGCCGTCAGGTCATTGTGGAAGAGTTGCTGCACCTCAAAGTGCCCAATCACGGCAAACTCTTCAAAGCGCTCAAGGCGGCGTACCTGGCGGAGGACGAGGGCCGTGGATGAACGGCATCCTGACCGCATCCGGCGGCCGATCCCAGAGCCCGGTTCAGGGCCGCGCGGCGCGCCCTGAGCGGCGCTTTTCACCGTCAAGCGAACCTTTTCAGGAGGCAGCATGAGCATCTTCAACAGTCTCTTTGGCCGCAAGGCCACCCGTACGGACCCCAGGCAACTTCTCCGGGCGATTGAGGCGTTCATCCAGGCCGACACCTGGGACGGTTCCCGCCGCGTTGTGGAGCAGCACCCCGAACTCCTGACCGACGAGGCGGAGGAGGTGCTGGCGCAACTGGTGAGACTGGCCCGTGCCCAGGGCAATGAGGACGCCGTGCAGATATTTGAGGAGCACCGCGCCCTGCTGCGCCGCTGCCGCGAGGTGGGGGTGGCGCGGGCCTTTGCGGAGAAGATGCTCCCGCCGGCAGCCCTCGCCGCAGCGGAGCGGCTGGGCCTGACGCCGGAACAGGCGCTGGAGATGGCCCGCCTGGCCGCAGAGATGCCACCGGAACTGTGGGAAGTGCTGGCCGAACTGGCCGCCAGCGGCGCGGAGATCCGCTCGCCCGAAGACCTGGCGCGGCTGTTGAGCGAGCGCCCCGATCTGCGGGCCAAACTGGAAGCGGTGGTTTTCGCTGGGTTCACTCGCCCCTCTGAAGAAGAGATCCGCCGCCATCCCCTCTACCCCCTGGCCGAAAGCACCCTGCGCGGGGAGATCCCCCTGGAGGAGGCCCTGCGGCGGGCCACGGCCCGGGAGACCCTGGCCGCCCTGGACGATGCAGCCATTGACCGGATGGACGATTTCATCATCGCCCTCTCCCGCAACCCCGCCCGCCCCACCAGGGATCGCGTCCTGGCCTACCTGCTGGCCGAACTGAACCACGCGGCGGCCCAGGCTCTGCCTGCTTCGCCGCCCATCCGGGCCTATACCGCCAACACGCTGGGCAATCGTATAGACGACTTTCCTTATCAAGACCCCGGCCCACCTGGAGCGCCGGGTGGATGCCTATCGCCAGGCCCTGGCGATCTGGCAGGAGCGGGGGGACGCCCGGCAGGTAGCGGGTCTCCAGAACAACCTGGGCACCGCCTACTCCAGGCTGGCCCAGGTGCGGGAGCGGGAGGAGAACCTGCAGCGGGCCATCCAGGCCTACCGGGAGGCCCTGCAAATGCTGGATGAATCCTTCCTCACCGCCTCGGTGGGCGCTCAGGCCGGCCTTCAACAGGAATGGGCCGGCCTCTACGCCCGCACCGTCTCCGCCTACCTCCAGGTCGGCCGCCCTTCCGATGCCTGCGCCGTCGCCGAGGGCAGCAAATCCCGCATTCTCACCGCTCTCACCGGCCGCCGTGAATTCCCTGCTCCCTCCGCCATTCCCTCCCCTCTGGTCCGGCAGGAGCAGGACTTGACCTCCCGCCTGACAGCGCTGGACGCCGCTGCCTTCGCCCGCCTGGGCCTCTCCGCCGCCGGTGAGACATCCTCCGCTACCCTGCAGCGGCTGGAGGAGCGCCGCGACCTGGTGGCCCGCCTTCGGGCCGTCTGGCAGGAAATGGAACAGTACGGCCCCCAGGCCACCGCCTACGTCGCCCTGCGCCGCGGGGACCGCCCCACCTGGGATGACCTTTCCGCGCTGGCCGCCCGCCTGGGGCCGGAAACGGCGCTCCTCTCCCTGTTCACCACCGGCGAGCATACATTGCTGTTCATCCTGCGCGCCGGAATGGATGGGCCGCAGGTGGTGGAAACCGGGCTGGACGGCGCGGGCTGGAACGACCTTCTGCGCCGTTTCCTGCGCGAGGTCCACCTGGATGACCCCGGCGGGCGGCGCGGCGAGACCTGGACGCGCCCACTGCGCCCGCTGCTGGAGGCGGCCGCGCCCCACCTGGCCGGCGCCGCGCGCATCGTCCTTTCCCCGGAAGCCGGTGGGCATTATCTGCCCTGGGGCACGTTGCTGGAGATGCCGCTTGCTTCCATCCCCGCACTGGCGCTGCTGAAGCAACTCCTGGAGCGTCCCCCAGAAGCAGGGGATGGGGCGCTGGTGGTGGGCAATCCTCGCGGCGATCTGCCCTACGCTGAAGCGGAGGCGCATGAGGTGGCGAAGATGTGGGGCGTGCAACCGCTCATCGGGCGGCAGGCCACCAGGGGAGCCGTGTTGAAGCAGTTGGAGGCAAAAGGACGGCCTCTGCAGGTCGCCCACTTTGCCACCCACGCCTACTTTGACCCCGGCTCGCCGCTGGATTCGGGCATCGTCCTGGCCGATGGCGTCCTTACCGCGCGCGAGGTGCT
>FWWL01009601.1_pt1 | contig 11636 bp, 11 predicted proteins | sample 2228331 | NCBI WGS metagenome assembly FWWL01 (sample SAMEA103939775, study PRJEB20133) | metagenome
GAGAGGAAACCCAGCCGAGAGAACCGGGGCGAGGCGCAGTAACGCTCCAACAAAGATGATTCCAAACAACGAAACGATGTTAACCCATCCCCTGACACCGAGCTTACCCCAATTGCGATCTGGAATATTGTCAATTAACCCAGTTTCTCTATCCACCCTTTCCTCCCAAGACCAACTTAATAGGAACGCTTAACGCCTAGGGTTCCCATTGATAATGAATTAACGCAAAGAGATAGGGTTTATTGTCTACGTACTCAATCCCAACCAACCAGACGCACCAATTCAGATCCAAACCCGGTGTTGCAGGTTTGTAAATTTTATAGGTATGGATGTTGCGATAGTGCGCAGGCCAGACGAATTCCTTCGCAAGGCCCGGCACCGTGAGATCGTCACACCGCACTTCATGCGTCGTAGCGATGGCATCGCGTAAAGCCGGAAGCACCGCTTCCTGAAACGAACCCCGTGTCTCCTGACCACTGGCCGGGTGCACACCCCAGTTGTGGATGTAAGTGCTATCAAAGACCCAGCGGGCATGGGCGGTATCGAAGTTAATCGCCCGTCCAGTACGCCAGAGCCAGATATCAACCCCATGGACAGGGCTAACCAGCGAAGCCAGCAAACGGCCATCTGCCTGGAGGACTGCCTGTTCGAATTGCCGAATCAGATTCTCGGTCTCAGGGTTGCAGAAGGCCTCCGTGGGAACGTATTGGGTCAGAAAACGAGCATTCACCCATCCCTTCAAAGTTTCATCTGAGATCCGCTGAATCTCTACCCAGGTGATATTATCTGCCTGAGCCTGTCGGCCAGTTATTCGCACATCGGTAGCATCATAGGGCAAAGTCCCCACAACGCGATACGTAAGGCCGGGGCCTTCGTGAACGGCCAGACGTTCTTCTGGTTTCACCAGAGTCACTGCAAAGCGCTGGTTGTCTGCTGGGGTGGGAGTAAGTGCAGGCAAAGATAAAGTGGGTGTGGTAAGAGGCTGAGTGGGCAGAGGCGGAGATGTGGGCACAGCAAGGGTACTGGTCGGAAACGGTAATGGGGTGGAAGTCGGCACAGGGGTTTCTACGACGGTAGGGGTTGGTTCAGCCTTTCCGCCACACCCCGCAAGGAGCAGACCCCCCAATAGACATGCCAGAATAAAGGGGAGAAACTTCATTTGAGCACTCCTTTCCTGATATCCCCACGCACCAACCGACCGAGTCTCTGCACATATTATACACTTTCGCCCTTGTCATCCCCACAAGATTGTGTTAAAATGTGGAGCGTCAACGTCGCCACAGAAAGCGCAAGCACCGAAAAGTGGGCCAGTCCCACTTTTCTGCTTATAGAATGCAGATAAACCTTGAGCACATATTCTGTTAAGTGAGATTTTGGGAGAGCGAGCAGGCATGAAGAACGAATTTACTCTGGCCTTCAACGAGGTGCTTGAAGAGAAACAACTGCCCAAGGAGGTCATCATCAAGGCCCTGGAATCGGCAATGGTTTCGGCCTACCGCAAAGCCGTTAATGCCTCCGGGGCCCAGCACATCGAAGCCAAAATAGACGTCGAGACGGGTAAGGTGACCATCCTGGCCGAAAAGGAAGTGGTGGAAACCGTTCAGGACCCCCACACGGAGGTCTCGCTGGAAGAAGCCCGCAAAATTGATCCCAATGTTGAGATCGGCCAGACCATCATTGTAGACAGTACCCCCAAAGACTTTGGACGTGTGGCCGCTCAAACCGCCCGTCAGGTCATTCAGCAGCGTATTCGCGATGCCGAGCGCCAGATGCAACTGGATTACTACCAGAAGCAACTGGGGGAGATCGTGAGCGGCATTGTCCAGGCAGTAACCCCGCAGGGGTTGACCATTGGCCTGGAACTGCGGGCCGAGGGCACCATGCCACGCAAGGAGATGATCCCCGGCGAGCGTTTCCGTGTGCACGATCGCGTACGTGCCCTGGTGGCCGAGGTCAAGGACACGCCGCGTGGCCCTCAGATTATCCTCTCGCGGACGCACAAGAACTTCCTGCGCCGCCTGCTGGAGACCGAGGTGCCCGAGATCTATCACGGCATCGTAGAGATTCGATCCATAGCCCGTGAACCCGGCGAACGTGCCAAAGTCGCTGTCTCCGCCACCCAGCCCGGGGTTGATCCGGTGGGTGCCTGCGTGGGCATCCGCGGTGTGCGCATCCAGGCCATCGTGCGCGAACTCCACGATGAGAAGATTGATGTTATTGAATGGAATCCAGATCCGGCCGTCTTCATCGCCAAAGCCCTGAGCCCGGCCCGCGTGACCGGGGTGTACCTGGACGAGAAAAATCCCAACGGCAAGACAGCCACCGTCGTTGTTCCGGAAGACCAACTGAGCCTTGCCATCGGGCGAGATGGGCAGAATGCCCGTTTGGCTGCTCGCCTAACCGGTTGGCGCATTGATATCAAGAGCCTGACCGAGGCCGCCGCCGATGCCCTGCACAGACTCCAGAAGGATCCGGCCTACGCCCCGCTCGCCGAGCAACTGGCAGATCAAATTCCTCAAATCGAGGACATGTTGGCACGCAAGGCGGAAGGGCGCCCCTTGACCCCCGAAGAGTACGATACGCTGACCCGCTTTGTAGATCGGGTAGAGCGTCGGGTAACCCTGGGCACCCCGGCTGCCGCTGCCAAGCCCATTGAGAGTGATAAACTGGCCGAGATCAAGGCCCAAATCCCGCCGGACGCCTTCGAGACCAATATCCTCGATAGTGGATTGCCCGAGCACGTGGCTTACATCCTCCAGGAAGCCGGCTACACAACCGTGGGCGAGATGGCCGTGCAAATGAAAGTGCGTCCCGAGGAAATCTTCCGCCTCAATGGGATTGGGCCACGCGCCATGCAGGAAATCAACAAGCTGATGGCCCGCCTGGAAGAGCGTATGCGCGAACGGGAGGCTCAGCCCGAATCCCAGATAGAAGCAACACCAACTCCCGAAGTGGAAATGGTCACCGAAGAGCCCCCAGTGATGGAGGCTACTGCCTCTACACCGGAAATTGAGGTGAGCCTCGAACCCGAACCCATCACCGAAACCCCGGTTGAGGCCGCACCAGCAACAAGGGAAGAAGAACACGAGGAAGAGGAAATTTCCTTCGATCAACTCTTCTCCCTCAAGAGCGATATCTTCGCCAAAGTCGTGTTGGACGAAGATGAGGAGGAAGAAGAAGAAATTACCACGCGAAGTAAAGGGAAGAAGAAAGCCAAGAAGAAAAAGAAACCCGTGGCTTTGGAATACGACCCCGATCGGGATCAGGTGGTGATTCGCAAAAAGCACAAACGCGAAGATGAAGATTGGGATGAATGGGAACTCTGAGCATGGAGTAACGGAGGAAAAGGAGCGGTGGTTAAAGCCCAATCCCGGCGCACCAAACACGTTCCGCAGCGTACTTGCGTGGGTTGCCGCGAGGTGCTCCCCAAGCGCAGCCTGATACGGCTGGTGCGAACCCCGGACGGGGTGAAGGTGGATCCAACGGGCAAGATGCGCGGGCGCGGAGCCTACCTACACAATCAGCGGTCTTGCTGGGAACGGGCGCTCAAAGGGCCGTTGGCTCAGGCTCTACGGACAGAATTATCTCCAACCGACCGGGAGCACCTGCTAGCCTGCATGGCCACCCTGCCAGAAGAGGAAACCGCCCCGCAACCCCAAACCGGGTCCCGCGATCCAGGCGCCCCCGCCGGGTAAAAGTCTCCGTCACTCCGGTGCTCGCCCCGATCGCTCGACCAACGCAGGAAACCAACTAGAAAGTGAGGAATTTCTATGAGCGATAACGGGTCGAAGACCATCGAACTACCGGCAAGCCTTACCGTCCGCGAGCTGGCTCAGCGCATGCAGGCCAGCCCGATACAGGTGATTCGCATCCTCATGGACAACGGTGTCATGGCCAACATCAACCAGATGGTGGACTTTGACACTGCGGCCATCGTGGCTTCTGAACTGGGGTTTGAGGCCAAGCCCGAAGTTCATGAGGAAGAAGAGGAGAAGGAAACTGGCGAGGTGCCATTGTGGCGGCAGTTGATCGCCAAAGAGGATCCCCGGCTCTTACAGCCGCGGCCTCCCGTGGTCACGATACTGGGCCATGTGGATCATGGCAAAACCACTTTGTTGGATGCCATTCGCCACACCAACGTGGCCGCTGGCGAAGCCGGTGGCATCACCCAGCACATTGGCGCCTATCAAGTTGAACACAAAGGGCGATTGATAACCTTCCTGGATACACCCGGCCATGCAGCATTTACAGCCATGCGTTCACGCGGTGCCCAGGGTGCCGACATCGTCGTCCTGGTTGTGGCTGCCAATGATGGCGTCATGCCTCAAACCAAAGAAGCCATTGCCCATGCTCGCGCGGCACGGGTGCCGATCATCGTGGCACTCAATAAAATTGATCGCCCTGACGCCAACCCCGACTTCACCAAACGTCAATTGGCCGAGGTGGGTCTGGTACCCGATGAATGGGGTGGCAATACCATTGTAGTGCCGGTTTCTGCCAAGTTAAAACAAGGCATCGAAGACCTGTTAGAAGCCATTCTGTTGGTCAGCGATAGTCTGGATATCAAGGCCAACCCCAATGGGCAGGTCTTTGGTACCGTCATTGAGGCCAAAATTGACCGCGCCCGCGGGGTTGTAGCCACGCTTTTGGTTTACAACGGCACCCTGGAAGCAGGAGACATTGTGGTTGCTGGCACCGCCTACGGGCGTATCCGCGCCATGTTTGATTTCCGTGGTCGTAAACTGCGCAAAGCCGGGCCTTCCACCCCCGTACAGGTCATGGGCCTCAACGAAGTACCCGATGCAGGCGAACTCTTCCGGGTTTATGCCAGTGAGCGCGAAGCCCGCCAGGTGGTCGAGGAACGCCTGTTGCAGCGGCAACAACGCCGTCAAGCCCTGCCAAAAGCCTCCCTGGAAGATCTTTTCAGCAAAGTACAGGCCGGTGAGACCCAGGAACTGCGTCTGATCATCAAGGCGGATGTACAGGGCTCGCTGGAACCGATCATCTCGTCGCTCAATGATTTGAGCAAAGACAGTGAGATCCGTATTAACATCCTGCACGCCGAAACCGGCAATGTGAGCGAAAGCGATGTGATGCTGGCCTCAGCCTCCCATGCCATCATCCTGGGTTTCAATGTACAGGCCGACCATGCCGCCCGGCGGCTGGCTGAAAGTGAAGGCGTATCCATACGTCTCTATGATGTCATCTATCGCCTGACTGAGGACATTGAAAAAGCCCTTAAGGGTATGCTGGAACCACCTGAAAAAGAGGTGCCGGTGGGCAAAGGGACAGTGCTGGCCGTCTTCCACATCTCTAAGGTTGGTAATGTGGCTGGTTGTCGGGTCCTACAGGGTGAATTTCGCCGGGGGGCGCGTGTGCGCATTCGCCGAAAGGGTGAGGTTATTTATGATGGGGAATTTGCCTCGCTCAAGCACGAAAAAGAGGATGTGCGGGAAGTGCGTGCCGGTATGGAATGTGGAGCCGGTTTTAAGGGCTTTGATGACATTCAGGTTGGCGATGAAATTGAGTGTTATATGATCGAACGCAAGAGTAGTCAGTCTTGAGAAAGTCGGGTAAAGAACCATGCCAACACCTCAACGGTTGCAACGCATAGCCGAACGAATCCAGGAAGAGATTTCCGAAATGCTGGTCATGGGCGAGATTCGCGATCCTCGCCTGAGTGGGGTTACCATTACCGGTGTAAAAGTGGATCGTGAATTTGCCTATGCCGATATTTACGTCTCAGCGGTCGAGGGCAGTCAGCGTGCGCTTGAAATCCTGGAAGCCTTCAACCACGCCAGCGGTTACATTCGTCGCCTGCTGGCCGATCGTATCGAACTGCGCGTCTTTCCGCGGCTGCGTTTTCATTGGGATCCCACACCCGAACGCGCCGACCGCATCGAGCGTTTGCTGGCTGCCTTACGGAGCAGCACCTCGACCCCCGGAGCCTCGGAACAACCCACAGCGCCGGATGAGAGCGAAGCCGAGGACGAAACAACATGACCAATGCTGAACTGGATACCATCATCCGCCAGATGCTCAATACGGCTCAGCGCGTGCTGATCACCACGCACATCCGGCCGGATGGCGATGCTGTGGGATCGCTCCTGGGTCTGGGATTGGCCTTACAAGAGGTCGGGTGCAATGTTCAAATGGTGCTCCCGGATGGTTTTCCACATGTTTTTCGCCACCTGCCCGGAGCCGACCAGATCCGCCGCGATGTCCAGCCTCCATTTGATCTCTTCATTGTTCTGGATACCGCCGACGTACCACGGATTGCTTCGGGCTTGAATGGTTACCAGGTAGATCTCTGCATTGATCACCACGTGACCAATCCCGGTTTTGCTCGGGTTAATTTGATTGACCCAGAGGCCGTGGCTACCTCCGCCATCCTCGCCGAGCACCTCCCCGCCTGGGATTTACCTATCACACCAGAAGTGGCCAGCGCCTTGCTAACCGGCATAATTACCGATACAATTGGGTTTCGAACCTCAAATATGACTCCCAAGGCGCTGCGCCTGGCAGCCGACCTGATGGAGAAAGGGGCCAACCTGCCCGAACTCTACAAACGTGCGCTGATCCACCGTTCCTTCGAGGCGGCCCGTTTCTGGGGTTATGGGTTGGTCAACCTGAAACGTCAGGGTCGGTTGATTTGGACAACCCTTACCCAGGCCGATCGTGCCGCCGCTGGTTACCAGGGAAATGACGACGCAGATCTGACGGATATTCTCTCAGGGATTGAAGACGGAGATATTGCAGTGCTCTTCATTCAGCATGCCGATGGGCGCATTAAGGTAAGCTGGCGGGCCAAACCCGGATGGGATGTTTCAGCCCTGGCAGCCCGCTTCGGAGGGGGCGGACATCCCGCCGCCGCTGGTGCTGACTTCTATGGGAATCTGGAGGATGTGCAGGAAAAAGTGCTCAAAGCCACACAAGAATTATGGGAGCAACAGGTCATTAAGTCGAATTCTATAACGGCCAAAGGTTGAGCAGGGGAAGCAAGCATGAGTGATCGAACACGTCAGTTTGATATCAAAAATGCCATCTCGGGCGTCCTCGTCGTTGATAAGCCGGTGGGGTTGACTTCTCACGACGTGGTGCAGATTATTCGTAAGGGAACCAACATCCGCCGCGCCGGGCACACGGGAACGCTCGACCCGCGGGCTTCGGGAGTGCTGGTGGTCCTGATCGGCCCGGCGGTGCGACTTAGCGAGTACGTCTCTGCCTCTGACAAACGCTACCAGGCCGTTATCCGCCTGGGCGAAACCACCGACACCTATGATTCTGAGGGCCGGGTTACAAGCACCTCGCCAGTTGAGATCTCTGAGGAACAATTTGTGGAAGCCCTTCAGCAATTTGTGGGGGAAATTGAGCAGGTGCCACCGCCCTACTCGGCGGTCAAGGTCCAGGGGCGTCGGGCTTATGAAATGGCACGCGAAGGTGAAGAGGTGGACCTACAGCCACGTAAGATAAAGGTATACAGCCTGGAACTGCTCGAATGGGCCCCTCCCGAGGCTGTGATTGACATCCACTGCTCATCCGGCACCTACATTCGTTCGTTGGCTAACGATCTAGGCAAAGTGCTGGGGTGTGGTGCACATCTGGTGGGTTTGCGTCGCACGCGTAGCGGACGCTTTACGCTGCGCGATGCCGTACCCCTGCGAAAACTGCGTGAGGCTTTTGAAAACGGCACCTGGTACCAGTACCTCATTCCGGCTGCCGAAGCCCTGGCCGATTGGCCTGCTATCGAATTGGACCACGAACAGGTCGAACTAATCCGGCACGGGCACCGCATCATCGGGCAGCCTGGCATTGGCAAAATGGTGCGTGCCATCAACGAGCAAGGGGAACTGGTTGCTCTGTTGGAGTATGATGAAACTACCAACGAGTGGCAGCCCAAGAAGGTGTTCTTCTCATAGCACGGCCAAGGATGATCAAGCCACTTGGGGAACTCCACCGGCCGGGAAAGATTTGTGAGGAACGCAGCAATCACCGTGCAGCGGGATTGCTGCGATTTTTTGCAAACACCACTTCATCACAGATCCCTTGGATGTACACAAGTGAGCAGATAGCATGAATCATGTTACCTCTCTCGATGCGCTCTCGCTCCAAAACTCGTGGGTAACCATTGGCACCTTTGATGGCGTTCACCGTGGACATCAGGCACTAATTCATGCACTGGTGAAAGGTGCCCATCAGCAAGGTCACCCTGCCGTGGTCATTACCTTCTACCCTCACCCAACCGTCGTGCTGGGCAAGAATCCCCCTCCCGGCTATCTCACCAGCCCAGATGAACGTGCTCGCTTATTAGGCGAACTGGGAGTTGATTGGGTGGTTACGCTCACGTTTGACCTCAACATGGCTAGCCTGAGCGCTGTGGAATTCATGCAATGGCTAACCGCTCACCTGGGAGTCCGCTATCTGGTCATCGGCTACGACTTTGCGCTAGGACGTGGTCGGGAAGGCACCCCTGAACGGCTTCAGGCCATCGGACGTCAATTGGGGTATGAGGTCATTCTGACCCATCCCATTCAAGAAGGCGAGCAACCCATCTCCTCCAGCCATATCCGCCACCTGATCCTCCAGGGCGAGATCGAAGCCGCCAACCGGTGGCTGGGACGACTTTACTCCATTGAGGGCACAGTCGTGCGAGGGGACGGCCGGGGACACACCCTGGGATTTCCTACTGCCAACCTGGCTATATGGCCCGAGAAGTTGCTTCCCGCCAATGGTGTATATGCTACCTGGGCCTGGGTTGGCGCAAAGCGCCTCGCCGCGGTCACCAATTTGGGTCTGCGTCCAACCTTCGATTCTCCCCTGCCCCAGCGACACCTGGAAACCCATCTTTTGGACTTTACCGGTGATCTCTACCACCAGACGCTTAAACTGGATTTTGTTGCTCGCCTGCGCCCTGAGCAACGCTTTGCCAGCATCGAGGCCTTGAAAATCCAGATCCAAAATGATATTCGCAAAGCCCGGGAGATCCTGAATCATGTGCCCTGAACGCCAGGTTTACTTGCTAGATCCCCAATCCCTGTCCCCTGAAACCATTGCTGTCACGTTTGCCAAGACCTCGCGTTCCCCCCAAAGTTTTCGCGACATTGCCGCCGAACTGACGGAAGAAAAGAGTGCCGCCTTCCACGAAAAATGGGTGGTAGGGTATGGCCATGCCTCGGTCGCAGAACACGCGGTTCTTCATATCGCTGTGGAGAATGTTTCACGCCTGGCAATCGAAACCCTGGAATCGTGCCGCCTGGCTTCGTACACTGAAAAATCCACGCGCTACCAGAAATGGGGAACGGAAGATTTTTACCGCCCCCCCGAACTGGCCGGGCATTCCCTTGAAAAACGTTATCTAGAGACCTGTCGAACCCTCTTTGCCCATTACCATGAGGCACTGCCCAAAGTGCGCGAGGTAATCGCCGCTCAGTTTCCGCGCCGATCCGACGAAGACGAAAACGCATGGGAGCGACGCATTCGCTCCAAGTATGTGGATGTGTGTCGTTTCTACTTGCCGGCAGCAGCCCTGGCTAACGTGGGGGTCACCATCAATGCCCGTGCGCTGGAACACACCCTCCGTAAAATGCTTTCTCATCCGTTGGAGGAGGTACGCGCACTGGGCGCAGAAATGAAAGCCGTCGCTCAGGCTTCTGTGCCCACCCTGGTCAAATACGCCGAAGCAGTGCCCTACCTTCAGACCTTGCCACGCCAACTGGCACGAGAAATTCCCGCTGTACCTCCTGAAATGGAGGATTGGTGCCACTTAATAGCCTGGGACCACAACGCCGAAGAAACCGCCCTGGCCGCCTGCCTCTTTCGCTACTCTCACCTGAGTTTTGAACAGGCGCGTCAGGCCATTAGAGAACGCTCTCCCGAACAGATAAGCGCCCTGGCGCAAATGATCCTGGGTAGCCTGGATCGCTTTACACCCCCGATCCGTGAACTGGAACATGTTGGCTACACCTTCGTTCTCGTGCTGGATCAAGGAGGTTACCTTGAACTCAAACGTCATCGCATGATGACCCTTAGCCCACAGCCGCTAAGCACATACCTGGGCTACACCATCCCGCGTGCCATCGAAGCCGCTGGTTTGCTCGAATCCTACGAGCAAGTCATGAGCGCTGCCGACCAAACCTACCGTGAACTCGCAGCCTGGAACCCGGACGTGGCCGCCTACGTCGTCCCAAATGCCTTCCGCCGCCGAGCATTGGTACGGCTCAACTTCCGTCAGGCCTGGCACATGATTGCATTACGAAGCGCACCCAATGCCCACTTCTCCCTGCGGCGGCTGGCCCAGCGCATGGCGGAACGGATCCGCGAGGCCACGCCTTTATTGGGGCAATTCCTGCTCGTCCACCCGGAAGAAACCTGGCAACAAATTGAAACTCAATACTTCCTGCGAGCCTAATGGGAGATGCGCATCCATGGACAAGAAAACCCTTTTCGAGGCTCTCCAGCGCAGTCGTGAGCGCCTGCTGCGTGCCATTGAAGGGCTGGAACCCGATCTGCTCACCCAACCAGGAGCGGTAGGGGCATGGTCTGTGAAAGACGTGCTGGCTCATCTGGCAATGTGGGAAGCCGAAACTGTCACGCTCTTGTACCAGATGCGTCAGGGGATCAAGCCCTCCACCCTACATTTCAAATCCTTTGATACCGATCGCCAAAATGCCCTTTGGTATGAAAAATCTAAAGATCGCCCCTGGGAACGCGTATGGGCAGATTTCCAGGGTGTTCGGGTACAGACCTTGCGCCGCCTGGAAGCCTTTACTGAGCAGGAATTAAGTGCTCTCACCCGCTTCCCTTGGCTGAGAAAAGGCCTTGCCGACTTTGTCTATGAGTGGGTGGTACAGCATGAGGAAGAGCATGCCGCCGACCTTGAAACCTGGCGTCGGCGGCAGGACAACCCAACCTCTACTACGGACTAACCGCCGTACATGTCAATGTAATCCTGGATGGCAGCCTCAATCACCCGCATTGCGTGCTGAGCATCGTAAATACGCTCAATAAAGGTGGTGGATTCCTTCCCGGGTACTAATTTATACGTACTGAAGTAGTGCCGCAAGCGTTCAACCAGCACATCCGGAAGGTCGCCTACGTCATTGGCGTTTTCCCAAAAGCGATCATTGGCCAAAACGGCGATGATCTTGTCATCGGCATCGCCGTTGTCAATCATCAGCATTCCCCCAATGACCCGTGCGGTCAAGATCACCTCTGATTTGGCAATTGGGCGCTCGCTGATAACACAGATATCCAGCGGATCACCATCGCCTCGGTAAGTCCCCAAAGTCAAGGCCCCCACCCTTGCACCGCAGTAAGTGCGCGGAATAAAACCGTACAGCGTAGGGGGCTGGGATGAGGTGCGTTGAGGGCGATCCACCTTAAGATACCCGGTGGTTTTTTCGACTTCGTATTTGACCAGATCGAACGGGGTTAACTCGATATAAGCATAGACCAATTGTGGGGGCTGAGGGCCGGTTTCTAACCCATGCCAGGGATGCGGGCGCCAGCGATAGAAGGGATTTGGAAACGTCAAGGGACCACTCCTGAGTGATTGTTTTTTTTACAAGGTAAGCAGGGAGCAACAAAACTTGCTCCTCGCTTAATGCAGCGCCCTTATTTTAAGCCCTCTCCCCTGT
>FWWL01009603.1_pt1 | contig 11631 bp, 6 predicted proteins | sample 2228331 | NCBI WGS metagenome assembly FWWL01 (sample SAMEA103939775, study PRJEB20133) | metagenome
AACATCAAAAGCGCTTCGATCCCAACCGAGCCGGTTGCGGCAGCCCACCCGATGACCGGTGGAAGCGCCCCAGCCGCCCCACCGATGACAATATTCTGGGGCGTCGTGCGCTTAAGCCACATCGTGTAAATCACAACATAAAATAAGATGGTGAAGGCCAAAAGTCCTGCCGCAAGCCAATTGGCAGCAAGACCAAGCATCGGCACCGCAATGAGGGCGAGGCCAAGACCAAGGCCAAGCGCCTCGCTTGCCGAAACCCGCCCTGCCGGAATGGGTCGGTTTTGCGTACGCCGCATCAGCCGGTCGATATCGGCATCCCACCACATGTTGAGCGCCCCTGACGCACCTGCCCCCATGGCAATGAAGATAATCGCGGCTAAAGCCTCGATCGGATGCAAAGCCGAGGGTGCAACAAGAAGCCCCACCGCCGCGGTAAAGATGACAAGAGCCATCACCCGCGGTTTGAGCAAGATGACATAATCTGTGAGCCTTGCCTCACCCGCGCGCGCGGGCGCACCGGCGCAGCGTACAGCAAAGTCAAAATCACCCTGAGGCAGAACGGATCTCTCTGTCATCTAGGCGTTGTCCTTGGGTCCCTTAGCGCTGATCATGCGTTTCGACCACACTGCCGCTTGCGATGGCGCCCCCTATGGTGTTCCCAAGACGGCACTCCCTGTTTTTTCCAAAGACGCTCGGACACAATCCTTGCGAAGACTGAAACTGTTGTCTCCTGTCACAGCGCCAACTGTCTCGTTTTAGTCCCTACAGGCGAGCCCAAGCTTAGTTGAGCGCGGCAAGCGCCGCGACTGTCTGCTCCGGAACCGCGTGGCCATCAGCGTGCGGAACACGCTCACGCGCAGCGGTGCTCTCCGGTTCTTGCCGCCCTTCTTGCAGGGCAAGCCACGCCTCATAGCCGGGTGCAAGCGTAAGATTTTGAGCCCCGCGTTCGGCGAGCCAGGCGACATAGTCAACCTCAGGCACCGCGCGCACCACGATGGGCATAAAAGCATGCCCTTGGCCGCAAAGCTCAGAGCATTGACCGAAGTAAATGCCGGGCTCATCAACTTTGAACCAAAGCTGCGCAAGTCGGCCAGGAACGCCGTCTTGCTTGACCCCGAAGGCGGGGATCGTCCAGGAGTGGATCACGTCAGCCGCTGTCACCTGCATAACCACCGTTCGCCCCACCGGAACAACCACCGCTTCGTCGGTCGCCAAGAGGTAATGGCGGTCCTCGTAGCCGTGCGCGGCAAGCTCATCGCGCTCAAGCTTATAAGCATTAAACGCGACGCCATGGTCGACGTATTCATAACCCCAGAACCATTGGTAGCCGGTCACTTTGATCGTCACATCGGCGTCAGGAATCGTCTGCTGCCGGAACAAGGCCGGCACCGAAAACGCCCCGATAAAGATCAAGATCAGGATCGGCACCACCGTCCAAGTTACTTCAAGCGGCGCATTATGCGTAAAGCTGGCCGGATCCGGATTGGCGCGCCTGTTGAAGCGCAAGATGACGATCGCCAACAAGACCAAGACAAGCGCCGCAATTGGGATGATGATCGCAAGCAGCAGGTTATCTAGAACGACAACCTCACGCGCGAGCGACGTTGCCGGCTCTTGCAATGACGTGCCGCGCGGCACTGGCTCTCCTCGGAACGGGAGCTCGGCCTTTGCGGCCCCCGCCCATAGCGTGGCCAAACCCAAGGCCAGGCCACCACAGCACGATTCCTTGATGCTCGCCTTCAGCATGCGCATTCCCATCGCTTTTTGTTCGCCTCTCCATGCACCACGCCATGCGGCAACCCTTGCCGCAGAACGGGCACCGAGGGTCGTTTTGTTAAAAAATAGCCTTTCGCTTTTGCCTTCAAAGCACATCCCGCGTGCTGCGGCAAGCGGCCGCAGGGCGCATGAGCACCCGACGCGCCGCTTGGCCAAGCGCCCGGCGGCCGAAAGGACCAAGCACAAGCCAGAATTGCGCCTCGGTAAGGCCCGTACGCACGGGGTGCTTTTCTTACCTCTTGCGCTGCGCCATCCTGAAACCCCAAGAGGCGTTCACGATCTTTTCGTTTGAAAAATCGACCGGCAAAGCTTAGCCGCCCGCGCTGTGGCTTGCCCCTCCGCCAGCGGCCCTTCGCGAGAGGCTTTTGCTGAAGAGCAGCGACGCATTGGATAGTTACGACAATGCCCGAACCTACACCACCAAGTCCGAAGACGATTGAGCCCACCCTCCCCTTCCGCCCCTTTGAGGCTGCGCTTGATCGCGATGCTGCGCTTGCGCTTGTTCGCAAGGCACTTAGCTCTGCCGAAGACGGCGAATTGTTCCTCGAACGCTTCTCGGGCGAATCGCTTGTGCTCGATGATCGCCGGCTTCGGCAGGCTGCGTATGAAGCGCATGAGGGGTTTGGGCTGCGCGCTGTGCGCGGCACGGTCACCGCTTATGCCCACAGCAGCGAACTTGGGCCAAAGCCACTTGCCCGGGCTTCTGAAACCGTGGCGCGTGCGCTTCGCGCAGGCGGTGGGGGGAGCCCTGCCGAACCTCCTGCACCTGTTCGTGCCCCGCTCTACCGAGGCGAGGATCCTGCCCTTGGCTTTTCGTTTGCAAAACGCGTCGAGCTTTTGAAAGAGATCGACGATCATCTGCGTGCAGCTGACCCGCGCGTTGTGCAAGTTACGGTGGGGCTTGCAACGGCGCTGCAAGAAATTGCCATCTTGCGCGGCGACGGGCAGCTTCTGAGCGACACGCGCCCCATGGCGCGGCTGACAATTTCGGTCATCGTCGAGGGCAACGGGCGGCGTGAGACCGGCTCGGCCGGAGGCGGCGGACGCGTACCCTTGGCAGAGCTCGTGACACCTGACCGCTGGAAGGCTCAGGCCGCGGAAGCCTTGCGCATTGCGACCACCAATCTTTCGGCCGAGCCGGCCCCGGCCGGAGTCTTTGACGTTGTGCTTGGGCCTGGCTGGCCAGGCATTTTGCTGCATGAAGCGGTTGGCCACGGGCTTGAGGCCGATTTCAACCGCAAAGGGAGCTCGGCTTTTGCTCGTCTCATGGGCGAGCGCGTGGCCGCGCCCGGTGTGACGGTGGTCGACGACGGAACGCTCCCCGGCATGCGCGGCAGCATCACCATCGACGACGAAGGGACCCCTTCCAGCCGGACCGTTCTGATCGAGGACGGCATCTTATTGGGCTATCTCTATGATCGACAAAATGCGCGGCTTATGGGCGCAAAGCCCACAGGAAATGGCCGGCGGCAAAGCTATGCACATGCCCCGATGCCGCGGATGACCAATACGTATATGCTCGCGGGTCAAGCCGATCCGGCCGATCTCGTGGCCGCCATAGACGATGGCCTGTGGGCTGTGGGCTTTGGCGGTGGGCAAGTTGACATCACCTCGGGCAAATTTGTCTTCAGCTGCACAGAGTCCTATCGGGTAAAAAAGGGCCGCGTTCTGGGCCCGGTAAAAGGCGCAACTCTCATTGGCGATGGGCCAACTGCCTTGCGGCATATTCGCGGGATTGGACGCGATTTTGCGCTCGACCCCGGCCAAGGCACCTGCGGGAAAGCCGGCCAATGGGTGCCGGTCGGTGTGGGCCAGCCCAGCCTCTTGATCGGCAATCTGACGGTGGGGGGCACAGCCTAAGCCGGCGAGAGCGAGACGAGGCTGCTCGCCTTTTCGCAACGAAGCGGTTCTCGATTATGACAGCGCTTTTCGCTTTTGAGCGCACACGAATCACCATTGCCCTTCTCCTCTGCCGCATGCGGGGTGGGGCCAGAGCTTGGGGCAAAAACCAGCGCGGCCAGTGCACGGCAAGTTTTCGGGCAAGGGCGCATGGCAAGCGCTGGCTGAGGTTGCGCGAACCGTCCGCGCAGGCGCTGCCCTGCACATCTGCTGGAAAGGCTTATGTCTTGTTGTTCTCTGCCGGCTGCTGGGGTTTTTCGCGAGGTTTTGCAAGAGCGCCGCAGAGCGTCATGTCCGTTCGTCGGTTCGCGCAGGAAGCTTAACCTGCGCTTAACCTTTTTGCGCCATTGTCTTCGTGAATGAGGCGAGGGCGCGATGGGATCCCTGTTTTGCTCTTCTCCCACACCCTTCACCCCCCCAACCACGGAAGAAGACTGCCTATCGTGGCTTCGCCTCATTCGCTCGCCCCGGGTTGGGCCTGCAACCTTCTTGCGCCTTTTGGCCGAATATGGAAGCGCTGCTGCCGCTCTTGACGCGTTGCCCGAGCAAGCCGCGCGCGCAGGCCTGAAAGATTATACCCCCTGCCCTCTCGATCACGCTCGCGCTGAATGGGAGCGTGGCTTGCGCCTTGGTGCCCGGCCGCTTTTTCTGGGACAGCCGCAGTATCCGCCAGCCTTGGCCGCGCTCGAGGACCCGCCCCCGGTATTGTGGGTGCGTGGCCCAAAGGCGCTGAGAACGCTCGTTTTGCGCCCTGCTGTTGCCTTGGTAGGGGCGCGGGCGGCTTCTGCTTTGGGCTTGCGCATGGCGCGCAAACTTGCTGCTGGGCTCGGAGAGGCGGGGTTTGTGGTTGTTTCTGGACTTGCGCGAGGGATCGACAAAGCCGCCCATGAAGCGGCTTTGGCCACGGGGACCATCGCGGTGATGGCCGGCGGCGTCGATGTGATCTATCCTCCTGAAAACGCATCCCTTGCCAACGCGATTGCCGAATGCGGCGTGCTTCTCTCTGAGCAGCCGCCGGGGCTTGAGCCCCAGAGCCGCCATTTTGCCCGCCGCAACCGGCTGATCGCGGGGCTTGCGCGGGCGGTCATTGTGGTTGAGGCAGCCGAAGGTTCGGGAAGCCTCATCACAGCGCGTTTTGCGCTTGATCAAGGGCGCGAGGTGATGGCCGTTCCCGGCCACCCGCTCGATCCCCGTTCGGCGGGAGCCAATGCGCTCATTCGCGATGGTGCGGTGCTGGTCCGTTCGGTCGATGATGTGCTGGCGGCTCTTGGCCCGCTGGGCACCAGCGTGGATGTGTTTGACCGAGCAGAAAACGCAGCCAGTTTGCCCTGCGCAAGGGACGACCTGGCCGGGCAAAATTCTGACGCACTGCCGGATCCAGGCCGAGGGTGCGCGACCGCCTCATGTGCACAGAGTCAAATGTCCGGGCCAGGCCAAAGCTTTTCCCAGCCCAAGGCGGGAGGCTCTGCGTGCGAAGCGATGCCGGACGCAAGCCTACATCGAGCGCGTACAAAAGCGACCGCGGCGGTGCCTGCGCCGTCTCAATCGGTGTTGTGTGAGGAGGTAGCATGCGTTAACGCACGTGCAACGGACGAAAACGCCGAGGCAGAGGCCAAAAGCAGGCGGGTTCTGCCGCAAGACCCACCCGAAACGTCCCTTGGCGCGAGCGCAGAGGCATGGAACGCGCTTGATTCGGCCATGATTGGGCGGCAAATCTTGTCGGTTCTTGCGGCAAGCCCGGTGGCCGAAGACGTCTTGCTGCGCGAGCTTGCCTTGCCGCCGTCAGAGGTTTTGAGCGCGCTGCTCGTGCTTGAGCTTGACGGAAAGATTCATCGCCAACCAGGCGGTCTGGTTGCACGCGTTTGAGCTGTGCCCGTCCGCCCGAGGCCCATGCGGTGGAAAGAGGCCCTTCCAAACCGACCGTTGCGCCGGACCCTTCCGAAGCGCGGCGCAGGAGCTCGAAAAAGCAAAGGCCGAGCCAGCGCAGCAAGAGCCTGGCTAGGCACCAAAAACGAACCTGGCTCGGTCGGTGACGGCCCGCTTCTGCGCAAATGGTCCCGCGCGCATAACATCCGCGAACGTGCCGACCGGAGAAGTGATCCAACGTAGCGGAAATGCCCCGCGCGCATGGAAACGACGTCAGCCGCCGCAAGGCGCAGGGTCTCGATGCGGCAAAGGCCCCGCGCGCATGGAAACGACCGCTGGCGTGAAGGTAGCGCAGCCCCGGTAGCGTGCAAAGGCCCCACGCATACGCATTCGGCTGCGCGCCCTGGCACAACGACGCCCCGACCCGTTTAGAGTTGCACGCTGGCTCGTTGATTTCACCGTTTTGTCAAGCGCTGCGGGGCAGCTTTGCGTCGACGCGGGCTTGATGGTTTGGCTCTTCAGCAGGAGCGCCTGCGATCAACCGGAGATTGAGGAGCCACCACTGCCTTTTCGCGAAAGCGACATGCTTCAAGCCGCGCCCCGCGCGCCGACCGATGCGGGCCTCTCACGCTTAAGGGCGCTCCTTGAGACCATGCGCCGCGGACGCCTTAGAAAACAGGGGCGGATGCCGTCTGTGAGCGCGTCATACAAGGAGCTTAGCCTTTGGGCGCAGCACGGGCCTAGGGTGGCCCCCAAGCAGGATGTGGCACTCATCCGGCGGCAAAAGCACCTATTTTCCGGGGAAACGCGCCTCAGGACGAGGTGCCCGTGTCTTTTGGCGAAACGGTCAGAAGAGGTGTTATGGTCTCGCTGACCGGTGGCCTGGTGGCAGGGGCAGGTGTTGCTCCATGAGGCCGATGCAAGGGCATCGCCCACGCCGGGTGGCGCTCTCGCCCCAGGGCCTCACCTCACATGGTGAGCCAACGCGCGCGCGATACCCCCGGTCTGAGGAAGTCTAACCCAGGCGTGCTCGAAAAATGATGGGCAAGCCAGGTTTTTTGGGCCGTGAGCCGAATCCGGCAAGGCTTGACAACGCGCTGCCTGCGCAACATCTGCCAAGCAGCCTTGGCCCAGGGAAGGGCAAAACCAGGGCCGCAGGGTGCCGGGGCGCTCTACTATTTTGGGCCTTTTCCCGGCGGTTCTGACGTTGCAGCCAGTCTTTAGTTGGATATCTAAATGGCCGTTGTTGTTGTTGAATCGCCCGCGAAGGCCAAGACCATTGCCCGCTATCTTGGCCCCGGTTTTACCGTGCTTGCCTCCTATGGGCATGTGCGTGACCTTCCCGCCAAGGATGGGTCGGTAGACCCCGCGGATGGCTTTGCCATGCGTTGGGAGGTTGCCCCCGAAGCACGCCGCCACCTCAAGGCCATTGCCGACGCACTCAAAGCCGACCCAAAGCTTGTTTTGGCCACTGACCCTGACCGCGAGGGCGAGGCCATCAGCTGGCACATTGCAGAGGTTTTGCGCGAACGGCAGGCGCTCAAAGCCGAGACGGCCGTTGAACGCGTGGTCTTTAACGCGGTGACCAAAGCCGCTGTCACTGAAGCGCTGCGCAACCCGCGCGCAATCGACGCGCCGCTTGTAAGCGCCTACCTCGCCCGACGCGCGCTTGATTATCTTGTTGGTTTCACGCTCTCGCCGGTCTTGTGGCGGAAATTGCCTGGCGCGCGTTCGGCCGGCCGCGTGCAATCGGTCTGTTTGCGGCTTGTTGTCGAGCGTGAGATGGAAATCGAGGCCTTCCGTCCGCGCGAGTATTGGACAATCCGGGCCGAGCTTGAAACACCCCGCGGGGAGCGTTTTGGTGCCAAGCTCGTTCGGCTTGACGGAAAAAAGCTCGACCGGTTTGACCTTGCAAGCGCTGCCGCGGCTCACGTTGCGAAAGCGGCGGTCGAAAAAGCCACGCTCAAGGTCGCAACGGTTGACGCGCGCCCGACGACGCGAACCCCTCCCCCTCCCTTTATCACCTCGACCCTGCAGCAAGAAGCAAGCCGCAAGCTTGGCCTTGGACCCAAAGCCTGCATGGCCGCCGCGCAACGGCTCTATGAGGCTGGATTGATCACCTACATGCGCACCGATGGTCTTGACATGGCGCCCGAAGCCATCGCCGCCACCCGCGCAGAGATCATGTGCCGTTTCGGGCAAAATTACCTCCCAGTCGCGCCACGGATTTATAAAAACAAGGTCCGCAATGCCCAAGAGGCGCATGAATGCATCCGTCCAACGGACATTGGGCTTGAGCCCGGCGCGCTTTCCGTCAGCGACCCAGATCAGCGGCGGCTTTACGAGTTGATTTGGAAAAGAACGCTTGCCTGCCAGATGGAGGCAGCACGCTTTGAACGAACAACGGTTGAGATCGCAGATGAAACTGGCGCTCTTGGGCTCAAAGCGTCGGGCCAGGTGCTGCTCTTCGACGGCTTTCTGAAGCTCTATGACGAAGGGCGCGACGAGCGCACCGAGCCCGAGGGCGGCCCTGACAGCGAGGAGTCCACCGCTCGCTTGCCGGTGATGAAGCCCGGCGAAACCCTGCGCACAGAGGCGGTTGTGCCCGAGCAGCATTTTACAGAGCCACCGCCACGGTATACCGAAGCGGCACTTGTCAAACGGATGGAAGAGCTTGGAATAGGCCGGCCTTCAACCTATGCCACGATCCTTTCCACACTCGAATATCGCGGTTATGTCCGGAAAGAGAAAAACCGCCTGATCCCAGAAGACAAGGGGCGCCTGGTGACAGCATTTCTTGTCACCTACTTCCCCCGCTACGTTGATTACGCTTTCACCGCCACACTTGAAGAGCAGCTCGATGAAATCGCCGACGGAGAACGCGATTGGCGCGCGGTGCTTGCAGAATTTTGGCTCGATTTTTCAAAGGCGGTCGCGGCGACGTCGGGTTTGCGGATTGGTGAGGTTCTCGAAAAGATCGACGAGGTCTTGGCGCCCCATCTTTATCCGCCGCGGCCGGATGGCGCAGATCCGCGTCTTTGCCCCGCCTGCCAAAAGGGTCGGCTGCACCTCAAAACCGCGCGCGCGGGAGGCGCGTTTATTGGGTGTTCGGCTTATCCGGAATGTCGCTACACGCGCCCGCTTGCGCTTACCGATGAAGCCGAGGCGGAGCTTTTCGGCGAGGGGCGTCTTTTAGGCTATCACGAGGGCAAGCCGGTAACGCTGCGCACCGGGCGCTTTGGGCCTTATGTTCAGCTCGGTGAGGCCACGCCTGAAATCCCCAAACCTCCGCGCGCCAGTTTGCCCAAAGGCTGGACGCCGGAGACCATCGATCTTGAACGTGCGATCAAGCTTCTGTCTCTGCCTCGAACGGTTGGCGTGCACCCAGACGATGGTGAGCCGATTGAGACGGGGATCGGCCGCTTTGGCCCTTATCTGCGGCATGGTGCAACCTTTGTAACCCTGCATGAGATCGAGGAGGTTTTCACCCTTGGCATAAACCGGGCGGTCGAGCTTTTGGCCGACAAGCGCAAAGGCCAAGGCGCCCGCCGCCGCAGCGGCGGACAAAGCCTGCTGCGCAGCCTTGGAGAGCATCCGAAAGGGGGGAGCATTGCGGTAATGTCCGGGCGCTACGGCCCCTATGTGCAGTGGGGAAAGGTGAATGCCTCGCTGCCCAAGGATAAAGACCCCGCCTCTGTGACTCTTGCAGAGGCGCTTGCGCTTTTGGAGGAAAAGACCGCAAAGAAAGACGAAAAAGGCCATAAAGAAGCAAAGCGCGCCAAGCCCGCAACCGATGAGGCCGAGGCCCATGCAGAGGCTTTGGCATCTCAAGCGGCACCGACTACGCCAAAATCGGCCGCGCGGAGAGCGCGTGCGCGCAAAAAATGACCGGCCTGAAGCCGCCGGCGCCGCTTTGGGACGAAACACCTGAAGGGCCCTTGATGGGCGTTTGTCGGATCCTTTTGGATCGGCCCTTTCGGATAAGCCGTTGCACACGGCCAAGGCGTGTCCGGCTCGCCTTTCTGGAATGCGGCTGCCTTTACCCCATCCTTTCGACGGGGCACTTCCGGAGCTTTCGCACGCAACGCACGAAAAGCAGCGGAAGGGGCTAGTGGTCGGTCGCTGTGAGTCCGTTTTGCAAGCGGCGCGAGGGAGAAGCAGCGCGGCCGTTTCCGCTTTGTTGACTTGCGCACGTAGAGTTGTCAAAAGACCTACGCAATCGATGCTGGTTCAAAGGAATAGGGGCGATGCAAAAGGTATACCCATCGGCCGCAGCCGCGCTTGAGGGGCTTTTGTTCGACGGAATGACAATTGCCGCAGGGGGCTTTGGTTTGTGCGGCATCCCCGAAAACCTCATCGCGGCAATCCGCGATTCGGGCGTCAAAAACCTGACGGTTGCCTCCAACAACGCAGGAGTTGATGATTTTGGCTTGGGACTCTTGCTCAAGACCCGTCAAATCAAAAAGATGATCTCCTCTTATGTGGGGGAAAATCAAGAGTTTATGCGGCAATATTTGGCGGGCGAACTTGAGCTTGAATTCACCCCACAAGGAACGCTTGCTGAAAGGATGCGTGCGGGTGGCGCCGGGATCCCTGCTTTTTACACTCCAACCGGGGTCGGCACGGTGATTGCCGAAGGCAAGGAACACAAAGACTTTGACGGTCGCACCTACATTTTAGAGCGCGCAATTGTTGCGGATCTCTCTATTGTCAAAGCATGGAAGGCGGACCCGACCGGCAATGCCATCTTTCGCAAGACCGCCCGCAATTTCAACGTTCCCGCCGCAACCTGCGGCAAGGTCTGTGTTATGGAGGTGGAAGAGATCGTGCCCGTGGGCAGCCTCGACCCCGATTGTATTCACCTGCCCGGAATTTACGTCCACCGCTTGATCCAAGGAAAACACGAAAAGCGTATCGAACAGCGGACGGTGCGCGCCGCGTAAGACTTGAAGCGCGTCAAAGACAAGACAGGAGCGATCTATGGCCTGGAGCCGCGATGAAATGGCCGCCCGCGCTGCGCAAGAGTTGCGCGATGGGATGTATGTGAACCTCGGCATTGGGATCCCGACGCTCGTGGCCAATTACATCCCCGAAGGAATGACAGTCATTCTTCATTCCGAAAACGGAATGCTTGGCGTGGGCCCTTTCCCGACCGAAGATCAGGTTGATCCAGACCTCATCAATGCCGGCAAACAGACGGTGACCGAACTGCCCTACTCTGCCTATTTCGACAGTGCAACAAGCTTTGCCATGATCCGCGGGGGTAAGATCGACATGGCAATTCTGGGCGGAATGGAGGTGTCGGAGACCGGTGACCTTGCCAACTGGATGATCCCGGGCAGGCTCGTCAAAGGAATGGGGGGCGCTATGGACCTCGTCGCTGGGGTCAAGCGCGTCATCGTGCTGATGGAGCACACAAACAAAGCCGGGGAATCGAAAGTCTTGAAACACTGCACCCTGCCGTTGACCGGCAAAGGCGTGGTCAACCGGATTATCACCAACCTCTGCGTGCTCGACGTTGTTCCGGGGGGATTGAAACTTGTCGAGGTTGCTCCAGGCGTCAGTGCGGACGAGGTGCGCGCAAAAACCGAAGCAACGCTCGTTGCCTGAGCCTTTAAGGGCTTAGGGCGTGGTTTGGGGCGTCTGAGGGGCGAGAGGGTGACGCTCGAATCGCCTAACCCAGGGGCCTTTCCGGAGCAATGCGTGGGCTATGGCTCGGGCATAAGGCATTGCCAATCTGTTTGCCGCCTCACCTTGAGAGCGGCATGAAAGAGGACGAGGCGCGGCAAAAGGAAGTTTGGGCCTTTGCGGGGCTTTTTGCTTCTCTCGCGTGAATGATCAGACCCTCGGTTGCCGCGCATGTGCTGGGGGCGGCGTGTATGGACATGGACAGGTGCATGCCGCAGTTTGCCAGCAAAACAAAAGATTAACGCGCCTTGGGGCTTTGCCGAAATGAAACGAGAAGGCATGAGGGGGCGCTGCCCCCTCTGGGCCTTCGGCCCATTCACCCCCGGGATATTTGGAGACGGAAGAAAGCTGATAGATTAGAATACGAAATGACCGTCTCTCCGACAGGTCCCTTGCTGGGAG
>FWWL01005355.1_pt1 | contig 11630 bp, 9 predicted proteins | sample 2228331 | NCBI WGS metagenome assembly FWWL01 (sample SAMEA103939775, study PRJEB20133) | metagenome
GCAGGCTGAGGAGGTGCAGGGACGCCTCGCCCTGCTCACGGTGGCGGAGGCGTCGCGGGTGCTCAAGGTCCATCCCAATACCGTCTACGAGCTCGTCCGGCGCCGCGAGCTGCCACACGTGCGGGTGGGACGCCAGATCCGCTTCCCTCTGGCGGCGATCGAGGGGTGGGTCCAGACGCAGGCGGCGGCGTCGATAGAGCCGACGAGCCAGAGGGAGACGAACTGATGCGTGGGCACATCCGGAAGCGTGGGAAGAACTCCTGGTACCTGGTCGTCGAGGGCCCTCGCGACCCGGCGACCGGGAGGCGGCGGCAGCTCACGCGGACGGTTCGCGGGACGAAGCGAGAGGCGGAGGCCGTGCTCGCCCGGCTGGTCGCCTCCGTGCCGGGTGGGGCGCCGGTTCGGCAGGAGCCCCTCACAGTGGACTCCTATCTCGACAAGTGGCTCCGCGAGTACGCCCTTCCCAACGTGCGGCCCTCCACCTACCGCCGGTATGCGGACTTGCTGCGCCTCCACGTGGTCCCCGTCGTGGGCCGCGTTCGCCTCTCACGGCTGAGCCCGCTGGATATCCAGGGCGTCTACTCGGCGGCCCTGGGCAAGGGGCTCTCGCCCAAGACCGTCTTCAACGTCCACCGGGTCCTCTTCGAGGCGCTGAAGCATGCCGCCCGCTGGGGACTGCTCCCGCAGAATCCGGCGGAGCACGTCAGCCCACCTAAGTACCGGCGTTACCAGCCGCCCATACTAGGGCCGGAGGAGGTGCAGCGGCTGGTGGAGGCGGCCGACGCCGTCGGCCGCGGCGCGCTGGTGCGGGTGGCGGTCTGGACGGGGATGCGCGCGGGCGAGCTCCTCGCGCTGCGCTGGGAGGACGTCGACCTCGACCGGGGCATCATCGCCGTCCGTCGGTCGAAGACGCGAAGCGGCATCCGGGCGGTCGCGCTGTCGAAAGAGACGGTCCGCGTGCTGTCGGAGCATCGCCACGCGCAACTGGAGGCGCGTTTGGCCGCGGGCGGCAGCTACGCCGACCCGGGGCTCGTCTTTGCGACGAGCGTGGGGACGCCAATCCGGAATCTCAGGCGTTCGTGGGCGCGCATCAAGGAGCTCGCCGGGCTCGACGTGCGCTTCCATGACCTCCGGCATGCCCATGCCACGCTCCTCCTGCAGGCAAATGTGCACCCGAAAATTGTGGCCGAGCGCCTGGGGCACAGCCGGGTAGAGCTGACCCTCAACACGTACAGCCACGTGTTGCCTGGGCTCCAGGAGGAGGCGGCGGCGAAGCTGGACGCGGTGCTGGTTAGCAACTCGTTAGCAACTGATGACGGAGGTGCACCGATTGCGGCCCGACAGTGAAGCGGTTCATGTTCGAAAGATGGTGCCCCCGGCAGGACTCGAACCTGCGACACGCGGTTTAGGAAACCGCTGCTCTGTCCGCCTGAGCTACGGGGGCGCGGGCGCCCGCTGCTCTATGGTATCGGAGGTACCGTGGTCCCGCCACGCGTCCAGCCGAGGTGTCGTGCAGGGCCGGACCTGCAGACGAGGCGACGCAGAGCGACGCCGATGTTGCGCTGGGGTTGTCTCAGTGGGCCGCGCCGCCCAGGGACGGAAGCTCCAACGCCCGCGGTCGTCCGCCGATGAACTCCACGAACGTCGTAAACCCCGCACGGCGAGCGAACGCGACGATGTCCGCGAAATGATGGCCCACGTCCTCCGAGCGATGGGCGTCCGATGCCAGCGTGATGGCTATCCCTCGGCGGGCAGCCTCTTCGAGTACGGGCGCAGCCGGATAGGGCTCGGACACGGGCTTCAGGATGCCGTTGGCGTTGACTTCCAGGGCGAGGCCACCCTCGAGGGCGGCCTCGACGATGCCCCGGTGCAGCGTCTCCCAGGACCGAGGACGATGCCCGAAGATCTTGGGAAGATCCGGGTGGGCCAGCACATGACATAATCCGCTGCGCGCCAGGTCGCGCAGCAGCGCTACGTACGCCGCGTGGGTGTCGTCCACGTCACGCGCGGCCCATACGGCGTCGTTCGGATCGATATCGATACCCCACGAACCGACCCAGTGGACCGACCCGAGCACGATGTCCCAGTCGTACGGCGCAAGGAAGCGCCGCAGCGCGTCCTCTCGGCCCGGAATCCAATCGAGCTCGAGCCCGAGGAGGACGGGAAGTCCGTTCTTCTTCGCTTCTTCGATGAGTCGCACATATTCAGCGACGTGGGCGTTGACATGGTCGTCCCAGTACGCCCTCGCTGCCGCGGCCAAGGCCGGGTTGGGGTCGGCCTCCCACCAGCCGAACAGTAGCTCGTATGCCTCCCGGAAGCGGAAGAGGTGCTCGGTAATGGCGATGCGGTCGATGCCGTTGCGGCGGGCGGCGTCGACGTAGGCCTGGAGGCGGGCGCGATCCATCGGGGGAGCGGACCCGTGGGGTTGCAGATGGACGTGGGAATCGACGAGCACGCAGGTATGGTAGCCGTCTTCGCAACCGGGGATCGAGCGCAAGAGCGAGGAGGAGCCGGCACTGCGCCGGCTCCTCCGGGGAGATGAGGTCACTCAGGGGTCACAGAATCGGCAAGTAGCGCTGAAGCTCGAAATCGGTGACGTGCCTTCGGTACAGGTTCCATTCAATGCGCTTGTTGGTGATGAGGCTCTCGAAGACGTGGTCCCCCAGGGCCTCGCGGACCAGTGGACTTTTCTCCGCCTCTTCGATCGCCTCGTACAGGCTGCCGGGCAGCGTCTCGATGCCCCGGCGCCTCCGCTCCTCTTCGGTCATCTCGAAGACGTTCTCTTCGGTGGGCGGAGGCAGCGGCAGCTCCTTCTCGATGCCGTCGAGGCCCGCGGCGAGCATCACGGCGAACGCCAGGTACGGGTTGCAAGCGGGATCGGGGGCTCGGTATTCGATGCGAGTGGCCACCTCCTTGCCCGGCTTGTACTCGGGCACGCGGATGAGATCGGACCGATTCCTCCGCGCCCACGTGATGTACACCGGCGCCTCGTAACCAGGAATGATGCGCTTGTAGCTGTTCACCCACTGGTTCGTGATGAGGGTGATGGCGCGCGCGTGCTTGAGGAGGCCGGCCATGTAGGACTTCGCGATGGGCGAGAGGTGATATTCGTCGTTCGGGTCGAAGAAGGCGTTCCGGTCTCCCTTGAACAGCGACTGGTGGGTGTGCATGCCGGAGCCGTTCTCGGTGGCGATGGGCTTGGGCATGAACGTGGCGTAGACCCCGTGCGCCATCGCCACTTCCTTCACCACGAGCCGGTAGGTCATCGCCGCGTCGGCCATGGTGAGCGCGTCTGTGTACCGGAGGTCGATCTCGTGCTGGCTGGGGGCCACCTCGTGATGTGAGTACTCGACTCCGATGCCCATCGCTTCGAGCGTGAGGACGGTCTGGCGCCGCAGGTCGCTCGCGACGTCCAGTGGAGTGAGGTCGAAGTAGCCGCCCTGGTCGAGGACCTCGGGCTTGTCGCTGCTCTTGAAGTAGAAGAATTCGAGCTCGGGCCCGACGTAGAACGTATACCCGAGGTCCGCGGCCTTCTTGAGGTTTCGCTTGAGCACGTAGCGTGGGTCGCCCTCGAAGGGACGGCCATCGGGCAAGAGGATGTCGCAGAACATGCGGGCCACGCCGCGCTCCTTGGGTCGCCAGGGCAGGACCTGGAAGGTCGACGGGTCGGGCATCGCGATCATGTCCGATTCGTCGATGCGGGCGAAGCCCTCGATCGAACTACCGTCGAACCCCATGCCCTCCTCGAGCGCGCCTTCCAGCTCCTCGACGGTAATCGCGAAGCTCTTGAGGGTGCCCAGGATGTCCGTGAACCACAGACGGATAAACTTCACGTCGAGGTCGCGGCACTGCTGGAGCACGTACGCTTTCTGTTCGTCAGCCATGGAAGACTCCTTGTTGGTGCTGGGGTCGGGGAATCGGCCCCATTCTAGCGTTCGGGGGCGGCAGGCCCCAGGCTCGGAGACCGTCTTCCAGGCCCCGGAATGTTACGAGTGTATGAAGCTTTTCGCGGTTCGCGCCCTCGCTCGCCCGGCGCGAGCGCAGTGGGTAGAATGCCGTTCGTGATCAAGCGCGACATCGAACGGCTCGTGGCGGAAGGCGTGCAGCGTGCGATGGACGATGGCGCCATCGCGCACGTCGCTGCGCCTGACATCGTCGTCGAGCGGCCGCAGAACCCCGAGCACGGCGACTACGCGACCAACGTGGCGTTGCGGCTCGCCCGCGCTGCGCGTGCTGCGCCCATCGACATTGCGCGGGCCGTGGCTCAGCGGATTCCCTCCTCGGATGCCATCGCCGAGGTCACCGTCGCTGCGCCCGGGTTCATCAACTTCCGCCTGTCCGACGACTGGCTCGCGCGTCAAGTCGACGTCATTCGCCAGGAAGGGCCCCGATTCGCGTCGTTGGACCTGGGCGGAGGAAAGAAGACGCAGGTCGAGTTCGTATCCGCCAATCCTACGGGGCCGCTGACGGCGGGGAACGGTCGCGGGGCCGCGCTCGGGGGCGCGCTCGCCAACGTACTGGAGGCCGCCGGGTACGCGGTGGAGCGCGAGTACCTCGTCAACGATGCTGGCACGCAGACGGACGTCTTCGGCAGGACGCTCGCCGCGCGCTATCTCCAGTTGTTCGGCAGGGACGTGGAGATCCCGCCTGACGGCTATCCAGACGAATACATGGTCGATCTCGCGAAGCTGATCCGGGATGAGTTCGGCGACCGCTTCCTGGACATGGATCCGGACAACCCGCCCGAGGAGATGGTGCTGCGCGCGGTCGACGAGGTCGTGGAGTGGGCGCGGCGCGACCTCGAAGCCATGGGCATCGTGTACGACGTCTGGTTTCGCGAGCGCTCGCTCTACGGCGACGGCGAGAACCTGCACGAGATCACCATGCGTATCCTGCGGGAGCGCGGCTTCCTGGTCGAGAAGGAGGGCGCCGTCTGGTTCGCCTCGAGTCAGATCGGCGAGGACAAGGACAACGTCGTCATCCGATCGACCGGGAAGCCGACGTATCTGGCTTCCGACATCGCGTACCACTACGACAAGTTCGTGCGCCGCGGCTTCGACCGCGTGATCAACGTCTGGGGAGCTGACCATCAGGGCCACGTGTCCCGGCTGAAGGCGGCGGTGGAAGCGCTCGGCATCGACCGGGATCGGCTCGATATCGTCATCTACCAACTCGTGCACTTCCGCCGCGGCGCAGAGACGGTGCGCCTGTCGAAGCGACGGGGCCAGATCATCACGGTGCGGGACGTGGTCGAAGAGGTAGGCGCCGACGCCGCGAAGTTCTTCTTCCTGTCGCGGTCGGCGGACAGTCAACTCGAGTTCGACCTCGAGCTCGCGAAGCGACAGTCGGCGGAAAACCCCGTCTACTACGTCCAGTACGCCCACGCGCGGATTGCCGGCATCCTCAACCACGCGCGCGAACGCATCCCGTCGTTCGACGATGGCGACGTGTCGCTGCTCAGGCACCCGATGGAGCTCGCCCTCATTCGGAAGATGCTCCTATTGCCCGAGCTGGTCGAGACCGTCGCGCGCACGTTGGAGCCTCACCACCTGCCTCACTACGCGCTGGACCTGGCGACCGCATTTCACGCCTTCTACACGGAGTGCCGGGTCGTGAGCGACGACGTCCCGCTGTCCAAGGCGCGGCTGAAGCTGACGGAGGCGGCGCGAGTCGCGCTGGCCCGCACCCTGGGCCTCATCGGTGTCACGGCGCCCGAGCGGATGTAATCACGATCCCGTCGCTCTCCGACGTTGCACGGCACGTTCAAGGATCGCGGGGCCGGTGCCGATGCTAATGTCGGAGAAGTAGGCAGAGAACAGACTTCGACAAGGGCAAACCCGTCGAAAGACGGGGACGCAAAGCCACGGGCCTACCGCCGCGACGCGGCTATGGCAGCCGGGCTGCCGGGTCTGACTTGTCGGAGTCTCCAGCCCACCGGCCGCTGGGGACGGTGGGCGTTCGTGTTGTAAGGGGAGGGAGGCGCTCCGTGGAGGCGATGCGCACGTTCTCTGTCCTCGGAGGGGATGGAGGAAGCGAGGCAACGGAGCCGCGCCGAGCGCAGGCCAGCCGGGCCGCGCCCGACCGTGTGCCCGTGAGGCTGTTCGAGAGTCCGCGGAGCGTGGCCGATACCGGGCTGCCCTTCGCCCTGTTGGAGGAGCTCGCCCTCAAGCTCCTGCGCACCATGGATCGGCCACGGCTCCTCGACATCGCCGAGGCGATGTGCCTCCTTCCGTCGGTCACGCAGGAGATCGTAGAGGCGCTCGGCCGCCGGAAGCTCGTCGAGGTGGACTCGGCGGATTCCCCGCTGAAGTTGCACTACCGGTACTCGTTGACCGAGGCGGGCAAAGGGCTCGCCGACGAGGCGTTGCATCGCTGTCACTACGTGGGACCGGCGCCTGTTCCCGTCGAGCAGTATTCGGCGGCGGTGCTCCGGCAGGCGAACGACCGGGTGCGTCCGACTCGCGAGCAGGTCCGCGCTGCGCTGGCTCATCTGGTGCTCTCGGAAGAGACGGTCGACGCCGTGGGGCAAGCGTACGCCTCGGGCCGGCCGCTGATGGTCTACGGGCCCTCCGGAAACGGCAAGAGCGATATCGTCTTGTCGGTCGCCGGCTGCATCGGCGGATCCGTCTTCATCCCGTACGCGTTGTACGGCCAGGGACACGTCATCGAGGTCTTCGACGCTCAGGTGCACCGTCCCGTAGCCCTCGAGCCTGGGCTCGAGAGAGACGCCGATGGGCAACCGGAACGGGAGCGCTTCGACGCCGCGGGCGGGCCCAACGGCGCAGTGTCGTCCCCTCCACGCCGGCATGATGCCCGCTGGCGTGAGATCCGGCGGCCGGCGGTGGTCGTGGGCGGAGACATGGGCGCGGAAGCGCTCGAGATGACATTCGACAGCATGCGCAACGTCTACAAGGCGCCGCTCTCCGTTCGAGCCCAGGGTGGCGTACTGGTCATCGACGACCTCGGCCGACAGCGGGTACCGATTCAGACCATCCTCAACCGCTGGGTCCAGCTCATGGAGCAGGGCTACGACTCGTTCTCGCTTCAGTCGAGCCAGGTGATTCGGCTTCCGCTCGACGTGACCCTCGTGTTCTCCACGAACCTGAGCCTCGAGGACCTGATGGACGAAGCCTACCTGCGGCGCATCTCGTACAAGATCCCCGTGCCGAACCCGACGCGCGAGCAGTTCCTGGAGATCACCAGGCGCGTCTGCGAGCAGAAGCGCATCCCGTACACGGAGGAGGCCCTCGACTACCTCGTGCGGAAGCTGTACGACAGCGGCCTCTTCGAACCGAAGGGCTGTTACCCGCGGGACATCATCCAGACCATCGTGGACTGGGCCGAGTACCACGGAGAACGCGCGCGGGTCGATTCCTTCACGGTCGAGCGCGCGTGCAAGCTGTACCTCGGGGACCGTCGGGGCTCGCTCGCGCGGGTGGCCTGACCGCGTCGCCGGTTGCGAATATTTACTCGCTCACGCCCTGACCGCTCATGAGGTAGGGCCGTCGCGCCGATATGCAAGTGGATGGCTGCCGCCGAGTGGAGTACGCGATCGCTCGAGGCCCGCGCCAGGCGGATGGAACGGATCATCGCCTGGGTGCGCGTGGCCGTCGTGCCCGCGGTGCTCATCGCCTTCTACCTCTGGCCTGACCGCACGCCAAACCAGACCCTCGCCGTCTCCATCAAGGCACCTATCGACTTCGCATATGCGGTCGTGGTGCTGGCGCTTCGACCCTGGCGGTCGCCGCGCCTGCGCGCGTGGAGTCTGGGGACGGCGATCTACGACGGGCTCTCGCTCTCCGTACACGTGTTCATCACCGGCGGGGCGTCCAGCCCCTTCGTGCCGTACCTCATCGCGGCGCTGGCGGCGGCGACGATGCGCTTCGGGGTCAGGGGCGTCGTCATGGCGGGCGTTGCGTTGACGGCGCCCCTGGCGGTGGCGCTCGCCCTCGAGCCGGGGTCGCCGAGCAGCCGCTTCCTCGTGTTGATGAACGTCGGCGCGATGTGGTTCGTCGGTATCGGTCTGGCGGCTGTACGCCGCGAGGAGGACCGGCAGCACGAGGCGAATCTCGAGCTCGCCATGGAGGCCGCGAAGGCGCAGGCCGACCTGGAGATCGCCAGGTGGCGGGCGAGCACCGACGGGTTGACTGGGCTCGCCAACCACTCCGCTTTCCACACGGCCCTCGCTGACGCGACCACCGCCGGCCGCGACGTCGCCGTCGTGTACGTCGATCTGGACGGGTTCAAGCGGGTGAACGACCTGCTCGGACATCAGGCGGGCGACGAGGTGTTGCGCCAGTTCGCCCGAGCGATGCGCGAGGCCGTCCCGCCGGGGGCCATGGTCGCCCGACTCGGCGGCGACGAGTTCGCGGCGTTGCTCCTCGACGGAGACGCAGCGAGGGTCGGCGACGTGGCCGAGCGGGTGCGCGGCATCGCGGTGGCCGCGGCGAGCGAGCCAGTGGTCGCGAGCGTCGGCGCGGCCGAGGTCTGCTGTTGCCGCTCGCCGGCCGAGCTCGTCCGGCGGGCCGACGAGCGCATGTACGAGGAAAAGCGCCGCCGCAAGGCTGCACAGCAGCGCGCGGCGTGACGCGCGTCTTGCGGGGCGCTCTCCCCTGGCATACGCTACCTCATGTGACGACCCCGCTCGACCTCCCGCGCTCGATCTCAGGCCGTTCGCCGCTGGATGTGGCGCGGATGGCGGCGCTGGAAGCCGGTGCCATCGTGACGGCGCGGTTTCGGACCCCTCAGGATATCGAGGTCAAGGGGCGCGGGAATCTGGTCACCCGGGCTGACCACGATGCCGAACGCGCGATCGAACGCATCGTGCGCGAGGAGTTTCCCGACCACGAGGTGTACGGCGAGGAGACGCAGCACCAGACCACGTTCGGCGGCTGGGTCTGGGTCGTCGATCCCCTCGACGGCACGCGGAACTACGTCTCGGGCATCCCGTTCTTCTGCATTAACATCGCCCTGTGTGCCGACGGGGAACCCGTGCTCGGGTTGACTTACGATCCGATTCACAACGAGCAGTTCTGGGCGCAGGCCGGCCTCGGCGCGTACGTCAACGAGCGCCCGATCAGTGCGTCAGACCGGCCCGACGTGGCCTCGTCCGTCGTGGGAATGGATCTCGGCTACAACGATGCGACGGGGAAGGCGACGTTGCGGCTGGCGTACGAGATGTTTCCGAATGTCCAGTGCCTTCGTGTGCCGGGAAGCGCGGCGCTGGGACTGGCGTACGCGGCGGCCGGCAGACTGGATCTCTTCTTTCACCGGAATGTCTATCCCTGGGACATCGCCGCGGGCATCGTTCTGGTGCGGGAGGCTGGTGGCGCCATCACGGCGCCCGACGGTGGCCCGGCGGAGGTCACGAGTGGCGGATTCGTGGCGGGCGGACGAGGCGTTCATGCGGACTTCCTGAAGCGGTACGGAGGAGCGCTGACAGCGAAGTGATGCCGGGAAGGAGCCCGATCCTGTGGATGGCGCTCGTGGGCGCGGTCGCGCTGTTGAGCGCAGCCTGCCTGACGGCTGGCGGGAACGACGACGGCGCGGACGAGAACGCCACGCCTACGTCCGAAGCGCCCGTCGAGTCGCCCGAGGCGGTCATCCAGCTCTACGTCGAGAAGCTGCTGAACCGCCTCTGGGCGGGGGACTGTCGGGAAGCCACGGGCGAAGACCGAGGCGCGCTCTGCGTGACCAAGCGCGGCCAACGCGGGCGGTACGTCGCGTACAATCTCGGGCCGACGTTCGCTGATCCGTCCGCCATCGTGCTGCTCAAGCAGAACGAGGAGGGCGTCTGGGAGATCGAATCGGTCATCCCGCGCGATCCCAACCAGCCAGACGACGGAAGCACTCCGTGGCCCCTGGAGGTCGGCGAGATCGTCGTCGTCGCGGGCACGGGAGACTGCCTGAACGTGCGCGAGGCGCCACGCATCGACGCCAAGATCCTCTTCTGCCGTCCCGATGGGTGGAAGTTCGTCATCCAGGAAGGCCCGGTGGAGCAGGACGGCTACACGTGGTGGCGCCTCGGCGGCGAAGGCTGGGCAGTCCAGGACTACCTGCGCTATCCGGAGGAAGCGCCGCTTCCCCAGGACACGCCGACCCCCGCGCCGACACAGCCCGCAGCTCCCTAGGTCATCGCGAGACGAACCGACGGGACGTGTCGCGGCGCGCCCGATTTATGCGACGCCGTACTCCCGCGCCATCGCTACCAGTTCATCTGGCGTGAAGAACGACCGGCGGTAACCGGACCAGGTGTCGGTTGTCGGGTCGTATTCGCCGTCGTACGCCGCCTGGATGCGGTCGTACAGATGCTTCACGACGCGGCTCGCCGTCGTGACGCGCGTGGCGCTCCCCATTCGCTCCAGTTCGCGGTTCAAGACGGAGACGATGCCTTCCGCGCCCGACAGACCGCCGAGGCGGCTGAGCTCCGTCTCGCTGCGACCAAAGAGGGACGCTGCGAACGGCAGATAGATGAGCCCGCCGGGCGCTTCTTCCTGGCGGCTCAGCCCTGCCTGGTGAATGCCCGCCGCGGTCGTGAAGACGTCGCCGATGATGGGTGCGCGATCGGGCAGCGGTGTCACCTCCTCGTCGATGAGGCGTTTCATCTCCTCGAGCGCGGTGAGGTCGAAGCCGGGGTCCCCGTAGAGTCGGATGAGGGCGGCCACCATCTGCTCGAGCGACGTGTTGCCAGTGCGCTCGCCCAGCCCGCCGAAGGCCGCATTTACCTTCGCTCCCCCGTATCGCCACGACGCGATCGAGTTGGCGGTCGCCAGTCCGAAGTCGTTGTGCCCGTGGAACTCGAGCTCGGCACCCGTCTCCGCCTTCAGGACGGAGAAGAGCCGCGGGATGCCCCAGGGGAGCGCGGCGTACGGGTCGGGCACGCCCCAGCCGATGGTGTCGCAGATGCGGAACTTGGCGATGCCGTGGCTCTCGTCCAGGACGCGGTGCATGAACGGGATGACCCAACCGTAGATGTCGGCTCGCGTGCAATCCTCGAGGTGAATTCGTGGCGTGATCCCGTGCTCCAGCGCCGTGCGAATCGGCTGGAGGTACTTCTCGATGGCTTCTTCTTTGGAAGAAAAGCCGAGCTTGTCGAAGATGTGGTGGTCGGAGGCCGACGCCAGCATGCCGGTCTCCGTGACTCGTCCTTGCGACACCTCGACGAGCTGCTTGATGTCTTTCGGCGTGGCGCGCGTCCACGTCGTCACCCGCGGCCACTGGTATCCGCGGTCGAGCAGCTTCTCGAGCGTCCAGAGATCGCGCTTCTGGTAGATGAAGACCTCGACGGCATAGATTCGGCCGGTGCCGTTGTCCAGGCGGTGCAGCAGGTCGAAGTACCGGACACGGGCCTCGTGCGGGAAGAGCGCGATGCGTGAGTCTTGGGCGCCGTCGCGCAGCGTCGTGTCGGTGATGAGCTTCGGCTGGCCGTCGTCGCGCGGCGGCGTGGCCGCCTCGTGTTCGAGCGTGACGGGCGGCAGATGCCCCTCGAAGTTGTAGTAGACACGCTCGGGGTTGATGCGGGCGCCCGTCGCCACCATGGAACGCTCCTTCGATGTGGTCTATATCTGACTGGCGGTTGCGCCTATTATAAGCGCCGTTGCAGAGACAACGCTCGGTGCTGGTAGCTTTGA
>FWWL01009604.1_pt1 | contig 11629 bp, 6 predicted proteins | sample 2228331 | NCBI WGS metagenome assembly FWWL01 (sample SAMEA103939775, study PRJEB20133) | metagenome
ATAAACTTTTTTGAAGATCTAAACTATTCCTTTCTTCTTCGGTAAAAATTTTGACCACACCATATTGCCCGTCATAACCCGGTTCAATTTTTAATTTACCAGCCCTTACTCTCATTATTCCTTCAACCACTAAGGGGGGTAAATACTTTTTTAAATCATCTTCTGGGGTTTTTAATAAAATATTAAACTCAGAACCAAAATTCTTTATACTTTCTTCATAAATTTCAAAAACTTTTTTTGTTTTTGTTTTTAAACCCAAGGCTTCAGCAATAATTTCATCAAAAGGCACCAATTGATAAAAAGGTTTTGCCCAAACTGGTCTAAAATTAAACCCTCTTTCTTTATCAGCTAAAGCTTCAACACGACTCATAACACCAACAGTTAAAGGCTTTTGACATTTAGGACAAACATAATTATTTTTTTTGCTTTCTTGAGGATTTAAACTTAATTGACAAGCAGCATGGCCATCAAAATGATAACGACCCTCTTCTGGAAAAAATTCAATTGTTCCTTTTAAATTATCATTTCGCTCCTTTAAAGCTTTCATAATACTAAAATAAGAAACTTCACCGCTAAAAATAGTCGCTTCCCGGCCAAGACGCATTAAGGAATGAGCATCAGAACTAGAAATGATTGCTTTATCATCTAAAAAAGGAATCCGCCAATTCATTGGCGGGTCTGAACTTAAACCTGTTTCAATAGCAAAAACTTCATTCGTTAACTCTTCAAAACATTCTTGTAAAGAATCAAAGCCTGATTTTGAACCAAAAATACCAAACCAAGGCGTCCAAACATGAGCCGGGATTAGAACATTGTCTTGAGAAATATCTAATAAGATCTTCAACAACTCTTTTGAATCCAAACCTAAAACCGGCCGACCATCACTTTTTAAATTTCCCACCCAACTCAAACGAATATTTATTTTTTCTGCTAATGCTAAACTAGGGCTGTAAATAAGATGATGAACTCTTCTTATTTTCTTATCTTTTGAATAAACACAACTAATCTCTCCACTTAAAAGAAAGCGGGTTTTAAAAGGGCTATTTTTTAAAACAAATAAACCGGGTTCTTGAGGAACTAACTTTTGTTTTATTTCCTTAAACCATAAAGGATGAGTAAAATCTCCTGTGCCTAAAACCTTTAAGCCTTTTTTGTAAGCCCATAAATCTAAATTTTCTAAAGTCATTTCTTGGCTAACCGCCCGAGCATATTTTGAATGAATTTCTAAATCAGCAATAAACTCCTCCATTCTCTAATAAACATATTCAGCCACTAAAAGACCATTTTCATCAAAAAGAAACAAACGATCATGTAAATAATCTAAATTAAAATAATAAAATTCACTACCATTTTTCAAAAAAACCCGCCATTCTTTAAGGAAAAAATCACTACTTTTATGGTTTTTTTCATAACAAGTACTGTAATTTATTTGATCTAAATAAAAACGACATTCCTTTTCTTGAGCAAAACTATTAATTTCATTAGCCGTTGGCTGACGACAACTATTATCTAAACTTCTTATAAAATTCTGACATTTTCCTGATAAATTAATTAAATCTTCCTTTTTAAATAAAGATGGACACCAATTTGGAAAAGGTGGTTCTATATTAAAAAAATTATTTAAATAACCAATACATTTATTAAGTCTGAAATTAAAATTAGCCAAACCGGTTGGTTTACTATTACTTACATAAATATTCAAATATTCCCCTTTGTCTAAATAAATAAAATCTTCAGAAAGAGAAAAACGAGGATAGTAATCGGGTACCCCTTTAGGGATTTTCATTAAAAACCCTTTGTTGCTTTTTAAAATCCAACCAGTCAATTTTACTGGTTTATCCAAATTATTAGAAGCAACGATTTTAAAATTTAGTGTCCGATAATAAGCATTTGGATAAAAACCGCTGATAGAAAATTTTTGATAATAAGGAGATAATTGTTCAAGAGTAAAACCAAGGAGTGGTTTAATATTAACCACAGAACTTTGGCTTTGATTTTGATTCTGAGAAGAAGAGTGATCCGAATTTTGGGGTTGATTCTCTGTTTTGGAATTCTTATCTTGGACTAAATTTTTTTGATAAGAAGAATCAATGAGTTCAATACCAGACTTAGACCTAGAAACAGTACTGGTGCTTGGGCCTAAACTTAAATTAAAGAAAACAATATCTTTTAAACCACCAGTTTTGATCAGAACAAAAATCAAAAAAGCAATAATCACTAAAGCTAAAATAAGGCCACTAAAATTTTGCATAGTTATAACAAAACAATATTTAATAAGCGATCCTTTATAAAAATAATTTTTTTAATTTCTTGACCTTTAATCAAATTTTTAATTTTTTCTTGATTAAAAACAATTTTCTCAATTTCTTTTTGAGAAAGACCTTTCTTAACCTCTATCTTTAATTTTAACTTACCGTTCAGCTGAATCAAAAAGGTTATCAAATCCTCTTTTATAAATTTTTCATCGTAAACCGGCCATTTTTCCTGATGAATAGAAATAAACGTATTACTTCTACCATTTTTCTTTTTCAAATCAACTTCTTTTAAAGATTGCCATAATTCTTCAGTAAAATAAGGAGCAAAAGGGGCAAGAAGTTTTAGAAAATTCTTAATCACTTCTAAATCATAATCTTCTTGTTTCTCTAATTCGTTAAACAAAATCATTAAATAACTAATAGCGGTATTATAACGCAAAGCTTCAATGTCTTCAGTTACTTTCTTAATAGTTTTGTGCATCATTTTCTTTAGTTTCAAATCATCTTTTATTTTTTTCAAAAAATCTTTATTTTGATTTTTAAATAGCTTAAACAGTTTTTGATAAAAAAGCCAAACTCTATCCAAAAAACGAACAATTCCTAAAATACCGCTATCTCGAAAATCACCTCCTTGTTCAAAAGGCGCCAAAAACATTAAATAAAGTCTTAAAGCGTCTGCCCCAAACTTTTTTATATATTCATCAGGATTAACCACATTACCTTTTGATTTAGACATTTTAGCGCCTTCTTTAATTAAAAGCCCATGAGCTCTAAATTTAGGAAACGGTTCTTCAAAAGATAAATAACCTAAATCTTTCAAAACCATAGCAATAAAACGCACATAAAGAAGATGAAGAACCGCATGCTCAGCCCCGCCAATATACATATTCACAGGCAACCATTTTTTAGCAATTTCTTTAAAAGATTTATCAAAAACTTTGAGATTTATACCTTTTCTCCCTAAATAACCCAAATAATACCACGAAGAATCAAGAAAAGTATCGGAAACATCAGTCTCTCTTTTTGCTAAATGATAACAACGAGGACACTTAACTTGATAAAATCTTTTTGACAAAGCTAAAGGAGAAACACCGGTGCCGGTCGGCCGAAATTCCTTGATAAAAGGCAATTTTACTGGCAAATCTTTTTCAGGAACCGCTAACCAACCCGGGTTTTCTATTTCCCCTAAACTAAACTCTTTCTTTAGTTCTTTTATTAACCCTTGCTTTTTTAAAAGCTCAATTCTATTTTTACATTTTTCACAAAAAATTAAAGGAATTGGTGGCCCCCAATATCTCTGTCGAGAAATCAACCAATCTCTCAAATGATAAGAAACTTTCTTTTGTCCCTTAACAAAACTAATAATTTTTTCTTTAGCTTCGCTTGAAAACAAACCATTAAATTGACCAGAATTAATTAAATAACCTTCGCCTTCATAAGCTTTTTCTAAAACAAAGTCTTGCTCATTCTCTTTTAAAGAAATAACAGGGGTAATAGCTAAATGATATTTTTTAGCAAATTCAAAATCTCTCTGATCATGAGCTGGTACACCCATAACCGCCCCTGTGCCTACTTCCTTTAAAACATAATCCGAAACAAAAACCGGAATTTCTTTTTTATTAGCGGGATTAATAACTCTAATTCCTTTTAATTCAATACCAGTTTTATTTTTTTCTGTTTCTTTTTCTGCTTTTTTTGATTTTAAAGATAATAAATATTTTTCTAAATCGCTATAATTTAAAATTTTATCTTTTAACAAATTTAAAAATTCATGCTCGGGTGAAATTACTAAAAAAGTCACTCCAAAAATTGTTTCCGGACGCGTCGTAAAAACCTGAAAAACAAAAGGGGAATCCTTAATTTTAAAATCAATGAGCGCCCCAGCGGATTTACCAATCCAATTTTTTTGAGCAATTTTAACTTTCTCTGACCAATCAATTTTTTCCAAATTTTTCAACAATCTTTCGGCGTACAAAGTAATTTTAAAGAACCATTGATCTAATTCCTTCTGTTGTACTAAAGCCGAACATCTTTCACAGTAACCTTTAATTACCTGTTCGTCAGCCAAAACTGTCTGACAACTTGGACACCAATTAACCGGCGCTTTTTTTCGATAAACCAAACCACTTTTAAACATTTGCAAAAAAAGCCATTGAGTCCATTTATAATAGTAAGGCTCATAAGTTTCCAACTTTTTAGACCAAGCAAAACTATTACCAATCATCATTAATTGTTTATAAAATCTTCTTTGAGAAATTTTTGCCTGTTTTTTGGGATGAACACCAATTTTTAAAGCATAATTTTCAGAATGAATTCCAAAACCATCTAAACCAATCGGTTCAAACACATCGTAACCTTGCATACGTTTAAATCGACCATAAATATCACTCCCAACAAAAGCATACATATTCCCCACGTGCAAACCTTCAGCCGAAGGATAAGGAAACATCATTAAATTATAAAAAGGTTTTTTTGCTTTTTTTAAATCCGGATCATAAAAAGAATATTTTTGCCAGATTCTTTGCCATTTTCTCTCAATCTTGGAAAAATTATATTTTTTCACTAAATTCATATTTTTATTTTAATCATTTTCTAGAAAACCACAAACCATCTAAAAAATATTTTCAAAATGATTAAAAACTGGTTGAGGTTCAAGAATAATAGTTAACAAATCCAAACGCCACCCTTTTAATTCATTTGAAGCCAAAAAAGAATTAGCATAAAATAAAGCCGATTTTTTAAAATTTTTTAGTTTTTTAAAAGTTAATTCATCTTCTGGTCTTAAATTACCTTCCTTTTGAAAAGTCTTAACTTCTACCAAAACCAAAATTTTATTTTTTTTATCAAAAGCAACAATATCTAACTCCCCCCACTTCCTTTTAAAATTTCTTTCAAGAATCTGATAACCTTTTTTCCTTAAAAATTCACAAGCTAAATCCTCACCTTTCTGACCGATTTCTTTCTTTTTCATTTTCCAAGGCCTTAAGTGAAAGAGCAATACGACCACCGGGTTCAATACGAATAATCTTTACCCTCACCAAATCACCAAGTTTTACCACATCCTCTACTTTTTTAACATAACTATCTTTTAAATCAGAAATATGAATCATTCCACTTTGATTACCGCCTAAATCAACAATAGCCCCAAAATCTAAAATTTTTACTACCCTTCCTTCAACAATTTCACCTACCTCAAAGTCTCTTACTGATTCTTTTACTAAATCATAAGCTCTTTTAACTAATTCAGGATTCAAACCCGAAAGATAAACTCGGCCATCCTCTTCAATATCAATGGTTACCTGATTTTCACTGGCGGTTAAAATACTATTGATATTTTTACCACCCGGACCAATTAATTCCCCAATTTTTTCCTTAGGAATAGTTAAAGTTAAAATAGTCGGAGCATAAGGAGAAATTTTTTCTCTAGGCTTACTAATAGTTTTATTTAACAATCCCAAAATCTCCAATCGAGCTTTTTTAGCTTGTTTTAAAGCTTCCTTGAAAATCGCTAAATTTATACCTCTAATTTTTACATCCAACTGAATAGCAGTAACACCTTCATCAGTACCCGCTACTTTAAAATCCATATCTCCATGGTGATCTTCAGGCCCTTGGATATCCGTTAAAATTTTAAAATGATTAATATCTTTTCGATCAACCACTAACCCAAGAGCAATACCCGCTACATGTTTTTTAATAGGCACGCCTGCATCCATCAAAGCTAAGGAACCAGCACAAACAGAAGCCATAGAAGTTGAGCCATTTGAAGAAAGGGTTTCCGCCACAATTCTAATGGTATAGGGGAAATCTTCTTTTTTAGGAATTAAAGGATTCAAAGCTTTAGCTGCCAAGGCCCCATGACCGATTTCTCTACGCCCAAGGCTTTTTGACCGGCCAATCTCACCTGTTGAAAAAGCTGGAAAATTATAATGAAGCAAAAAACGTTTATGACCGGAAAATTCTACTGTTTCAATTAACTGTTCAGCGCTTGGCGGCGCTAAAGTCACAACAGCCAAAATCTGAGTTTCGCCTCTTACAAAAAGACCAGAACCATGAGTTCGTTCAAAAAGGCCAACCTCAGCATAAAGCGGTCGAATTTCATCTAATTTTCGTCCGTCTGGCCGTTTTTCAAAAAGCAAAATTTGTTCCTTTACATACTCATCTAAAACTTCATCAAAAAGTAAATCAACCATTACTAAATTCTCTGAAATTTCGTTTTCTTGTTTTAAAAATTCTTTTAACAAAAAATTAAGTTCATCAATTTTTTTCTCTTTTAAGTAAATTTCTAACTTATCTTTCAAAAATTCTTTAACTTTTAATTTAAAGCCTTCATCAATTTCTTTCAAACTAATTTCTTGCTTTTTTTTGCTAATTTCGTTAATAATGGTTTTTTGAAAATCGATTAACTTCTTGATTTCTTCTTGAGCTTTTTTAAACAATTCTTCTAATTTCTCTTCTTTTACTTCATTACCCTCAAACTCAATCATATTAATAACCTCTTCTGGCCCAGCAAAAAAAGCATTCTCTAATCTGACGCCCGCTACCGGCCCTTGCCAAGGAATATCAGAAACACTTAAAGCTAAAGATGTTGCTAAAAGTGCAATAAAATCCGGATCATTTTTTTCATCATAAGCCAATACAGTAATTGTCACCTGAACTTCTCTTCTTAATCTTTTGTCAAATAAAGGTCTAATAGTCCGGTCAATTAATCTTGACGAAAGGATAGCCTCATCTGATGGGCGACCTTCACGTCTAATAAAACGGCTACCCATAATTTTACCAGCAGCATAAAAACGTTCCTCATAATCAACTACTAAAGGAAAGTAATCACTGTTAACCTCTTCTTTACTCATAACAACAGTTACCAAAACTGCTGTTTCTCCATAACGAGCAATGACCGCAGCATTAGCTTTACCAGCTAAATCAGAAAATTCAAACATAATTGGTTGATTGTTAAACTCAAACTGATAAATTTTTTTATTTAAATCTAATTTTTTCATAAACGTCCTATTTTAATTTTCTTGACCTTAATAATAACTTAGGGATCTCTTCTAAATCAACAAACCTATCAACAATCTCTTTTAATTTAGTTGAAGTGGTATGACCGAAAGCACCTACCTCTACTTGTCTCCCTAAACCCCATTTTAAATACTCAACCAAAGGTAAAAAATCACCATCACCTGTAACTAAAATTATTACATCCAAAAAATTCGCCATTCTAATGGCATCCACTGTTAAACCCACATCCCAATCGGCTTTTTTTATCCCACCGGGATAAACCTGAAGTTCTTTTAATCTTAATTCCAAGCCGGCCTTTTTTAAAGCCTCAAAAAAAGCAGTTTCGCCCAAAACAGTTTCACTTTTAACAACATAAGCGACAGCCCGGATTAATTTTCGGCCATTAACCAAAATTTTCACCAACTCTTGGAAATTTACTCTTGCTTGATAAAGGTTTTTTGCAGAATGATAAACATTCTGAACATCAATAAAAATTCCAACACGTTGATCTTTAAAACTAATAGTCATTTTCCGACTTCTAAGCCTAATTTTTTAGTAATCTCTTTATATTTTTTAGGATTATTGCTTTTTAAATAATTTAAAAATCTTCTTCTTTTACCAACCATTAGTAAAAGGCCCCGGCGAGAATGATGATCTTTGGGATGTTTTTTTAAATGATTAGTTAAAGCTTCTATTCTTTTAGTTAACAAACCAACCTGAACTTCAGCCGAACCAGTATCCTTTTCATGAATCTGAAATTCTTTAATAATATTCTGTTTTTTTCCTTTTGAAAGCGCCATTTTTTTATTATAAAACCCTCTTTTAAAAAAGTCAAAGAATCTACTAAGTTCATAAAAACGATGAAAAAATCTTAATTTTTTAGAATTTTAATAAAGTAACAAAGCTCATTACCAACTAAATTTATTCTTCGTTACCATTGCTATTATCGTTATCATTATTATTTAAATAAAAAACAACCGAAGCTATTTCCGAAGCATTGTTGAATTCATCTAGAGCTCGGAGGTAAACTGGATACTCATTAACTTCTTCATTTAAGGCCAAAATAATTCTTTTATTCCAAGGAACTTCCTGCCAATTTAAACTATCTAAGGAATACTGATATTCTATAAAATAATCAATACTATCTTCATCTTTTGAAAACTCCCAAGCTAATTCCAAAATCAATTGATTCTCTTCTATAAAATAATCTCTAATATGAAAATTATCCGGTCTTGTAGGTGGTTTTTGAAAAGATAAATCATTAGTAAAATAATATTTGGTTCTATCCAACGCTATTAAAGAAAAAGTCCTATTTGCATAAATAGAATAAACAGGATCAGAAATATAAAAAGCTATATTTAAATAGTTATTGTTCTCGGAAAAATCAATTTGATTAGGGGAAATATCTAGAGCTAATTGAAGATGAGTTTCATCTTCTAAACCTAAAGGATTAAAAAAATCATTATTTTGGCCATAACTACAAAAAAGATTTTTATCATTAGTCAAAACCACAATCGAAGAACGACGACTAAAAATGTCACTGTGATAACTATAACACGGCCAATATTTCAAACCAACAGCGTCAGGAATTTTTTTATTTAAGTGCATATAAGCCATTGGTTCATATTCCTCGTAAACGATTTGCTCGGGTAAATTTATTTCTTCTTTGTCTAAAAAGAAAACCACTAAGCTAGCGTAATTTAAAGGAGAAAAAACAGGCACAAAAGGATAATGACTGTAATACAAATCAACTAAATATAAATTTTTATCAAAATCTAGATTATAAAAGGGATGGCGATAAAAATACAATTGATCTATAAAACTGGGGACATATAAAGAAGCTAAAGTTGACGAAGAGCTTAAGCCATCTTTATCAACAACTTCAAGAGAAAAAACATAATCCCGACCAATTTCATAAATTCTTTTTTGATAATGAGTTGAAGTGGTAACTAACTCAAAAACTTCTGAGCTTGAGCTATTTAATTCTTTAACCCTAAAAACAAAGTCATTAATTTCTTCTACATCCTCAGGTAAAACCCAGTTCATTAAAATAGTTGGCGGTTGATTTTGATAATCTAAATTAAAACTTAAAACCGAAAATGGAGGTGTTCTTGGTTCTTTTAGACTCAGACTATTTTGAGGATTAGGCGTATTCCTAATTTCAAAATCGCTCTCACTATCAGTATCACAACCATTGCCCAAAAACTCTCCTTCCCCCTGAGAAGAAAAACATTGATTATTAAAGACAGCCTTTCTTTCCCAACTTTTTCCTAATTCAACAGAATCATAAACAACCTGATCAACAATTTGACCATTATTATCATATAAAATCACTAAATTGCCTGTATTAGCCAAAAAAGGACCACTTGTAGTATAAAAAGAATAAAAAACATCGGGTTCTTTATTATCTAAATAATAATTACTCGCAATTAAAAGAAAACCTTTAGGTTCAATAACTTTACCATTAAAATGACCACTACCTTTACTAACCAAAAAATACTGATTTCCGCTTGTTAAAGATGATTTTTTAGCTAAAGACCAACCGTCTAATGAAAATGGTTGATCAGTTGGATTATAAAGTTCAATAAATTCATCGATAACCGAAGTTGGTCCCCCCGGCATAATTTCGCTAATAACGATATGATTTACTGGAAAAACACTTTCTTGAGAAGAAGTTGATAATTCTTCATTTTCTGAACTTTCTGAAGAATTTTGATTCTCCTGAGAATTAGAAACAGAATTTTCAGTTGATAAAGAATTAGTTTGAGAGGAATTCGAAATTTGATTTGATGCTGAAGAAACCAAACCACCACCAAAGTAATAAAACAAACCTCGACTATTAGAAGTTTTAGGTGTTCCACCATTAATCTCACTTGTCTGCCAACTTAAATCGTTTTTCCTTTCCATGGTTTGTTTTGTTTTATTATCACCAGCTGGCCAATCAGGACTAGCTAAAACTTCATCAATTAAATGACAATCTTTATCAAAAAATCTTAAGCCTTCATTGGTATTAGAAAGTGCACCTTTGTAAACTAAATCAGCTTTTATATTCGAAACAGTATTATCGTCGTTTCTCTCTAAGAGATAAAAATTATAAGGAGTAAGAATTGTTCCTTCAGGAATAAGTATTTTAATTTGATTATCCTGATCAATTAATTGATAACCACTGATGTCTAAGTAATCATTTGAAATGTTTTTTAACTCTATCCATTCAGCATTAGGGTTATCTAAAGAACCCATCCAACTTACTTCATTAATAATTATATTTTTTAACAAAGGTTTTTGGTTAGTTAAAAAAGAACACTCTTTTAATCTTAAATCACTTATTTCTTTCTCCTTTCGATTATTATTTTCCTGGCTCAATTGATTTTCAAGGTCATCAATTAAATAAACTTCCTCTTTTTCTGAATTTTTAAAAAGATCTTTACTAAAATCAACAACAGTATTAATTAATTGACCAAGAAAACTAGTTTTTTTATTTTTGTTTTCAACTATAAGATTATTGCTTCTTGCCTTTTCAACTTCTTTAAAAAACAAATCAATAACCCCAGCACCGTGCTGGATAATTTTTACAGAAAGTAAAGACCAGTAACTACTTGGAATCAAATCTTGACCTTCGTCTACTAAAATTAATTCGTTTTTATAAGCCCAAACATATTTTGATGGTTGTTTTTTATAACCAACCAAATAATAAATATTTCCTTCATCATCTTTATTTGAAATATAATAATAAATTCCTTCCTTAATTAAACTCACTGGATCTATTTGTGGTATATCATAACCACTTTGAATCCCAATAGTGTCATCACTATAAAAATTATTATTTGAATAAGTAGCTAAACTTAAAAAATAAGCATCCAAATTATCTAAAATAATTGGTTTTTTATTAATTAATTTTTGCCCAACTACTTGACGAATATTTTCTCTGTTAAATCGATAGGCCCAAATCTCATAAGAATCTTCATCACCTAAAACAGCCGGATGACCATCATTACGAGTATGAGCCGGAACACCTAAATCTTCAATTAAGTGAAGAACATGACCTAGAGCAAACATTGCATTTTCTGGCTCTCCCTGAAGATAATAATCAATAGCTCTTTGCCAAGTAAAATTTGTTTCTGTAGAAATATTGCCTAATTTCCTTTGCTGAAAAGTACTCAAAATTGAAGAAATAGCGGCGGTTACTTTATAAATTGGTTTATTTTGTTTTTCAGAATCCTGGGCCCAAATTCTTGACGCATATCCTTTGCCCCAAATCAAATCATTTAAACCGCGGTCATAAACAGGATCATAAAAATGATTCCAAAAACGAGGTAATTCGTCTTCTTTTCTGGAGCCATCAATTAAATAATCTTTTAAAGCCTCGGGTATTTTAT
>FWWL01006470.1_pt1 | contig 11627 bp, 8 predicted proteins | sample 2228331 | NCBI WGS metagenome assembly FWWL01 (sample SAMEA103939775, study PRJEB20133) | metagenome
GGTTCAAGCTTATCTTTTGGTACATTGAAATGGACATGAAACATATTAGAAACAGGTTCTAAAGGCATGGTTGAAACAGCATCGCATTGATTAAAAAATCCCGCAAGCTCCTTCGCTTCTTCATAATACTGCTCCATTTTATGTATTCGCTTATCGAAATAATAGTCAGCACTAACAATGTAAGGATAAAGACTTATTAAATCCCCACCATGGCGCCTTTTCCATACTTTCGATTCCTTCGTAAAGGTTGCATCACCGGCAAGAATGGCGCCTGCAATCCCACCAATCCCTTTGTAAACAGACACATACACACTATCAAATAGCTTACAAATGTCTGCAGCTGACTTTTTATAATAGGGAACAATTTCAAAAAGTCTAGCGCCATCTAAATGTAACTTGATCTCTTTCTCACGACAATAAGTTGAAATGGATTCAAGCGTTTCGTAATCCGGCAATTGACCGCCAATTTCACGTTGAGGCAATTCAAGCAATAAACAAGCGATATCTTCTTCCATGCCTACAACATCTTCCAATTGAATCAATCTGCTTTTATCGGCGAGTAATATGGGTTCAATATGATGCAGTTCCTTTAACCCATCTTCCTCATGAATCTCGAGATGACACAATGGGTGATAGGCCACTCTTTTTAGTCCTTTATCATCACACCATATTCGTAAGGCGATTTGCTGTGCCATCGTTCCACTAGGGAAAAATACGGCATCCTCTTTACCTAAGTACTCCGCTATCTTCTTTTGAAAGTCTTCAATAATCTTACCTTTTCCATATATATCACTTTCTTGGTTGCCATCAATATCGTTAAAGGCCTCTTTCAGTGATTCAATGTCTCTTAGCCCGTGGCCACCTACTTGATACTTGGTTTGTTTAAACGCTTCTACTAATCGATTATTTTCTTTCACTTTTCGTTGCTCCTTTCCGTTATAAGCTCTCTAATGATTAAAGCAAGCTTTCGAAGCCCTTTCTCTAAATCGGACATAGAGGCGTATGAGTAAGAAATACGCAAGTACTGGCTTGACTCTCTGTCATACAGATGACCCGGATTTAATAAAATTCCCGCTTTTAATGCTTTCCTGAAGAGCTCATGGTAGGAAAGGTGTGGCATCAGCTTCGTCCATATATAAAAACCCCCCTTTGGAACATTCCACTCAGCAATGTCATGGAAATGTTTTTGGAGCAATTCCAATACAAAGTCTCTCCTTATTCGAAGCTGGTTCCTGACATCTTGGATATGCTCTTCATACAAGCCACTCGACAGCCATTCAGTAGCGGCCACTTGGGATAATGAACTCGCCCCGTAATCGGTTTGCATCTTCACATCACTAAGTCGATCAATAACGGGCTCTGGCCCAATAACCCAGCCGATTCGAAGACCTGGGCTAATGGTCTTCGACATGCTTCCTAAATAAAGAACCATGCCATTTTTGTCGTAGGCTTTAATTGGCTTCGGAGGAGCTTCATCGAGCCATAAATCACGATATACATCATCCTCAATAAGAGGTAAACTTTCCTTCTCACAAATCGTAAGCAGTTCTTTTCTCCTTGAATCACTCATTAGTATTCCCGTAGGATTTTGAAAGGAGGGAATCGTATAAAGTAACGTTCCTTCATACTGCCTTTTGTAATGACTTATGAACGACGTTTGAATTCCTTGATCGTCTATCGGAACACCATGCAGCTTCATCCCAGCTGATTGAAACACGTTTAGTGAATACAAATAGGAGGGTCTCTCCAATAGAATAGAAGAACCTCTATGAAGAAGACCAATCGAGATAAGCTGTAAGGCCTGTAAAGCCCCAGATACGATTAAGATCGAAGATGGGGAGGCATGTATACCCATTTTTCCAACTTGTTCAGCTATTTGCTCTCGAAGTACCAGGCTTCCTTTAGCCTCCTCATATCCTAAAGGTACGTTTTTAGAGGAGAGTCGCTTGAATATGTCCTTTGTTTTTTCATAAGGTAGTAATTCTGGGGATAGCTCACCTGTTCCTATTCGAATGACATTCGGATCGGCTTCAGCATCATGTATTTCTTGAATGGTTGGTAAGTTAGGTTGGTGTTGCCCTGACCGTACATAGCTAGTCCAGTCAGGTGGGGCTACGGAAGCAAGCATGCTCCATGTCGTATTCATGACTTTAGTTCCTGCGCCGCTATTCCCTTCGAGAAATCCTAATGATGCTAACTCTTCAATAGCCGTAACGATGGTGCTGCGGTTAACCCCAAGGGCTTCTGCTAATACCCGTTGCGAAGGTATCCTTGTTCCTACCGTCCACTCACCTCTTACGATTTTAGCTTTTAAATAGTCTTCAACCTGCTTGTGTAACGGAATATGAGACGAACGGTTTGGCTTCCAGTTTAAAGTAATCATAAACATATCTCCCTGAAATAAATGCAATTTGGTTGGTTTACGTTCCATCCATTTGGTTGGAGACAAATGGTTTCTTTACCATTACTATATATGGAGATTCAATATCAATCTAGTTAATCTTATAGAGGAGGAAATATATTTATGAACGAATTAATGCAACAGTCATATACCGTTCGTGCCGCTCGAATGGAGGATGCAAGAGAAGTAACCGATCTACTTATCGCATTTGATATTGCTGAGTTTGGCGTTCCGGATTGTACAATTGAAGATATCTTTGAAATTTGGAGTGATCTTCCTTTAGAAACGAACACGTGGGTGATTGTACATGAGGATCGAATTGTTGCTTATGGATTTCTAGAAGAAAGAAGAAAAGGCCGAGTGGATTGCAACGGCTTTGTTCACCCTGAATGGAACGGCAAGGGAATTGGATCGTTACTCGTAAATCTCTTTGAACAACGAGCAGTCCCTTATATTACCCAGTACAAAGAAGAAGGTATTACGTATGAATTCAATAATTTCATTCCAGCGAAAAATGAAGCAGCGATCTCTATATTAGAATCCAAAGGGTATAAACTTGATAAAGTGTTTAGCAGAATGGTCATCGATTTGACTTCTGAACCGGAAGTTCCTGCTCTAGCAGATGACATCTCTCTTTTGCCATTTGATATGAATCGAGATGCCAAGGGATTGCATGAGGCCTATGTAGAATCTTTTAAGGATACAAGAAGCTTTAACGATGAACCCTTTGAAAAGTGGATTATTAAGAAAACGACGGAACAGTATGATCAATCACTATGGTACGTCGCTTATTTTCAAAGTGAATTAGTAGGATATATTGTTTGTAAAAACTTTCCTGAAGGCACATACGTAGAATTGCTAGGCGTGAAGCGTTCTGGAAGAAGAAAAGGGATCGGCGCATCATTACTAAAAACCGTATTCAGAGAAAGCTTTAAAAGGGATATTCGTACTGTCCTACTGAATGTCGATGCAAACAGCTTAACAAATGCCAATAAGTTATATGAAAGCGTTGGAATGAAAGCAGCCTTTCAAAATGCATGTTACACGAAACAAGACTAGAATTAAGCATCAACATTAGAATACTCCTTTGATTCCCTAGTATTTAGACAGTAATGAAAGAATGGAAGGATACGTTTGTGCATCCTTCCATTCTTTTATATAAACGGATTGTAAAAATTAAGTTGTCCTTCTTCCACTGATCAAAGAAATGCGCTATTTATCATCAATGTTGATGTGCATGAAGCCTAGCAAAAATACCGTTTTCTTGTGAAAGAAGCTCCTTGTGGGTCCCATCTTCGGCGATACCCTCTTCGGTTACGACAAGAATACGGTCAGCATTTCTAATCGTTCCTAATCGGTGAGCGATAACAAGAGTGGTCCGGTCTTTTGCTAGATCATTCAATGCATCTTGTATAATTGATTCTGTTTCAGTATCTAATGCTGATGTGGCCTCATCCAAGATTAAAATAGGTGGATTTTTCAAAAACATTCGGGCAATCGCCAACCGTTGCTTTTGTCCTCCAGAAAGCTTTAATCCTCTTTCCCCAATTTGCGTGTTATAGCCGTCAGGGAGGGAAGCGATGAGATCTGTTAGGTGTGCTCTACTAGCTGCCGATTCAATTTCTTCTTGTGAGGCATTCAATTTTCCGTACGCAATATTTTCTCTCAGCGTTCCAGTAAATAAGAAAACATCCTGCTGAACAATCCCAATATGTGAGCGTAGGGATTCTTTTGTCATTTCGCGGATATCCATTCCATCAATCGTAATTGCTCCTTTTGTGACATCATAGAAACGAGGAATTAGCGAACAGATTGTCGTTTTCCCTGCCCCAGAAGGACCTACAAAGGCGACGGTTTTTCCCGCCTCAATAGAAAATGAGAGCTCGTTTAAAATGCTGCCATTGCCTTCGTAACCAAAGCTAACGTTGTAAAAATGAATATTTCCCTTTAATGATGCCACTTCAATAGCGTTGGATTGATTTTTAATATCAGGTTCTTCATCCATCAGTTCGGTGAAACGTTTAAAACCAGCCATGCCCTTTGGATAAAGCTCCAGTAAGGCACTGATTTTATCAATCGGTTTGAACAAAACATTTACATATAGAATAAAGGCTACTAATTCACCATAGGATAAGACTCCAGAAAAGCTAAGCCAAGCTCCGTACACTAAGATGATCAAGGTCATTAGACGTGTTGTAATGTAAATTCCCGATAGATTCCAACTCATAACCTTATAAGCTTTTAACTTTGACTTACGGAAAAACTGATTATTTTCGTTAAAACGATCCATTTCATACGGTTCATTAGTAAAAGACTGCACAACACGAGCCCCCGAAACACTGTCCTCTACCCGTGCATTCACATCTGCGATATTTCCATACATTTGAGTCCATGCTTTATTCATCTTCATGTTCGAGTACGAAATTAACCAAACAAGAAATGGAACAACGATGATGGCGACAAGTGCTAATTTCACATTGATCGTTAGCATGATCCAAAACGCACCAATGAATGTCATAATCGCTATAAATAGATCTTCTGGTCCATGATGAGCCAACTCTCCGATATTCATCAGATCATTTGTGATTCGGCTCATAATATGCCCCGTTTTGGTATTGTCAAAGAAGCGGAATGATTGACGTTGGACATGGTTAAACAACTCACGACGCATATCCGTTTCAATATTAATGCCTAGCTTATGACCCCAGTAGTTCACCACAAACTGCATACCTGAGCTCATTAAATAAAGTGCTAAAAGACCAACACTCACGGCAGTGATGGTACCCCAATTACCTTCTGGGAGAAGATCATCAATAAACCATGAAACAGCTAGAGGGAAACCAAGCTCCAATAATCCAATCAGCACGGCGCAGGAAAAGTCTATGTAAAATAGCCTTTGGTGAGGCTCGTAGTAGCTAAAAAAACGTCTAATCATAGGGATGTAACACCTCAATTTCATTGTCTAAGTCTAAATACCTCATCGTACGATACATTGCTATTAAACCATTACTATATAGGTAGATTCAAGATTAATCTAGTTAATCTTAAAAAGGAGAAAATACGTTTATGAACCAGAAGAGCCGGCTATTGCAGATGAGGTATCCCTTTTACCATTTAATATAAATCGAGATGCAATTGGATTATAATTACTAAAAACAGTTTTTTTGAGAAAGCTTTAATAGAGATACAACGTACTGTCTTTCTGAATGTAGATGCTAACGGCTAAACTAACTCTAATAAGTTATATGAAAGTGTTGAAATGAGAGCAGTCTTTCAAAATGCCTACTACAGGAAACAAGACAGAAATTAATAAGCTTAACTGGAGGATAAATTTACTTCGATGAAAAGGAAAAACTGCTACTTTTTTGTAGCAGTTATTTCACTAACATGTCCCTATATCTTTTTCTGTCTATACAAATCTTTTGACTTATAGCCCTCAGCTAAGATAGCTTCCATTTCCAAAAGCCGCTTCTCTTGCGTTTCTTTCTTCATTGCACTGAAAACATAACGAGCCCAATCTTTTTGGTAGCCTTACGTTAAGTCGTTGTATTTATGTAATATCTCTTCATTATTTTTCAAAAATTGCTTTATATCTTCTACATGTTCAATATAATCATCTACACATTGACTCTTTTCTGCGGTGGAAACCTTTTTTGTTTTCTTTAAATCTGATTTAAGACCAACAACGGTAAATACGTCATTTAGGCTAACCATTTTTGAAAACTTTAAGTTACTACCCTGAATATACCATTCCTTATCGACAGGCATTTGATTAAAGAAACGATCACGGTCAATGTATTCTTCATATTGAGGATTGTTCTTTTTAGGATAAGCAAAGTATACATATCCCTTATCAGCTAGTAGTTGTTTTTCAATAACAAGCTGTAATACGTAGAAAACTCCTCCAGATCAAAAATGAATATAAATATCAAATTGTATGTCTTGTTTTCAATCGTTGTGTCAAACTCTATATCATTGAAATCTGTGATATCAGCTGGTTTATTCATAATCAGCTTTGTAGGGTACTTACTAAAGCTTAGTTTATCGATAATACTTATATTAGAATTCATCCCTATGAATCCTCCTTTTCGTTAACTCGATAATGGTATCGGTTTCCTTTACTAATTGTATATTGTAACAATAATAAATACAGTAAATATTACTATCATACTATCCATTGTTCTACAATAAAAACTCAAGCCCTGTTCTACTTGAGTTAAAATTGTATAAAATTCTCTCTATTATACCTGCTTAAAGTGCTGTACGTTTCGGAAGTAGTTATTACTTTTTCAAAATACCTAAATATTCTTTCCAAGGACCAACGTCGGACCTGTATCTCTCGGCCATTACCCGTACGATTTTAGCAATGTGCGTTAAATCATGAACAAACCCACGTAGAAAGTAATTCTCTTACCTTCACTACACCGAATGCAGGGTGTGAACCCGTCAATTCAAGATGCAATTCAGATTCAATAAGAACCTTAAGTTTGGTTGCATTTAGTGTTCTAATCGTTTTAAATTCGAGTAACTTTTGTTCATTTGAACGTTCAGATCTATCATTTAAGTGAGAATATCGATCAAATGAAGAAATGGTTTTCTTTCCCCTTCCTGAAGAATAAATTCTAACCTTGGTATCCAATTATTTTTCTCTCCCTCAATGAGGTGCTCAATCACTTCAGAGATATCCCGGGTTCCTTCGCCCTCATTACATTGCAACCATTTATTAGATAAACCAGATAAAAAACACTCCAATGTTTGTGGTGTACGCTCCAGAACCTCAATAGCTTCTTTCATATTAAAATTCATATAACTGCCCCTTTCTGTGATTCAGTCCATTAAATACTTCCAACAATCTTGCACCCACCTCTTGATAAGATTAATTACACTTAGTCGTGTAATCTTCTTTTTCAACATTCCGACCAAATATAAAAATGCTGGAACCGGTATACATGCCTATTAAAAAAGTATCCTGTAGTCGTTCTTCCACTGATCAAAGTAAATGAACTAAGTACTGATAACACCAAGCGTAATGCACCTTTTGAACCCGCTCGTATGGAGCAGATATCCTATATATTCATAACTTGTGTGATTCAATTTTGCACCAACTCCATGAAAAAACGACGATTATCCTGCTTTTTGCAAACAAAAATCAGGTCTAATTTTAGCAGCAAGAAAAATGTACACATCGATTAGGACTAACTCTTATTTTTATAAACAAACAACTGTTGGAAAAACGGCACTCACAGCGTAGAACGTGGATCTCAGGAGCTAAACCAGTAAATTAGCAAAAGAAAAAGGTGATGCCCTAAAGACATCACCATTTGAAACTATTAGGCAGAAGAAGCACTACCGTAAAACCTGTATGGCGAGCGGGGCCACCACCAGTGAGGAAGAGGTACACAACTCAATAGCTAAGATGTTAATTTCCATCAATGCTCGTCTTCTCAACAATGGACAATAGTTTATTTTCCTCACAGTCTACCATCTAAAATTGTTAATATGTTCGAAAATCTCTTGAAATTGACCAATGTTGACTACTATTTTAGAAATTATCCGTAACCACAATCTACAAACAAAACAAACTCTTAATCAAAGAACACTGAAAACTAGAAGTATATCAAAAAAAGAACACATGATCGCATAACACTCAGTTCTCAGGGTTATGGAGACAGGATGTCGAAGCATCCCATAATCATTACACTATCGTTCTCGTCAACCCCGAAATCAATAAATAATAAGTCCTTTGACCGTTGACACTATAACCACTCACGGATAACACGAATTACAAGAAATCTACTTTGAGAAGAGTCAAGACACTCCCCGACGACTTATCTGCTCTTGAATATTCTTTCAATGAAATCGCTGAGCCTGTCTTATTTTTTCTAACCCAAGTTTTTGGATCAATAGATTCATAACCAATCATTCGAAAGTTTGAAGTCAGACATTCTTTAGCAAACGAATTGTTATGAATAGAGTCACCTAATTTCAAGAGATTAATTTTTCCAATAAGATTCTTTGACATTCCAAGATGTGCAATTAAACCATCTTTAGAACCAATTACAGCATAATTCCCCGAATGAAAATCGAGTATTCGAAACACAGCTACAAGTTTGGAAACCATGAATTCATTACTGATTGATTTGATTGTATCAAAATCGAATGGTGCTGAAATAGAGATGGGTTTGACCATTTGTTCAGGAAGAAGAAATTCTTTAGCAAATTGGTTTGCCTCTATTTCAAGTGGCTTTCTAGTAGAATCCATCAAATCGGTTCGAGAACACTCAAAGTGCTCTCCTTTGTGATTCAAACTAAAATGTCCGAGTTCATGTGCTTTTGTGAAATTAATTCTTCCCGCATTTTTTATATCCGTATTAACGAGAATAATTGTCTTTCCTTCGGCACGAATTAAGCTTCCCATGTAGTTTGTATTACCATAATCCGTTTCATCATAGATGATATTATAATGTTCAAAAATTTTATCAAAACTCGAAGCAGGTGTTGCTATAATACTGAAATCACAAAGCAACTTTCGTGCTTTTTCAGCCGGTATCATTGCTGCGATTTACCGAGTAATTCAGTCACTCTATTTTTAATTTTAACCTTTGTTACAGAATTAATCTCTCCGTCAGACCGAGCAGCTATCTCCCAATCTTCGATATCGTTAGAGTTTGCTGAAGTGAACTCGACAACATTATCTTCCTTTTCAGATTGACTAAATGCTTCTTGTATCACAGATTGCATCAACATTTCGCTGTCACGTTTAGACTGATCAACATTTTTCTCAAGCTCATCGCATAATACCATAAGTTGATCGATTTTTTCTTTGATACGTGTTTGTTCATTTTGCGGTGGGATAGGAATAAGGAATCTACCTAACTTATCCATACTTAACCCTTCCCTTGAAACTCCAACTTGAACATCCATTATCAACTTTTGGATGTAAGGTGAAATTATACATTTGTGTATGAAAGCATTCATTTCTGGGTCTACTAAGCGAATTATTGATACATGTTGATTTACATTTGCAGTATCAAAATCCTTATCTAGTACACAACTTCTACCTATCGATGCTCCTGTAATATTTAATAAAATATCATTGGCTTTCACTATGCTACCCTGCATCTTATTATTAATTCCATCTGAAATATAGGCAATATCAGCAACTTTCAGCCCATCATTCCAAACATTCTGTGAACGAATAAACATAATGCCGTTGTCCGTGTATACTTTTTTTCCACCGGTAGGAGTGCTGCCTGCCCCAAGCTTTATACTAATCGAAACCAACCTTGCCCATTCCCAGCCAGTTGGCAATGCATATGGAATCTCATCTTCCGTAATTTCAGGCAACGGCTTTTCCTTTTTAATTTTCTTCTCTTTAATCAACTGTTCTTTATCAGCCCTAATCCGCTCCAACAAGACACTTGCAGGTTCATCATTCAGATCTTGTGGAACAAGCTTACCTTGAATAGCTTCTTGTAGGATTGATTGGCGCAAAGCAAACATGTTCTGAAAATTTGATTCGATCTTAGCATTACACAATTTTATATTGTCATGAACTACTTGTAACTTATTGGCGATATTGTTCTGGACCTCAAGAGACGGCAAATGAATAGAAATGTTTAATACATCTCTTGGTCGAATCGCCGCATAATTAGTTGATCCTTGTGGCTTAATCTGGTTAAAGAAATCGTCTGTCTTTAGATAATACTTCAAGTAAGATAAACTTAGTTTATCTTGGTTTACATCGTATAAATAGTAATGACTACTTACAATTGCACCATCCAATTCTGGAGGTACAATTCCATAGCCACCGACTTTAGCATCAATTTCAGCCACAAGCAATTGGCCTGCTTTACATACTTGTTGTTTTTTTGTGTTTATTTCAGAACCTTTGATGATATCTCGGATGATTATACCTTGACGATGTAATTGTACTCTACATCTCTTATACTCAGTATTATCATCAATTACAATAAACTTTTTTTGATGCGAAATCACATCGGATAACTTTACAATCTCCGCATTCATTTTAATTACCCCAGCATGCTTTAATTTGTTTTAATATTTCCTGTTGCCTCACCAAATTCATCTCAATTGTTTCTATTAACTCGTGCGGTGATAGAAGTTCATTATTATTATTTTTGTTTGGATGGTTTAAATCCAGATTGTAATTTCGCGTTCTAATTTCATCAATACTTACCTTCCATGCATATTCATTCTCACTTCGGTTTTCCCACCATAGTTTCTCAAGATTAAATTCTTCATCCCTGATTGGCTTTGTTTTTGTATAATTCTTATACCCATCAGGATATGGGTGTTCAAAAAACCAAATATCTTTTGTAGCCTTGCCCTTTTCGAAAAACAATAAATTGGTTCTTATCCCAGTATACGGAGCGAATACTCCTTTCGGTAAACGTACAATAGTGTGTAGATTAAATTCCGCTAGTAGCTTTTCCTTTATTTCCGATTTGACACCCTCTCCAAACAAGAACCCATCTGGCAATATGATTCCTGCACGACCACCATCTTTAAGAAGGTACATAAGTAGAACCATAAACAGGTCGGCGGTTTCTTTCGTACGGAACTTTTCAGGAAAGTTAATCTCAACCCCGTCTTCCTCAATCCCCCCAAACGGAGGATTCGTTACGATAACATCCACCTGATCAATCGGGCGATATTCACGTACATTTTTTGTGAGCGAGTTATCATGCTTAATCTTAGGTGTATCAATATCGTGCAAAATAAGATTAGTAACTGCAAGCATATGAGGCAACGGTTTTTTTTTAATCTTAATTATTGTTCTTAATCTTTTAATTTTTCAAAATCTCTTTATCTTACCTAAATATGTATATGCTGCTACTTTTAACGTAACAGTTTCTCCCTCAGCATCTCTTTCAACGAGAGTTAAAACAAATGCTATTTTTACTTTAACTATTACAAATAATTGTTCAAGTGCAAACACCTACAATGTAGTGTTACAAAACCCCTCAAACTATTGGAGTGTCAAATATTATCACGACCAAAATGGAACAAATCCTCTTACTGACACAAATGGAGATGGAATTCCTGACACAGGAAGTGTAAATGCTAATGGAGGAACAAAAACTTTTTATGTTTTTATTGAACCCTCATCAATCCTTTGTAATAACTCTCAATACACATTCACAATAAGAGTTCAAGGAACAAATAGTAGTTGTGGAGATCCTCAAAATGATTATGTGGATAC
>FWWL01009608.1_pt1 | contig 11627 bp, 13 predicted proteins | sample 2228331 | NCBI WGS metagenome assembly FWWL01 (sample SAMEA103939775, study PRJEB20133) | metagenome
TTCACAATGAACTGGCGAGCCGCTCGCCAGAAACGCTCTTAAACGCGAACGCTTTCTAAACCTGACATACCCGCGAAGAAACAACTACGGGTGTGCTCGGCGATCAAGCAGTGATTCGATGCGGTCGTCACGGCCTCGAAGAGAGCGGGCTGTTCTGGGGGTGGAGCCGATCCTGTTCGCTCTCCCGACTTGATGAAATTGTCGAAACCTCCGTGAATCGCCTCAAAGTTTATGTCGGTCGTGTTTTTCGCTTCTCGATTGAGACGGCGCGGCCTGCGTAAGGTCCAGAAGTGCCAAAGATCGACGGGGTTCCGGGCGTACAGCGCCCGTTCCACGGCGCCCGGGCTAGAGCCCAAGGGCTGCACCGGGTCGGACGCCAACGGGAATAGCGCCTCCACCGTGTGATCGAGCGCAAGCCTGGTGGTCAGGCTCACGCGTGAGCACTCGGGCGCCCCTTGCGTGCCTTAACACGCCTGAACGCGTTGCAGGCACGCTCAAGCGCTTCGTGCGCCGTTTCGCGCTGCGCTTCGCGCTTCCTTCCGACACCGCGGGCAACCAGTCGACGGGCTTCCGCGATGGCATCTCGCGACCCTTCCTCCCTCTTCCGGATCACCCAGGGCTCACGAGACCGCAAAAAGAAAAGTGCAGGCTTCTGTTGCCAGGTGCCTGCGAACCCCGCCTGGTGCGGCTTAGGCATCAGGACTTTGGTTTCGGTTTTGTTACCGCTTAGGCGGCAACAGCAACCGGAGCATAGTTGTCGTTGGCAACTGTGCTTTTTGGACCGATCACGGCGGTACCCCACCGGGACAAAGCTAACCCCTTTCAGCGTCCGTCGATCCTTTTTCGGCCCCATGTCCCGCCAACGCTCGGGCTTTTCTGGTGGAGCCGCCGGGTACCGCCCCCGGGTCCGATCCGCCTATTACGGGCGCCTTTATGTCCATAGTTCCCGCGTCCGGGAACAAGAGGAAAATAGAAAATCACACCGCAGCTTTCAAGGATGAAAGAAGGCGGCAAGATCGCGTAACGTGGCGTGTTGACCACGGGTAACGCTTTTTCACGCAAACGAAGGGGAAAGGGACCCCCTGCAAGAACATCCGTCACAAACGCCGATCATCGCCTAAGGCGGCTGATCGCTCTGCGGGCAAGAACCGGCAAGAGGAAAAGCGCCTCCGGTGAGGGGCGTGCGTGGACCGCTGCGCGTGTTCGATCGGTTGGCCAAAGCTCCCCTCACAAGGGGCATCGTTTGGTCTTCTGAGGCCCCAATGCGCCAATTTTCGCCTAATCCGAACGCGAAAGCCGCGGCAGGCGCAAATCACGTGGTTTCTGAGCCGCTGCGCTCTTTGGGGCTCCTTCTGAGGAGCTCGGGGCCAGAGGCGAAATCTTATGGCCGCCGCGGCCGAGCCGTTCGGCCTCAAAAGCGGCAAGCTCGGCAAAACCCGCGCGTGCCTCATCGGGGCGGCTCATCGCAAGCGCGCTCACAATGCGCATATGCGACGACAAAAGCCGTGCGCGTTCACGTGGCGCAAGCCTTAACGCCGCTGTACGGGGGGCAGCAAAATCAGCTTCAACAAGCAGGGAAGCCAGGAAAGCAAGAAGATGCGTTTGTGCCAGCGCGCAAATTTGGCTGTGGAAATGCCGGCATGAGTCCAAAAACTCAGCATCCGAGAGGGCAAAATCAGATTGTTTGTCGATCTCTGAACGCAAAGGTGCAAGTCCGCTCTGCACGCTCACGCTCTGATCGTTTGCGGCTTGCGCAGCACAAAGCGCTTCAAGCTCAATCCGCGCGCTCGTCAGAGCAAAAGGGTCGTGATCTTGCACGGCAAGCATATGCAAGAGCGGCGCGAGGTTTTCGCTAAGCCGCGTCAGATCGAGCTTTTGCACAAAGGCCCCGCCCTGCGCGCCGCGCCGGGTTTCGAGCAAGCCCCAAGCCGTTAGCCGGCTCAGTGCCTCGCGCACCGTTGCGCGCGATGCGGAAAATTCGGTTGAAAGCTCCGCCTCAGAGGGCAGCCGCGCTCCGGGTGGATAGCGCCCCGATGCGATCTGATCCTTCAGCGCGCGAGCGATTTCTCCGACCCGATCGCCGCGCTCAGAGGCGTGCGCGCGGTTCTGTTTTGCCATGGTCCAAGTCTACCATCCGTCACGCGCCAAGACCGTTTGGCACGTTCCCCATCGTCTGCCTGAAACCAGGGGCAAAAAGCCCGCCCCCGCTTAAGGAAGAAAAGGCACCGTGCAAAGCCGCCCGCGCGTCTGGCTGTGCCCGCGCACCTGTGTTGTCAATCCTTTGCATGCATCGCATGGGCGGCGGCACGCTCAGCTGCACGCCGGATTGCTGCAACCACGGCGTCCGTCCGCGCATGGTGGGGCATATGTCCGACATTTTCAAGCAGTGTCAGATGGGCGCTCGGCACAATTGCTGCAAAAGCCTTGGAGTGATGACCGAGCCCCACGATCAGGTCCTGATCGCCATGGACAAGTTCGATCGGCAAGCTCAGGCGGGGGTATTCATGAACCATCTCGGCAAGTGCGTGGTTGAGCGCATTGATCTGCCGCCCGTTTGCTTCTTGCACCGAGCGCCTGAGCGCCAAGCCAAGGCCAAAGTGCTCAAGATAGCCAGGCGGAATCGGATTGGGCGCAAAAATCCGGCGGGCCACCGCACGCGCTTGCGCCTCCGAAAGAAGCCCTGCCACCGCTGCGCGCAGTGCCGGGCCAAAGGGCGATTGCATGAGGTCATAAAAAAGACTGACACGCCCAGACCAGGGCATGATCGCACCAGACAAAAGAACAAGCGCGCCCACCTCATCCGGAGCCTCAAGTGCCCAGGCCAAAGCAACCGCCGCACCATAGCTGTGGCCCACAATGATGGGCCGCGAAAGCTTTGCCTCAGCAAGCGCTTGACGCAAGATCGTAGCCTGATCGCGCGGCGTGCTATCGGCGATGCCCCAACTGTCTGAAAAGCCATGCCCAGGCCGATCGACCGCAATCACCCGGAAGTCTGAGCCAAGCCGTCCCACAAGATCGTAGGTGAAATCGCGCAAACTCCCGTTTGCCCCATGGATGAGAACAAGATCCGGGCCTTGACCCGGCGGAAGACCCGCCTCGACAACATGGATCTTGTGACCATCAAGGAGGACAAAACGCCCCTCCGGTGGCGAAGCCAAAGCCCAGGCCGCTTCACGGGTATTGGCTCTGACATGTACAAACAAAGCCACTCCCGCCAGCGCAAGACCGGTGAGCATCAAGACGCCGACGGCGCGGGTTGGGAAAGCGGGCACCATCCGTGTGCATCCTTTCTGTCGCTTTCCCGATTTTACGGAGCGGGATCCAAATTGGTTTCCTCGCGCCGCGCCTTAGAGCCCCCTTTTCGGGCGGGTCTTGGGGCTTGGGCGCCAACGCCTTCGGCCAAGAGTATTGTCATCGGATGGTTGGGGAAATCTCGTTGGTAGCGTTGCAGAAGCCGCGCGAGGGCGGCTCTGTTGTCATGGTGCGCTGGCAGCGAAAGCATCCAGTCGATTAGGATCGAGCGGCATTCAGGCCCTTGGATCCCGTCGATCCGATAGGCTTCTGCGATAAGGCCACGCGGGTCGTCAGGATCGTTTGCTGCCGTAGACATGGAGCGAAGCTCAGACCTTAATTTGTCATCAACACTGCAACGCCGGGCAGCGTGCGCCCTTCGAGCCATTCCAAAAAGGCGCCGCCGGCCGTTGAGAGATAGCTGAACTGATCGGCAATGCCTGCGGCCTTAAGCGCGGCAACCGTATCGCCGCCGCCTGCAACCGAGATAAGCCGTCCTTCAGCCGTAAGTGCTGCGACCTTGCGCGCAAGGGTGAGCGTTGCCTGGTCGAACGGTGGGGTCTCGAAGGCGCCAAGCGGCCCGTTCCACACCAGCGTCCGGCAGGTTTCAACAAGCAGAGAGAGCCGTGCCGTGCTTTTTGGCCCAAAGTCAAGGATCATCATGTCGGCGGGGCAATCGGTGACGACTTTTGTCTCGACGCCACGGCCAAGCTCAGGGGCAACCACGAAATCGGTTGGCAGATGCAGCGCAACCCTTTTTTCGACCGCGCGCTCCAAAATCGCTCGTGCAGTTGCCACAAAATCCGGCTCAGCAAGCGAGCGCCCAATGGGGCGGCCTTGGGCGAGCAAGAAGGTGTTGGCCATGGCCCCGCCGATGACCATATTATCCACCTTTGCCATGAGGTTCTCAAGAAGCGCAATCTTCGTTGAAACCTTCGCGCCGCCGATGATGGCAATGAGCGGGCGGGCGGGGTGGTCGAGCACGCTCTCAAGTGCCTTGATCTCGGCCTCCATTTGCCGGCCGGCACAGGCTGGCAAAAGCCGCGCGACGCCTTCGGTTGAGGCATGCGCACGGTGCGCGGCGGAGAAGGCGTCGTTGACGAAGACATCGCCAAGTGCCGCGAGGGCGGCTGCAAACATTTCGTCGTTTTTTTCCTCTTCCGGATAAAAGCGTGTGTTTTCCAACAAAAGAACGCCGCCAGGGGGAAGCTCCATCACCGCGCGCTTGGCGGCACGCCCCATGCACTCGTCACAAAAAGCAACGTTCTTGCCGAGAACTGCCTCGAGTGCGGGCACAATTTGGCGCAATGAATAGGCCTCGTTGCGCTGCCCTTTTGGACGGCCGAAATGTGACAACAAAACGACTTTCCCGCCTTGGGCAGAAATCTCGTCGATGGTGGCCTTGGCGGCAGCAAGCCGCGTGGTGTCTGTGACCTGACCGTCGTGGATGGGAACATTGAAATCCACGCGCACAAGCGCCGTTTTCCCGGCAAAGGAACAATCATCAAGCGTCTTAAGCCGCATCAAAACCCCCGAAGGCTCTGTGATCGAGCGAAGATCCCGCAAGGCAAGGCCGCGCTGCTCGGCCTGCCCTGGCTCAGGAAGTGCCGTTCGGGCAAGCCAAGGTCAAGCGGCCAAAGTGCGTTTCTAATCGTCTTGCGGTGTGGATGCGGCCGGGTTTCACAATGCTGCACGAGGCGTGGTGCGCGCGCAACACCGGCCTACCGCGCATCAGCACGATGGTTCAGCTGCGCCCGCCCGTGATGACGCGGAGCGCTGGACAGCCACGTCTTTGCGCGAGTTGGACGCTCGGGGCAGGCTCCGCTCGGTTCGTGGTTAGGGTTCGCGGCCAGCCGGCGAGCATAAGCCGACGCGGCGGGCGCCCGATCATCCCCTTACAGTGAAGCGCGCCAAGAATTCGCACCGGCCGCCCCTCGTTGTCGGCAAGCGGCATAAGCGCCAGCAAGCCTTGCAGGGCAGGGGTCATAAAGCCGCCCTTGGCTCTGACCGGCAACAGCACGCGCGCGCCGTGTTCGGCCACCATCGCGACCGCATGGCCAACTTCCGCGCGTGCCTCAGCTTCAAAGAAAGCACAAAGCGGCATCCCACGCGGATCCATCCCCAAGAGCTCGTGCAGATATTGGCCCGCAAGCCTAAGCTTTGCCAGCCTGGCCGCCACCGGCTCGGCCAAGAACAAATGGGGCAATGCAGGCCCCAAGGCGCGCGGGTCGATCTCGTCGCGCCGAGGCATTGGACGATTGTCGCGCTGCGTGTCCCAATAGCGAAGGGTGAGCGACACGGCCGCAAAGCTCTCGTCGCTGCCCTGTTTTGAAAAATGACGGAAAAGACCCGACATGACCTTCACCCCCTCTCGCGCGCGGCGCGCCTGGTTGCAAAGCCTGGGGCGCAAACGACGCCCTTTGCCGCAGTCAGTTGCTCGCTCTGGCTGGGCTGTAGGCACGCACGCTGTCATGGCATTTTTGCCTCGCGTGCATTTTTGCGTCTGACGCGCGTGTCGTTCTGCTCAGGCGAAGCAACCTTGCGCGACGGTTTGATTGAGCCACAGTTTTCGAAAAATTTAAAGAATTTTTGGAAATATCGGTTAAATGGTTGCTCACGGCCGCTTCTGCCGCACGAATAAACGCAGGTCTTGGCGCGAGCGGCAAGAAATGCCGCCAGGAGCGAGCGCTCAGCCGCAAAGCCTTAAGCCTGGCCATCTCCCAGCGCCTTCGTCCTGGCTCATCGGTCACAGCCGTCGTTCGACGTCACCTTGCACGGGCTGCGGCGAGCCAAGGGCAGGCGCAGACATCCGGCCGGCACGGGAAGGCGGTCTTGACGCGGCGGTCGACATGCCGCAAAGCTCACGGTCAAGTCAACCCGCAAGAGCCGGTTGTTATGCGCCGGGGGATATTGCTAATCCTCTCCTCGCCGTCGGGCGCTGGGAAATCAACGTTGGCCCGTCGCCTTTTGGCTTGGGACCAGTCGATCGTGTTCTCGGTTTCAGTCACAACGCGCCCGCCCCGGCCTGGCGAGATTGATGGCGTCCATTATCGCTTCGTCAGCCGCGAGCAATTTTTGGCTAAGGTTGCAGCCAGCGAGATGCTCGAACATGCCGAGGTCTTTGGGCATCTTTACGGCACGCCCTTAGCGCCAGTTGAGCAGGCGCTTGCGGAGGGGCGCGATGTTCTGTTCGATGTCGACTGGCAGGGGGGACAGCAAATTCGCAATTCAAAGCTTGCACCGGATGTCGTCTCGGTGTTTATTTTGCCGCCCTCGATTGCCGAGCTCGAGCGGCGTTTGCTTGCGCGCGGACAGGACAGCGCTGAGGTGATCGCAAGGCGCATGGCTAAAGCGCGCGATGAAATTAGCCATTGGGCCGAGTATGACTATGTGTTAGTCAACCGTGACCTCGACAAAACCACTCAAGCCTTGACGGCAATTGTCTCGGCCGAACGCATGCGGCGCACCCGTCAGACCGAGCTTTCGGCCTTCGTGCGCAGCCTCGAGGCAGAATTTGCCAACCGCCATGAGGCGCCGGCATGATTTTTGCGTTAGACGGAATTGTCCCAGACATTGATCCTACCGCCTGGGTTGCGGAGACTGCGGTTGTCTTGGGTCGGGTCAGGCTTGGCGCGGAAGTTTCGGTTTGGTTTGGCGCTGTTTTGCGTGGTGATGGCGAGCCGATTGAGATCGGGGCTGGCTCAAATGTGCAGGAAGGCTGCACGCTTCACACCGATCTTGGCTTTCCGCTGCGCATCGGGCACGATGTGACCATCGGCCACAATGTCGTGCTGCACGGCTGTACAATCGAAGACGGCGTCCTGGTTGGCATCGGCGCAAAGGTGCTGAACGGCGCGGTGATCGGTGCGGGCTCGCTGGTGGCAGCGGGCGCTTTGGTTACGGAAGGGAAAGCTTTTCCCCCGCGAAGTCTGATCATGGGCGCACCGGCACGGGTTGTCCGCGAGGTAAGCCCCGAGCAGGCCGAGCGGATCCGTCTCTCTGCTGAGCATTATCGCGAAAGGCTCAAGCTTTTCCGAACCAAGCTGAAGCGGCTTGGCTGACATTGGGCTTGGCAGAGCCTTCATGTTTGCCTAAGTGGATTTGGGCAGACAAAATCCGCCCGTCAAAATGAGGGAAGCCATGATCCCTGGCTGGAGCAAATCGAGCTGGCGCACGCGTCCGCGTGTGCAAATGCCCGAATGGCCGGATGAAGAAAAACTCCGCGCTGTTGAGGCGAAGCTTGCCAAATATCCCCCGTTGGTCTTTGCGGGCGAGGTTCGTGCGCTCAAGCGGGCACTTGGCCGCGCCGGGGCAGGGGAGGCCTTTGTGCTTCAGGGGGGTGATTGCGCAGAGAGCTTTGCCGAATTCACCGCCGATACCATTCGCGACACCTTTCGCGTTTTATTGCAAATGGCGGTCGTCCTGACCTATGGCGCCAAAGTGCCGGTGGTGAAAATCGGCCGCATGGCCGGGCAATTTGCCAAACCGCGCTCCTCGCCGGTTGAGGTGGTTGATGGTGTGGAGCTGCCCGCCTACCGGGGCGATATCATCAACGGCTTTGAACCTACACCCGAAGCGCGCCAACCGAATCCAGAGCGGATGCTGCAGGCCTATTTGCAAGCCGCAGCCACCTTAAACCTGCTGCGCGCCTTCTCCAAAGGCGGCTTTGCCGACATCCACCGCGTCCATTCCTGGACGCTTGGCTTTACCTCGGCCGAAAACGCCGAACGGTATCGTGCGATCTCGGACCGAATCTCTGATGCGCTTGAATTCATGCGCGCGGCCGGGGTGGATGGGGGCAATACCGTGGTTCTCTCTGAAGTTGATTTTTACACCTCCCACGAGGCGCTTCTTCTTGAGTATGAAGAAGCGCTCTGCAGGATTGACTCAACAACCGGCCTGCCCGTGGCAGGCTCAGGGCATATGCTCTGGATTGGCGATCGCACGCGCCAGCCAGACGGCGCCCATGTGGAATTCTGCCGCGGCGTGCAAAACCCAATTGGGCTCAAATGCGGACCAACCTTGACCGCCGATGACCTCAAACGCCTGATTGCTATCCTCAATCCGGCGAACGAGCCCGGGCGGCTCACGCTGATTACGCGCTTTGGGGCGGGTAAAGTGGGCGAACATCTGCCGCGGCTTATTCGCGCGGTCCGCGACGAGGGGGCGCAAGTCACCTGGCTCTGCGACCCGATGCACGGGAACACGATCAAATCCGCATCCGGTTATAAAACGAGGCCATTTGACCGGATCCTTGCCGAGGTGCGGGAGTTCTTTGCGGTTCATGCTGCCGAAAGCACAATCCCGGGCGGCGTTCATTTCGAAATGACCGGCAAGGACGTGACCGAATGCACGGGCGGCTTGCGCGCGGTCACCGAGGAAGATCTTTCGGACCGCTACCACACAGCCTGTGACCCCCGGCTCAATGCCAGCCAATCGCTTGAACTTGCCTTCTTGGTGGCTGAGGAACTGTCCACCCGGCGTGCAAAACAGGCTGCCGCTGCCGCAGGATGAGAAAGCGTCCGTACGGCATTGTCTTCTGCCACAGAGGCGGTGAGGGCGTCAGAATGTCCGCACAGCTCACGCGGCGGGATCTGGTTGCCAACGCTGGGTCAAGGCGCTTTTACCTGCTCTTTTCCGCGTCTATTCGCCGGCGCGCGCCTCTGCGTAAGGGTAGGCCGGCTTGCCGCCGCGCGTTCTCATTCATCTTGAAGCAGGCGTTTGGTGCGGAGCGCGCGCCGGGTTAACCTGGGGCTTTGCCAAGCGTTTCGGCCATGGATGGGTCGAAGCTGGGCTTACGTTGGTTCGAACCCTGTGCTGCCAAGGCGCCAGCGGTTTTTCAACAGCAAACCCGTGCCCTTACGGTGACTGCGTGAGGGCATTGCAGATAACCTGTCCCACATGCTGAACAGGCCTTAGCATGGATTTTCCGAAGGTCCCGTCGAAAGCGGCTGAACCCGCTCGTCCTTACGGATGCGGCCGGCAGCGCCCCGGGTTTGAGGGGGCGGGCTTTAAGGACGCGGTGCGACGATCTTTTCTTCTGCTTGCGCCTAATCGGCCGCTGCGCCTTGCCCATCGGTGAGCATTCCGGCTCGGGCTGCATCCAGAACGGCAAGGCGGATCGCAGAGGCCAAGCCCGAGCCCGCCCGCGCGGCATCGATTTCAGCCGCAAGGGCGTTTTTCGAAAGCCCACGGCGCTTGGCCAGCGCAGCGAATGCTTCCCAAAATTCGGGCTCAAGCGACACCGATGTGCGATGTCCTCTGAGGGTTAGCGAATATTTTCTCGGCCTAGCCATGGCTCGGAAGGTCCATGTTTTTTCCACTGCAAAAGGCTCTCTCAGGGGTAAGACTCTTGGCGAGAGCACGTGCCGGCACTCTTGGCGCATGCGTTGCTGCGCATCATCAGTGACGCATCTCGGTTTGTGAGTCGGATGCATTTTGCATCGACTTCGGTCCGGGAGGACCAGGTCAGCATTGATCACCCGTCGGGCCGGGCGTGTCTTCTTGCCAAGCGCTGGGATCAGTTCGGCACCGAGTGCCCGTCAGCATTGATCACCCGTCGGGCCGGGCGTGTCTTCGGCCGATGAAACAATGCCCTAATCAGTTACTGATTCAAACACGCACAAACACGGTTGCGTGCGCTGGCGTCAGCTCTTCGGGAGTGCTCCCTGCCAACGGGCTTCGAGCGCTTCAATGTGCGCGATCCGGTCACTCGGTGAGGGGTGGGAGGCAATCCACGTCGGCGGGGTTTCGCCAAGACCCACCAACCTATCGATCTTGGCCAAGAGCGATTTCTGCGGGCCGGTGCCGATCCCGGCTTTGGTCAACAAGGCTGCGGCGTAAGCGTCCGCCTCGAATTCGTCCTGGCGGCTGAGCCGCGCCATGAGCAAGGTTGTCAGCGCGCCAGCCAAAAGCCCGCCAAGCCCGGGCAGAAAGCGGTTGATCAGCATCGCCAGCGCCATGGCGACGGCATTTTGACCAGAAAAATCAATCATCCGCCGTCGAATATGGCCAAGCGCCACATGCCCAAGCTCATGCGCAACAACCGAGGCCATCTCCTCAGCGGAAAGCGCTCCGGCTTGATATTTGCGCAGAAACCCCCGGGTGATGAAGATCCGCCCATCAGGGGCGGCAAGCCCGTTAACGGGCGCAATTTCATAAACATAGACCTTAAGCGTGGGCAAATCGAGCGCTTGCGCGAGCCGGTCGATCACGCGCGTGAGCGTTGGGTCTGTGAGCGGAGTTGAGCGACGGTCAAGCTCAGCCCTGAGCGAGCGGGCCGAAAAATACCATAGCAGAAGCCCATATCCGACAGCAATTAGAAATGGCAGAAGCCTAATCAGCATGATGTTGATATGGGGAGGAGAGCGCAAAAGGGCAAGAGTCGCGTGCGCCCTTCGCGGCGCGGTCCGGCCATTTCGTCGCGACTCCGTCTTTGTGAGCGGAACCCATGGCGTGATCGGCACCGCAGCGCTATGCACCCGCGCCAATCGCGCGCTCACCGAGGCATGACCGCGCCGCCTTACCGGAGTGCACCTTCAGACCAAAGCGGGTGTTCGCGCGTGGTCAGAAAAACCATGCTGTTGCCCGAAAGCACTGCCGAAAACCGGTGCGGCGCAAGCACGAAAGCCCCTTCGAAGGCGCCGCTTCGCACGCGGGCTCTGGCCAAACCCTATGCTCGAACGCCAACTGCGCGGCGTTCACTGTCGGCAGGCGCCAGCTTTGCCGAAAACACCAAGGCTCCGGCACACCAAGGCTCCGTCAGAAAACCCTTCCGTCACCGCCCTGCGAGATGCGCGGCACAACCGATCAAACCGGTCTCTTCGGCGGTGACCACAAAGAGGGGAATATCTTGGACAAGAGAGGAAAGCCGCCCAATCTCGGAATAGGTCGTGGCTAGTCCTGAAGGCAACAAAAAGGGCGCGATGGCCCGCGCAAGACCGCCAAAGAGGTAAATCCCTCCGAACGGCAGGTGGATAAGTGCAAGAGAGCCAAGTGTGCGCCCGAGCAGGCGCGCATAAAGCGCAACCGTTCTGCGCGCCGCTGGATCAGCCGCACCACAGGCAGCGAGAATCTCCTCGCTCGCCGCGCGCTTGCCCGTAAGAAACGCGTGCAAACGGCCAAGCCCCGGCCCCCCCAAGGCGGCTTCGATGGTCGCAATTCCATGGTCTTCGGCAAGAAAGCGGGCAAGCGCTTCTTCCTCGGCCCCATGCCGGGGAAGGTGGCTGTGGCCCGCTTCCGACGGCGGGACAAAAACCTCTCCCCCGGGCAAAAGATGCACCGGCACGGCATTAAACCCCGTGCCAAGGCCAACGGCAAGGCGCGTCAGTTCGGTC
>FWWL01006852.1_pt1 | contig 11625 bp, 10 predicted proteins | sample 2228331 | NCBI WGS metagenome assembly FWWL01 (sample SAMEA103939775, study PRJEB20133) | metagenome
GTTAACACCCCGGTTTTTGATTTTGATATAGGTAATTTTGTTATGCCAATCGTAGTTCGACTTAAATTTGTTGTGGATAGGTGACACTGCTATAATATGGACGGACCGACATAATCGTGGTCCCCTGAATATTAGACTGCACGGAGTACGAACATGCTTGAAAAGCTTCTCCCATATCATCGCTTGATTATTCCTATTATCGCAATCACTTTGCTATTTGCCATTTTTCCAATGACCGCAATAGCGGGCATCAAAGAAGGGGTAGATCTTTACAAACAAGGCAGACTAAATGAAGCAATACAAGCACTCAAGCATACTGTCGAAGCAAATCCCAAAGATACGTTAGCCAAGCAATGGCTTGGCTTCGTGTTGCTGAAAAATTCTAACTATGCCGAAGCCGCTAGTGTACTTGAGGAAGCGTTGAATCTCGGTGCCAAAGACCCGGAAGTTAGAAATAACCTGGGAATTGCTTACATGGGTTTAGGTAGATATCAGAATGCTGTTGAGGAATTTCGGGAAGCTTTGAAGCTACGCAAGGATTGGGGAGAATGTCTCGATAACCTCGGAACAGCTTACTTGAGACTGAAGAATTATGACAAAGCCCTAGATAGTTATAGAAAAGCAACCGCCTTACTACCAAAGAACGCCAACATTCGTGCCAACCTAGGTTTAGCTCTCTTAGAAAGCGGAAATGTTAATGAAGCAATAGCAGAGCTTCGAAAAGCACACACTATGGCACCAAACGATGGCGAGATCGCTGCTAATCTAGGTTGGGCGCTCAAACGAAACAAAGACTACGATGCAGCACAATCAGCTTTTGAAAAAGCTCTTGCTGCTAATCCTAATAGCTACAATGCGCGAATTGGATTGGCCGAAGTTTTTACAGCTACCGGACATTCCGAAAAAGCCATAAGGCATTACGAAGCAGCAGTCAAGCTCAAGCCAAACGAATCGGCACCACGCTTTAATCTGGGTGTGCTTTATTTAAGGGCCGGACAATTCTCAAAAGCTGCTGAAGCGTTCGATAATGTGTTAAGTATAACTCCAAAAGATGTCGAAGCCCTTACCTACCTTGCTTGGACACGATTTAAGACCGGCAATGTAGAACAGGCGATTGCAGACCTAACAAAGGCTATAGAGACCGATGCTAAGTTTCTACCTGCACGAGTCAATCTTGCGAGCATCTACACAGCAAGTGGCAAAATTGCCGAAGCAATAGAAGCGTGGAATGCAGTACTAAAGTTGTCACCTAACCACACGGGAGCCAATATGAATCTAGGCAGTCTATACTTGCGTGAGGGCCGAGATTCGGAAGCGGCAGCGTGTTATGAGGCAGTCGTAAAATCTGATCCCAAATCAGCAGAAGCACACTTCGGGCTTGGTGCAGCGGTGTCAAAATTGGGCAAGACGGACCAGGCTATTGCCGAATACAGGAAGGCCATTGAGTTAAACCCAAAGATGGCTAACGCATACAATAACCTCGGAGTAGAAATCGAGAAAAAAGGACGCATAGAGGAAGCTAAGGAATTATATCGAAAGGCTCTTAAATTGGATCCTAACCACGCAGAAGCCAAGCGTAACTTGGAGCGATTTGAGGCAAAGCCGATGATGGACAAAAACAGACCGGAGGCAAGCTGATGAAGAAAATAGGCCTCGCGCCTAACCCGCGCAAGACCGAGGCTGTTCAATTAGCATCTGAGCTTGCTGACTGGCTGACATCGCGAAACGTTCGCGCCGTTCTGGTAGAGGAAGTCGCGGCCCAAATCGACAAACCGCGATTGGCTGCGTCCGAAGAAGAGGTTGTGTCCTCCGATATGCTACTAGTTTTAGGCGGTGATGGGACAATGCTGCGCTTCAGTCGCCTTGCCGCTCCCAAAGGAACACCCATGATGGGCGTGAACTTTGGGCAATATGGGTTCATTACAGAAGTCCACCCAAAAGAAGCAAAAACCGCGCTTAGAAGAATTTTGGAAGGTGACTACATAATTAGCGAAAGGGTTGTCCTTAAGGCAATGGTAACTCGTAAAGACGGTAGTATAGGTGTTTACCATGCCTTAAATGATGCTGTTGTTTCTAAAGGTCCAGCAGCGCGAATGCTGGACCTGCATATGTTCGTAAGCGGCAAATTCATAGTTACATATACTGCAGATGGAATCATTGTGGCAACTCCGACAGGTAGCACGGCATACTCGCTTTCGGCAGGCGGACCAAACGTATCGGTGCTCATTATAACTCCAATATGCCCTCACACGATGAATGCCCGATCGCTGGTCATTCCCGACAGCGAGGTTGTAAAAATCGTTGGTGAATGCGGATCAGAAGACTCAAACATGGTACTTACTGCAGACGGTCTAGTAGCCGAACGTCTAACTGGCAATGAACAAGTGGAGATAAGCAAGGCGGATTTCACGGCTAAGTTAGTTCAGCTTGAACCGCAGAGTTTTTATAAAAAACTACAGACGCGACTTAGGTGGGGAGAACGTTTCAGTGGGGAACAATCGTGAAATCTGAGGGCGTAAGTATAAAGCTGAATATCTGCTTGTATCTCTTTTCCCAAAGCCTTTTTGAGATTAGTCGTCTATGCTAACCGAACTACACATAGTTAATTTTGCACTTGTAGACGAACTGCGGCTAGACTTGGGCGATGGACTTAGCGTGCTCACAGGTGAAACCGGAGCAGGAAAATCTATTGTTGTAGACGCACTGAGTGCAGCATTGGGAGAGCGAACTGGAAGCGAAGTAGTACGTACAGGAACAGAAAGAAGTCTTGTCGAAGTTGTGTTTGATGTATCCGAACATCCTATAGCAGCAAGCGTAGCTTCCGAATACGGCTTTGAGCCAGAAGATGGCCTTTTAATAGTATCGAGAGAGATTACGCGATCCGGTAGGTCTCAAGGACGAATCAATGGAAGACCGACGACCGCATCAGTACTCCGAGAAATTACGAAATTGCTTGTCGACATACACGGTCAGCACGAGCATCAATCTCTGCTTTCGGTACCGGTACACCTAAACATATTCGACTCGTGGTGCGGCAGCGAGGTAATGAAGCTCCGCGAAGATGTACGAAATGTCTACGAAGAACTGATAGCCACTCGTAACGAAAGAAGCCGCATCCAAACCGACGAGAGAGAACGTGCTAGGCTTCTGGATCTATACAAGTTTCAACTTGATGAAATAAAAGCAGCAAAGCTTTCACATGGTGAGGAAGAGATACTGGTTCAGGAAAGAAATCGGCTCGCAAACGCAGAAAAACTATTTGACGCTACTACAGAGATAGCAATGTTGCTTGGAGCAGATTCCGGGGCAGTAGATGGATTGAGCGCTGCAGTTGAGGCTGCGAAAAGAATCGCACAAATGGATCCGTCGATGTCGGAGATCGCAGAAACCTTAAGCACGGCCCTAATCAGCACTCAGGACGCATTGCTCATGGTTAGGGATTATCAAGATCGAATAGAGGCTAACCCCACCCGCTTGGAGCAAATTGAAGATCGACTAGATGTTATCAAAACCTTAAAGCGCAAGTACGGCGATACCATCGAAGAAATCCTATTATATGCAGATAGTCTTGTCGATAAAATAGAGGCGCTAATTTGCTCTGAAGAAAGATCCCACGAACTTAACCACAAGATTGAAGAACTCACCAATAGACTAACAAGCTTGTCCCAAAAACTCAGTGATATTCGTAAACAAGCTGCATCAAAGTTTGAAAAGGCAGTAGAGATAGAACTTGCCGACAACAAAAAAAAAAAAACGCGTTTCGAGGTAAACATTCAACCCATCGATCCCGGTCCAATCGGTGCTGACGCGGTAGAGTTCCTAATATCCCCAAATCCTGGAGAACCTGCTAAGCCACTCGCAAAAATTGCCTCCGGTGGTGAGATTTCGCGTGTAATGCTTGCTCTCAAAAGTGCTGTCAAGCGAGCAGAAGTGCCGACACTTGTGTTTGACGAAATTGACACAGGAATCGGCGGAAGGACAGCCCATGTTTTGGGCGAAAAACTCGCTTCTCTTGCGAACAAATGCCAAGTTCTTTGCGTTACACATCTTCCACAAATAGCAAGTAGAGCAGCACATCATTTTTTGGTAGAGAAGCTTGTCGAAGGTGACCGAAGCCAAGTTAGAGTCAGAAAGCTGGAAGGCGAAGACCGCGTAAAGGAAATAACGCGTATGCTTGGAGCTGAGGAAAGTTCTAGCATAGCAGCAGAGCACGCCAGGGAGATGCTTTCACTTGCGAATCAAGGGAACGATCAGGCTAGATAAGAAAACAAAACAGCTAGCAAAGCGGCTCAGACCCGGCGATATTGCGTTGATCAACCACGAAGATATCGACGCAACTGCAGCACAGATGCTTGTGGATGCACACGTTTGTGCCGTGATCAATGCAGCGAAGTCGTGTTCGGGCAGATATCCTAACCTTGGTCCACGCATCTTGCTGGAGGCTGGAATTCCTCTTATCGATAATGCTGGCGACCACTTGTTCAAAGGTCTGCGCGAGGGAGAAAAGATTGAAATCGTCGACGGTGCAATCTCTCGCAATGGAAAAACTATAGCTCAAGGCGATGTGCTCGATATTGACCGAGTGAATCAGATAATTGAGCAAGCTAGATCAAACCTCGGCTACGTATTGGAAGAGTTTGCAAGGAACACCTTAAGCTATGTGAGTCGTGAAAGATCGATCCTGCTTGATCCGGCGAACTTGCCGAATATTAAGACCCAAATCAACGGCCGCCATGCTCTCGTAGTAGTACGCGGGGAGAGCTACAAAGAAGACTTGGCCATTATACGAACCTACATTCGAGACGTGCGACCTGTGTTAATCGGCGTAGACGGCGGTGCTGACGCGCTTATTGAAATGGGACTGAAGCCAGACATCATAATAGGTGATATGGATAGTGTGAGTGATCGTGCGCTCAAGTGCGGAGCGGAATTAATAGTGCACGCCTATGCGAGTGGAGATGCGCCAGGTCTGCCGCGTGTAAAGAACCTTGGCTTACAAGCAACTATCTGCTCCGTTCCAGGCACTAGCGAAGATTTGGCACTGCTTCTAGCCTACGAAAAAGGTGCAGAAGTTATAGTGGCTGTTGGAACGCACTCTAATCTCATCGACTTCTTAGACAAGGGACGCAAAGGGATGTCCAGCACATTCTTGGTTCGCTTGAAAGTAGGAAACAGGTTAGTAGACGCTAAAGGCGTAAGCAAGCTTTATCTAGCACAACCCAGTGTTAGATACATTGGTGTGTTGGCACTGGCGGCTTTAGCAGTGTTATTCTCTGTGATTGCACTATCGCCAACCATGCAGGACCAAATACAAACAATGATTCAAGACCTTAGAGCGCAATTTTGGGAGCTCTACACTAAGCTGAGACCGTGGGAGTGGCGAAGATGATTGACTTGCGTTACCACATCTACAGCCTTGCCGCTGTATTCTTCGCGCTTGCGATTGGGATTGTGATAGGCACTTCTTTCGCAAGAAAATTGCCTGCTAATGAAAACGAAAGGCGTACTATCCAGCGCTATGAGAACTCCATGCGAGTATTGAAACGAGAGATAGAGCTCGTCAGTCAGGGTGCAGCGCAAAAAGAAAAACTCGCTAGACAATATGAAGAATTTTGTAGGGCAATATTTCCGACGATAGCCAAAAATAGGCTGTTCCAACGATACGTGGTAATATTGCAAACCGGCGATTACGATGAGATCGTTGGATGTATAAAGACTGCTTTGGAAATCGCAGGAGCACAAGTTACAAGCGTTATTGACATCGACCGCCACTTCCCATTCGATGACAACGAGCGAATTGCTCAAGTAATGCTGGACTGTGGGTTGGCGTATAATGATCCTACTAAAGCTGCCGATAAACTTTTCGAAGCAATGGTAGATATGCTATGCAACGCAAAGTATTCATACTTACCCGCAAAACTTGAAAAACACGGTGTGGCCAAATTCACAGGCAATAGTCCCTCACTAGGAACACGACTTGTTGTGCTAGTCGGTGGGGCGACTTCGGAAAAGACAAACACCTCTGACATAGTAGACCTACGTCTTGTTCAAGCGTTAGAGCGTTCCGGATTGATAGTAGTTGGATGTGAAGGATCAAGCACAGCAGTATCATACGTTCCGATTTGGAGCAAGGCGGGCATCGCAACTGTTGATAATGCTGATTCAACTTTGGGTCAGATAGCACTGATCTGCGCACTAAACGGTGAGAAAGCACACTTCGGAACAAAGGAAACGGCAGACCGCCTTATTCCGCTTTCGATGACGGAGGCTAAAAAATAATTGTCGGGAGTAGTCGTCATCATACCAGCGTTCAATGAGGAAGACCTGATCAGCGAAACGGTGAAAGCTGCTCTGAGCATGCCAGAAGTCGACGAAGTTATCGTTGTTGATGACGGTTCCGAAGACAAAACCGCTTTTGTAGCCTATGAAGCAGGAGCGCGTGTGATTCAACTCGATTCCAATCAAGGCAAAGGAGCTGCGTTAAACGCTGGACTTGCAGATACCACATCTGAAATCGTTCTTATGATAGATGCAGACCTCGGATCAACAGCAGTAGAGACTAGAAAGCTTCTTGAACCGCTCTTGGCCGGCCAGGCGGATATGTCGATTGCAATTATGAAAGCACCACCCGGACACAAAGGCGGGTTTGGACTTGTCACAAAGCTATCCAAATGGGCGATAGGCAAATATGGCGGCGTTGAGGTAACAGCACCTCTCTCAGGCCAGAGAGCAATACGCAGAAAGCTGCTTGAGGATATTGGCGGGTTCGAGAAGGGATTTGGAGTTGAGACGGCGTTAACTATTGATGCTCTTCGTAAAGGATATCGGATTGTAGAAGTGCCTCTCCATCTTACGCACCGCGTAACCGGGCGTAATTTGCGAGGATTTTTGCACAGGGGACATCAATTCTACGACATAATAAAGGCGGTATGGCGGCGACGTAAGATGCTCAGCAATCCACCTGGGCAAGGATACCGACGACATAACGATCGAGATACAAAGCAGTGATCTTCGTAATAGCAGTAAAATGAAAGGATATTGACTATGACACGAGGAGATAACGGAGAACTCACACGGCTAGAATTTCTAAAGACCACTGGAGCCGCTGCAGCTCTGGCTGGAGTAACACTCAGCGGTCTATCGGTACGTGCGGAAGATATGCCTGAAAAAATCGAAAGAAGTTCCAGCGAGCGATAAGATTGTAGTCGGTGTAATAGGCGTATCGGGTCGAGGCAGTCACCTGTTAAACCGATTCAAAGCAAACCCGGACGTTGAAATAGGAGCGGTATGCGACGTATACGAGCCACGGGTCCAGTCTGCTATTCAGGCAGCTGGAGGCAATGCGAAGGGTTATAGTGACTTTCGTAAACTATTGGAACAAAAAGACATAGATGCAGTGATAGTAGCGACACCTCCACATTGGCATCCGCTGATCTCAATCTACGCATGCCAAGCAGGTAAAGACGTGTACTGCGAGAAGCCGATAAGTAGGTATCCTGCTGAAGCAAAGGCAATGCTCAAAGCTGCAAGGGACAATAAGCGAGTAACTCAGGTCGGCACACAAATTCACGCAGAGAACAATTTTCGACGCGCAGTAGAGATTATCAGGTCGGGAATGCTAGGCAAGATAATGTCCATAAACGTAATCTGTACGATGAATGAATATCCCGGCGGATGTGGTAGACCTGCTGATGGAAATCCGCCTGACGGATTAGATTGGGACATGTGGCTTGGCCCTGCACCCAAAGTGCCTTTCAATGAAGCTCGCTTCAAAGTGCACCGATACTTTCACGACTACGTCGGAAGTTGGCTAAATGAACTGGGGCCACACATCATAGACCTGCCTTTTTGGGCTATGGAACCAGGCGAGCCGATATCCGTATCGGCTTCTGGAGGGAGATTCGTAGCAGACGACATAAGCGATATTCCCGATACTATGACTGTTCTTTGGGAATATCCGGGCTTTACAATGAACTGGATACACACTTCGTGCAACAGCTACAACTTTGGATTCGGAGGACCACCCGACTGTGGACGAAGACTTGGAGTGATTTTCCACGGCACACGGGGAACGCTAATGTCCGATTATTTCTGGCTTCAAGTAGTATCCGAAGGCGATCGGTTAAAAGATTTCCAACCGCCACCAGAGAGCATACCACCATCGCCAGGTCACGAACGTGAGTTTCTAGACGCGGTAAAGACACGTAAGCAACCCTCTTGTTCGTTTGAGTATCACGTTCCACTGGCCATTACCCTCAATTTGGGACAGATCGCTTTCGATACAGGACGAAAAATAAGATGGGATTCGAAAGCTGGCCGTACGATTGGCGACCGAGAAGTCGAGCGCGCACTGCAGCCTAACTACCGCAAGCCTTGGAAGTTGCCTGCTTAGACGAAAGGAAATGGAATAAGGTGGATAGGCGAGAATTTCTGAAGAATGCAGCTAAGGGAGCAATATCAGTGAGCATCATTGGAGCGATAACAAGGCGAGTACAAGTAAAGGCATTCGAAGAAAAACCAACAGTTGGATCAAAAAAAGAGTCGGAACTTAAAAAAGCATTCTGTTTTTCAATGTTTCCTGATTCTTTGAGCGTAGAAGATCGATTTAAACTAGCAAAGGATTTAGGATTGCATGGTGTGGAGGTAAAACCGACTCTGGACGCTAAAGAAATTGGAGAGATGCGGGCAGCGTCGGATAAGACAGGCGTAGAAATACACTCCATCATTTACGGTGGATGGAACGCGCCGCTCTCTAGTTCTGATCAGGAGATAGCAGAACGGGGAGTCCGCGAAATTATTGATGCCTTGAAGAACGCGAAGGAGTTGGGCGCTGCAAACATTCTGTTGGTTCCAGCGGTGGTAAACGAAAAGACTCGTTACGTCGATGCTTATAAGCGATCACAAGCACACCTGCTCAGGTTGGTAGCGGAAGCTGAAAAGCAACGCGTAGCTATTCTTGTGGAGAACGTGTGGAACAACTTCTTGTTATCGCCGATTGAGTTCGCACGTTATATAGACGAGATAGGCAGTCCCTGGGTTCAAGCATATTTCGACGTAGGGAATGTAATAGCGTTTGGTTGGCCCGAAGATTGGATCCGCACCCTAGGTAGTCGCATAAAGAAAGTGCACCTAAAAGACTTTAAACGCAATCAACGACAGTTCGTAAACCTACTAGACGGTGACGTCAATTGGCCGGAGGTGCGAAAAGCTTTGCGAGAGGTAGGCTACCAGGGCTATCTGACAGCAGAACTCGGCGGAGGAGATGCGAAGTATCTTCGAGATGTAAGCGAGCGAATAGATAAGATCATCAATCTTTAAACCTAAAAGTAAGTTGTAACCTTATTAAATAATATTAGCTGAAAAGGAGAGGCATTCTAGAGTTGGTTGATATGGAAACTATCGTGAATCTGTGCAAAGTGCGCGGATTCGTCTTTCAGTCGAGTGAAATCTACGGGGGCATAGGATCTAGCTACGACTACGGCCCTCTCGGAGTGGAACTAAAGCGAAACGTGAAGGAAGCGTGGTGGCGCGATATGGTAGCCACACGCGATGACATAGTGGGTTTGGATTCGGCTATCATTCTGAATCCCAAAGTTTGGGAAGCCTCAGGACACCTGGAACATTTTACAGATCCGCTTGTGGACTGTAAACAGTGTCGCCAAAGGTTCCGAGCAGATGACATCGAAGGCGATCGATGTCCAGTATGCAATGGCGAACTAACCGAACCAAGACAGTTCAATACAATGTTCAAGACCTTTATTGGACCGGTTGAAGACGAAGCGTCGGTTGCGTATCTGCGGCCGGAGACATGCCAAGGAATATTTATCAATTTCGCAAACATACTCCAGGCATCTCGGAAGAAACTGCCGTTCGGCGTTGCGCAGATCGGCAAGAGCTTCCGCAATGAGATCACTCCGGGTAACTTCATCTTTCGAACACGAGAGTTCGAGCAGATGGAAATGGAATATTTTGTCTATCCTGGTACTGACGAAGAATGGTTTGACTATTGGGTTAATGAGCGCTTCAACTGGTATGTCAAGTACGGCATAAAAAAGGAAAACTTAAGGCTTCGCCAACATTCCAAAGAGCAATTGTCGCACTACTCCAAGGCCACCACCGACATTGAGTATAACTACCCATTTGGATGGGCAGAACTTGAAGGCATCGCCAACCGCACAGATTTTGATCTCACTGCTCACAGCAAGGCTTCGGGTAAGGACCTGACGTATTTTGACGATGCCAAAGGCGAGCACATAACACCGTACGTGATCGAGCCTGCAGCAGGTGCAGACAGAGCTACTCTAGTTTTCTTGCTCGATGCTTATGAGGTCGAGACCTTTGAAAAAGGCGGCAAGAAAGACAAGCGCACGGTATTACGGTTCCACAAGGACATCGCGCCTGTCAAAGCCGCCGTAATGCCACTTCTTCGCAATAGACCGGATTTAGTGGAAACTGCCAAGAAGCTAGCTCAGGATCTACAAAAGGCATTCCCCACTATTTACGACGATACTGGCTCAATTGGCCGGCTGTATCGCAGGCAAGATGAAATCGGTACTCTGTGGTGTGTAACAGTTGACGTCCAGACTGTCGAGGAAGATAATCAGGTTACCATCCGAGATCGGGATACTATGCAACAGATCAGGATGCCTATAGAAGGAGTCAAGAGGTATCTAATTGAACAGTTAGGCAAAGATTGCTAGAAACCGTCGAAAAAGAAGCCTATAAAACAGAAGTGATAATCCGAGATTGACCGATCGAGGTTACCAAAAGTCAGCAAATCACCAGAAGATTCCATATACAAAGCAGTGTCACAATTCAAGCATCCATACTCAACCTTGTATTTTGAAGGGAAAGGTGAAGCAAATTTAACTTCTGGCGACCATATACTTTCTTTATAACTGAAATCAAATAGCTGTATTGTAAGCAAGCGCGCGCTGTGATATACTAGCACCGCATTAATCGCGCTGTCTCACTAAAAACATATCACTTTAACTGACATATATCACTGGGGGGACTATCCGTGAAGTTTATCTGCGCTAGAAAGGACTTGCATGAGGGCGTTGGAACCGCAGGACGAGCAGTGAGTCCTAGAACTTCGCTTCCTATACTCAGCCATCTGCTGATTCGAACTGAGGAAGACAAAATACGTATTGCTGCAACAGATCTGGAAATTGGCATGGAATGTGTTGTTGAAGCAAACATTCAAGAACCAGGTCAGCTAACAGTCCCTGCACGCGTTCTAACAGAGATACTTGCTGCACTGCCGGAAACGGACGTCGCTGTTTCAGTGGACCAATCGAACATGGTCAATTTAAAATGCGGTACGTCGGAGTTTTCCATACTCGGCCTACCACCCGAAGAGTTTCCCATGCTCCCCGAGGTGCACGAAGAAGTCAGGTTCACAATTGAAAATGATATCCTGCGTGAAGGTATTGCCAAGACGACGTTCGCTATAAGCGCAGATGAAGCTCGAGCCATCCTAACTGGAGTTCTAATGCAGATAAACGGAGAGAGCCTCAAGCTAGTTGCCACAGATACCCATAGACTTTGTGTATTTGATTGCCCACTGGTAGAATGCGAGGCTTCACAAAATGCTATTGTACCTGGCCGCGCGATGAACGAGCT
>FWWL01009613.1_pt1 | contig 11624 bp, 6 predicted proteins | sample 2228331 | NCBI WGS metagenome assembly FWWL01 (sample SAMEA103939775, study PRJEB20133) | metagenome
CCCGGAAGAGGATGTGTCGTTGGCCGAAGGCGGCATGGGGGCTCAGGCTTATGCCGACGCCGTGGCCACCTATCTCGCCCTGGCCGTGGACCGTCTGGCCGACAGGTGCTCTACGATATGCTCATGGGACGTAACAAGAGACAACGTTCGCAACACTTTCGCACGCCAGGCGATTCCCATGGTCTGGGATTTTGCCGAAGCAAATCCCTTTAGTGATTCTACGGGAAACTTTCAAGGGGCCGTGGAATGGGTGGCTCGGGCTTTGGAAACCCTTCCGGCATCCGGGCCGGGCGTTGCTTTTCAGCAAGACGCCACTGCCCCACCAGCCTTTATCGAACCCACCGCCGACACGGATCATCCTGGAAGCTTGTCGGAGAACGAATTTTTCCCTGGGAGCTCGGGCGTCCAGCCCGCCGAAACCGCGGGCCAAAGGTCCGCGCTCTCAGGAAAGCCATCCGATTCTCTCATGTTTGGACAAGCTCCCACGGCTTCGAACTTCTCGTCGCCGTCGTGCCTGGTGGTGAGTACGGATCCACCCTATTACGACAACATCGGTTATGCGGATCTTTCCGATTTCTTTTACGTCTGGCTTCGACGATCCCTTCGGGACGTCTATCCTCAGCTTTTTTCCACCATGCTGGTCCCCAAGGCTCAAGAGCTGGTGGCCACACAGTATCGCTTCAATGGCAGCAAGCAGGCCGCCCAGGAGTTTTTTGAAGAAGGTCTTCGAAAATGCTTTCACTGGATGAGCAGGACCGTCTCTGCGAATGTACCCGTCACCATTTATTACGCGTTCAAACAGTCGGAAAGGGTGGAAACCGAAAACGGCAACGGAGACATAATCGAGAGCACCGCGTCCACGGGCTGGGAAACCATGCTGGAAGGTCTGGTTCAGGAAGGCTTCTCCATCACTGCTACTTGGCCCATGAGGACCGAGCTGGGAAATCGAACGGTAGCCATGGGGACCAACGCTCTGGCCTCTTCCATCGTTTTGGCGTGTCGACCGCGGGCGGAGGATGCGCCGGAAACCACCCGTCGGGACTTTGTGATGGCGCTCAAGCAGGAGCTTCCTCAAGCCCTTCGCACCCTGCAGGAAGGAGGCATCGCCCCGGTGGATCTGGCCCAGGCGGCTATCGGGCCCGGCATGGCGGTCTTCACCCGGTACCGCAGAGTCCTGGAACCGGACGGATCCCCCATGCAGGTGCGAACCGCTTTGGCCCTCATCAACCAGGTGCTGGACGAGTACCTGGCCGAACAGCAAGGGGAATGTGACGCCGACACTCGATGGGCCGTGGCCTGGTTCGAACAGTTCGGCATGGACGAAGGCCCTTACGGGGTGGCGGAAACACTCTGTACGGCCAAAAACACATCGATAAGCGGCCTGCAGACAGCCGGAATCGTCATGGCCAAGGCCGGTAAGGTTCGGCTTCTTCGACGCGATGAACTACCCGAAGACTGGGATCCGAGCACCGACCGGCGCCTTACCTGCTGGGAAATGACCCAGCACCTCATTCGCCAGTTGGTGGACAAGGGAAGCGAGGAAGCGGCCGCACGGCTTTTGGCACGGCTGGGCGCTCGAGCTCAGGAAGCTCACAACTTGGCCTATAGGCTCTATCAAATCTGTGAACGAAAAAAATGGGCGGGAGAAGCCTTGGGCTATAACGCTCTGGCGGCTACCTGGCCCGAACTGGTCCGTCTTTCCAGGCACATGGAAAGCTCACCGACGGTGAGGCCGAAACAGAAGGAAATGTTTGACTAGGAGGAATCCCGCGCATGGATTCCCGCGGGGGAGCGAAGGGCGGTAAGCGTTCGGGTCACTGCATCTTCCCGAATCAGCCAGGATGGTCCATAAGGATTGCCAACGCGGTGCGATCCAAGCAAGGCTCATGATTCAGGCTGATTCCTTATGGGGAAGAGAGCCACGATAGGACGGCCTATCACCGTAGGGCGGATGAAGCGAAGCGAAATCCGCCATCACACACAGCCACGCGAAATCCAGCCCGCTCTGAGACCCGAATTCCTAGAACGGTATGCGCACGAAGCATCAATTTTCCAACGGCCGGCTCGATGGACTCAAAAAAGGGAGGAGACGAAAACATGGCGATGACCAACAGCCAACGGATCGGACGTGGCCTGGAACTGGTTCGGGATGGCCTGGTGCCTTTCCTGGAACGGGAACTCAAGAGCGCCTACGGGGAAAACTGGAAAGAGGTCGCCAAAGACTCCCTGGTCAAAGAGAAGGTCTGGAAAGAAGTGAATGGAGAGGTCCAGTGGGAAATCTACCTGGTCCTCGCCGTTCTTTGGAATCACTGGCACTCGGTTTTTTCCAAGACACTAGGGTCCACGGAACGAAGTTATGTCAGCGAACTTCGTGATGTCCGCAACCGATGGGCTCACCAGGACACCTTCACGTATGACGATACCTATCGAGCTCTAGATACCATGCATCGGCTGCTCAAAGCCGTCAGCGCCATCGAAGCCGAGGAAGTGCATCGTATGGCGCAGGAAACTCTGCGCGTGCAATTTGAGGAGCAGCGCCGCACTCAGGTGCGGAAAAAATCCGCCGTTGCCTTGGAAGGTCAGCCGATCCAGGGACTGCTTCCCTGGCGTCATGTGGTCGCCCCTCATCCAGATGTGGCCTCTGGTCGTTACCAGCAGGCGGAATTCGCCGCCGACCTGGCTCTCGTGTATCGGGGGGAAGCGTCCGACGAATACGGGGACCCTCGAGAATTTTTTCGGCGAACTTACCTCACCGAAGGCCTTTCGGATCTCTTGAGGGACGGTTTGCTTCGCCTGACCGGTCGAGGAGGAGCTCCCGTCGTGGAACTCCAGACCAATTTCGGAGGCGGCAAAACCCACTCCATGCTGGCCCTTTACCACCTTTTTTCGGGAGTGCCGGCGCAGGAACTGGCAGGTATGGAGGGATTGCTGAGAGATCTGGAAATCCAGTCCGTGCCCAAAGCTTCACGCGCCGTCTTGGTGGGAACAGCTCTGAATCCCGGGCAACCGCAACGGAAACCCGACGGAACCATGACGCGCACCCTCTGGGGTGAACTGGCCTGGCAACTGGGTGGACCGGAGGGGTACCGCATGGTGGCGGAAAATGACCAACATGGGGTGAGTCCTGGGTCGGAAACCCTGGGGCAGCTTTTTAAGCGTTACGCACCCTGCCTTATTTTGATTGACGAATGGGTCGCCTATGCACGCCAGACTTACGGGAAGACGGACCTTCCGGGAGGAAGCTTTGATGCCAACATGACCTTCGCCCAGGCGGTCACCGAAGCCGCTCGAGGCACTCCACGAACGATGCTGGTGGCCAGTATTCCGGCGTCCCAAATTGAAATCGGCGGCGAGGGTGGTCGCGAGGCGCTGGTGCGTATTCAAAACACTTTCAGTCGTATGGAGTCGGCCTGGAGGCCCGCCACGGCGGAGGAAAGCTATGAGATCGTACGGCGTCGGCTCTTTGAACCCATTGTGGACCCCAAGCTTTTTGCCGCGCGGGATGCCGTGATCCGCGCTTTTATCGACGCTTACAAGCAGGCGTCCAAGGAATTCCCTAACGGCGTCGGGGAAAAGAGTTACGAAAGACGTATGCAGCAGGCCTACCCTATTCACCCGGAACTGTTCGACAGGCTTTACGAAGACTGGAGCAGCCTGGAGCGGTTCCAGCGCACTCGGGGTGTTCTGCGCCTCATGGCTACGGTGATCTATGAGTTGTGGGAGCGTCAGGATTCAGGGCTGCTCATTCTCCCGGCTTCCATTCCCATGGATGCGTCCGCGGTCCAAACGGAAATGACGCGATACCTGGAAGACAACTGGAGGCCCATCATGGAACGGGATGTGGATGGGCCTGAGGCGTTGCCTCTTAGGCTGGACCGGGAAAACGCCTCTACCCTGGGGCGCTTTTCTGCAGCGCGGCGTGTCGCCCGCACCATCTTTATGGGATCGGCTCCGTTGGCCAAGGCCAGTAACCCGGGAATCGATGATCGTCGGGTAAAGCTGGGCTGTTTTCAGCCGGGAGAGACGGCGGCCACCTTCGGTGATGCCCTGAGGCGCCTTCGCGACCAGGCCACACATCTTTACACCGACGGCACACGATACTGGTTTTCCATTCAGCCCAGCGTGACACGTCTTGCTCGGGACCGTGCGGCACAGTTCCCTTTGGAAGAAGCCTGGCTGGAAGTGGTGCGGCGTATGCGTTCGGACAAGAAGCGAGGTGAGTTTGCCGCCGTCCATGTGGCGCCCGCATCCAGTGCCGATGTGCCCGATGAACCGGAAACGCGTCTGGTCATTCTGGGGCCGGAATATCCGCACGTGGGACGGGCGGAAAAGAGCGAGGCCAAGACCGCGGCATGGGATATTTTACAAAATCGCGGTAACAGTCCGCGCTATTTTAAAAACAGCTTGGCTTTTCTGGCCGCCGACAAAGCGCGTTTGGAGGATGTGGCCGAAGCGGCGCGGCTTTATCTCGCCTGGGATTCCATATGGCGGGAAAGAGAAGCGCTCAACCTGGATCCCTTTCAAAGTCATCAGACGGAAAGTCAACGCAAGCAGGCGGATTCAGCCGTGGACGCCAGAATCCGTGAAGCCTTTATCTGGCTGCTTACACCCTACCAGAAAGAACCCATGAGCCCCGTGGAATTTCTGGAAACCCGGCTTCAGGGCCAGGACGCTCCGGCCGAAATGGCCTCGCGAAAGATGATCAACGACGGCAACCTTATGGTTCAGTGCAGCGCCACCAATCTGAAACTGGCCTTGGACCGCTACCTGTGGAAGGATGTTCAGCACCTGAATGTGAAAAAACTGTGGGAATACCTGGCTTCTTACGTCTATCTGCCACGCCTCAAGGACAGTTCGGTGCTGATCAGGGCCATTCAGGAAGGGGTGAGCCACACCGGGTGGGAACGCCTTTTTGCCTATGCGGAAGGCTACGATGAAACCAAGGGAGAATACCTGGGTCTGAAGGCGGCTCAAAACACATCGGTGATTCTGGACGGAAGAAGTGTGCTGGTCAAACCTGAGCCGGCCCTGGAACAGCTTCGCCTTGTGAGAGAAAAGTCCCAAGAGTTCCTTACGCCGCCAGGGGAATACCATCCTTTTCGCTTTCCAGCCGGCACGAAAAAACCGGGAGACAGTCCAGGGGCGCCGCCGGCAGAACCGCTCAAGAAGCAACCCCGACGTTTTCACGGCAGCGTGTCTTTGGATCCCATGAAAACAAGCAGTTCCGCCGGAAAAGTCGCCGAAGAAGTCATCCAGCATCTTAGTGCGCTGATGGGCGCCGACGTCAAAATTACCTTGGAAATTCAGGTGCGGCTGGATTCAGGTTTTCCGGACCATGTGGTACGCACTGTTACCGAAAACTGTGCGACCCTCAAGTTCACACACTTTGAGTTCGAGGAAGAATGAGCGTCAATCTCTCCTGCAAGGACACTCAATAAGAAGAGGAACAAGAAGCGGTGAATGCAGGAACACGAGTGGGAGTTCGGTCAGATCCAACCCACGTTGGCATAGCGACTGGGAAGAGACGAGAGCGGGGCGGGAGCCTTTTCATGTAAGTCATCTTTCCCGATGAACCTTGGCTCATCCTCTTCTGATCCCCCCGCAGTGACACGGGCAAACAGGAGGAATCACTTGGACTGTACAGCTCTTGACTTGATTGACAAGCTTATCGGGTGTTGGAACTACTTTGAGATGCTCAGCGAATGGTATTTGAAAAAACATGCCCCGGCCATAATCCGTGGAGAGGCTAAAGATCTGACAGAAACTGAGCAAGAAATCATCACTCAGCTTCAAGAATTGTTATCTCGTACTGAGTGGGAAAGGCTTCCAGAGCTCATCTCGCTGAGGCACTCCGGGCAGCTTGAGGAGCTTGAATCAGATAGAAAGCGCAGGCAAGAGCAGGAAGAACTTCTTGTTCGGAAACGTCATGAAGAAGAGGAGCGCCAGAGGCAGGAGCAGGAAGTTAAAGAGAAAAAGAGTGTTCTTTTGCAGCGTATTCGCACCGCATTTGAATCCGACTTCTTATCGGCCGATAAGCATTTTCAAACGGATCCTGACCGGCACCTGTTGCCCGACGTAGAATACTCGGAGCTGAAATCAAAATTCTTACAGGAATGGGCCAAAAAGCATCTTGACCTCGATCTTGATCTGGAACAAGCAACAGCTGCAGCCACCTTCGGCGGTGACACTCTAGTCGTGGCCCGGGCTGGCTCAGGGAAAACCCGCGTTCTCGTGTCTCGGGCACTCTTCTTACAAGAACACTGTAGCGTCTCCCCGAATCAAATTCTGTTGCTTGCCTTTAATAGGGACGCGGCCAGTGAAATGAAGCGGCGCTTAGAGAAGCACCTGGGAGACAACCTTCCCTACGTTATGACATTCCATGCGCTGGCCTATGCACTTGTCCACCCGGATGAAGAGCTTCTTTACGATGATCCCGCCTCGAAGACCCTAAAACTTAGTCAAGAGATTCAACGAATCATCGATGAACATCTTAAATCAGAGCAAGACAGAACAAAGATACGGGATCTCATGTTAATGCATTTCCGGGATGACTGGGAGAGGATAGTCTCGGGTCGATTTGATTTACCCGCGCAAGAGTTCGTCAAATACCGGGAATCGCTGACAAGGGAGACCTTGAATGGTGAGTACGTAAAATCATTCGGTGAAAAACTTATCGCCAATACTTTGTTCCGATATGGAATCGAGTACAAATACCAACGCAGTTTCCGCTGGAACGGTGTCAATTACAAGCCGGATTTTACCATATTCTGTCCAGGCAGCCGGGGAGTGATCATCGAGTATTTTGGAGCCAGAGATGATCCCGACTACGACAAAATGGATGACCAAAAACGACGGTTCTGGAAAAGCATGAAAGGGTGGACATTCCTTGAGTTTTCACCGCGCGACATCGCTGGCGGTGCCGAGGAATTCTCACAAGAGCTCATAAGAATTTTGACAGCCAAGGGGGTGACAGGGCGTTATCGATCCGACGAAGAGATTTGGCAGATCATTCGAGATCGTGCAGTGGACAGTTTCACCAACGCCATGAAATCTTTTGTGAACCGCTGCCGCAAGACGAACTTGAGCGCCGATGAACTGAATAATCTTATTGCCTCACATGCTTCGATCACAGAGTCTGAAAGACTTTTTCTTGAACTGGCGTCAACTATATATTCGGAATATCTTGACCGATTACGTCTGAAGCAAAAACAGGACTTCGACGGTCTCATGTGGGAAGCCATCAAATGCGTCGAAAAAGGTCAGACCCAATTTTCAAGGAATCGACGAAGGGAGTGCGGAGATCTCAGGGCCCTTCGGTTTGTCCTGGTGGATGAGTTTCAAGACATGACAGAGACATTTTACAGGTTGTTGAAGGGAATCAGCTGTGTCAATCCTTCCGTTGAGTTTTTCTGTGTAGGAGATGATTGGCAGGCGATTAACGGCTTCGCGGGGTCTGACTTAAAGTTTTACCAAAACTTTGAAGAGATGTTCCGGTCGCCCAGCAGGGTTGTCGCAAGCACGAATTACCGTTCCCCGATCCAGGTTGTGAATATCGGGAATGCGCTTATGAGGGGCAAAGGAACGCCGGCAAAGCCGAATAAATCAGAAACTGGATATGTACGAAAGGGAAGCTTCAGCGATTTCACTCCTAACGCGGAAGAACAAAAGCACCATAACGGTGACGAGGCAACTCCTGCAGTGCTTCGGATTGTTCAGCGCCTTCTTGCTGCAGGAGACAATGTAGTGTTGCTATCACGCCGCAATGGCGTGCCATGGTACGTTGACTATAACTCCCCAAGGGCTAAGGATTTAGATGCACTGGAACAATTCGCAGAGCATATTCGCTCTTTTTTCCCAAAGGAGGACAGAAAACGCATCTCGGTGTCTACAGTCCATAAGTACAAAGGGCGGGAGAAAGATGCGGTGATCCTCCTCGATGCGCAAAAGGGAAGTTTTCCTCTCATTCACCCCGACTGGATATTCCTGAGGGTCTTCGGCGATGATCTTGAGCGCATCGTGGAAGAGGAAAGAAGGCTCTTTTACGTGGCACTCACGCGAGCCACCCGTGCCCTTATAATCCTCAGTGAAAGCAGTGAAAGAGAAAGTCCGTTTTTGCGAGATATCCAAGCCAAAATTGACCTCCAACCGATCAGCTGGTCGGAGCTGCCACCCATATCCTTCAAGAAAGGACCCATGATAGAAGTAAGGATATCAAACGCCTACCAAATCCGCGATCAGCTCAAGAAAGTCGGATATCGCTGGAACGATGAGCATAAATATTGGTACAAATCGTTTTACCTTGGGGAGTTTGACTGGAAGGCATTCTGCGGGCAACCCTGGGCACAGACCAATGTGGACATTAAGATCCTTACAGAAGAGGGAAAAGTCATCTTCTCTGGTAAGGGGCCACTAAAATCATCTGACCTGCCGCCAGAATTGCCCACATCCCGGCAGTCCTAGTAACATCCATTGGGTTCGGGAACACAAAATCAGGGAGGATGGAAATGCGTTCTACGACAATAACGACAACGGAAAAAATGTTGGAGTCTTCGCCCGAAGAAATGTAACAGCGGGTCGGCAACATTTAATGGAATATATTGAATTTGAAAGATTAAGTGCGATGGAGCAGCTTGTTCAGGCACAGTAAATAAGCTTGTTATTCCTTGAAGGACTCGAAAAGCAAAAAGCCGTAAGCATGGTGTCGAAAAACACCGCTTTGAGTGGAAAGACCTTCAACGGCATGCGCTCAAAGGCGAAATCTTTGAGAGCTCGGTGGATCAGTTGTGGGCGCTGGCCATGACAGAGTCATAGGTGCGGTAGCAGTTCAAGTCTGCTTTTTTAAATTGTTCGTCAAGCGCTCCTCCCATTCCGAGATTCGTGTAAAGAACCCTTTTGGGGAGCACAAAAGGCAGCCGCAACTCTCTGCTGGCCCCCCCAGGACCACAATAGATGGCCTTTCGAAACCGAGCCCGGAACTTTCTGCGACCCCCGAATTTCGTGTATTCCCATGCCTTTTTTGTCTCACACCAATCGGTTCCAAGGGAGGCGCTGCGTCGCCCGAGCATACTCCACAACGTCTTTGTAGATGCAGCCGGAACAGACGGTGCCCACCTTCAGTTCCTCAAAGACCTCTTCAACCGCAAGACCGTTTCACCTCTTTCGCGTGCCGCCAAAAGGCCTCACCAGATAGGCCCAAATGCCTATGATTTGCGAATAACGCACAAAAAGCCTGAGACCAGTTCGAGAGGTCATGGTTTCAGACGTAGGTTCAACCTGGTCGATTTTACACTTATCAGCTTGTTTTTTTTGTGACATCATCAAGTCCTACCCTTTGGGTTTGCGTTAACTGGGAATTGGATCCAGCAAATATCTTTTCGATTCAATAACATAGCCCAAACGGTAGGCGTTTCCCAGCATTCAATCGCACAATTTAGGTGACAAATACCGAAACTGGTGACAATCTGGCGATGGCATCGATGTCGATGAACGACGATTAGGATACCTGAGTTGTGAACTGGACAAGACCCCCTTAACCGTTTTGACTGAACTGATAGATCGCACCCATCGGTAACCATTCTTCCAAAGGGGCTATGCTAAATGACACCCTCTCTGCATCTACGCTCGTCTGTGCAATCCTTCCGGCGACTGCTTTTTGTGCTTGTCATTGTCCCCCTTTCCATCTTCCTCTTCAGCCCCGTGCGACACGTCCAACCATCGTCTTCTCCCTTCATACAGTTCCTTGGGGCTGCTCAGATGGTTGGAGGGTCTTCCTACCTGATCGATACAGGGAAGACACGGTTCCTCGTAGACTCAGGCTTCTTCTACGGGTCCGAATATCAAGAAAAAAACGAAAAACTCGATTTCGATCCATCAACCATCGACTTCATCCTCCTCACCCACGCTCACATCGATCATTCTGGACGCATACCTTTTCTCTACCAGAAAGGCTTCAAGGGAAAAACGGTTGGAACGGATGCCACAAAGAGCATCCTTGGTGTCATGCTTAAGATGAGTATGAACATTGCCCAAGGTCAGGGGAAGGCAATATTTGGATTAGAGGATCTCACAAAATGCATGAACGGCTTTATGACCATTCCATACGACCAGAAGATCCATCTTGCTCCCGATGTGGCGGTGAGATTCAAGGATGCGGGGCACATCCTCGGGTCATCGATCATCGAGATCTGGATCAAAGACGGAGAAAAGCCCATCAAAATGGTCGTTGCTGCTGACCTTGGAAGCAAAGAAACTCCTCTTCTTCGTGATCCCGCTATCATTACTGAAGCTGACTACGAAGTGGTTGAATCGACATATGGGACAGACCAGCGTGGTCAGCCGAATTATCGCGAGTTTGGAAAAGCTATCCAGGAGACTCTGAACAAGGGAGGAAGTGTTCTCATACCCGTTTTTGTTCTGGAGAAGACTCAAAAGGTGCTTTACGTCATTGGACAGATGAAGCGGGAAGGCATTATTCCACCATCGACTCTAGTTTATGCAGACAGTAGCACGGCTCAGGAAATCACCAGAATCTACAGACAGTACAGTCAATACTATGATGCCGAAGCCCTGAAGCTCCTTTCCTCGTCGGGTGATCCGCTCAGCTTTCCTGGACTCCAGGAAATATCAGGACAGAGGGCGATGGAAACTCACAACGGAAATCAACCCGCCATCTATCTGTCATCAAGCGGGATGCTCGATCATGGCTATGCCCCCAAGCACCTTGAGAAGATGATCGAAGACCCCAAGAATCTCCTTCTCATTGTCGGATGGCAAGCTCCGGACTCACTTGGACGGAGGCTTCAGGAAGGGGTAAAAAAGGTAAGAATTCCAATAAAGAACTTCGGGAATAGAAAAATAGAAACCACCCACGTTGAAAAGACCGTCAAAATGAAGGTAATGAAATTTGGTGGGTTCTCTTCACATGCCGATGGTTGTGAAACCCTGGAGTGGTTGTCTCATTTTCCGAAGCTAAAGGAAGTCTTTGTCGTTCACGGTGACAAAGAGAATGCTATCGGGCTGGCGAAAGCCGTGGAATCGAAATTGGGATTCAAGGCTTCGGCTCCATCACTGAATGAAACAAGGCGCATCTCCAGCACGGTTAAGGATCACCCGATAAAGAGGACTTCCAAGCTCTGCGAAGAAGGAGCAGGTGCACCATCTGGATCGAGCGCCGTTGGCGGCATCAGCGATCATTAGGGGGACGGTCAAAATGGGGAAGCAGTTCTTCCGTCTGGTTTCAGTGCTACTTTTCTTGCTGAGCATGAGCTTTTCAGCATGGTATGTGAGCTATCGGCAGACAATCTGGATGAAATAAAGAACCATGAGGGAGAGTTCGTTTCTTTAATTGGTCAGGTTGCCGGAAAGTTCACAGCACCAGGCGGGAAGGCAAGATATCTCAATTTCGGGTCTGATTACGCGAGAGTTGCTTTCTGATGCTAGGTTGGATTCATAAGACAACTAATTTAATCCCTTGAAAGGAAGATTCTCAATCAGGGGGTGAAGCATGAGGAGACCAAAGCCCTTGCCGGAAGGAGCCGTCGAATCATTGTGTAAGAGGCTGAAGGAAGCCGAGAGCAAATCTGAGTTTCAGAGGGTTCAGTGTATCTGGCTTAGGGCTGCCCTAG
>FWWL01009614.1_pt1 | contig 11624 bp, 7 predicted proteins | sample 2228331 | NCBI WGS metagenome assembly FWWL01 (sample SAMEA103939775, study PRJEB20133) | metagenome
TTGTGAATTGTTGGCAGAGAGCCGTGAGCATCCCACGGCAGCGATGATTTATGAAACTCTAAAGCCGCGCTTCCCATCATTGAGCCTGGCTACGGTGTATAACACGCTTGAAGTGCTGGTGCGCTTAGGAGCGGTCAACGTTTTGGGTAATGCCGGGGATGGAATGGCCCATTATGACGCCGATACCGATCCTCATATTAACCTGGCATGCGTTTCATGTCATAAAATAGTGGATTTTCCCAGCCAATACGTGCAGTTCCTGGATGAGGAAATTAGCGCTACCTCAGGGTACCGCGTCTTGGGAGCGCGGGTGTTGTATTACGGGTTATGCCCCGAATGTCAGCAGAAGACATCCATTGCACGGAGGGAGCCTGATCATGACCACCGCGGAAACAACGCCTGAACGATCCTTTCCCAATCTGCCTGTTTCGGGCTTACGATGCACCGATGTCTTTGCCGATACCCTGCGAGGGTATACCGGAATCAAAGCCGTTCACTATGATTACCATGCAGGGCGCCTGCGCCTGGTGTACGATCCTGAGATCATTTCCCCCGAACGGGCTCTTCTGCTTGTGAACGAAGCGGGCAAAGTGGCGGCTGGGCGGAGCGCACAATGTGCAGCCCGCCGTGAAATGGGAGGCGCTGCCTGTGCAGTTTGCGCGCTGCAATTGGGCCAGGCGTTGGGGCTGGATTCCTCACGGGTGACCTTTCAGGGAGACGCTCTTGAAATAAGGTGGGGCGAGGTCACCCGGCCCGTTGCTGAAGTCGAGGAAGTTTCGGCGCCTCCTGCCGGTCTTGAATCTCTAACTTCTCCTCGATTTGATGAGCAAAAAGTTCAAATTCTCTTTACCATTCTCACGGCTTTCTTCACACTGGCAGCATTGTTGCTCGAACGTTTAGGGGCTGCACCGATGGTGAGCGCGGGGTTATTTGCCCTGGCGTATGTTACCGGTGGATGGTTTGGGGTACAAGCCAGTGTGGAAGCATTACGCGAGAAAACCCTCAATGTGGATTTGTTGATGATCCTGGCGGCACTGGGAGCAGCCATCATTGGTTCACCCGCGGAAGGGGCGGCCTTGCTTTTCCTGTTTTCTCTTTCGAACACGCTCCAAGCCTACGCCATGGATCGTAGCCGTAAAGCCATTGAAAAATTGTTAGACCTGCGCCCCAAGGTGGCCACAGTGCGACGGGGATCGCGTTTGGTGACCGTGCCGGTGGAAAAGTTGATCCCGGGGGATATCATCGTGGTGCGTCCGGGAGAGCGTTTCCCCATTGATGGAGAGGTGATCAGCGGGGCTTCGGAGGTCAATCAGGCTACAATCACCGGGGAGTCCATGCCGGTAAGCAAACAAGTGGGCGATGCGGTTTTTGCGGGCACCGTCAATGGCAATGGCAGTTTGGAAGTACGGGTGACGCGCCTGGCAAAGGACACTACCCTGGCGCGCATCGTTCAAATGGTGGAGGAAGCCCAGGCCAGTAAAGCGAAAACCCAGCGTATGCTGGATACATTTGAGCAGTATTATGCCTTTTTTGTCCTGGGGATGGCGGTTTTGCTCATTCTTATCCCCTATTTTGTCTTGGGTCAGCCTTTCTATCCCACCTTTTATCGTGCGATGACGTGGCTGGTGGTGGCTTCTCCATGTGCTCTGGTCATTTCAACCCCTGCCAGCATTCTCTCGGCAATTGCAAATGGAGCGCGTAATGGCGTGCTTTTTAAGGGTGGGGTGCACCTTGAGAAAGCCGCTGCGCTCAAGGTAGTGGCTTTTGATAAGACCGGTACTTTAACCCATGGCGTGCCTCAATTAACCGGCATTTACCCCCTGGCCGACCTGGATGAGACCACTCTCCTGCAACAAGTGGCGGCTGTGGAAGCGCGTTCTGAGCATCCGATTGGGGCGGCCATTGTGCGCGCGGCTCAGGAACGTGGCCTGGTTCTGCCAAGTGCGCTGGAATTCCGGGCCTACCCGGGGCGTGGGATTGAGGCGCAAGTGGATAGATACCGTTGGCTGGTTGGGAATGTGCGCCTGTTCGCCGAGCGGAATATGGCTCTCCCTGAATCGCTCCAGATGCGGATTCGGCAACTGGAAGATGAAGGCCAGACTGTGATGCTGGCCTACGTCGAGTCACTGGATGGTCATGAGGCGGGGCAGGGGCATTTTGTGGGCTTATTGACGGTGGCGGATGCTCTGCGGCCTGAAGCCGCTCTCGTAGTTCAGGCGCTCAAGCGAGTTGGGGTTGAACGTGTGGTGATGCTAACCGGGGATAATGAGCGTGTAGCAGCGCGCATTGCTGCCCACACGGGTGTGGATGCATACTATGCCAATCTGCTGCCCCAGGACAAGGTTCGTGTTTTGCGTGAGTTGCGTGAGACTTACGGGGCGGTTGCTATGGTAGGCGATGGAGTTAACGATGCGCCCTCTCTGGCCGCGGCCGACCTGGGGATTGCGATGGGAGGCGCCGGTACCGATGTGGCCATTGAAACAGCGGACGTCATTTTGATGTCGGATGATCTGCAAAAAATCCCCTTTGCGTTGGGTTTGGCGCGACAAGCGCGTCGGGTCGTATGGCAGAATCTGGCCTTTGCTTTGGCGATGATTGTCGTGCTGGTTGTTACAACCTTTGGGGCAACTCTCCCCCTGCCCCTGGGGGTGTTGGGACATGAGGGGAGTACCGTCATTGTTGTGCTGAATGGACTGCGCTTGTTGGGATATCGTGGATTTTCCGGGGTTGCGCTTCACCCCAAGGTTCCTTCGCGGTTACTTCGTCAATTTTCTTCCTGATACATGGCCGGTTTTTCCCGGGGTAATCAATCGCCTGCCGGGTTGGTGAATGGCAGGCGATTGATTCTGCCATGGGGTTATAATCTTGCCATTCTTCCTCGTTCACCTGCGTTATACTTACACCACACTCAACCCAGTTTCGCTTTTTGGAGATGCGGCTGATGAAGAAACAACTCGCTTTTTGGTGGCTTGTTTTGATTCTTGTTACTGCTTGTGCACCGGCAACCCCCGCCGAGAAAGTAACCATTCGGGTGGCGTTGCTTCCCATTCTGGATGGTTTGCCCATTGTGGTGGCTCAGCAGGAGGGCTTGTTTGAGAAGCACAATGTGCAGGTGGAGTTGATTCCGGTGGGCTCAGCCCCAGAGCGCGATCAGTTAATTGCCGCCGGCCAGGCAGATGCGATGATTAATGAACTGACTTCCGTCATGTTTCTCAATAAGGAGACCCCTCAGGTGCAGGCGGTGCGCTTTGCGAGAACGGCTACGGCAGATCAGGCGCTTTTTCGGATTTTGGCTGCCAAAGGAACAGGCATTCAGGGGGTTAGTGATTTGAAAGGCATCGCCGTCGGTGTTTCTCAGGCTACGGTGATTGAATACCTGACCCAACGTCTATTGGAGCGACAGGGCTTCCGGGCAGAGGAGATCCAGATGGTCTCAGTTCCCAAGATCCCTGACCGCATGGCCCTGCTGGCAAGTGGGGAACTAAAAGCCGCCATGCTTCCGGAGCCATTTTCCACTCTGGCGGAACAACAGGGTGCCATCCCGATTCTGGATGACACCGTAGCACCGGAATACTCTTTCAGCCTCATCTCTTTTCGTAAAGCCGTGATTGATCAGCACCCCCAGGCGGTCAAGGGCTTTCTGGCAGCGGTAGAAGAGGCTACCCAGCGAATTAATGCCGACCCCCAAAAGTACAGCACGCTGATGGTGGATCAGAAAATGGTACCCGCGCCACTGGCGGAGAGTTTTCGTGTACCCACTTATCCCCTGAAGGGTGTGCCTACTACCGACCAGTTCGCCGATGCTCTGGCGTGGGCCCAATCTAAAGGGTACTTAAATGTGGACTTGGCCTATAGTGATTGCGTAAACCCCAATCTGCTGCCCTGAGGATGATGATTGAGGTTGAGGGGATCACCTTTGCTTATACGCCCGGCAAGCCCATTTTTGAGGATTTTACCTGGACCGCCGGGCGCAACGAAGCCTGGGTTATCCTGGGGCCCTCGGGCTGTGGCAAAAGCACCTTGCTCTCGCTCCTGGCGGGGTTGGTGCGCCCCCAGCGCGGGGTGGTTCGGGTTGACGGCCAGCCTCTGACGCGCCCTCGCCCGCAGACGGGATTGATCATTCAGGATTATGGACTGCTACCCTGGGCCACGGTGCGCGAGAACGTGCGTCTGGGCTTGCGCATCCGCAATTTCTACGGTGCGGATGGCATCCATGCTCCGCGTGACTATCAGCCCACGTTGGAGGTCGAGCCCTGGCTGGAGCGTCTGGGCTTGTTATCCGTAGCCGAGCATTTCCCGGGGCAAATCTCCGGCGGCCAGCGCCAACGCACAGCCATTGCCCGCACACTGGTTTTGAACCCGGATATTTTGCTCATGGATGAGCCGTTTGCTTCGTTAGATGCGCCTACCCGCGATAGCCTGCAACGTCTGGTGCTGGATTTGTGGGTGGAACGGGGGCTGACCCTGATTATCGTCACGCATGTCATTGAAGAGGCGGCCCTGTTGGGGCAAAAGATCCTGCTCTTGGGGCATCCACCTAACCAGACGGCCCATGTCATTGAAAATCCTGATTTTTTGCACCCTGAGTACCGGGATTCACCGGCCTACCGGGACTTGTGCCGTGAGTTGCGTTTGCGCCTGGAGGCGTTATGAGTCGCCGAAACCTGCTTCTGGCCGGATTGGCGTTATTACTCTTCTGGCAGGGCATTGCCATGATAATTCGGCTGCCCATTTTGCCCCCACCCTCAAGAGTGGGGGTGGTATTGTGGGAGGAGATCACGCGGGGAGCGCTGGGGGTGCATTTTCTGGCCAGCCTGTGGCGGGTGGTGGCGAGCACGCTGTTGGCTATTTTAACTGCCGCGCCGGCTGGTTTGGTGCTGGGTCAATCCAAGCGCTTAAACGCCCTTTTCTCTCCGCTGATTTACCTGCTCTACCCCATTCCCAAGGTGGTTTTTGTGCCGGTTGTGTTGCTGTTTCTCGGCATCGGCGACCTTTCGAAGATCACCGTGATCTTCTTGATCCTCTTTTTCCAGATTCTGGTCCTGGTACGGGATCAAGCCATGGGGCTTCGCCCTGAATTGGTGCTCAGTGTGCGCAGTTTAGGGGCTGGACGCCTGGCATTGTTTCGTTTTGTGTATCTACCGGCGAGTTTGCCGGCTGTTCTCACCGCTCTGCGTCAGTCCATCGGGACGGCTGTGGCAGTGCTTTATGTGGCTGAGCTCTTTGCAACGCAGAAGGGGCTGGGATATTACATCTATCTCAATGGGAGTGCGTTGTTTAACTACCCCGCCATGTACGCAGGGGTTGTGGCGATGAGCTTGCTGGGACTTGGGCTGTATTTTCTGGTGGATGGTTTGGAAAAGCGGTGGTGCCGTTGGCAAGTAGTTTCATGAGGCGATGGTCGAGTTGGAGCGGAACGGGGATCACCCGAACAGCCACTTTTCGATCACGATCCCAAGTGAGAACAACAGGCTGAAGACCAGCGCCAGTTGAGCACTGCCTGCTAAGCAACGATTCAACGCGCGGCCTTGGAGGTGCCAGATCTCCTGGGTTACTCGAATGGCCAGAGGCAAGGAGAGCATGGATAAAAGCCCTCCTTTAGGTAACCAGCCAAGGAGAGCCATTCCCAGAGTGATCAGGTAGGTCAGGACTGCAAGGACCAGGTACTCGCGCCGCGCCCAAGCTTCGCCAAAGCGGGCAGCCAGAGTGTACTTGCCGGAAGCACGGTCGGTGGGAATATCTCGCAAATTGTTGACCACCAGGATGTTGACGATCAGCAGGCCAATGGGGATGGCAGTGACCACCGCTGAGAGGCTGATCTGCCGGGCCTGAACGTAATATGTGCCAACCACTGCCGCCAGGCCAAAGAACAGGAACACGGCTACCTCACCCCATCCGCGGTAGCCATAGGGGCGCGGTCCCCCGGTGTAGGCGAGCGCTGCCAGGATGGAAGCCAGGCCGATTAGCACTACCGGCCAGCCGGCAATGGCTAGCAGGTAGAACCCCAGCAAGCCGGCCAGGCCGAAGACGACCCCCACGCCGGTAAGCACCTGGCGCGGGGTCAACAATCCGGCCTGAGTGACGCGCAAAGGCCCCAAGCGCTCAGGGGTATCGGCTCCCTTTTGATAGTCAAAGTAATCATTGGCCAGGTTGGCGCCAATTTGCAGCAGAAGGGCGCCCAGCAGAGCCGCCAGCGCAGCATCTAAACGGAACACCCTTTCGGCCCAGGCCAGTGCAGTTGCCATGATGACTGGCGAGGCGGCGGCTGGAAGCGTCCTTGGACGTGCGGCCAGCATCCAGGCCTGCCAGGTGGAAACTCGTGGGGGGTGATTGCCTTCCATCGTAAATCGAGCTGAATTATAACCCGATCGTTTCTCTCGTTGCCAGTGTTGTGCTGGATGTAGAAGGCCAGCTTCAGGGGGCTTCTTGTGAGGAGGTGGCCATGTTTTGCAAGGGTACGCCGGAAACCGCCTGCGGGGCTGATTGGAGAAGCGTGTTGGCGAAAATTTCTCCCGGGCGGTACACAAACAAGTATTCTAAAAGTCGGTCGCGCTCGGCCAATTCTAACTCATCAAAGGCAGCCCCTCCCTCCAGCCAGCCTTTTGCGTCGGCGCGCCGGAACACAACGGATTTGAGGGGTACCCGAATGCGAGGATGATAAGGGGTGCTGAAAGTCAACCAACCACCTGTGAGTCTGGTGTTCGCTTGCAGGGAGACGGGTGCCCGCAAACCCGCTCCACTGAGGGAGAGATTTTGAATTTGAACCGGGCAGGTCTGTTCCCCTGTTGCCAAGTAACCGCTGAGATTAACCGGGAAGCGGTAATGACGACGCTCATGGCGGCGGCTGAGCACCTCCCGCACACCCATGTAGATCACGCTGGCGTTATACAGCCCCCAGAACAAAACGATCCAGAAGGCTTCGCGGCTTAAACCGGCCGCTCCCCATACCAGGAGGCGAAAACTACCGAACAACAGCGCCCCGATCATTGCACCCAGCAGAGCAAAATGCAGGCGCAAAGCACTACGTTCTTTCTCGTAAACCGAGCGATCCACAGACTTGGGGGTGACCTGGAATTTGAGAGGCTTGTTGATCACCAGCACCAGCAGGGATTGGATGAAGACCACCATGCGCAGGAAAGCGTAGATCTCGCTTTTGAAATAGCGAAAGTACCCACGCCCTCCAAACTGGTTGGCCAGGATGTTCAAGATAAAGTAGGGGGTCCAGAAGATCAGGAAGCGTGGCAACTCAACCCGCATGGGTAATACATTCAGCAGAAGTATTGCTACCGGCATCATCAGAAAGATGAATTTCTGCACCGACTCTATGTAGGCCAGAAAACTCGCCAAGTAAGAAAGCCGCTGAGAGAGGGTCAGCCCCCGAATCCAGAGCGGGCTTTCTTTACTGCGGTAGAGTTGCATGGTTCCCTGGGCCCAACGCAGACGCTGCAATAAATACGCGGTGATGGTCTGGGGGGCGATGCCAAAGGCCAGGGATTCATTGACAAAGAGCGATTTCCACCCCCGGCTATGCAAACGCACCGAGGTGTGGATGTCCTCAGTGATCGTTTCGGTGGCGACGCCTCCCACTTCTTCCAGGGCTTTACGTCGTATTACGGAGGGACTTCCACACCAGAAAGCGCTGTTGCTGTAATTTTTACCCGGCTGAATAACGTGGAAGAAAAGAGATTGCTCGTGCCAGGTGGGTTTGCTCTGGTCGTGTTGCACAGAATCCAGGTTGTAAAATTCTTGGGGTAACTGGACGAAAGCCAGCCGCTCATCTTCGAAATAGCCCAGCGTGCGCTCCAGGAAATTGGGCTGGGGAACCATGTCGGCATCCAGAACCACAATAAACTCTCCGTTGGTCTGCTTCAGTGCGTGGTTGAGGTTACCGGCCTTGGCATGACGGTTATCCGGGCGGGTGATATAGCCTACCCCAAAACGTTCGGCCAGTTTGCGTACTTCTTCGCGCCGCCCATCGTCCAGCAAGTAGGTGCGGTGCGGGTAGGTCATTAAGCGGCAGCCGGTCAGCGTGGCTTCCAGAATCTCGATGTCTTCGTTATAGGTCGGAATGAAAACATCTACACTCAGCCCGGGACGCGGCGGTCGGTAGGGTACGGGTGGATCAATGCGGCGGGTCATCCACGAGAAAAGGAGGTAATTAACCACGCTGAAGGCTTCCGCTCCCCACAGCAGCCAGGAGAGGACGGGCACCTGTGGGTTAATGGTCTCAAGCGCGCGCCAGATCAGATAGAACACCATGTAGGCGCTGACCAGCGCGGGGATCCACACATGCCAGTCAATCCGTTGTGCAAAGCGTCTTAAGTGCGTAAGCCATGCACTAGAAAAGCCCAACATAACTTGATACTTACCTCCTGCTGGATTTAACTGTAAATGTAATAGTTGAGGCTCATAATAAAAAAGGAGTTAGATAATTGTAAATAAGATATAAAATTTCGAATTACGGTCAAAATACGGGATTGAACTGGTTGTTGATTAATGTGCCCTTTGAGTCGTTGGTTGGGCTATATTTTTCAATTGAGGGGCAAACCCGGTAGAACTCCTTGGTCATAAATGGGCTGAAACAATGGGCCGTTCACGGAGAGTGGGTCAGGGTGGATTGGGGTGACACCTGGGTGGGTTTTGCGCTTTCGTTAGAATGTAATGTTGTAAAAGGGTGCGCCGGCTTTTTTAGTAACGAGCCATCCCACGACCCGAACATATGTGGGACCTGGTAATCTGTGGACGGCGCACCTATTCTCTCGCCCTGATCAAGGAGCCCAAGATGGTATAATCATCAATGATGACCTCGCTTGTTGCTCTTGATCTGGAGACTACCGGAACTGATCCAACGCGCGACGCAATCATAGAGATTGGCGTCGTGCGTTTTAATGGTCCTCGGGTGGAGGAAACGTGGAGCACGTTGGTCAATCCGGGGCGTCCCATTCCGCCTGCGATTACCCAGTTGACCGGGATTAACGATTTAATGGTGCGCGATGCGCCTCCCATTCATGCGGTCTTGCCGCGCCTGGAAAGTTTTGTGGGGGATTCGGTGGTCGTTGGTCACAACATTGGCTTTGATCTCGGCTTCCTGCGTCGTCAGCGGGCACTGACCCTGGTAGAAGCCGTGGATACCTACGAACTGGCGGCAATCCTGATGCCCTCGGCCAGCCGTTATAACCTGGGATCGTTGGGACAATTGTTGGGTATTCCTTTGCCCAATTCCCATCGCGCCTTAGATGACGCTCGTCTGACGCACGCGGTTTATCACCGGCTTTACGAGAAAGCCCTGAGTCTGCCCATTGAAATTGTTCAGGAACTGGTGCGCTTGAGCGAGTCTTTGGATTGGATGGGGTATTGGTTTTTCAGCGAGATCCTCCGTCAGCGGGCTCGGGAAGGCATCCAGGCTCGTCAAGTCCCCCGCCCATCACGCGGGTGGTTTCAGACCGCGGACTTGGAATGGATGGCCCGCCCGTTGGAGCCACGCACTCCTGCACCCGTGGCACTGGATATTGACGAGGCGGCGGCGTTGTTGGAACCCGGTGGCATCTTCTCGCAGTACATGAGCGGTTTTGAATACCGTTCTGAGCAGGTGGCGATGCTTCGCGCCGTGGCACAGGCCCTTTCCGAGGGTTACCACTTGTTGGTTGAGGCAGGCACCGGCACAGGGAAGTCTTTTGCCTACCTGATCCCCGCGGCCTTGTGGGCATGGAGGAATGGTCGTCGTGTGGTAATCTCGACGAACACGATTACCCTGCAGGAACAGTTGATCAAAAAAGACATTCCCGATCTGCTGGCGGCGCTGGGTTTGGACATTCGCGCTACGGTAATGAAAGGGCGAGGTAATTATCTGTGCCCACGCCGTCTGGAGGCTCTGCGTCAACGCGGACCTCAGAGTGTGGAAGAGTTGCGCATTTTGGGCAAGGTTTTAGTCTGGCTGTGGGAAGGGGGGAGCGGAGACCGCAACGAGATTACTTTGCACGGACCAGTGGAACGTGAGGTGTGGCAGCGGCTTTCCGCAGAAGACGAGGAGTGCAAGGCGGAAACCTGTCTCAAACGAACCGGAGGGGCTTGTCCTTTTTATCGTTCTCGTCAGGCTGCTCTGGCCTCGCATTTAGTGGTGGTCAATCATGCTCTGCTCCTGGCCGATGTCGTTGCTGGGAATCGGGTGATTCCCGATTACGAGGCTTTGATTGTGGATGAGGCGCATCACCTGGAAGAAGCCACCACCAATGCCCTCAGTTATCGCGTTACACGCGAGGACCTGGCGCGTATGCTGCGGGAATTGGGAGGGACATCCAGCGGAATTTTGGGGCATTTGCTGGTGCAGTTGCGCGGCATATTGCGCCCTTCCGATTTTGCGGCAGTGAATCGAGAAATGCAGGTGCTCACCGACCTGGCGTTCCAGGTTGAGCAGGGGTTGGTGCAGTTCTTCAATGTCCTGGAAATGTTCCTGGAATATGAACGGGAAGGGCAGCCGGTGGGGATGTACGGACAGCAAGTGCGTTTGTTGCCAGCCAATCGCCATCAACCTGCCTGGGAGGCGGTCGAACTGGCCTGGGGAGCCGTGCATGAACGACTGATCGCCCTGCTGGTGCGGAGCGAGCAACTTACCCGGGCACTGGGTGAGGTGCTGGGGTTAACCCCCGAAGAACTGGAAGATGCGCTGGGAACGCTCAATGGCGTGTTGCGGCGCTTAAGTGAGGCCGATCATTACCTCACTACCCTGGTTAGTCAGCCCGACCCCACCTACGTCTATTGGGTAGAGACGTCGGGGAGCAATATTAGCCGTGTAGCCCTACAGATTGCCCCAATTCATATTGGGACGTTGATGGAGAAATATTTGTGGAATGAGAAGCGCAGTGTGGTACTCACCTCTGCCACGCTGACCACGCAAGGTAATTTTGATTATCTGCGCAGTCGCTTAAATGCCTACACTGCGGATGAACTGGCGCTCGATTCGCCCTTTGATTACCAGAACTCGACTTTACTCTATGTGGTTAATGATATTCCCGAACCTAATGGGGGCGGGGATTATCAGCGCAAGGTGGAGCAAATCCTGGTCCAATTGGCCAAGGCCACAGGTGGGCGAATGCTGGTGCTCTTCACCTCCTATGCTCAGTTGCGCCGCACCTCCGAAGCCATCACCGCGCGCCTGCTAGAAGCCGATATTCAGGTTTATGAGCAGGGAGAGGGTGCTTCATCCAACCTGCTCTTAGAATCGTTCCGCGAGAGCGAGCGTGCGGTTTTACTGGGCACACGAGCCTTTTGGGAGGGAGTGGACATCCCCGGGGAAGCGCTCTCGGTGTTGGTGATCGTGCGCCTGCCTTTTGATGTTCCTTCCGACCCTATCGTGGCGGCGCGGGCAGAAACGTTTGATGATCCCTTTAACGAGTATCAACTGCCCGAGGCCATCCTGCGCTTTCGGCAGGGATTTGGCCGGCTAATCCGGACCCAAACGGATCGCGGGGCGGTAGTCATTTTGGATCGGCGCGTTATCACGAAAGGGTATGGGAAAGCATTCCTGGATTCCTTGCCGCAATGCACCATGCGGATAGCATCCATGCAGGAACTGCCGGCGGCAGTGGTGCGCTGGTTGAATTTGTAAAAATGAAGGGACTTGAGCA
>FWWL01009615.1_pt1 | contig 11623 bp, 7 predicted proteins | sample 2228331 | NCBI WGS metagenome assembly FWWL01 (sample SAMEA103939775, study PRJEB20133) | metagenome
GCCTTCGGCAGCGAGGGTCTTTGGCCGCTTGGGGCGCGCCGCAGCGGCGGCCGCCTCATGGAAAGCATCCCCATGCGCGCGCGGATTGGTTTTCTCGCCCCTGCCTTTTTCGCTGCTCCTGTTCTCGCCCTTGCCCGGTTCGGCCCAGCGGGCGAAAGCATTTGGCAACAGCGGGCCTAATTGTTCGCGCAGGACGCGCGCAGGAATCTCCTCGATCTGACCGCGTGGCAGAAGTCCGAGCTGAAACGGACCATACGCAACCCGGATCAACCGCGTAACCTGGAGGCCGACCGCCTGCAGCGCGCGGCGAACCTCGCGATTTTTGCCCTCCCGCACGCTGATTGTAAGCCAGGCGTTTGTGCCGATAACCCGGTCAAGACTGACTTCCATCGGCTGATAATGCACCCCATCGACGGTGATTCCTTGTCGAAGCCGATCAAGCATGGCCTCAGTCGGGGTGCCATGCACGCGCACCCGATAGCGGCGCAGCCAGCCTGTTGAGGGAAGCTCGAGCCTGCGCTTCAATTCTCCGTCATTCGTCAGAAGCAAAAGCCCCTCGGAATTGAGATCAAGCCGGCCTATACTTACCACCCGTGGCAGGCCTTTAGGCAGGGCCTCAAACACGGTCTTTCGACCCTGTGGATCCTGCGTTGTTGTCACAAGCCCCTTTGGCTTGTGATACCGCCACACGCGTACCGGCTCAGGCAGGGGAAGCGGCTTGCCGTCAACCATCACGCGATCCTCAGGCATTACCGTGACCGCCGGGGTGGTCAAAACGCGCCCATTGATGGCAACGCGGCCCTGCCGGATGAGCTCTTCAGCCCCGCGGCGCGAGGCAAGGCCCGCACGGGCAATCAGCCGTGCAATACGGATACCACCGGCCATTTCGGCTTGCGTTTCGGATGCCGCCTCTCGCTGTGCTTTGGCCTCAAGACCCTCGGCGCGCACGCCAATACGATTATTATCGTGAGCGGTTTGCTCGGTCGCAGCCGAATTCGCCGCGGCCATTGCCTCTGGGACGTCGGGCTTGCGCGCCGCGCCCTCCTTCGGCACGGTCAAAACAGGACGAGCGGCAACAGAACGGGCGGACATTGTCACAACTCCCTTGCACCAGGCCGGGTGCACAGAAATGAAGACAGATGAAATGCCGTACGCGAGCGTAAGGCCCTTGTCGATGTTCCTTGCAAGCAGCCCGATGTCAATTGCGCTCGCAGAGGCACGCGCAGCCAAAGAGCGCGGCGAGGTGCCTGTGGGCGCGGTGGTGGTTGCGCCCGACGGGCGGATCATTGCGCGGGCGGGCAACCGCATGCGCGAGCTTAAGGACCCAACCGCCCATGCCGAGATCTTGGCTTTGCGCGAGGCGTGCTGGGTTCTACAGACTGAACGTTTGACTGGCCATGCGCTTTGGGTAACGCTCGAGCCCTGTCCGATGTGTGCCGCTGCGCTCTCCTTTGCTCGAATTGCACGCCTGTATTACGGTGCGCCGGATCCAAAATCAGGCGGCGTTGCGCATGGGCCGCGAATCTTCTCCCATCCGCAATGTCATCACAAGCCTGAGGTCTATGACGGCATCGCCGAGGCTGAAGCGGCGGCTCTGATGCGTGAGTTTTTTGCAACACTCCGTGGCCCTTAGAGCACAACCGTGGGCACGCGTGCCGCATTCGCGGCCTGTCATGCACAGAAGGTAATGTCAGGATTGCGTGAGCAGTCAAGATCAGATAAATAAAATAGAAAAGAGCTAACAATTAACGAGGCAGCAGGCAGAGCGAAGCATCAATGGGGTCTTTGCGCTCGGCGGCACCGCGGGTCGTCGGGCTTGCGCGGCACCATCGGTGGGTTTCGCAAAACAGGCAAGAACATGGCGGGTCAGGCGACGCAACGACGAGCGACGCAAAACAGAGCATGCGTGCTGCGCGCGAGACGAACGCGCGGGCATGCGTTTGGCTGTCCGGGCGAGAGGGCACGGGCTGGCTTTCTTGCCGGCTGTGCGGTGCTTTTGGCTCTCCTTGTTGGCTGCGCGCCAAACGAGAGCGACCGCACCGCGACCGGTGTCTATCGCCTGTTGAATTCACCGCGTAACCCCACGGCAGAGCGGCTTGAGAGCGAATCCGAATTCGCCTTAGCGACGCCAAGCCGGGCTCTGGTGCACGTGCCTGAGGCACTTTTGATGGTTGAGCGCAGGCTTGGTTCGGCCATCGAGCAACGGCTCTTGTTGCCAAACCGCACTGCCCTGCGTGGCGACAATGTGCTTGTTGTGCGCGCGCAATCGCACGAAACTGCGCAAGCAACCCGCTTCAATCTCGAGGAGCTGACCGCCCGGCTTGGCGCGCCTCTCGATCCGTTTGAGCGTGCCAACTTCAACGCCGCTGAGCGCAGGACAGACGCGCTTGGCAGCTTCGTTTATTTAAGTGAGCGGATTGGCACGGATACCATCTGCGTGCTTGCCTTGCGCCGGGTCGGCGGGCATGCTCGATTGTTGCCGCGGGGTGCCCATTCTCTTGACGTTGTTTTGCGCAACTGCGTTGCGGGATCAGTGGATGAGGCGCTTGCCCCGATTTCTGCCGAGGCGCTTGCAACTGCGGCCGCACCGAGTGGACGGGTGCTTTCTGCCTCACCTTTCGCGGCGCCTTTGTCGCCGAATTAGGATTTGGATTGTGACCTTCTGGAAGTGGCTTTGCGTGCGCTCGTCCTGCGGACGAAAGAGTGAGGGCTCTCGTCCATGGCATTGATTGGAGACCGGCCGCTTGACCTAAAAAACCGTGTGTTTCTTGCCGGCTGGTGCGCGCTTTTGGCCGCGATTGCGTTTTTTGTCAGCGTCCCGACCTCGATTGCCGTTCAGGCTTTTCTGGGCCTTGGGGCGGTTTTTGTTGTTGCTTTGACAAAGCCTTTTGTTGAGCGGTCGCTCGTGGCGCGCTTTGTAATGCTTGCCGTCGCCTCAACTTTGGTTATGCGCTACTGGTCCTGGCGTTTGACCGAAACCCTGCCGCCCGTCGCCGAATGGTGGTCGTTTGCGCCGGCGCTGGTTTTGTTTTTGGTCGAAACTTATGCAATTTGTGTCTTTTTCTTATCGTCGTTTATTGTTGCCGACCCGATCAAACGCGCCTTGCCGCCAAAACTTTCCGCTCCCGATCTGCCCAGCGTCGACATTCTTGTGCCAAGCTTTAATGAGCCGGCCGAGATGTTGGCGGTCACTTTATCGGCGGCGAAAAATATTCATTACCCGGCCAATAAGCGGACGGTGACGCTTTGTGACGATGGCGGAACCGATGCCCGTTGCAATCACCCTGATCCTGAGATTGCCGCAAAAGCGCAGCGGCGCCGGCGCGAGCTCATGCAGCTTTGCCGCGAGTTGGGCGTCCGTTACGCCACCCGTGCCGACAATGCCCACGCCAAGGCCGGCAACTTAACCGCGGCCTTACGCAATTTGACCGGCGAGCTTGTTGTTGTGCTCGATGCCGATCATGTGCCAAGCCGCGATTTTCTGGCACGCACCGTTGGCTATTTTCGGGCCGATCCGAAATTATTCCTGGTGCAAACGCCGCATTTTTTCCTCAATCCCGATCCGATTGCGCGCAATTTGCAGCTGCGTCCCGACTGCCCGCCGGAAAATGAAATGTTTTATCACCTCGGACATCGAGGATTGGATCGGTGGGGCGGAGCGTTTTTCTGCGGATCAGCCGCTGTCTTGAGACGCGAGGCGCTCGACTCGGTGGGCGGATTTGCGGGCGATACAATCACCGAAGATGCCGAAACGGCAATCACCTTGCATCGTAAGGGCTGGCGCTCGATCTATGTCGATCATGCGATGATTGCCGGCTTGCAGCCGGAAACTTTTGTTTCCTTCATCCAGCAAAGGGGACGCTGGGCAACGGGCATGATCCAATTGCTCTTGCTGAAAAATCCGCTGGTCGGGCACGGCCTCAGCCTGATGCAAAGATTATGCTATCTCAATTCAATGACGTTTTGGCTTTTCCCAATTGTGCGCATTGTCTTTATTCTGGCACCGCTTCTTTACCTTTTCTTCGGCTTGCAGATCTTCGTCGCCACGATCGAGGAAGTCGCAGTTTATATGACATTCTATCTCGCGGTGAGCTTTCTGGTGCAAAATGCGCTTTATGCGCGGGTTCGCTGGCCATTGATCTCCGAGATTTACGAAACAGCGCAGGCCCCCTATCTTTCGAAGCAGATTTTTAAAACAATTCTCAAGCCGCGCGGTGCCAAATTCAACGTCACTGCAAAAGACGAGGTGCTGGAAGAAGATTTTCTTTCGCCAATTTATAAACCGCTTGTGGCCATTTTTGTTCTTGCCTTTCTCGGGGACCGCGAGGTGGTTGCGGTGGTTGGAGGATGGGCGGTGTTCAATTTTTTGATCACCGGGGCGGCCGTGCGCGCAGTGGCCGAGCGCCAGCAGCGCCGCGGGGTGCCGCGCGTTCCGGTCAGCGTTCCGTGTATCCTCGCCATTGAGGATCCAAACGCACCGGCGTTTGTCAAAGGGACGGTGGTTGATGCCTCAACGTCCGGAGCGCGGCTTGTTTTGCGCGGTGCTGCGGGCGAAGGTTTGGGCAAGCTGCCGACCCTTCGGGAGGGAGATATCCTCTATTTCACGCCGGAATTTCCGCGCTCGCCGCATCTTGAAAACCCCGTCCGTGCCCAGATCAAAACGGTGCGTCACGAGGCGGGGGCGTTGGTCTTGGGCGTGGCCTTTGACCCCACCCAGCCAATGGTGGTTCGGGAGACGGTCGCGCACATGATTTTTGGCGACAGCGCAAGCTGGGAGGCCATGCGCGCCGAGCGCAATGCGAAAATGCCACTTTGGCGCGGGCTTGCCTATGCGGTCCAGCTTTCGGCGCAAGGCATTTGGTTTACGCTCAAAGCGCTTGCGGCCGAGCCCGCACGGCGCAAGCGCAAGAAGGAGGCGCAGGCCAAAGGGGAAGAGAAGGCGCCAGTGCATCTTCTTGCCTTTGGCGAGGCCTTTGATCCGCCGCCACCCCCGCGGCCGATTGACCTGCAGGCGCATCTGATCGGTCGCGCGACGCTTGCGCCCGCGGACGGCGATGAACGCGTGCCGGGGGCACAACGATGAGGACTTGGCTAACCCTTGCCATGGTGACAGCGCAAAGCGCGGGCGAGCGGCGCAAGCGGGAGCTCAACATTATGGGGCGCGCCTTTCGCGTCGTTGCGGCGGTTTGCGCCTTTCTTGCCGGGTCTGCGCCAGCGGTGGCGCAAAGCCAGCGTGCCTTGGCCATTCCAGTGCCGCTTGCGCCGCTTGTTGGGCCTCAAACGGTGGCGCCCGCGGGCAGTGGGCCCTCACTTGAGGAAGTTCTTGCCGAGCGTCTTGAGCGTGATGCCCATCGCGGCCACAGCTTGGCCGCGCCAGAGCAGGCAGCCCCCGTTGCGGTGAGCCCGCTCAGGCCATTGCGGGCGCGCGCGGTCACCCAGGGCTCGGCCCTGCGCTTCGACGGTGAGCGTCGGCGCGTTGAATTGACAACCTATGTGCCCGAACCAGCCCGCGCACGCGCCCTGCGGGTGACGACGCTCTCGTCAATCAACCTTTTGCCGGAACGGTCACGGTTTCGGGTTTTCTTGAATGAGGTGTTCATCGGCGAAGGGCCGCTTGACAATTTCGACACAGCCGGAAGCGTTGATTTGCCGCTCCCCGAAGGCGTAGCGCAGAAGGGCGAAAACCGCGTCACGCTCGAGCTTGTGCACTATCACAGGGTTTTCTGTGGCCCTGAGGCCTCCTTCTCGCTTTGGACCGATGTCGATCTTGTGCGGAGCGGGATTGTTCTTGACCTCGAGGAGGCGCCCGAGGCGCGGGAGCTTTTTGTCCTTGGCCTCTTCGCCGCAGGCCTGGAGGGGGGGATCGAGCTGCGCGGGATCGAGCGGCTGGGCGCTGAGGCAGAGCCCGTCGCCAGCGCGCTTGTGACAAAATTAGCCGGCGCCCTGGGGGGCGAGCTTGTGCCGTTCTGGTTTGGCAGCGCTTGGACCGTGGCAGGCGCAGCGCAAGCGCGCGCGCGGATCACTTTTCTACCGAGCGTCACGCCAGAGATCCGCTTTGCCCTGGGCGGCGATGGCGTTCCTGTCATGCTCGTGGGATGGCCAGAAATTGCTGAGAGCGAAGCCCTCACGGCCGTGATGCGGGAACTTGATGCCGCGATCCCGCCGCGAAGGCCTGCTCAGCCCCTGCCAGTTGTTGAAACTGGCCGCTTTACAACTCTTGCCGAACTTGGTGTGGCAAGCTTTGAGATCGAGGACCGCTATTCAATAACCGAAATTCCGTTCCGGTTGCCGGATGACTTCGTCATTTTGACCAACGCCAAGACCGAAATGCGGATCAGCTATGCCTTTGTCGGCGGGCTGCCGTTTGGCTCGGTTCTGCAGGTTTATGTCAACGACAAGAACATTCGGGTGTTGCCGCTTTGGGGTGAGGGCCAGGTCGTCGAAGACTTTCCGCTTCGCTTCGAAGCGCGGCATTTGCGCGCGGGCGTCAACCGGATTGCCTTTGAAGTCATCATCCCGGGCGATCCGCCAGACCTTCCCTGTCCGGTTGGCTCTGGGCCGAGCGTTGGGATTTTAGACAGCACGGCGCTGTTGGTTCCGCAAAGCCCATCGATGTTTCTGCCCGACATGCATTTCGCCTTCTCTCGCCTGGGGCCTGACAGCGTGCAAGTGAGCGCGCTTGCCGCGCGCGTCTTTTCTTCGCGCGCGATCCTGGCCCTGCGCGCCGCCTTTGCGGGCCAAGACCCGGCCCCGATGAACGAGTCGATGCGGCTCAAACTGCTAACACTGGAAGAATTAGCCGCGATGCCTGCCGGCCCATACCGGTTTGATCGGCGCGTGGTGGAACGCGTGCTAAGCCCGCCCGCGCCAGATGAGCCGGCAACGGCGCCTTTAAGCCTCATCGCGCTCATGCAAAGCCAAAGGCGTGCCGCCGCTGAACCTGGGTTGTTCGAAAAGCTCGTACGCTTCGGTCGGGAAAAACTCGACGCGGCTCGGTATGCGCTCATTCCATCTTCGGGGGCGGTGCTCGATCGGTGGCTTGCAACACAAAGCGGCAAGGCAATTTTGTTCCAGCTTGATCCTACGCGCCCGAACGAAATTTTCCTCGTGCTCGCGCCTGGCGCTGAGATCGAGGCGATTGCCGCCGCTCTTGTTGCGGCCCGCAACACAGCTCACGGGCCGCGCGGGCAAGTTTCGGTCCTTGATCGCGATGGCACCTGGCGCAATTGGTTCGCGCCTGACCGCGAGCCCGTGCTGCTTGAGCCGTTGACGCTGGCAAACCTCAGACCCGTTGTCGGCAATTTTGTTTCGGCAATGCCGGTGCGTTATGTCTTGGGGCTCTTTTTGTTGGCCTTGCTGTCGGCGGTCTTGGCGCTGCGCTTTGTGATCGGGACAAGGAAATACACATGAGACGGCGTGATCTTTTGCAAAGGCTTGGCGCTGCTCTCGGCGGGGGGGCAATTCTCTCGGTTTGGGTCGCGCGTGCCTTTGCGCAAGCGACACTTGCAAGCGAGGATCTGAGCGTGACCGCAAAAGCCGTTTGGGAGGCCTGGACGCAAGCCTATTTGCAACCCGATGGCCGTGTCGTCGATCGGCTCCAGCGTCAGGCAAGCCATTCTGAAGGGCAGGGCTATGGCATGATCCTGGCCGTGGAATTTGCCGATCATGACGCTTTTCGGCGCATGTTCGCGTGGACCGAGGCAAATTTGGCAATTCGCCCTGATCCCTTGTTGGCCTGGCGATGGTTGCCCGATCAAGCGCTGCCGGTACCGGATCTGAACAACGCGACGGATGGGGATTTGTTTTATGCATGGGCGCTTGTCCGGGCGGCGCGGCGGTTTGGGGAGCCGCGCTACCTCGAACGGGCAAGCGAGACCGCTTTTGCGCTTGTTCAACATTGCGTGCGGCCAAGCCCCGCGCAAGACGGTACGCTTTTGCTCCTGCCGGGCGCGTATGGCTTTGTTCGGGATGACCGCGTGGTCATCAATCCATCGTATCTCATGCCGCTTGCGCTGCGGGAGCTTGCAGCCGCAACCGGAGTTGTCGAGCTCAGCCTCGTTGCAGAGCACGGGCTGCAGCTTCTCACGAGGCTTGCCGAAGCCGGCCTTGTGCCGGACTGGGTTGAGGTGAGCCCGCGCGGGCTCGGCCCGGCCGATGGCTTTGGCGCCAATGCAGGCTATGAAGCGATGCGTGTTCCGCTTTACCTCATCTGGTCGGGCGCCATCCGCCACCCGGCCGTGCAACAAATGGCGCGCGTCTATGCACGAACGGTGCAGCCAGGAGCGCCTGTGCCAACGGTGATCGAACCGCATTCGGGTGTTGTGCTGGAGTACAGCCCTGATCCCGGCTACCAGGCGCTTGCGGGACTTGTTGCCTGCGCGGGCACGCCAGGGCAACTTGGAGCTGCGATCCCACCCCTTGACCCAACCCAACCCTACTATCCGGCTACCTTGCAGATGCTGGCCATGCTTGCAACCACTGCCGCGGTGCCACAATGCGTTCCGCTCTGACCATGCGCCCGGCTTCCACTCGGGGCAAAATCCAAAGGCCGAGCCTGCGCTGGCCGCGCGCTTTGGCCGTGGTTTTCCTTGTCCTTTTCGCCCTTACTCCGACCGAGACGGCCGCGCAGACGCCCCGGCCGGATGATTTGCGCGCCTTGCTTTACTATTTGGATCAAAACGACCAGCGCGCGGCCGAGGCCGAGCTGCGCCGCCTGCGGCTACAGTTTCCAAACTGGACGCCGCCGACTGACCTTGCTGAACTGCGCGCGCTCGTGCAAAGCGCACAAACCACTGTCGATGAGCGGCCAATTTGGGCCAAGATCGAACAGGGCGATTATGCCGGTGCGCGGGCTCTGATCGAGCAGGCGCGCACAGCGGTTCCAGGCTGGACCCCAAACCCAGAGATGATTCGTCTCCTTGACCTAAATGAAGGGCAGGCCGCGTTTGATGCCGCTATCGCCCGGCGTGATGCGGCAGCGGCAATTGCGGCTGCGCGCCGCTGGCCGCAGATCATGCGGTGTGATCGGATCAACAACGCTTGGCAGCTGGCCGAGATGTATCGCCAGATTGGCGACCGTGAGGCGGCGCTTGCCACCTATCGGGGAACAGCCGCAACCTGCACCCGCCGACCGGATGCGATTGCCACGCTGGAGAAAGCCAACGAGATTGCAACTTGGCCGCAGATGGAGGAGCTTTTTGCCGTGGCGCGGGCAGCGGCGCCGACGAACGCCGAGGCGCTTGCGGCGCTTGAGGCTCGGCTCAAGGCGGGGCGTGGGATCAGGGGCGGGGCCCGCGCGCAGGGCTCGGCCACCCCCCAAAGCGCCGGCCCTTCGGCCCTGGCAGCCGCTTCCGCTACCCCACCGCAAGAGCCAGTGGCAGAAGTGGCCCCGCCGCCGTCGACCGGCGCTTTTGGCGAACAGCTTTCCGCCCTGCCCGTGCGCGGGGATAGCCGCCTTGCTGCTGTTCGGCGTGCCAAAGAAGCTGGGCGATGGGCCGAATGCCTTGCCGCGTCAACCGCACCGCGCTCGCTAGAGGTGCTCTATGAGCGCTCGTGGTGCGCGTATAACCTCGATCGTCCCTTTGAGGCTTTGGCCGGTTTTCTTGCCGTTCAACAAGGAGGAGCGGCGCTTGGCAGAGAGGTTAGCCGCGACGCACGATTCGGGATGATCCTCGCGCACCTGGCGCTTGGGATGACGGAAGAGGCTGCGCGTTTGGCCGCCGCAACGCCGTTGACCGAACGGCAACGGCGCGAGGTTGAAGCCATCATCCTCGATCAACGCGGGGTGCGTGCCTATCAACGACGCGACTATGCGCAAGCGATCGCCTACTTTAACGCCCTTGAGCAGCTGACCGGAAGCTTACGGCGTGATCTTGCGATGCTGAGAGGCTATGCCTACCTCAACGCGCGCGAGCCGCAACGCGCTTACCAGGAATTCGCCCGCCTGCATGCGGAACTTGCCACAGAAGAAACCCGTGCCGCGCTTGCCGCTGCGATGGCCGCAATGGGCGGCTGAGGGCGGGCTTAGCGGAGAGCCGGGGCCCAGGGTTTCGGCGTGGTCCCCGCACACGCTGGGATGCAGCGGCAAATCAGCGCAAGGTTCCCGAACTTTTATCCGTGTTTCAGACACAGGGCGAGATGAGCGGACCTTCGCGTGGAGATGAGCGGGCCCATGCACTGTCATCACTGGAGTTGACGTCGTATTCTCGCACATGAGGGAATGAGCGCGCGTGCGATTTTTGATTGACTTCTCTTTAGCGCTTATTCCCGCACATGCGGGAATAAGCGCTTCGCAAACACAATTCGCTCAAACAGAAAATCCGTATTCGCAGAAAGGCGGGAATGAGCGGGCTCAGGGAGCCTTGCAGCCCAGGGACACAAAGCATGGTGGAGCCGGCAAGCGGCCTGTCGGGCTGAGAAGGGAGGGGTCATTCGATGGGGCGGCGAGGCTCATCGGCCCCGTTCTCAAAACCACGTCAGCGCGATGTTGCGCGCGCTTAGACGGCGGCCTGGCCCGCGCGTTCGCTGTGAGGCTCCTGGCTCTGGAGCAAGCAGCGCGCATTCGGGTTCGGCCCGGCTCTTTGCCCCGCGGTGTGGCAGAGAGCTGCGATGAGCCCTCATCACGCATCGGATAAAACTCAATGCGGCAAAGACAAAGCCGGCGCGCCGCCGAAGCCTTCGCGAACGCCGGATCCTTGGCGCACGTCCGGTTTTCACGTCTTCACCCAGGGTGCAATCACCCAATGCGCGATCGATCGTGTATCTTGGGCTTGGGCCAAACCGGCGGCAGCGCTTTCGCTTACTGACGGGCTCAAAGAGGGCGGTATTTTTTGAAAACGCCCGCGCTTTTGGCGCTTGGCGATGAGGGGCGCTTACCCTCTGGAAAAAGACCATCAGACGGCAAAACACGCGTGCCAAGCGGTGCACTGCATGCCGGACGATTGCCCTTTTGGCCGTTTAAACGCGCCGATGCGTTCAGGCGTCGCGATTCCCGTCTCGTTCGCTTCAAAAGCTTCTTGCGCGCCGCTTCTCTTCGAGCGCAAATCGAACGTTCTCGCGCTGGTCGAAGGGTCGAGCGCTGGTCGAAAGCGCGTGCGATCCTCGGCAAGCGGTGTCGCGAATGGTTATTCGCGCGCGGTCAAGGCAGCAAGGTCGGCCATTGTGATCAGACCCGATAGAATTATCCCCGCCACCACCACAAAGATCGCGGTCGCGGCAAGGGTGGTGATGGTGAGCTTGCGCCCCATGTTCAGCCCATGGGGGGCGCTTTCCGGTGTGCCCGGCACAATCTTCCCTGCTTCGGCCTGTGTCACGAGCCGCAGCGGCAAAACCACAAACAGCGTCAAAAACCAAATCACCGCATAAAGAACGAGCGCCGAAAACCAGCCCATCACGCCTGCTCCAGTTCAATGAGGCAACCATCGAAATCTTTGGGATGCAAGAACAACACCGGCTTGCCATGGGCGCCGATCTTCGGTTCGCCATCGCCAAGGACACGCGCGCCTTGCGAACGAAGATGATCCCGCGCGGCCAGAATATCGTCGACCTCGTAGCAGACGTGGTGAATGCCTCCCGCTGGATTGCGTTCGAGAAACCCCCGAATCGGGCTGTTGGCGCCCAAAGG
>FWWL01008152.1_pt1 | contig 11619 bp, 10 predicted proteins | sample 2228331 | NCBI WGS metagenome assembly FWWL01 (sample SAMEA103939775, study PRJEB20133) | metagenome
GTGATGCGTGAAGCGTGAGGCGTGATGCGTAAAGCGTAATGCGTGATGCGTGAAGCGTGAGGCGTGATGCGTAAAGCGTAATGCGTGATGCGTGAAGCGTGAGGCGTGATGCGTAAAGGAGACGATGGTTTCAAGTTGGTGCTTCAGCAAAAACTCATGCTACGGGCTTTAGCCCGTAGTCGGTGACGCTTTTTTGAGCGCCGATTTCAATCGGCGAAAAATTCTTGTTGGTAGCGTCGCCCCTTGTGGGCGACGGTCGTTCCCGTTCGTAGTTAGGCACGCAGGTTGCGAAGTAACTAAGTGCCGTAAAAAAAACGCCATTCGTTCGTTAAGCACGCAGCGAACGAATTGAGCAAGTGCCGTGAAAAACGCCCAACCGGGAAAAACGCCATTGAGCCGTTCGTTAAGCACGCAGCGAACGAATTGAGCAAGTGCCGTGAAAAACGCCCAACCGGGAAAAACGCCATTGAGCCTTTGGCTTTGCATGGCTGACCACGAACTACCGTTGTTTCGCCGTGCTCTTTGCTCTGCTACCAAGGTTTTGAGCCCATAGTTGGTGACGATTTTCGTGAGCGCCAATTTTAATCGGTGGAACGAAAGCCAGAGGTATGGGAAGGTTCCCGAGAGGCTAATCGCACAAGAACCTAACTTGCACCGCTTTCCGCTGTCGGCTTGCGCGCTACGCTTTGCGTGATTCTGTCCCATTACCTCGCAGCAATTGAGCGATAGCGACGGTTGCCTGCCCGTAGCAGATGCCGCCGTCGTTGGGTGGCAACTTGCTGGGAACGAAAACGCGGAAACCGTGCTGCTGCAACTGTTGAATCAGCCATTTAAGCAGCAGCAAGTTTTGCATCACGCCGCCGCTCAGCACCACTTCGTTGATGTCGGTGCGGGCGCGAATTTTGAGGCACGCTCGCACCGTCGCTTCTATAACCGCTGCGTGAAATTGAGCAGCAACTAACTCGGGCGGGACCGAACGCTGCACTGCTTGGACGATGGAGCGAATGACGGGCGTTCCCTTCAGCAGGATGGGGAAAGTGTCCGTCACTTCAAAGGCGAAGGGGGAAGGTTCAAAAGCATCGGAGCGCCGTCCCGTCCACGCAGCGGCTGCCATTTCCAACCAGATGGCAGGGTGCCCTTCATAAGCCCCCACATCGCAAATGCCCAACAGGCTGGCAACTGCGTCAAATAAGCGTCCGAGGCTGCTGGTTTGCGGTTGCGGTAAATCGCTTCGGAGTAACTGCCAAAGGGCACGCCATCGGTCAGAGCCAATGCGTTCGGCAATGCCGCAAGATAAGCGTTCCCCTTCATCGCCGAAGGTGTGCCAAAGCCATGCTGCTGCCATGCGCCATGCTTCTCGGACGGCTTTTTCGCCCCCTGGCATGGGCACATACTCCAAGTGCGCTGCTCGTTCAAACTCCTCGTTCGTTGCCACCAAAATCTCGCCGCCCCAAATTGTCCCGTCAGTGCCGTAGCCTGTCCCGTCGTAAGCAATGCCGATCACGGGTCCCGTTAAGCCATACTCCGCCATCACGGCTGCCACATGGGCGTGATGGTGCTGAACGCCGATGGCGGGCAAATCTCTTTCGGCAGCGTAGTCCAAAGCGTAGCGGGTGGACGGGTAATCAGGATGCAAATCGTAAGCCACCACTTGCGGCTCAATGGCGAACAAGCGTTGAAAGTGCTCAACGCCTTCCACGAAAGCGCGATAGGCTGCGTAATTGTCAAGGTCGCCAATGTGATGGCTGATGAATGCGTAGCGCCCGCGACAAAGGGCGAAAGTGTTTTTCAGCATCGCCCCAGTGGCTAACAGCGGCTGTGGGGTTTCAAAAGGCAAAAGCACGGGTTGGGGCGCATAACCGCGCGAGCGACGAATGAGCACTTCTTGACCGTTAACCACGCGGGTGACCGAATCATCGCAGCGGATGTGGATTTCGCGGTTGTGCAGCAGGAACGCGTCCACCATGTTGCCCAAGCGCTGCAGGGCGTCATCGTCCTTGTAAGCAATGGGTTCGTCGGAAAGGTTCCCGCTGGTCATGACCAACGGGCGCTTGACTTCCGCCATCAGGAGGTGGTGTAGGGGAGAATAGGGGAGCATGAGCCCCAAATCGCGGTGGCGTGGAGCAACGCTATCCGCTACGGGGGCATCAGGACGGCGGCGAAGGAGCAGGATGGGACGGCGCCACGAAGTCAATAGCGCTTCCTCTTCGGGCGAGACGAACGCTAACTTTTTTGCCGTCTCCACATCAGGCACCATAAGAGCGAACGGTTTGAACTCGCGATGCTTGCTTTCTCGCAAGCGACGGACGACCGCTTCGTTCGCTGCATCGCACGCAAGGTGGTAGCCTCCAATCCCCTTGACTGCTACGATGTGACCTGACAACAGCAAGCGTGCGGCTTCTTTGAGAGCGGCGTCGCCAGAGCAAGTTTCTTGCCACTGCCCTTCAGCGTTCCGAGTAAGCAACCGCAGTTGCGGTCCGCAGCGCGGGCACGCCGTTGGTTGGGCGTGGAAGCGACGATCGGCAGGGTCGTGATATTCTCGTGCGCAATCGGGGCACATGGGGAAAACCCGCATCGTCGTCCGTTCGCGGTCGTAAGGCACATCCATGATGATGGTGAAACGGGGTCCGCAGTTAGTGCAGTTGAGGAAGGGGTAGCGGTAGCGGCGGTCCGTGGGGTCAAACAGTTCCCGCAAACAGTCATCGCAGGTTGCCACATCGGGCGAAATGAGGGCGATGCGCTCGGCATCGTGGTGGCTCTCCACAATGTGGAAAGTGGTGTCGCCGTTAACGGGGATTTCCTGCCATGTGAGGGAGTCAATGACCGCCAAAGGCGGGGCATTGTTGCGGATTGAGCGCACGAAAGCAGTAAGGGCGTCTAATTCCCCTTCTGCTTCAATCACGACCCCTTGCGGGTTATTGAAAACGAAACCCGACAGACCCAACTGGTGGGCTAAGCGCCAAACGAAAGGGCGAAATCCCACCCCTTGCACGATGCCTGTGATGGTGATGCGCCAACGCTGCTTCATGGGTTTTCAAGTCCCCTTTGCTTGAAAAGCAGGGCACATTTTCGGTTCTCACATGGTCACCACAGCGCATTGTCAATTATAAGGCAGACGAGTTTTGAGACCCGTCGGGGCAGAGTTACGATGCCGTTTCGGCAATAACTTCCAGCAACTCCAACTCGTGGGCTTCGTCAATTTCTTGCGGGTGACCACACTGTGGGCAGACAAACATGTGACCAACGAGGTCGTCGTGGGTGAGCACTTGTTGGTAACCGCACTCGCACTTGAAAGGCGTCTCCGTCGCCTCCACGATAAGTTCAGCACCTTCCAACACAGTGCCTTGGGATAGGGCTGTAAAGGCTTGCTGAAGGGCTTCTTCGGAGAAAGTGCTTCCCCGTCGGAACCGCAGAGCCACTACCTTCGTAACGCCCCGCTCCTCCAATTGGGGCAGCAGGGCATCTATCAGCGATTGGACGATGTCAAATTCGTGCATTCGTTTTCACCCCGCTTTTTGCTCGTTCAGAGAGTGGCTCTCGGGGAGAAAACCTTCGTTTCGGAGCAGTTGCAAAACGAGTTGGACAGCGCAAGGCAGGGCTTCGGCGACGATAGGGGACAAACCCTCCTTGTAGCCAAAGTTGGCACCGTTAATGGAAACGAGGAAGGCTTTTGGAGCCTTGCCGAAAAATTGCTGAGCGAAACCTAAGAGTGTTGAGGGAGAGAAGTGATGGGACAGGGTGAGTTGAGGGGAAGGAAGGGGCTGCACAGGCTGGCACCGCACAGCCCCCTGAGGTTCTCCAACACAGGCGTCCACGAAAATGGCAAGTTCTGCCTGCGACAGTTGCTCTGCCAACTCGGGCGTTAGTTGGTGACAAGTCAGAAATGTAACTTGCTCGCTCACCATAAGGTCTTGCACTTGCTGAACGATTTGCCAACCCACCCCATCGTCGCCACGCAGCGGGTTGCCACAACCGATGAGGATGGCTTTGGGCATCAGTCTCGCCTCAATTCGTCCAGCAGCGTCCCGTCAGGACCGATCAGTTGGATGTGAAGGGGCATATGCCCGACAGCGTGGGTGGAGCAACTTAGGCAAGGGTCAAAGGCGCGGATGACCGCTTCCACGCGGTTGAGCATCCCTTCGGTCAGTTGCTTGCCCTTCACGAAGTGTTTGGCGACTTGCAAGATTCCCTTGCTTATGGCTAAATTGTTGTGCCCTGTGGCGATGATGAGGTTTGCCCACTCCATCAAGCCATCTTCGTTGACCTTGTAGTGGTGGATGAGGATGCCGCGCGGCGCTTCAGCGACGCCGATGCCTTCCAAGTTGTTTAACCCTGCTTGGGCGCGAATGTGTTTGCTAAGGATTTCTGGGTCGTTTAGCAACTCCTCCATGCGCTCAACAGCGTGCACGATTTCAATCAGGCGGGCATAGTGGTAGTGGAAGGAACTGAGCACCGCACCCCGTTCCAGTTCGCGAAACTCTGCCCATTCTTGGTCTGCCAGTGGCGTGCCGAAACCGTCAATGATGTTCAGTCGCGCCAAAGGTCCAACGCGATACATCCCGTTAGGGTAGCCCATTGGCTTGTAGTAGGGAAACTTCAGGTAAGTCCAAGGTTCGGTGGCTTCGCCAATGTAATCCTGATACTCTGTCGGGTCCAACTGATCGGCGACGATGTGACCTCCTGCGTCCACGACCCGAACACGACCGTGATAGCATTCCCACTTTCCGTCGGGGGTGACCAGACCGAGGAAAAGGGATGGGAAGTTGGCAAAGGTGCGAATTTCGTCACGGAAGTTCTCCAACGATTGCTTGAACCATTGCAGGTTTCGCAGGGCGATTTCCCTTGCTTCGGGAAGCATCGCCAAGATAGCGTCTCGTTTCTCAACGGTGAGTGGCTCGCTGACACCTCCAGGCACCACCCACGCTGGGTGGATGCGTTTGCCTGCCAGCAGTTGGATGATGGTTTGACCGATTTGGCGCAAGCGAATGCCATCTTTCGCCACTTGTGGGTAGGCTTCCAGCAAGCCGAACAGGTTGCGCTTCTTTGGATCGCCATCCATGCCCAACAGAAAGTCTGGGGCAGAAAGGTGGAAGAAACTGAGAGCGTGCGATTGAACGATCTGCGCCAGATTGAGCAACCGCCTCAGTTTGATTGCTGGCTCGGGGATGCGCACTGCCAACAGTTGGTCGCAGGCTTTCGCAGAGGCTAATAGATGCGCAACGGGACAGATGCCGCAAATGCGCGCCATCAACGATGGCATTTCGCTGAAAGGACGCCCCTCACACAGTTTCTCAAACCCGCGCAGTTGCGTCACATGAAACCACGCATTAGCAACCTGTCCATCCTCGTCCAGTTGCAGGGTAATTTTGGCGTGACCTTCTATTCGCGTGACTGGCTCTATGGTGATGCGTTGCATCGCTAAGCATCCCTCCTTCTCTTGTGCTTATGCGCCGAAGCGGGAAACTTCGCTGGCGGCAGGCGCTCGTCCTTCCAGCAAATCTTTCAGGACAGCATAGATGGCGTCCGCTGAGGGAGGGCAACCTGGCAGGAACACATCCACCTTGACAACTTCGTGAACGGGTCGGACGCGAGGAAGCAAAGGTGGCACGCCGTCCACAGGGTCAGTGTGGTTGTTGGCGGTTGCGTTCTGGTGATACACGCGCTCCATGACTTCTTTGATGGGGAAGCGATTGCGCATGGATGGAACATTGCCTGTCACCGCACAATCGCCGAGCGCAACCAATATCTTGGTGCGTTCTCGGATGAGGCGAATTTTGTGCAGGTCCTCCTCCGTGCTGACAGCCCCTTCCACCAGCGTGATGTCCACCTCTTCGGGAAACTCCTTTGCGTCCACGAGGGGGCTGTAGACCAACTCTACCTTGTCCGCCAACTCTATCAGCCGCTCGTCCATGTCCAGGAAGGACATATGGCAGCCAGAGCAACCGTCCAACCAGACGGTTGCCAAGCGAATTTTTCGTTCGCTCATAAGCGACCACCTCGCATGACGGTCAAGTAGGGCAGGAACTGCCGCCGCTTCTCCATCTCTGCGACGGCTTTACCCTTCTCAAAGAGCGCGCCTGTTGGACACACATGGACGCACTTTCCACAGTTGGTGCAGACTTCCGAAGTGCCCCAAGGTTGGTTGAGGTCGGCAATAATGCGCGAGTTGATCCCTCGCCCCATCACATCCCACACATGCGCCCCTTCAATCTCGTCGCACACCCGCACGCAACGGGTGCAAAGGACACATCGGTTATGGTCCACGGCGAAGCGTTCGTGAGAAGCGTCCACAGGCAAGTTGGGGTAGCGGTAAGGGAAGCGGATGTGGGTGACTTGTAGTCGTTGCGCCAACCGTTGCAACTCACAATGCCCATTGACCACGCAGACGGAGCAAGTGTGATTGCGCTCGGAAAAGAGCAACTCCACAATCATCTGCCGATACTTGATGAGGCGCTCTGAGTTAGTGATGACTTCCATGCCTTCTTCGGCTTGAGTGATGCAGGCGGGGAGCAAGCGGTTAACGCCTTTGACCTCCACAAGGCAAAGCCGGCAAGCGCCGATAGGGGACAGCCCTTCCAAGTAGCACAGGGTGGGGATGTCAATGCCGTTTTCGCGAGCGACTTGTAAAATCGTCTCACCCTCGCGGGCGCTCACTTCCTTCCCGTCAATAGTGAGCGTTTTTATGCGCACTGGCGCTCTCATGCTGGCACCTCCTCTGCTCTTCGGATACGGCAAACGCCTGCCGGACAGGCTTTGTCGTGAATGTGGGCTTCATATTCGTGACGGAAGTAGCGGAGGGTGCTCATAACGGGGTTAGGCGCTGTTTGTCCCAACCCACACAGGCTCGTGTGCCTTAGTAAGTCGCACAGTTCCTCCAACAGGGTTAAGTCCTCGGGAGTCCCTTCACCTTCTGTGATGCGTCTCAGCAACTCATACATGTGCGCTGTGCCAACGCGGCAAGGGATGCACTTGCCACAGGATTCGCTCATGCAGAATTCCACGAAGAACTTAGCGACATCTACCATGCAGGAGGTTTCGTCCATGACGATCATGCCACCAGAACCCATGATGGAGCCAGCCTGCGTAAGCGATTCGTAATCAACAGGCAGGTCCAAGAATTGTTCGGGGATGCACCCGCCTGAAGGACCACCCGTTTGGACGGCTTTAAAGCGTTTGCCTTCGGGGATACCGCCGCCGATATCAAAGACAATCTCGCGCAAGGTGATACCCATTGGCACCTCAATCAACCCAGTGTTGATCACTCGTCCTGCTAAGGCGAAGACCTTTGTGCCTTTACTGCGTTCGGTGCCAATTTTTGCGAACCACTCACCGCCGTTGCGGATGATCGGTGGGATGTTGGCAAAGGTTTCCACATTGTTGATGAGGGTGGGATGTCCCCAGAGACCATATTCTGCTGGGTAGGGGGGACGAGGGCGAGGGGTGCCACGCTTCCCTTCAATGGACGCCATTAACGCCGTTTCTTCGCCGCAAACGAACGCACCAGCACCAATGCGCAACTCCACATGGAAACTGAAGGTAGTGCCCAAGATGTTGTTACCCAGCAAGTTCAAGCGTTCCGCTTGGCGGATAGCCGTGCGCAATCGCTTAATTGCTAACGGGTATTCGGCGCGGACATAAATGTAACCGTGTTGAGCCCCAACAGCGTAAGCGGCGATTGCCATCCCTTCCAACACGCGATGAGGATCGCTCTCCAACACAGTCCGGTCCATGTAGGCGCCTGGGTCTCCTTCGTCGGCATTGCAGACCACAAACTTGCGGGTGTCGCTTGCTTTTGCCACCGTGCTCCACTTGAGACCCGTAGGGTAACCCGCACCACCGCGACCCCGCAGCCCGCTCTTGGTCACCTCAGCAATGACTTCGGAAGGAGTCATTTCCAACAGCGCTTTCGCTAAGGCTTGATAGCCACCAACGGCGATGTAGTCCTCTATCCGTTCGGGGTCTATAATGCCTGAGTTCTCCATAACGATTTTCACTTGCCGCTTAAAGAAGGGGAGGTTGGGATCGCAAAGCAAGCGTTCCACAGGGGAACCCACCAACCCTTGCACGAGGGCAGGCGCATCTTCAGGGGTGACGCGTTGGTAAAGGATGCCGTCAGGCTCGACCAGAATCATCGGACCAGCGGAGCACAGTCCTAAGCAACCAACACCCTTGACTTCCACTTCCTTTTCCAACCCGCGCGCTTTTACGGCTTCTTCCAGTGCTTCCTTTACTCGCTCGCTGCCGCACATGACGCAGCCGGTGGCAACGCACACATTGAAGCGACAGCGAAAGCGTCGCCGTTCCTCTCGCTCCTTTTCGGCTAATTGCTGCAGTTCATCTATTGTCATCGGTCTCCCACCTCCGAATTTGCTTCAGGGCTTCCTCAGGAGTTAGTTTCCCGACCACTTGTCCATCAAAGACGGCGACGGGAGCCAACCCGCACGCTCCCAAGCAGCGGGCGGTGAGAAGGGACAATTTGCCATCCTTCGTGGTCTCGCCAGGACGGATATGGTAGGCGTTCTGGATAGCCTCCAAAATCTGCGGAGCGCCTTTGATGTAGCAGGCAGTGCCCAAGCACACAACACAAATGTGTTGCCCTTGCGGTTTGAGGGTGAAGAAGTGGTAGAAGGTGACCACGCCGTAGACTTGGCTGTAGGGAACCCGCAAGGACTGAGCGACGAATCGCATGGCGTCTTCGTCAATGTAGCCGAAGGTCTCTTGCACGGTGTGCAAGGTCTCAATGAGGGCATGGGGTTGGTAGCCATGCCGTCGCATTGTGCCCTCCACGATGCGCCACCGCTTATCATCTGACGGCGGTGCGACCCTTGTTCGCTCTGCTGCAACAGGTGGCATAGCCATCACCCTCCTTGGTGCGTGTTACCACAAATTTTGAAATCGCTGCTGCAGCCCTGTTTTGGTTTGCCCGCAAGGTAGCGGGGTTTTCACTTCCGTCAATCCCCTTGCTGATTCACCGGGTGTTTCGCTCCACAGGGTGTCAGGAGTTTGTCGGGCAATTGTCATGGTTTTTCTGATGAAGCAGGACTCGCTACCTGTGGCGTTTGAGCGGATGAGTGGCATAATCTTGGGCAGGAGGCGCTCTGGCGATGGAAGAAGTGCGTTTTTGGACACGACGGATCTTTCTGCAAGTAGGACACCAGTGGGAGCCGGCTGTGGATGTCTGCGAGGACGACGACGCCTACCACATCATCGTGGATGTGGCGGGTGTGGACGAGCAAGATTTGGAAGTGGAGTATCACCCTAACGGCTCGTTGGTTGTTCGGGGGGTGCGTCGCCCTCCCGTGACGAACGCTGTCCAGTGCTTAGTGTTAGAAATTCCCTACGGCGCTTTTGAACGGCGCATCTTTCTGCCATCGGCGGTGGATGCAGAAGGAATTTCCGCCACCTATCGGTCGGGGTTGCTTCACATTCGCGTTCCAAAACGCTCGTCTCCCAACCAAGGGCGAATTGTGCCTGTTAGCCCGTGAGGCAGCAAAAGAACCAAGGGGGGACGGAAGTGTTCGTTCCTGAAGAACTGCAACAACAATTGCCACCCGAATTGCCAGTCGTAGCGTTGCGAGACTATGTCATCTTTCCCATGATGGTCACGCCGTTGGATGTGGGGCGTCCAAAAAGCGTGCGGGCGGTGGACGCCGTAGCAGCGGACCCACGCGTGTTTATCACGGTGATGCAAAAGCACAGGGACATTCAAGACCCTCAACCACCTGATGACCTTTACCCCATCGGCACGCTGGTCACCATCTTGCGCATGATGCGGGCTCCCGACGGGCGCATCCAATTGCTGCTGCGGGGGTTAGCCCGCGTGCGCATTGAAGAGTGGACGCAAGTTGATCCTTACCTGAAAGCCCGTTACACAATCATTCAGGAAACAGTGGAGCCAACCATAGAAGTGCAAGCGTTGGTCAACAGCGTGTTAGATTTGTTCCGCCGCATCGTCCAGTTGTCGCCCCACCTTCCCGAAGAAGCCTACAACATGGTGGCATCTCTTGATTCACCCGCACATATTGCCGACATCATCATCACCGCCCTAAACATCTCCCCACAGGAGCGGCAGCGCTTTTTGGAAATGACCGACCCTGTCCAACGGCTGCGGGAGTTAATACCCCTTCTCTCCCGCGAGGTGCAGGTTTTGGAGTTGACGCAAAAGATCCAAGAGCAAGCCCGCCAAGAGTTGGATAAAGCCCAGCGGGAGTTCATCCTCCGCCAGCAACTGCGGGAAATCCAAAAGGAGTTGGGCGAAACGCCCGAAGCGGAGATTGAAGAGTTGCGGGAAAAGATTGAAGCGGCAGGGATGCCCGAGGAAGTGGAGGAAGTAGCATTGCGGGAATTAGACCGCCTCTCCAAGATGCACCCTGCTGCTGCCGAATACACGGTCAGCCGCACCTACCTTGATTGGCTTATCTCGCTCCCTTGGAACAAAGTGACTGAGGACAATCTGGATATCGCCAATGCCCAGAAGGTGCTGGACGAAGACCACTACGATCTGGACGATGTTAAGGAACGACTTCTGGAGTTTCTGGCAGTGCGGAAACTGAAGCAAGACACGAAGGGCCCCATCCTTTGCTTCGTTGGTCCGCCTGGCGTGGGGAAGACCAGTTTGGGGCAGAGCATTGCGCGGGCTTTGAACCGCAAGTTCGTGCGCATCAGTTTGGGTGGCGTGCGCGACGAAGCGGAAATTCGGGGGCACCGGCGAACCTATGTGGGGGCGCTCCCTGGGCGCATCATCCAAGGGCTGCGCCAAGCCGGAACCAAAAACCCCGTCTTCATGCTGGACGAAGTGGACAAACTGGGCATGGACTTTCGTGGTGACCCCGCTGCTGCTTTGCTGGAAGTTCTTGACCCCGAACAAAACCACAGTTTCGTTGACCACTACTTGGATGTGCCCTTTGACCTCTCGCAAGTGCTCTTCATCTGCACCGCCAACATGACGGATACTATCCCCCCTGCGCTTCTGGATCGCATGGAAGTCATTCGCCTGCCCGGCTACAGCCACGAGGAGAAACTGCAAATTGCCAAGCGCTACCTCATCCCCCGCAACTTGAAAGAGCACGGTTTGGGCGAAGAGCATGTGGAAATCACCGACGACGCATTGTCGCTGATTGTCAAGCAATACACGCGGGAGGCAGGGGTGCGCAACCTCAGCAGGGAAATCGCCAACATCTGCCGCAAAGTGGCACGGCGAGTGGCTGAAGGCAAAACCGAAAAAGTAGTAGTCACGCCCGATAACCTGCCAGAATTCCTCGGTCCGCCAAAGTTTCTGGAAGAAATCGCCGAGCGGCGACCGCAAGTTGGTGTGGCAACAGGGTTGGCGTGGACACCTTTCGGCGGCACGGTGCTTTTCGTAGAAACCACTAAGATGCCTGGCAGGGGCAACCTTATCATCACAGGGCACTTAGGAGAAGTCATGAAAGAGTCTGCCCAAGCCGCCCTCAGTTATGTCCGTTCCCGCTCCGAACAGTTGGGCATCCCCGAAGACTTCTTCAGCCGCTACGATGTGCACATCCATGTTCCCGCTGGCGCTATCCCCAAAGACGGACCGTCGGCAGGCATCACGATGGCAACGGCGTTAGCCAGTTTGGCAACAGGGCGTCCCGTCCGCCA
>FWWL01009623.1_pt1 | contig 11615 bp, 14 predicted proteins | sample 2228331 | NCBI WGS metagenome assembly FWWL01 (sample SAMEA103939775, study PRJEB20133) | metagenome
CTCTCCCGGACCCGGGAGAGGGGGAAGGACCCGAGACGCCCGGACCATCCCCAGGCCAAGGCGCACGGCCTCAAAAAGGATGCCCGCCCGGACCACTCAGGTTCGCCAGGCAACCAGCACCCCGTCCCGGACCGGGATGACGGTCGCGATAAACTCGGGGTCGGCGAACACCAGTCGGGTAAGCTCCCGGACGCCCCGGGTGGCCGGGTCGTCGGCCCGCTCGTCCCAGACGCGGCCGGACCAGAGCATGTTGTCGACCAGGAGCAGGCCGCCCCGCCGCAGATGCTGCTTGATAACCCCAAGCGACTGAGGATATGCGGGCTTTTCGATGTCGTTAAAGATCAGGTCGAACTCGCCCCCGGTGCGCCCCAGCTCGTCCACCGCTTCGGCCACCCGGAACCGGACGAATTCCAGCAGGCCGAGGCGGCCCAGGTAGTCTTTGGCCTCCCCGGAAAGCTTCTCGTCCCAGACCACATGGTAGACTTCCCCGCCCCCGTTATCCCGGACCGCCATCGCCAGCCAGGCCGTTGAATAGCCGAACCCGGAACCCATTTCAAAGACCCGGCGGGCCCCGACCATCCGGCCCAGCAGGTAGAAGAGGTGGCCGACCACCGGCCCCACGATGGGGAATGCGGTCCGGCGGGCCCGCTCCTCCATCTCGAGCAGGACCGGGTGCCGGGGCGGGACCAGTGCCTCCAGGTAAGTTTCGAGCCGCGGGTCATAAAGATTCACCACGTCAGGTACCTCCTCCCAGGAGTCTACTCCGAAATGCTACATGCTATATACTCTGAGAGGGGTAGGGTCCCGTGGCGGGGCGACACCCGGTGATAGCTGCAACCTATCGGTGCGATTTAAAATTCCAGGACTACCGCCGGCCGGTTTCAGCCGACCGCGTGGTATCATACTCGGGAGGTCAGGCCCATGCTTGAGGCGATGCGTCTCCCGGCCCAGATGGCTTCGGGTTTCCCGACCGTGCGCCTGCGCCGGCTGCGTCGAACCCCGGCCCTCCGGGAACTGGTCCAGGAAACCCGCCTCTCGGTTAACGACTTCATTTACCCCCTCTTTATCACCGAGGGCCGCGGCGTCCGTCAAGAGGTGGAGAGCCTCCCCGGTCAGTACCGCTGGTCCCTTGACCTTCTGCCCGCCGAAATCGAGGCGGTGGCCCGGCTCGGTATCCGGGCCGTTTTACTTTTCGGCATTCCGGCCCACAAGGACGAGGTCGGCTCCGGGGCCTGGGCCGAGGACGGCATCATCCAGCGGGCGGTCCGACTCATCAAGGCCACCGTACCGGGCCTCATCGTCATCTGCGACGTCTGCCTTTGTGAGTACACCAGCCACGGCCACTGCGGGGTTGTCCGGGACGGTTACGTTCAGAATGACGAGACCCTTGAACTTCTGGCCCGGACGGCCGTGTCCCAGGCGGCAGCCGGGGCCGACATTGTGGCCCCGTCGGATATGATGGACGGCCGGGTCGGGGCGATCCGCCGGGCCCTCGACGAGGCCGGATTCACCCACGTGGCGATTATGGCCTACAGTGCCAAGTACGCCTCGGCCTTCTACGGGCCGTTCCGGGAGGCGGCCGGCTCGGCCCCCCAGTTCGGCGACCGGCGGGCTTACCAGATGGACCCGCCGAACGTTCGGGAAGCCCTGCGGGAGGTCGAGCTTGACATCGCCGAGGGGGCCGATATCGTTATGGTCAAGCCGGCCCTGGCCTATCTCGACGTGATCCGGGCGGTGCGCCAGCGGTTTGACCACCCCCTGGCCGCCTACAACGTGAGCGGCGAATACGCGATGGTCAAAGCCGCGGCCCGGAACGGCTGGCTGGACGAGCGACGGACCACCCTGGAAATCCTTTACGGTATCAAGCGGGCCGGAGCCGACCTGATCATCACCTACCACGCCAAAGAGGCGGCCCGCTGGCTTCAGGAAGAGGGCTAGGACGCAAGGGGCCGACCGGGCTGGCCCCGGGAGAGTAACGGACACCATGGAAGGAGGACCCGATGCCGACCAAGAACACAGGCCTCAAAGGTGTGGTGCTTGCGGAGACGCAGGCCAGCTTCATCGACGGGGAGAAGGGGAAGCTCCTTTATCGGGGATACTGGATTGAGGACCTCGCCACGAAGTCCACTTTTGAAGAGGTGGCTTACCTGCTGCTCTACGGCCACCTGCCAACCCGCGCCGAACTGGACCAGTTTGACGCAACCCTGCGGGCAAGCCGGCCGATCCCGGACGAGGTTGTCCAGGTCATCCGGCTGGTCAAGCATGCCCACCCGATGGACGTGCTCCGGACCGGGGTCTCGGCCCTGGCTGCATTCGACCCGGAAGTGAACGATGTCTCGGAGGCGGCGACCCTGCGAAAGGGCATCCGGCTTACGGCCCAGGTCCCGACCATCGTCGCCTACCATCATCGGATCCGCCAGGGCCTTGACCCGGTCCCGCCGAACCCGAACCTGGGCCACGCCGCAAACTTCCTGTGGATGCTCTTCGGCCACGAGCCACACCCCGAAGATGCCCGCACCCTGGACGTCGACTTTATTCTCCACGCCGAGCACGGCTCCAATGCGTCGGCTTTCACGGCCCGGGTGGTTGTCAGCACCATGTCGGACCTGCACTCGGCCATTGTGGCGGCGATCGGGGCCCTTAAAGGGCCCTGGCATGGCGGGGCCGCCGAAGCCGTGATGCGGATGGCCGAGGATATCGGCTCCCCCGACCGGGCCGAGGCCTACGTCCGGGAACGGCTCGCCCGGGGCGAGCGGATCATGGGCTTCGGCCACCGGGTCTACAAGGCCGAAGACCCGCGGGCCAGGCTGCTGCGGCCGCTGGCCAGGGAGCTCGCCGAGCGCCGGAATCAGCCCCACTGGTTCCAGATCCTTCAGAAAGTCGAAGAGGTCATGAGGCCGTACCGGGAACGGGGCATCTACGTGAACGTCGACTTCTACGCCGGCGTCGTCTACTACCTGCTCGGCATTCCTGAGGACCTGTTCGTGCCTATCTTCGCCATCGGCCGGGTGCCCGGCTGGGTCCTGCAATGCATCGAGCAGTACCGGGACGCCGTGCTTATTCGCCCGCTCCTTGAATACGTCGGCCCGATGGACCTCGAATACATTCCCATCGACCAGCGGGGTCCGGCCCCGGCCCGCACTTGAGGCCGCATTTGACCTTCGGCCATGACGGTTGACTATCGGCGCACCGGGGTTTGGCTGGTCGCCATCCTGGCGACCGTCCTGACCGGGTGGCTCCTGGTCCAGTTTGTCACCTGGGCGGTAATCCTCGTCCACTCGGTTATTCATGTCCTGCCCTGGAAGGTCGGGGTTGCCGTCCGGTACCTGGCCCTCTACGGGGTCGGACTTATCGCCCCGGCCGCGGTTATGCGGGCAAGCTGGGAATGGCTTTACCGGAACGGCGACCGGCAAGGGTTTGTGGTCGGCTTCCTCATCCACCTCTTCCTGCTGGCGGTCTTTATCCCGGTGCTCCTGGCGTATAACATCGCCGACCTGCTTGGGAGATAGGACAACCGGCCATGGCGGAGTTTGCTGGCCGGCCGGGCGGCCGGGCACCCGACCAGCTCCGGCCGGTGCGGATCATCCTGGACCCCCTCGATTTTCCGGAAGGTTCGGCCCTCATTGAGCAGGGCCGGACCCGCGTCCTGTGCGCCGTCTCGGTCGAGGAGCGGGTGCCCCCGTTTCTGGCCGGCACCGGGCGGGGCTGGATAACGGCCGAATATGGCATGCTGCCCCGGGCTACCCCGACCCGGTCCCCCAGGGAGGCCGCCCAGGGCCGTCCCTCCGGCCGGACTCAGGAGGTTCAGCGGCTCATCGGCCGGGCCCTGCGGGCCGCGGCCGACCTGGAAAAGCTGGGCGAGCGCACCCTGATCGTCGACTGCGATGTGCTCCAGGCCGACGGCGGGACCCGGACGGCGGCCATAACCGGGGCCTGGGTGGCCCTGGTCCGGGCCGTGGGCCGACTCCGGGCCCAGGGGGTGCTGGAAACCGACCCGATCAAGCAGGCGGTGGCGGCCGTCAGCGTCGGCCTCGTCGACGGGGTGCCCCTGCTCGACCTGGAGTATGCCGAGGACTCCCGGGCCGAAGTCGACCTGAACGTGGTGATGACCGCCGACGGGCGGCTTGTTGAGATTCAGGGCACGGCTGAGGCCGAGCCGTTCAGCCGGGCCCAGCTTGACGTCCTGCTCTCCTTGGCCGAGGTCGGCATCCGCCGGTTGGTGGAGGTTCAGCGGGCTGCCCTCGCCGGCGCCACTTAACGCCCGGGCGGCGGGGTGGGGATGGGGGTAACAACCGGGGTTGGGGTTCGGGGCGGGACCGTCGGGGTGGGGCTCCGGGTCGGACCGGGGGATGGGCTGGGGCTCGCCGGTCGGGTCGGGGCCGCCGTAGGCGTCCGGCGGAGAACGGGGGTCGGCGTCGGGACGGGCGGCCGGGTGGAGGTTGGACTAGGGGTCCGGACCGGCACCGGCGTCGAATTTACCACCGGGACCGGGCCGGCACTCCGGTTCGGCTCGACGGCCTCCTCGGTGGGTTCGGCCGTCGGACTGGGGGTGAGACCCGTAACCGGCAGCTCCTGACCCTTAGTGGTTGGCTGCGTCGGGCCGGGCAGGGGGATCAGGACAAGACTGGCGACCCCCAGGCAGTAGCAAAGGGCACCGACCAGGTAGATCAGGGCAAGGGTTACATACAGCCGTCGTCCCCAGACTGTCTGGCGGTCCCACCAGGCCTGCAGCCCTCGCCAGCGGGCAATAACGGTGGTTAAAACCTCACGGCCCGCCCGGCCCAACGATGCTTAGCGGTAGGCAAGCTTGGCCAGCAAGATGCCGACCTCATAGAGGAGGATCAGGGGCACCGCAACCAGGGTCTGATTAACCGGGTCAAAGGTCGGGGTAATGATTGCCCCGAGGGCAAAGGCCCCGACAATGGCGTACTTCCGGAATTGGGCCAGCCGCCGGGGGCTTACGACCCTGATTTTGGCCAGGAAATAGATAATGAGGGGCGTTTCAAACACAACTCCGACCCAGAAAAGAAAACGGGTCACAAAATCAATGTAGCTTGAAAGCCGGATCTGGGGCCGGGCGATGTCTTCGCCCGGCCAGCCGAGGAGAAACGTGAGGGCCGGAGGCATCAGGACGGCATAGGCGAAGACCACCCCGAGGACGAAACTTAGGGTTGCGCCGGGCAGCAACCAGAAAAGATAGCGCTTCTCGGTCGGGGTGAGGCCGGGCGCCACGAACATTACGGCCTGGTAAACCATGGCCGGCATTGCCAGGATCACCCCGGCCAGCAGGGCGACCCGGAAATACGAGCCCATCCCCTCGGTCGGGTCGATAAAAATCAGGTCGATGGAATGGGCCGGCGCCTTCAGGATCTCAAAGATCGGCCGGGTGAAAAGGAGCGAGAAGAGGGTTGCAACACCCAGTGCCACAAAGCTGCGGATAAGCCGAACCCGCAGCTCGGCCAGGTGCTCGAAGATGGTCATCCGCTTCTCATCGGCGACCTGGGCCACCCTCTACTCCTCATCGTCCTCAACGCCGTGCTCTTTGATAAATTCTACCGCATCCCGCACGGTCCGGATCTTCTCGGCCTCTTCGTCGGAGATGGTGATCTGGCGGCCCTCCTTGCTGAACTCCTCCTCGAGCCGCATGATCAGCTCCACCAGGTCCAGGGAGTCCGCATTCAGGTCCTCGATGAACGAGGCGTCCGGCGTCACCTGGTCCTCATCCACCCCGAGCTCCTCCACGATGATGCGCTTTACACGTTCGTAGACCGTTGCCATTGATTCACCCCCCTTTGGAGATTTTGGATTGCGGCGGGCCGGGTTCGGACCGTCGCCCGGCCCTCCTGGTTGCCGACCTACCGGTTATTGGCGCCGCCCGAAGCCTCGGGCACCCGCCCGTAGGCCCGGACGACGGCGCCCAATACGCCGTTAATAAACTTCGGCGAGGCGTCGGTCCCGAACAGCTTCGCCAGCTCGACGGCCTCGTTTATTGCCGCCTTAACCGGCACCTGGTTCTCAAACAGGACCTCGTACAACGCCAGCCTCAATATGTTCTTGTCGACCAGGTTCATCTGCTCCAGGGGCCAGGCCGGGGCGAACCGCTTTATTATCTCATCAAGCTCGGCCCGGTGGGCCAGGGTTCCGTAGACCAGGTTCCGGGCAAACTCGGCCGCATCGGCCGGCAGCGGTTCGTCGGCCAGGCGGTACTCCAGCGCCTTGGCCGGGTTGTGGCCGGTCAGGTCGTGCTCAAATAGCACCTTGAACGCCAAAATACGCGCCTGACGTCGCCAGCCTGGCTTCTTTTCGGCGGCCATCCTATGTTTTAAATTAGCCGAGACTCATGCCGCCGTCAATCAGCAGGACCTGACCGGTGATGTACCCGGCCGCATCCGACGCCAGAAACGCCACCAGCTCGGCGACCTCGTCCGGCGTCCCAAAACGGCCCAGGTGAATCCGCTTGAACAGCTCCGCTTTAAGCCGCTCGTTAAGCTTCGTGGTTATGTCCGTCTCGATAAAGCCGGGGGCCACGACATTGGCGGTTATGTTCCGGGAGGCAACCTCCTTGGCCAGGCTCTTGGTAAACCCGATAACCCCGGCCTTCGCCGCCGAATAATTTGCCTGCCCAACGTTGCCGTGGACCCCGACGATACTGCTCATATTGATGATCCGGCCCCACCGCTGCCGCACCATCGGCCGCACGGCCGCCCGGCAGCAGTAAAAGGTCCCCCGCAGGTTCACATCCATAACCAGGTCCCAGTCCTCGTCGGACATCCGCAGCAGCAGCGTATCCCGAATCAGGCCGGCGTTGTTCACCAGGATATCCAGCCGCCCGAACCGGTCAAGGGCCTGCTGGATCAGGGCCTCGGCCTCCTCCCGGCGACTCACGTCCGCCTGAAACGTCACCGCATCGGCCCCGCATTTGCGGATGAGGGCGGCCACCTCTTCGGCCTCGGCCCGGCTCGTCCGGTAGTTTACCACAACCCGCGCCCCCCGCTCACCCAGCTTCAGGGCGATCGCCCGGCCTATGCCCCGGGATGAACCGGTCACCACTGCAACCTTGCCGTCCAGGCGCAACCGTTCCATGGTCTCAGCTTACGAACTGACCAATCGCGGCCAGACCGTCGATGGCCACGGCGTCCACCCCGGGGTCAATCCGGCGGAGAAGGCCGGTGAGGACCTTTCCGGGTCCCAGCTCGATAAAGCGTCGCACGCCCTGATTGATAATATATTCCATCGACTGGCGCCAGCGCACGGGCCGCAAAATCTGTTCCCGAAGCTCGGCCCGGATCTCCTCCGGGGTAACAATGGGCTGGGCGGTAACGTTGGCAACAACCGGCACCCGGGCCGGCCGGAACCCGGTGGCGTCGACCAGCGGCCGGAGTCCCTCGGCCGCCGGCCCCATCACCCGGGCGTGGAACGCCCCGCTTACGTTCAGGGGTATGACCCGGCGGGCGCCCCGCTGCCGGGCCAGCTCGGCGGCCCGTTCCAGGGCCGCTTTCGGCCCGCTAATAATGACCTGCCCCGGCCCGTTGTAGTTCGCTATCTCGACCCCGGCTTCGGCGCAGACCCCGGCCACCGCGTCTTCGTCAAGGCCGAGGATGGCCGCCATGCCGCTCGGGGTGGCTTCGGAGGCCGCCTGCATCAGCCGGCCCCGCTCCCGGACAAGCCTGAGGCCGGCATCAAAGTCCAGGGCCCCGGCCGCCACCAGGGCGGTGTACTCGCCCAGGCTGTGGCCGGCCAGAAACCGGACGCCGTCCGGGACCCGAACAATGCCGGCCTCCTCGGCCGCGGCCAGGCAGGCCAGGCTGACGACAAAGATGGCCGGCTGGGCATTTTCGGTTCGGGTCAGGGCCTCGTCGGGTCCGTCAAAGCAGAGCCGGCTCAGCCCGAATCCCAGAATCCGGTCGGCCTCCTCGAAAACCCGGCGGGCGGCCGCCGACCCCTCATACAGGTCCCGGCCCATCCCGACCGTCTGGGAACCCTGGCCCGGAAAGAGCAGGGCGACGCCCACCGCCGGCTCAGCCCTCAACCTTCAGGACCTGGCGGCCGCGGTAGTAACCGCAGTGGGGACAGACCTGATGGGAGGGCCGGAGGCGGTGGCAGCGGGGGCATGCCACCAGGTGACGGGGGTCTACCTTGAAGTGGGCCCGGCGGTTTGCCGTTCGGCGCTTGCTCGGTTTCTTCTTCGGTACAGCTCCCACGGGTGTGGCTCCTTTCCGGGTGTTCGGTCTGGCTTCAGGCGGTTGACGTCTGGTCGAGCAGTCGGGCCAGGGCCGCCAGCCGGGGGTCGACTGCCTCGGTCGGGCAGTTGCAAGTGCCGAGGTTCAGGTTCTTGCCGCAGGTCGGGCAGAGGCCGGCACAGTCCGGCCGGCACAGAACCCGGATCGGCGTATTGATAACCGTATACTGGCGGATCGCCTCGCCGAAGTCGAGGATGTGGTTTTCATCGATCAGGAACACCGAGTCATCGTCAGGCAGGGGCAGGAAGGCCCCGGTGACGATGTCCCGGGTCGGCAGGTACTCCTCTTCGAAGGCGAACTCCAGCTCGGTATCGAACTCCTCGAGGCAGCGGCTGCACTGGCAGTGGACCTCAACCCGGGCGGTGCCCTGGGCGAGGATTCCCCGGTTCGTCCGGGTCAAGAGCACGCTGGCAACGGCCCGCCGGGGCAGCCCATCGACCGGCTCGAGCCGCTCGTCGAACCGATAGGTTCTGGTTGTGCCAACTGGCTGTTTCAGTAATTGGGCAACGTTATACTGCATTCCGACCAACCCTCCTTCCCACAGCCTGCGAACGCTCCGCCGCCCCAAGGCTCTTCTTGACGGCCGTCAGCGCGCTGGTCAACCGGCCTTCGAGGTCGCCAAGCACCTCCCGGATGTACCGGTCCGCCTCGGCTTCCCGGCGGGCCGCCTCTTCTTCGGCCCGGGCGACCAGCTCGGACGCCCGCCGCCGGGCGTCTTCGACAATCCGTTCGGCCTCCCGCTCGGCCTCCTGCCGCAGTTCGGCGGCCTGCCGCTGGGCGAGCTGAACGACCTCGCTCTGGCTGGCCTTCGCCTCGGCGTAGCGCTGGGCCTCGGCCAGCATCTGCTCGGCCTCGGCCCGGGCCTGCTCCAGGATGCGCTCCCGCTCCTGGAGGATCGCTTTCGCTTCCCGGACCGACCTCGGCACGGCGACTTTGAGCTGGTCAATCAGCTCAAGCACCTCGGCCTCGTCGACCAGGACCTTGCCGAGGACCGGAACCCGGAAGGCGTTTACGACCGCCGCTTCCAGTTCGTCAATAAGCTCGAGGAGGTCTATCGCCGGCTCCTTTCGGCAATTTTCGCTTTAACGGCCGCCAGGACGTTCGGCGGCACCAGCTCCGAGATGTCCCCGCCCAGGGGGGCAATTTCCCGCACCCGGGTCGAGGAAAAATACGAGTATTCGAGCTTTGTCATCAGGATTATGGTTTCGATCTCCGGGGCCATCTTCGCATTCATCAGGGCCATCTCGTACTCATAAAGAAAGTCGTCAAACGCCCGGATGCCCCGGATGATAACTTTGGCGTTGATCTTCCGGGCGAAATCGACCGTGAGCCCGCTGTACGGCAGCACCTCGACATTGGGCAGGTGCCGGGCCGCTTCCCGGAAGAGCTCAACCCGCTCTTCGGTGCTGAAGAGCAGGTTCTTCGGCGGCGCATCGTAGACCCCGATAATCAGCCGGTCAAAGAGCCTGGCCGCCCGGGTTGCCACATCCAGGTGGCCCAGGGTGACCGGGTCGAAGGTGCCCGGGTAAAGGGCCGTGACGCTCACGTGCCGTGCTGGTCCCCCTCTTTGACGTAAATCGAAACGGCGGTTCCGCCGTAAGCCCGCTGCCGAACGAGGGCGAACCCGTCCAGTTCGTCGGGCAGGGTCACATGCCGGGGGTGCTCAACAACCAGCACCGTGCCGGGTCCGGCCGGGCCGGACCGGACCACCTCTTCAACGGCGCCGACGAAGTTGGGCAGGCTGTAAGGCGGGTCCATGAAGATTATATCATAGGGCCCCTCGACGACCCGAAGGGCCCGGCGCGCCGTCAGCTTGTAGACCTTCGCCCGGTCGGCGAACCCGAGGGCGGCCAGGTTCTGCTTTATGGTCTGGGCCGCCAGCGGGTCCTGCTCCACGAAGTCGACCCAGCGGGCCCCACGGCTCAGGGCCTCCAGACCCAGGGCGCCGCTCCCGGCATACAGGTCCAGGACCCGGCCGCCCACAAGGGGTGCCCCCATGCTGGCAAGCATATCGAAAATCGCCCCCCGAACCAGGTCGGAAGTGGGCCGGGTTCTGCCCTTCGGGGCCTTAAGCTGTCGTCCCTTGGCGCTACCGCTGATGATCCGCATGAGTTTGCCCGGTAGTAATATAGCAGAACCCGGCCCCACACCTCCCGAACATTATTTCGGCATGGCCGCCAGGGCCAGGTAAGCCGGGCGGGGCGTCCAGTCGGGATTCAGAATCGAGAACGCCCGCTTGGCGTAGCGGTCCTGCGGGTCGGCCGAAGAGGCGAAGTTAAGATTCCAGACGAACATGACGGCCACGTAGCCCTTCTCCCGGCCAATCTGGAACGCCCGAACCAGGTAGTTCGCCTGGTCCTGTTCGGAGTTGTCCCGGGCGTAGGCGTACTCGGGGTAGGGGTTTGGCGACGAGGCCCAGCCAAACTCGGTAAACCAGAGTTTTTTGTCCGCATCCCCGTTTTCGACCATCACCTGGTAGTACTGCTCGAACCGCCGGAAGAAGAACGAGGGGTGGCTCGTGCCGTTCCAGGTCCGGGGCTTCGGGCTGATCTGCCCGACAAAGTCGTCGGGCGGGTTATTATAGCCGCTTGGGTGGACGCCCACGCCGTCAAAGTAGCCCTTCATCCCGGCGGCGTACATCTGCCGGAAGTAGTCCAGGTCGTCGATGGCCAGGAGCTGGCCGTTGATGTTGACCGTCCCGGCCGGGGTCGGGGCCCCGGTGATCACCAGGGCCGACGGGTCGGCGGCTTTGATCGCGCCGTAGGCGGCCCTGAGCAGGGCGACATACTGGCCGGCGTTCTGGCGGCCGGCCCCACCCCACTCGTACCAGAGGTTCTGCTCGTTCCAGATCTCGTAGGCCTTTACCTTGCCCCGGTACCGGCTGGCCAGGGCCCCGACAAAGTTGGCGTAATCCTGGGGGTTGGCCGGTGGACCGGGTACCGAAAAGTCGGTGTCGGCCGGCCGGGCCCAGCGGGGGGCGGTCACGACGCTGAAAAGGAGGTTAAGCCCGGCGCCATTCACGGCCCCGACAACGGGGTCCAACTTGTCCCAGGCAATCTGGCCGCGGACAGGCTCGATATCCTCCCACCGGACCTGCACCTTGACCCAGTTAAACCCGGCCTGCTGGACCAGCCCGATGGCCCGGCCCAGGTCGTTGAATGGGTCGATCTGCATCCCGTAGCCGAGCCCGGACGGGGGCGGTCCACCCGGCGGGTTTGTCACCGGGGCGGTCCCGTAGGCCGCCGGGTCTTCAAGCTGAATGGCCGCCTGGGGGATGATGCCGGCCTCTTTGGCCACATCGCCGCCGTTGGCAAAGACGACCTGGCCGGCCCGGGCCCAGGGCACATCCACCAGCCACTGCTGGATGATGACCCG
>FWWL01003795.1_pt1 | contig 11607 bp, 8 predicted proteins | sample 2228331 | NCBI WGS metagenome assembly FWWL01 (sample SAMEA103939775, study PRJEB20133) | metagenome
TTATAGGGCTGCTCTTGTTATAATGCTTGCAGTGCGGCCGCCGGGATTTGAACCCGGGTCTTCGGCTTGGAAGGCCAATGTCCTACCAGGCTAGACTACGACCGCAAACAGCTTCAAGCATGTTTAATTTGATATCACTAATGCTTTTAAATCTAAAATAAGAGGTAAATATGATTCTCTATGGAACTTCAGAGAGAGATTACCGCAGAAAAACTTGAAGTCAGTGATTCTGCTGTTCTGCCACTTGATTTAGACAGCATGCTTGATTCTGAAGATATATCTCTTGATGCCAAGGCAAGGATTGAGTTGATTGCAAGAGAGGTTTCTGAGCTTCTGTCTAAAGGCGATCACATACTCTTTGTCAGTCAAGATAGAACTTCTATGAGCGTTGTCAATTCTGCATCCTGCGTAGTGCTCAGAATGAGCGGTAGAGCTTCTAACGTAATAAGAGTTATTGAGTCAGTGCTTTGGAGCAACCAGAATTTGGGCTGCGAGCTCGGCCCGAGCAACGGTTTAAGGATAGCAAAAGGTATAACCTCTGATTACTGGGGCGCAGTAGTGGAGGAATGCAAGAGGTGCTGGTCAGAATGGCTCTCTCTCAATTCCAAGCTTATCTCGATTGGAGAGGAGCTCGGTAGGTTCAGCTTTGCCAAAAATGAGAAACCGCTTCAGAAGCTGTTCGATCTTCAGAGACTCCTCAGGAACGTTTCAGATGAGGTAATGTCTCTCAGGGATAGGATTGTGGAGGGCGAGTTGTTTGCACGCATAGACAGTGCTTATTCATTACTTCTGGATTCCAAGAAGAACAGGGAAGAGTATTTAGACATAAAAAAACGGATAGGCACAATATTGGGCCTTAAAGAGTATGCTTATGACTCTAGCATAAACAACTACGATATTGTTTCTCTTCTTTCTGATAGGTTTGAGCTCCTGTGCCTTAAGCTACAGAAGCAAGGCATTCTTTTGGAGATGCTCTCCTCTGCAAAAGAGGTTCTCAAGAATTATGCTCATTGGGATTTGCCTTACAAGCTCGCCATTCAAATGGAAGCTCTTCTTGGGCACGACGCAGCAGTTCTTAACAGCTTACTGTTGAAAGAAGAAGAGAAGCCGAATCATTTTGGCCAGGAGATTCTTCTGAGGATTCCTTCTGATGTGGCAGAATTGTTTTTGGATTACGATGCTTTTCTCATCGCGTTGGCGCTTGTTTCATTTTCAGAACAGGTCAGAAGAAACAGCGCTTCGCCAGAATCCCTTCCCGTGGTTAGTGTTGAGGTACTTCAACAGGCAGTTTCCGAGAAGCAAACTCTCTCTGATGTCATCTCTCTTCACATAGGTAAAGTAGAAGGCTATGAAGAATTAGATGTAGCTGGCAACAAGGTTTTCATGCTCATCGGGAAGAAGAGAAGGCTGCTCATAGGAGGAGAGAGAGATTACCTATTGAATCTCTTTTCCTCGATGGGATATGAAGAAAAAAAGGTGCCACTGAAAGAAAAAACAGATGATGTTCAATCTTTCTCTGAGAAAGAAACAAAATATCCTAATGAAATTCCGAAGGCAGAGGCTCCAAAGGATCTCATTGCGCTTATAAATTCTATGCTCGGCTCATCTAGCGCTGGGAGTTCTATCTTCAGGTTTGCAAAGGGCTCTAATCTTCTGGAGATGGATGAATCATCGAGATACTACGTTATTGAAGACGCGTCCACTCCTGCGGTAGTGAAGCGCGCGTTTGCCAATTCCCTGGCTATTTCTGAAGCCCACAGGGAAAGAATCTGCTATGCAAAAGACGCCAACACGAATTCTGTTTATCTCTTCATAGTGAAGAAGATTCCCCCCTATTCTTTGGTATTTGTTTTGGGAATGAACGAGAAAGCGTTGCTCAGCAGGACCAAGAAAATCAAAAGCAGTCTCGAAGAGGTAATCCTCTCTATCTTAGAGCATAAGATTGAGGTAGACGTTTCTTTCTTCACAAAGGGTTCAGCATTGTTCTTCTCTTCGCCAAGCATCAGCGGTGTTATATCAGACTTGAGCTTCCAGCAGGACTGGGAGATAATCCATTTCGTGCAAGGCAATCCTTACCTGAAAGAGCTCAAGAACTTTGTTTTCAGGTAGAAGTACTATGGAAGCAACTGCTCCTCAGAAGGCCTCCAGTGCTTCTTTCGGCGAGCGGGCTTTTTCAAGCTTCACAAGCCACGTTGCAAAGAACTATGGTACTGATGGCGCAAATGCACTTGCAGACCTCTCTAGGTCAATGGAAACAGGTCTTCCGATTTCTATGAAAACAGCAGAGCTTCTGATATCAGCGAGCAGGCGCTTCAGGGAAGAGGCAGAGGGAAATAATAAGTTTCTTCTAGTGAATCACGCCCAAACTGAGAACGGCTACTCTCTTCAAGTGTGGTATGGGGAAAAGCTTCTTGTGGAGGTAAGGATCTCTCGCACTGAGAAGGACGCAGAAGACCCGTCTCAGAAGAGGTTGGGCGCAGTTGTGAGATTAGAGCATTCCAGAGACTATTCTGAATATTCTCTTCCTGCACTGATGAATCACGTCTCTGTGAAGAGCATGGCAGAAGAGCTTGTTGATCAAAACAGCAACAGGATTTCTGTTCAGCTAGAGGGTAGCAAAAAGCTTGCCTGGGAACTCTACAGGCTTGCCGCGCACAAGGGAGGTAAAGGGGAAGTCATAGATTATGGAGTAATATTCAATCAAAAGGAAGGCTACATTGAAGTAGTTTCGATGCGGGGTATAACAAGAAAAGATTTCGTTGAGGTTTACAGATTGAAAGGCACTCCTGAGCAGGTCAGTGCAGTAATGCGAGAGTTTGAGTCGCTTGCGCTCTCTGAAGGAAAGCTTGAAGGAATTACGATGGGGTATTCATTCAGACAAAGGAATTCAGGAAAGCTTGTTAAATCTACAGGTATCCTCTGGAGGAAGAAACCAGATGTCTTTAGCCAGATGGCTTTTGTCCAGCTTCAGCGCGAGACTGAGCGGGTCACTGAGGAGAAACAGAAGCGAATAATTGATTATACTGCGGCGATTTTGCTCAGGTATTCTATAGAGGATAAGCGCGAGGAAAGGAGAGAGATTCTTGACCACGGCGCGGATAACCTCTCAAAGGAGTTTAGCTCTCTAGCTTCGAGCTACAGGAATGCATACGAGATAGCAAAAGCGCTTCACGTAGGTGCTAAAGCGGAAGAAAAAATAAGTGAGTTTGCTTCACTAACTACCGAAAAGAGTACATACTTTGCGGATCTCGCAAAAAGACTGGATAAAACAGATGCTTTGGAGAAGGTTGAGAATTTAATTAATTTGTCATTAGGTCTTGATCTAGCAAAAAATCAGACAGAAAACAGAGATGTTCCTTGGGAGATTAGAAAGCCTCAGACTGTTTTATCAGGAGTTGCACATCTTTTGGTGGCTGACACCAAAGAGAGCTTGAGAGACAGAAACATTGTCATAGACCTGAGCGAAGTAGATGGATATTTGAACAGCCAGCTTAAGGAACCTAGTAAAGCTGGAGATGCAAAAGAACTTGTCTCGAGACTCGTTGATAACTCCCTTGAGAGGCTCGGTCTAATCGAAGACCCAAACGGTTCGCTTAAGGTTATTACCACAAGAGGAGTGGTAAAAACTTACGGGTGACTTTATGGCTACAGCAGAGCTAAACCCAAAAAGTCAAGATCTCTTAGAGAAAAATGATGTATTCTTCCAAGGGCAAGTGCACTTCATGAGAGATGTTCAATACTCTAACGTTAATAAAAACGAATCTGAGTTGAGAAAACTGCAGAAAGAAGTATCAGGTTTTATAAGCGCATATTACAAGAAGCATGGTAATACAGTTAATCCTTTTGAGCTCATTAAGGCACTTAAGAATGAGTTTGGCGAGAGGATTGAAATCGGTGTTGCGATTAATGTAATTGCCAAAAAAACCCACAGAGAATTCGGCAATGTAGATGTAGCAGTCATTTACGCAAAGGACAGCAAGGGAATATCTACTTCCATTTGCAGTGTTGTTGTTGCCCGCACATTTTCCCAGAGAGAGGAGTTTCTTTCTAATATAGCAAATGACAAAGAATTCACCTTTGGTAGAGATATAAGAGTTGTCGACCTCCAAGCACTTGTCCCAGTTGGCTACAGGGAGGCGTATAGGATACCCTTGATTGGTGATCTTTCGGTTCTAGGGGGAATGTTTCGTTTTGGTGGAAAGACAGAATATGGCTATGCTCGTGTTTCAACTGCTTCTTCTTATAACCTCAACGAATTGCTACAAGAAGATCCTGAAAATGCAGAGAAAATGCTACTAACTCTTGCAGAGGATTTAGCAGAGGCTATAGAAAAACAGGGAAGAATTAATAAGGTGGAGCTTACTAAAAAAGGTATCTTCAAGGTAGATGGGCAGGAGCTCTATTCGATCGGTCAAACAGAAACGGCGATGAATTTTTTGAATTTACTTATATCCACTATGAAAAAAAATGACTACTCTTTGGTCAAAACAGCTATCGGAGTAAACGAAGAAGCGCCTGTTTTAACATACACTTTTATGAAAGGTGACCGAAAGATTCAACTGTCTGTGGCTCACGTTGTGGGAGCAGACCTAGTAAATGATTTGCTTCAATCTGCTTCTGCAGATGGTGCTTTGGCTGTCACAAAGAGAGATAATGAGATAGTCTTGGGGGTGCAAAAGGAAAACGGATTCGAAGAAAAGCTCGGCCTAGGAAATGCTGCGCAGATGCTTTTTACAGATATCGGAAAATTCGATTACGATTCTCAGAAGAAGATCTACCTCCTTGATGTTTCTCTCGTTAAAAGCGATGGTTCAAGAAAGTTGGTAACCATTTCAGTGCCGGAAGAAATGGTAATGTTTCTTGGGCTCGAAAAAGTGCTTAAAGCTAATCAGAATAAGCAGGAAGATGTTGCAAAGCGTAAAACCAATGAAGATGTTGCAGATGCACCACAGCAAAAAACAGATAATACTGTGGTTGCAGAGCCAAGAACTTATGATTGGCTCACTATGAGGAACCAGTATAGAGAAGCTTTCGATCACATTTGCCAGGAATACATGAGGGGTATAAAGAGGATAGCACCGTCTCTTGAGCTGACTACTTCACAGCATAAGGAGCTGGAAGAGATTCTTAACTCAGTAAGTGATGTTCAGAAAAAGCTTTACTTACTTTCACAATGGGCAGGGAGGGTTTCTAATAACATTAACGATAAGAAAAGCCAGTCATATGATGTTGTTAGATGGATAAGAAGTTCTTCGATGGCTCTCTTAGAGGCCAAAGAAGACCTAGACTCTGTTGAGAGTGAGCGTGATTGGAACAGGTTCAACACCGAGAAAAAGTATGGTGTTGCAGTTGTCAACGGAAGCATGATGTCAAAACAAGTGCTGACCGGTTCTGAAGAGACGCTCAGGCTTTTTTACAGGTTGCGAAGATTTGCTAAAGCTTCAGAAACTCACAGCTTAGCCGAGGTCCACAGAGAAGTAGTTAGGACTAACACTGCAGATGAGATGACGAGGATTTTGAAAACTGCTAGATCTATCGATCCAAACCAGTATGTGATGTATTCGAATTTGCGCCCCATAGGGGGCAGCAGTGCGATTGTTCTCGATGAGGCTTCTCACGTGAAGCGGGATGCCGTAAGCATAGGGCAGATGCTTTCTGAAAGAGGTCTCCTCTCGGTAGAAAGCACTTTGAGTGTAAAGACAATTTATGAAATTGGGGAAGGGCCCAGAATAGAATTGGCTTTTTCTGCAAAAGATGTGAGCGAAGAGTCTAAAAGGGTTTCGATAACTTTTACAGGCAGTCCTGAGATGGCAATATTGTTTCTGAATACGGTCAAAGCTTCTCTCAGGCAGCCTGGGCAGAGAGTGGTTGAGCAGGTGGACAAAGCTATATCTGTATCAGAACTAGCCTTGAGCGGTAAGATTATTGCCGAATCTCTTAACAGAAGAGATTCGCTGAGCCTTACTGCAGATGTTAGAATATCAAGCGGTTTTGTTGAGTTGCGGTTTAGAGAGAATGAAAAAGATCTGTCTGCTCTGAGGGTCTTGGGCGAATCAGAGGTAGATGTTTATACTGCTCTTTTGCGCGCACTTCTCTCTAGCGGGAATCTCAGCAATAAGTCGTTGGTCCTTCAGTTTAACGGAGATTCTTCTAGGTCTTTTGAGAACTTTTCCAGCGCTTTGCGGGGCTTGGATCAAAATGCTTTTGGCAAGATATCAATTGAAAAGATAGATGATTCTACAATGAAGCTCATATTTCAGCAAGCTCTAGTTTCTGCGTCTGTTCAAGATAATGCTAATCCAAAAAATATTGTATTAGAAAACATTAGATAGCTGTTGCTACTCAAAGCTTACGAGTATCGTTTTTATCCCAGCTTCTTCTCCAGCTTGCCTGTCAATCTCTGTATCGCCAATAAACACTGTGTTCTGTTTTTTTGATCTTGTTTTTTCTATGCAGGCCAACAGCATCTCTCCGCTTGGCTTGGGGCTGAACTCGCTTGCAGAAGCTATAAAATCGAACAGGTTGATTATTCTGAAGTGGTTTAGTATTCTTTCAGCAGATTTTCTTGTTCTGTTAGTTGCAACGCACAGAGTATGGTTCTCTTTGAGGTGGTTGAGTATACTGCCTAACGGAGTGAGCTCGTAGTAGGTGAATACGCTATTCCTGTGCTTTTCGATTGACTTAAGGTAGTCTTCGTAGCTTGGTATGTGGTAGCCTAGCCTAAGCAGTGTCTGGTATATCTCGGGTTCAGGTTTTCCGTAGATGTGGGTCAGGTCTTCTTTTCTGAGTTCCTGTCCGTAATCTTTCAATATTAGTGAATAGAGGTAGTTTAAAGCATTTTTAGAGTAAATTATTACTCCATCTATGTCGAGTATGATACACTTTGCGTCTTCAGATTTCATGTTCACAGCTCTGTGTTATAATACTCTTTGATAAGTTTTTTTATTATAGGTAACTCGTAGCATTCTTGCTCGTTCATCACATAGGGCACTGCGTTCAACAGGTCTTCCTTTGATAAAATAGCAGTCTCTGATTCTGGGTTTTTAATCAGCTCGAGAATGTCTATGCCTTGGGTGAGGAATGTCATAGGAGGTAGTACGAATATGTTTTTTCTTTTTATCTTAAGCCCTGCTTTGAACTTTCTTCTGATTCCTAATTCGTCCTTGAGCGTTACTGCGGGATGAAGATGGCCCATTACGATGCTCTTAAAGTCATTGAGATTAATGCTCTCAGGAACCATGTGGCCGTGCAGGAGCAGTAGGTCTTCAACTATCCAGTAGTCATAGAAAGGTATGTTCTTTTTTTTCAGATAGTTTGCGATGAAGTTGTCGTGATTGCCCCTTATTACTACCACTTCTTTGAAGTTAGACAGTAGATAATCAAACAGGGTTTTAACTTCAGTAAATTCAGGATAGTCAAAGTTCCCAAATTCATGCTTTAGATCGCCCAATATAAAGATTTTTTCTGCAGTTGTTTTTTCTTTCATGAATTCCAGCTGTTTTAGAATTTTTTTTAGCTGAGTGTCTGGTATGTAGAGGCCTTCTCTGTTTAGGACTACTTCGTATCCTAGATGATAATCAGATGTGAAGAGAGCACTGAGTTTTTCAGAGTAGAGTCCAAAGGGTAGGAATTTAAATGTTTCCATTACTTCACGTCTTTTTGTAGACAGCCATTAATACTTTTTCGTATAGGTTCTTCAAAAGCTTTTTTCTGTCTTCCATAAGAATGATATCTGCGTAGCTGTCTAGAATCAGTTGATGAGAGAAAGGAGAAGGAATTTCTGTTTCGAAAGTTAAGACATTTTTTATTTCTGACAAGTATTCTATTGCTTTTTCTATGTCCATATGGTCCTGAAGTATCTCTCTAATTGTTTCCTTAATGATAGGAAATTCCGGGTATTCTCTCAATGCTTCTATTATGTTCTCTGCCGATACTTGCTGTTTTCCGACTGATTTTGTAAATCCCTTGTAGTTTCTGACTATCATTAGCGAGCGCGTTGCGCAGTGCCTGAACCTTCTCTTAAAGAGCTCTGTGTTGATTATGGCTCTCTCCACATAATCTCTCAGGTTTTTTTTGACTTCTTCAAGAGCAGTTAGTATTTCTATTTTGCTGTTAAGCGGGAAGTTTATTGCGAAACCGTTGTCTGAGAAATTGAGTTCTATGTTCTGATTCAGCTTATGTGAGAAGTAGTACCCAAACGCCTTTGAAAGGCAGTTGTTCACCCTCCTGCCTCGCAATGAATGGAATATTACTCTGAGCTTTTTGGTTTCAACGTCACTGTAGAGTTCTATTATCAGTTCGTTCTCTTTTGGATATATGCCTTTTGCTTTCAGATAGAGTCCTTGTGCTTTCAGGTAGCTTATTAACGACTTAGCGCTATTTTCGTCGCAGTTTAACTCTTTTATTATTTTTTCTTTGATTCGTTTTTCATTGGCTTTTTTTAGTATCTCCTTCATTATAGATATCCTGTATCTATCTACCTCTTTTGCGAGGTCGTAGGAGAGGGGAAGCATTTCAGAGACCCACGAGGGTACCGTTGGTTTGTTGTCTTTCACTGGCTTCACATAGACGTTCATTCCAGAAGACCACAGGTATTCGAATACTCTTCCAGAGAGTACAAACTTTTCTCCCGGGGAAAGGTATTCAAGAAAGTTTTCATCCAGCGTGCCTATGAGTTTTTTATCGACAGTATATACAAGCGCAGCTACCTGATCCGGAATGGTTCCTATGTTCGTTGAGTAGATTACCCTACCCATTGTTTTTGTGAAGAAGTAGTGTTCGTTCATGACGATCTTTGAGTATACTTTATTTGTTTCGAGCTTGCTGTAGTTTCCAGCAAGGTAGTTCATAACGCTCATGAAGTCGTTGTAGCTCAGTTCTCTGTAAGGATATGCTGATGTGATTGTTTTGTATGCCTCTTCTAAGGTGTATCTGTCTTCTGCGCCCATGCCCACTACATGCTGTGCGAGTACATCCAGGCAGTTCTTTGGTATGTATACAGAATCTATCTTTCTTCGAGATGCATGCTTAAGAAGGACTCCTATCTCTACTAGTTCGTCATGATTGTTTGCAATTAGGTATCCTATTGAAGTTTCGTGGAGTCTATGCCCACTTCTTCCTATTCTCTGAAGACAACGAGAGATGCTTTTTGGCGAGCCGATCTGTATCACTTGGTCGATGTATCCTATGTCAATACCTAGCTCTAGAGAGGTTGAGCTGACAACTGCCTTTAGCATGCCGTTCTTGAGCATGTTCTCTACTCTCAATCTTTCTTCCCTTGATAGTGAAGAGTGGTGCGCCTCTATGTCTTCTATGTTGAAGAAGTTTTTCAGATGGAACACAACGCTTTCTGTGCCCGATCTAGTGTTTGTAAATATTAAGGATGTACGTGATTTCTCTACTAGCGATTTAAGCGTTGCATAGAGCTTGTTTTCGCTTCTTCTGTGCTCTTCGAACAGGTCTTCTGAAGGAGAGACCATGTGAAGTTCGAAGGGCTTTGCGAAAGAAGCGTTGATTATCTTACAATCCCTAGGTCTGCAGTTTTCATAGCCCACCAGAAACTTAGCTACTTCTTCAAGAGGATGTATCGTTGCGCTGAGGCCTATCCTGAAGAACTTTACCTTTCTGTAGAGCCGTTCAAGAGAGATGCATAGGTGTACGCCTCTCTTGCTGGAGCAGAGATCGTGTATCTCATCTATTATTACGTAATCAGGCAGGAGTAATTGTCTAAACTTGTTTGCGTTCAAGGCAATAGCAAGTGTTTCAGGTGTTGTTATGAGTATATGCGGGGGGCTGTAGAGCATTCTGGCTCTCTCTTTTTGAGGAGTATCCCCTGTTCGCACGCCTATTCTGATGTTGCCTGCTGATTTGTTTATTTTCAGGAGCTCACGCAGTGGCTCTCTTAGGTTTTTTTCGATATCGTTGTTTAGGGCTCTGAGGGGTGATATATAGACAGCATAGACCCTGTTTTCGAGCATGTTTTTTTCAGACAGCTCCAAAAGCTTGCTTATTATGCTTATGAATGCGCAGAGCGTTTTGCCTGAACCGGTGGGCGCGGTTATTAATACGTTATTTCCTCTTTCGATCAAAGGTATGGCCATTAGCTGAGGCAGGGTAAGCTCTGGAAATTTTTTGAGCCAAGACACCACATCAGAATGGAGAATTTTTTCTATTTCTTCTCTAGTGTATACCTTTTTGCTTTCTGCTATCATGTCTTTCGTTCCTGTGTTTTTCGCATAATTAAGATGAGGGAATGGTATGCTATGAGAGCTCCATTCCCCCACGGGCAAATGCGCGGTGTGCGCATCATCAAAATTTTTGAAAACAGCTTATAAACTTTATTTTTGAAAATCGCGCAGTTTTCCAAATTACCATTATGGACTCTAGTAAATGAACTTTGTTCCTGTAAGCTGTTCGTACACTTGGATGTATCTCCCAGATGTTTCTTCAATGACCTCTTTTGGGAGTTCTGGTGCAGGGGGTTGCTTGTTCCAACCAGTTTTTTCTAGATAGTCTCTTACAAACTGCTTGTCTAGGCTTACTTTATCTCCCATCTTCTCGACTGGCCAAAAGCGTGAGCTGTCTGGAGTGAATATCTCGTCGATTATCATAAGGTTTCCTTCTCTGTCAATCCCAAACTCTAACTTGGTATCTACAATCACAATGCCTTTTGTGTAAGCGTATTCGTATGCCTTTTTGTAGAGCGCAATGGCTGTTTTGGTCAGCTCACCAAAGATGTCTTCCCCCACAGAGTGCAGAACAATTTCTCTTGCTTGTTCGTGAGTTATGCTTACATCATGTCCTACCTTGGCTTTCGTGGTAGGAGTGAGTATCGGCTGTGGAAGCTTACTGCCTTCCTTCAGGTTTGAAGGGAGCTCTATTCCACAGACAGTGCCATTTTCTCTATATTCTTTGTATGCTGAGCCGAATAGGTATCCCCTTACTATGGCTTCTATTGGGATGGTGAATGTTTTTTTAACATACATGCATCTCGGAGCAAGAGCTGAATGCTTATTAACAAATTCTTCAGGAAGCTCTAGAAGGTGGTTCTTGAGATCTTTGAATTTTTTGAACCAAAATACCGCTAACTGATTTAGGACAATACCCTTTTTAGGGATTGGCTCGTTGAAGACCACATCAAATGCAGATAACCTGTCGCTTGCACAAAGAAGCAAGTTACCTTTATAGAGGTAATTGTCTCTCACCTTTCCCTTGCTGAATACAGGATACGGTAAAACTACTTCTTTTAATCCTACTTCATTCATTTTCTCCCTCCCATAGCTTTTTTATTTAATTCCACGACCAAAGTTTATTAAAAATATTCATACGAATAAAGAAAATTAATGTTTTCAGAGGTGTGTAAATGAACGACAAAAGACCCTTTGATTTTTTGAACTCTTCAGTGACTAAGAACGTCATAGTTGGTTTGAAGGAAGGCCACATTGTAAGGGGATTGATGCTCTCCTACGATGTACATATGAACATCGTTCTTGAAAAAGCAGAGATGCTTTCTGAAACGGGAGAAGTAAAGCGGGGGCTAGGCAAGGTCCTGTTGAGGGGAGACAGTATAATATACGTTTCTTTGAGTGAGTAGTTTTCTCTTCACTG
>FWWL01009630.1_pt1 | contig 11604 bp, 8 predicted proteins | sample 2228331 | NCBI WGS metagenome assembly FWWL01 (sample SAMEA103939775, study PRJEB20133) | metagenome
ACCAGGGCCAGTTGAGTATTACGGCTACGATGATGGTGGGACGCCTGACGATGAGAGCGACGACAATCACCTTTACTACATTCGCTGGTATCGTTTGGAGAGTGGTCGGGATGCGTTTTATGGGGAGATATGGTTATACGACCCTGATTTTGTGCGGGTTGGGGAGTGGGTGGTGCCGATGTTGGAGTGTGTAGAGCATGGTTGGGAATGTGGTGGTTTGTGGGCGAGCCCAGAGGGTGTATTGCATGGGGTTATTATTCCTGTTCCTGTCAGTGCGATGGGGAAAGGTGGAACATATCGTTTCGTTTTGCATTTTTACGACAATTATGCTGATAGTTACAAAAACCACCAAGTCAAAGCAGCATTGGAGGTCAATAGGGTAGAAGGTTGGTATCCTATTACTTTTCATACAGACAATCCACAAAAACCAGAAGAAGCCACTTGGTATGTCGCATGGTGTAGGGCTCCAATAATGGTTAGCAAAAAGATAGAATATCATGGTGGTAGTGGAACCAATGTGATTGAGTGTGTAGAGGCCTTAACACCTCCTCAGGCTGGTAAAGTGGCAGCAGGAGTTAATGGGGGATTCTTTTCTGGCTCCTCAATCCTCGGAGAAGTAGGGACTGGTTCAGGATGGCAGGGAGACCCCCTTCCCTTCCGCCGATGGTCTTTCGGAATGAAGAAAAAAGGATGGAGGTATATCATCGCCCGTATGGAACCTATTGGACAAATAGATAATGAAAACCGAGATCTTTGTACAGCACCAACTACTGTGAAGGAATATCCATATGGTCTCAGCAGGATTGGTGCCTTAATTTTGGATGGTAAAGCCCTGTTTTATGGTGATAAGGATGATTCAGAGTTTGATGACGATTGCGATGGAAAAGTTGATGAAGATGATAAGGATAAACAAGATAATGATGGAGATGGTAAAATAGATGAGGATCCAAAGTGGCCCGATGTGAAAATAGAACGCCCTCGCACTGCTTTAGCCTGGGGGCGCGATATCAAAACAGGGAAAATCAGATACCTCTTTTTAGTTGTTGGCAAGGCGTGGACATGGAATGACACAGTAATATTTTGCAAAGATCAATTACCTGCACTTGTAAAAGATCTTTACCATAACATACATATAACCATTGATGGAGCAGTGATGTTAGATGGGGGAGATAGTGTGAAATTCTTGTGGCGCCATGCTCCAAAGAAAGGAGACCCTCTCAATAGACCTAAAGAAGGTGGCTATCAAGCATCAGAAAGGAGAGTGTTTACAGATGTTATTGTATGGGCAGATTGGCAGTGATGTGATTAGAATGCTATATTTGTTTATAGAAAGGAGAGATGTTAAATGAAAATAAGAATCTCATTTTTAATTTTTGTCACCATAATTATCATAATTTGTGCTTTTATCTTTTGGTTTCTCTTTAGTCACTTAAGAGAGCTAACGAATCGGTTAGTGGTTTGGGAGGATACGATATCTGTAGAACAACGTATTGATGCCTTAATTCCTTGTGCCTTGCTCTCTCCAGACAAGAAATTTGTTTTTATGATAACTTGTGAAAATCTTCCCATTGTTTATTCTATATTACCTAATTTCCAAACAATCAAAAATGAACACTTTATAGGTTTACCATTAGATTTTTATGTTTGGAATGCACTTTGGGTAGGTAAATGGGTAGTTTTACAGTATGTGGATGGAGATCCTTTTATTGTTGAAAGAGAAATAAACGGTTTTTATTCAAATTTTGCTAAATATGTAAATGCTGGCATAATAAGCATTTGGAGTAAAGATGAAGGATGGAAGCGTATTATGGAAAGGACAAGTTTATATGCTGGATTTATTCCCGGACCTGACGGAAACTCAGTAGCTATAGTCAGTGAAAGGGAAGATGGTCTTTGGGAGGGATTTCTATACTCATTACCTGAAGGAAAGAGAATAAGAAAAGTCGCGTGGAGGGGCGCAGTCTTCCGAGGTCCATACTATAGCTATCCTAATCATCCATTCCTCGTTTGGGATACTACCACTAAACGAGCATGGGCATTAGAGATGCCAATAAAGACAAGGTTTTGGACAATAGGAATGCCTGGCGCAGTGCTATCATCAGTAAATTTTGACGGTGACGAGAAGCTTATAGGGAAGATAGGAGAGGAAGTATTTGTTCACGAATATGCACAGCCTTCCCCTGGCATAATCGCTGTCATCATCGCTAAAGGATATAAAGGTTCGAATCCTGACCCTAAAAAAATTTTTCTGGCTCATTACTCGTCATCAAAGAAGATTTGGGAAGTAAGGATACCTTGGGAGGAGATACAGGCTAAATTTGGTTATTCGGTTGAAATTGTGACTATCACGCCAGATGGTAAGGGTATAGTTTTTCAAGACGGGATGGGGATCGAGCCATCGAAGGCATCTACTGTGCGGGTGTGGGTATGGAGAGAAGGAAGATACAAGTTCATCACAAAGATGCCACCTATAAGAAGGAACAATGCATCTGTTCGCGAGAAGACGGTTGGATGGTTGGACGACAATAATTTACTTGTCATCGCAGGAACCAAGAAGAAAATGTTTCTTGGAATAGTGAAACTTCCTTAGGTAGGTGCTTATTTTAAACTTGGACATCACTTACAATCAGTAACCTGGGGAGCTGGACAACACGCAATTTTGTGCTTTAATAGATTTTGTTTGTGATGTACAACAATAAAGCGATCAGGCAAGTGAAACAGCGCTTTATCCCTCCCGAAGGGCGCGATCACGTGCACACTTTTGTTTTGCAACCCATCCGCGTCACCATCCAACTGGAAGCCGCTTTCACCTACGAGTGAGAAACCCTCGGTTCAACGGACTGGTAGTGAAGGCTTTAACGCCGCAAAGCATTTCTTGCGCACTTTTTACAAGGGAGAGTTTGTGCGCTATCGTTATGGCGGTGTGAACTTGAAAAGAACTTGAAAAGACCGCGATGCAAGGAGTTGTGTGTCCTCCTTGCTAAGATTGTTACGAGTGGGCAACCACAAGGGTTGCTCCACAGCGGATGAAAGGAGGGTGTTGGTCGTGGGAATGCGCGTGCGGTTGGCGTGTCAACCGTTGACATGGCGCAACTTTCAGGAAGCCTTGAAGGACATCGCCGAAATCGGCTACGATGGCGTGGAAGCCCCTGTTGGTGCCTTCTTGGAGCGCTTGGATGAACTGAAGGCATTGTTGGACCAGCACAAGTTAACCTGCTCCGCCACTTATGTGAGCGGCGCTTTTTGGAAGGGATGGACCGAGGAGGCAGAGCGAGCGGTGAAGATTGCTGAAGCCTTACCTAAAGTTGGGTGCTCCATTCTCATCTTGGCGTCTTCGGGCTACTCACCCCGCCCTGGTCGTGCCCCTAAGCGTCACTACCTGCGGTTTTGCGAGACCATTAACGAAATCGCCAAGCGCGCAAAGAAGTTTGATGTCAAGGTGGTCTTCCACAACCACGCGTGGACCCTCATTGAGTCTGCCGAAGAGATTGACATCCTGATGGAGAACACGGACCCAGAGTTGGTCTGGGCAGGATTTGATACAGCCCAACTGGCATATGGCGACGCTGACCCTGTGGCGACTTTGAGGAAGTTCAAAGACCGCATCGGTTACCTCCACATCAAAGACCTCAACCCGCAGTTGGGTGGGATGACTTTGGAGCAGCGGTATCAAGTAGGACGCGTCAAGCATGTCTTCTGGGAGTTGGGACGCGGCGCCATCGGCGAAAAGGGCTTGGTAGGCGTTTTGGATGTGCTGCGGGAAATCAACTACGACGGTTGGATTTGTGCCGAGTTGGATAGCACGCCCCTCACCCCTCGCATTGGCAACGCTAACAATTACATGTGGCTTGTGGAACACTTGAAACCGGGCGAACGCGTTACAGCGCCTTAAGCGAACGCTATGCGAGGGCGTCAGGAAGCGGCAGGTTGTTCCCCTTCGCACCAGTTGACGGAGCGCATCGTCTAAGTAAATGCCCTCGGCGCAGGCGGACAGCACTGTAACCCCTGTCCGAGAAATAGGCATAACGAGCGGTTGGAGGGTTGACAATGCGTCACCTGTTTGGCAAATCGCGACAGACCGTCGCTGTGGAGTGGGGCGAAGGGGAACTGCGGCTCAGCCTGCCAGCCAAAGGTGGGCGGATGACCGCCACTTTCCCCTTAATGGCTCCCACCGAAGAGCAGGGGTTTGAGGTTGCCCAACGCTTGCAGGAGTTAGCCAAACGCGGCTCGCTGTCAGCGCCCCTCTGCGTTGTCCTCCCATCTTACGGGTGCACCTTCAAGTTAATGGCACCTGTCGTCGTTAGCAGCGAAAACCGCGAGCAAATCTTGACAGAAGCGGCGAACCAGTTGGGGCTCCCCCTCAGCGAAATTGAACTGGCGTTTGCGGAGCAACCCGATGGCGTTTTGGTGGCGGCGGTCCGCAAAAGTTTCCTACACACTTACCTGTCACCTTTCGTGCAATTGGACTTGCCCATTCGTTGGATTGTTCCGTCTATCGTTGGCTTGTGGATGGCGGTCAAGCAGCCACCTGCAGAAAGTTGGGGTCTCTTGGAGTTGCGGGGCAACCGCGAGCGCCTCATAGGGCTCACCATCGCGCTGGGAACGGCACAGCGCTTGCGGTTGGTGCACACGGTTACCCTCAACGGAGGCAACGGTGAATGGCTGCAGGGCGAACTAAACCGAACCCTTGCCCTCTATCACCGCACTTTTGGTGAACCCGTCAGGCAACTGTTTTTCGTGGGGGACCGCCGATGGGTGGCGGAAATCAGTGACCCCCGCTTGCCCTCCGCAGAAGAATTGCCGCTGACTGCGGAAGGCAATACACCAGCAGAACGGGCTTTGAGCGCTATTGCTACTGCTGTCGGGCAAAATCCAAGCATCATGAGTTTCCCGCTTCCGCAACGAGAACCCGCATTGGTTTGGCGGCGGGTGGAGGAGCGATTGGTGGGTGCGTTAGCCGTCTTAGCCGTGATAGGGCTCATCGCAGGCTTTGTTCTTTCGTCACAAATTCGTTCGCTGAAAGAAGCGGTGCAAAAGGAGCAAGCCGCTTTGGACCAACAGCGAAGGGAACTCAATCGGTTGACTGCTGGTGGGTTCAGCGTGAAAGTGCAGAGTTTGGAACGCATTTGGAGCCTTGCAGCCAACCCCCGCAACGACCCGTTGGAACTGCTTTACTGGATTAGCAAAGCATTGCCCACCAGCGTTTGGGTGACCGAGTGGGCGTTCTTGCGGGATGGGCAAGTGGTCTTGCGGGGAAGCGCGCTCTCCCACTCCGCTGTCACCGATGCCGCCAGAGCCCTTAGCAGCATAGAACTGGAGAAGGGCAAAGGGTTGTTTGCGGAAGTGTTGACAAACTATGCTAACGCCCGCACTGTCGGTGATCGGACTTTTGTGGACTTCCAGATCACCGCTTGGCTGCGGGAACGGACAGCGCCTCGGCAACGGCAGGTGTTGCGCCCATGAAGGATAGCCACAGGCTTCTTTTAGCCAGTTTAGCCCTCGCCGCTTTGGTCGGTTGGCTCTGGGCAGCCTCCGCTTTCTGGCAGTATCAAGGGTTGCGCCATCAGTTGCGCAACTTGCGACAGCAAAGTGGGGAAACGCAAAAACTCCTTGAACAAGCCAAACAGCAACGCAACCGCTACGACCAACTCGTTCAAGAGTTAGGACCCCCCTTGACGGAGTTTGACCCTGGGCGCATGACCGCTAAGTTGATGGAGCAGGTGGAAGGAGCGCTGACGCAGAGCAAACTTAAACCAGAAGCGCTGCAACCCATCCCATGGCAAGTCAACTCTGACTTGCGAGCAGTGCGCCTTTCGGTGCAGGTGACCGCTATGACAACCCAACCAACCCTTTCCGAGGGGTTGCAAGCGGTGACGGAACTGTTGATGCGGCTGCGTTCCTTACGACCGCCTATTTTGGTAGAGCGTCTAACAATGCAGGCGCTGAGCGAACCACGCCCAGCGTTGCGGTTGCAAGCGCAAGTGGTTTGGTTAGTGCCTGTTGAAGATGCCGTGTTGAAACGGTGGGCAGCACCCACTCGGCGCCCAACCCTGCGGAGGTGAGCGATAGATGAACCTCACTTTGACGCCGCGCGATAAGGTGGTGTTGGGTATCTTCACTCTTGTGTTGGTGGCGGGTGCGTGGGGTTACATTCGCTGGTCAACCGCACCAGCAAGTTCAGGGCGTGCTTTGCAGCCGACAACCAGCCGCATTTTGGAACGGGCGACAGAACCGACCGAAGCACCCTCTGGGGTTGTGCGGGATGTGGCGCCTGCCCCTTTGCCGCAGGAGGGGGCAAGCCCTGTTGCTTTACCGCGCCGCGATTACCGCTACATTGCCGAGCGCAACATCTTCCAACCTTCCAGCGAAAAACCGACCACAGAACAAACGCCTCCTGCTCCTACCCGAAGGACGCGTGGGCAACCTTCTGGCGAACTGGCTGCGCCGCCACCTTTGCCTCCGGCTCCGCCGCCCCCACCTCCAACAACGCCTGCGTCAACTCAAATAGCATCACGCCCTGCCAACCTCACTGCCACAGGTGTTGCCCGAATTGGCGACGAGACCTATGTCTTGCTGGAAAACCCGCAGACCCGCGACATTGCTTTGGTTAAAGTGGGCGAATACGCTTTCGGCTACGAAGTGAGGCAAGTCGGGGAAAACTATGTGGAAGTTCGGCAAGGCGATATGGCTTACCGCATCACTTTGGGGGAAGGAAAACAAGAGCGCCGCATCTTAGCCGCTGCCAGCGGTCCCCGACCGCCTGGCGGTCCGTTCGGTGGTCCGTTCGGCGGTCCCTTCGGTGGTCCGTTCGGTCCGCCAGGGGGACAGTTCGGGCAGCAACAAAGGCAAGGAGAGCGACGGGGTTCCAGCGAGTGGATCTCGCGCGCCGTGGAATCATGGAACCAACTGCCTGAATTTGTCCGCAACCGCATCCTTCAGCGGATGGGTGAGTTCTGGCAACAGTTACCCCCAGACCAGCAGCAACAAATCCTGCGGCGCTTTCGCGAAATGGGTGTGAACTTCACGCCGCCCGGCAGGTGATTAGGATGCGCACACAGTGGCAATGGCTCTTGGTAGGCACCGTTCTCACTTTTTGGCTTTCGTGGGCACCGTTGATGCCGATGGTGGTGGGAGCGCCAGTGCCAACGGTTGCACAGCAAGAAGGTCAGCCACCCGAGCAGCCACCTCAACCGCCCGAACAACCCCCACAACCACCTGAACAGCCACAGCCACCTGAACAGCCGCAACCGCCTCAGGCTCCTGAGCAACCGCCACAACCACCTGAACAACCGCCGCAACCACCTGAGCAACCCCCTGGACAACCACAACCACCTGAGCAACCGCCGCCACCCGGGCAACCGCCAGGGCAGCCGCAACAGCCAGCACAACCACCAACCCTGCCTGGTCCGAGCCGAGCCGAAGGGCGCTTCTTCCGTGAGGGACGGGGCGTGATGATGGAGTTGAACTTTGTGCGAGCGGAAATCTCGGCAGTGCTGGAGTTCTACAGCAAGGCAACAGGCAAGGTCTTCGTCCCCCATCCGAACTTGGACGGAACCATCACCCTCATCGTGCCCTTCCGCCTCAGTATGGACGAAGCGATACAGGTGTTAGCCGCTGCTTTGGAAGTGCGGGGCTTTACTTTGCTCCCTGAAGGCGATCGCATCGTCAAGATTGTCCCCATCTTTGAAGCCCGTCAAAAAGCCGTGGAGACTTTCTTCGGTGATGTCCGCAAACCCTTTGTTCCCCCCAGCCAATTGGTTACGCAAGTGTTTGAATTGCGGTATTTGAACGCGCGGCAAATCCAAGCGGAGTTGCAACCGCTTCTTTCTGCTCAAAACGCTCTTATCGCCAGCACCAGTGTCGGCAACTTGCTCATCGTCACCGACACGCAGGCGAACATTCAGCGAATTAGTCAACTGCTGAAGTTGATGGACATAGACCTGTCCACGAAGGTGGAGATTGCCATTGTCCCGCTGCAATATGCTGATGCCCAACAGGTGGCGCAAATACTGGGGCAATTGTTAGCGCAGTTTGGTGTTATCGTGGGGGCAGCGCCGCGCGCCCCAACAGCCCCCCCTGCGCCAGGGCAACCAGGCGCCCCAGCGCCTGCTGCTGTTGGCACAGCCGTCACAACGGCTTCCATCCAAATCGTGCCCTTCCCCCACAACAACTCCCTGCTGATTTGGGCGCCGAAGGAGCGGATGGCGTGGATTAAGGAGTTCATCACCAAACTGGACACCCCTGCGGCAGAAGCGTTGCAGGTGGAGGTGTTCCGCCTGCAGTTTGCTGACGCCGTTGAGTTGGACCGAATCTTGTCGGAGTTGTTTGAACGGCGGCAAGCCCCTGCGATGCAGCCAGGGCAGTTCCCATTCCAACCGCAGCAACAGCAACCGACCCAACAAGCCGCAGCGCAACGGCGGGGCACTATCCCGACGGAACCCGAAGCCATCATCACCGCTGACGCCCGCACCAACTCATTGATTGTTGCCGCAACCCGAGAGCGCTTGGAAGTTATCCGCAACCTCATCAAGGAACTGGATGTGGATGCGCGCCCCAACTTGCAGTTTGAAATCATCCCGCTGCAGCGAGCGTATGCACCAGACTTGGCGCAAATTTTGCAAACGCTGCTTTTTGAAGGGACGATGGCAGCCCAACGGCAGGCGGGGGCTCGCTTCGCCGCTTTTGGGCAACTTGGTGCGTTCGTCTCCCAAATTCCTGCGGGTGGCATCGTCCGCAGTGGGGAAGTGCGCATCGCTGCGGACACCCGTGCCAACGCTCTGGTCGTTGCCGCTACAAAAGAGAACATCGCGCTCATCCGTCAACTGGTTGCCGAACTGGACAAGGATTACTTGCCGCCAGTGAAGGTGAAAGTTTTTGAGTTGCGATACGCGGACGCCACGCAAGTGGCGGACATGCTCAATCGCATGGTGCAAACTTCGGGCACTCAGCAGCGGGGCGGATTTGGCTTCTTCTTTGCGGGCATCCCCTTTGAGCAGCGGGTCTTGGGGCAGCAGCAGTGGTTGGGGTTGCAGCAGAATGTCATCGTCGCCGACGCTCGCCGCAACGCCGTTATCGTCACCACTACCGATGCTAACATGCCCATCTTTGAGCAACTCATCGCCGAATTGGATCAACCCGCTGATTTGGGGCGGCTGGTCAAAACTTACCGTGTCCAAAATGTGGATGCGCAAGCGTTGGCGCAAACCGTCACGACGATTTTGCAACAACAGCGGCGCCCCACCGGTTTCCTCTTCTTCGCCCTGGCAGGGGACACCCAGCGCCTTGGTCCGCTGCAAAACTTGCAAGATGTGACGGTCACTGCGGATGAGCGCACCAACACGGTCGTGGTCACCGCACCACCAACGGCTTTCAGCGCCATTGAGCGCCTCATTGAGCAATTGGACCAACCACAGCCGCAGGTGTTCATTGAGGTGGTCATCGCTGATGTGACCCTGACGAAAGATTTGCAGTTCGGCGTGGAATGGCACATCACGCAGAGGAACATTTTCGGTGAGACCAACGAAGTGACGACCGACCTCATCACGGGCACAGAAGCGGCAAAGCAGGCAGGCGGGCAAGGGCTGTTCTGGGGTTATGTCAGCGATACCTTCCGAGCCACCTTGCAAGCCCTGGCGCGGGATCAGAAGGTGCGGGTGATAGCAACACCGCACATCCTCGCAATGGCGAATGTCCAAGCCCAAATTCAAATCGGTCAACTGTTCCCCGTCGTCACCACTTACTACCCCGGAACCGTCGGGACACCGCCACAGATTAGCACCGAACTGAGATCCATTGCGACGACCTTGCAAGTCACGCCGCGGGTGAACAACGCAGGCTTCATCGTCATGGACATCGTCCAAACCATTGACGATTTAGGCGGAACCGTCCAGCAGGCGGGTTTCACCCAACCCATTATCAACACCCGCGTCGCTCGCACCTCGGTGATGGTCAAGGACGGACAAACGGTCGTGATTGGCGGGTTCATGCGTGACCGCATCCAAGAGGTGCAGACAGGGATTCCTATCCTGAAAGACTTGCCGCTGATTGGTCCGCTGTTCCGCCGAACCGAGAAGACGAAAGACCGCACTGAGTTGATGGTCTTCCTAACCCCCCGCATCGTCCGAACGCCGGACGAACTGCGACAGTTGTTGGAAGAGGAGCGGAAGCGCAGCCGATATGCACCACCTTTGCCACCTCAACCGCAAGAGAATGCCCCTTCGTCAGGGGCTGAAAAAGGCGGAAACGGCGACGCCACAAAGGCGCCACAGTGACATAAAAATCTGCGACGGAGGTGACGCACGATGAAGCGCGTGCTTATTGGCGCTGCGTTGGTTGCTGCAGGCTTCTTGGGCGGCTTGCTGGCGCAACAGCAACCCCCGCAAGGGCGTGGTCCTGGTGGTCCTTTCGGACCGCCTCCCTTTGCTTTCGGCGAGGTCGCTCAAGTGCAAGGTAACACCATCGTTGTAGAGTCGCGGTTCGGCGACCGCTCCTTCACCCGCACGGTGGTCGTGACGAACCAAACCCAAATTCAACGAAGCCAGCAGGGCACAAAAGCGGACATCAAAGCCAACGCCTACGCCCTTGTCATAGGGCAACCCGATCCCCAAAGTGGCTGGCTGCGGGCAAGCAGCATCGTTGTGCTGCCATCGCTGCCCCGCCAAGCCGGGATGGTGGTTGGGCGCATCTACGATGTCCGCCAACAAGGCAACCAATTTGGTGTGTCTGTTCCCGTTGCTGTTAACCCCGACGCGCAGGTTTACAAGATGGTGCCCATCAAGGTCACTGACATAAAGCCAGGCGAGCGGGTCATGGTGCAAGGGCGGACGGAGGAAGGCAGCGGAAACCTCATCGCTGAAAGCATCACGGTCGGCGAGATGCCGCAAATGCGGGGGTTCGGCGGCTTTGGTGGTTTCGGTGGTCCGCGCGGAATAGGGGGACCGCGGGGAACCCGCCAAGGCGGGCAACGCTCTTCCGCACGAGCGCAATAAGCCTTCGTCTTGATAAAACCCCACCAACGGGCGCATCACCCGGTGCGCCCGTTTTTTCTTCTGACCCGTTTGAAAGGGAACGAGGACTGACAGGACTTAGGCTTTCACCCTCCGCCAATTGACCGCTGGGAAGGCTTTGCGCCCCGCGTAAACGGCTTTGCTACCCAGCGCTTCTTCAATGCGCAGCAACTGGTTGTATTTGGCAACTCGTTCGCTGCGGCATGGGGCACCCGTCTTGATTTGTCCCGCGTCGGTGCCAACTGCCAAGTCGGCGATAAAGGTGTCTTCCGTTTCGCCGCTGCGGTGGCTAATGACACAGGCGTAGCCTGCTCCCTTAGCGATGCGCATGGTTTCCAGCGTTTCCGACAGGCTACCGATTTGGTTGACCTTGATGAGGATGGCATTAGCGACGCCCAGTTTGATACCGCGTTTGAGCCGCTGCGGGTTCGTCACGAACAAATCGTCACCCACCAGTTGGATGCGGTTGCCTAACGCCTTCGTTAGCAACTCCCAACCCTTCCAGTCGTTCTCCGCCATCCCATCCTCCAGCGAAATCACGGGGAATCGGTCCACAACCTCCGTCCAAAAGCCAACCATGTCTTCGGCGTTCAGGAGC